>ENA-OQLI01000234-OQLI01000234.1-human-gut-metagenome-genome-assembly--contig:-NODE-234-length-79123-cov-6.860347_pt1 | contig 79123 bp, 74 predicted proteins | sample MGYA00242805_ERZ504812 | MGnify/ENA primary metagenome ERZ504812 (study PRJEB26092, sample SAMD00036430) | human gut metagenome | host: Homo sapiens | study: EMG produced TPA metagenomics assembly of... | reverse complement strand
TATTTATAGTCATATCAAGGCTCGTTTAATTATGGTAAATTCGTGGTAAAATGAGTGCTTTTCTATACTTCAAAATATTTGAAAGTATAGTGTTTATACGGATAATCAAAAATTAGATATAAAATTTTGTTTAACTACTACTCTCTTTTCTATTTTTACATTTGTCATTGTTTTATAATCTGTAATGCTTTCTACAGCCTCAATAAACTTATCTCTGGTATTTGGCCAATCATTTTCCAAAAAACTATCCAACTTATTTTCAATTACATACGAATGAAGTGATTTAATTTCATTTAAGATAGCTTTCTTTCTTGCAAGATTATCTCGATTATTTTTTTGGTAAAATTGCCACTTATCCAAAAAAGGAAATGTATCAGATGCCACAAGTCTTTTTACTGTTTTTAATTCTTCCCCTTCATAAACAGCAATTGCGTTATGTTTATTTAAAACCTCTTGCATTTTATTTCCATAGTCTTTGGCAATTTCTGGCATCTCTTTAAATACAAATGTATGATCATAATCTATTGTATAGGTATGATTTTTAGCCAATATAGAGTCTGTGTTTCTTAAATTTCCAATTTCTAAATCATTTTTTTTAAACAGATATACCCCTGTAGTATTTTTCCATGCTCTAAGATATACCTGTGGCACATAATGCTGAAGTTTTATAGCCACTATTATCCTCCCATTATTTCATTATGAATTCTTCTTATAAGAAATTACAAAATAATTTTGTCCTTCTAGTATCATCTAGTCCGTTTTATCTGGAAGTATAGGCTAAACAAAACGAAAAAGCCTCAGATATACCTCTTTTTTTCGGTTCTGATACACTAAGCCAAAATACAGAATGAATGATCTAATCTCTGTTCCTAAATAATTATAGATTATCTTTTTTTATCAAACAATAACTACTTCAATAATTATTAAACAAGTTCTCATTAAAACTTTATAAAAACACTTTATCTCTATATTTATTTAGAGATAAAGTGGCTATGTAATATTCCCGACCTTTAAACGGGAATTTCCTCCTCTTCTGTTTCTAATCTTTTATCCTCAATCACATCATAAAAATCAAAAATGAATTCTGAGACAAAAGCTTCCTGTAGCTCTTCCGATTTTTCCAACTGTGTGATTTCCTGCGGCCATTCCATGCCGGCAATGCCAAACAATCCTCTCATCATATGGAAAGCCTCGCTGATTCTGCCGGTATCAACCAACGCAGCTATTGCAAAATAAATATCGTCCATATCTGAGATTTTCTGGCTATTGGAAAACAGTTTTTCGATCAAGGTCAATGTATAGGCTCCGGAAATCAGATTTGCAGTGTTTCTTACATCTTTGATCTTGTTGTCATCATTCTTCATTGACATTTCCTCTCTTTCTTTAAATCTGGCAAAAGCCATATATTTATAGAACGCAAAAAAGCCGCCCGCTCTCTACTATAAAGAACAAACGACCTTTTGCAAAATCTATCCATATTCACTTATTCATAAACAGAGTTTGCCTGTTTCTTCTGCTGATAACTTATGATAATTTGGGGGAAGATACACTCACTTACGTTCAAATTTGGGGGATAGCGTTATCCCCCAAAAAGAAATGGCACGCAAACTTCTCCTGTTCATTTCAGAAGAAAGAGGCGAAGTTTCACATGGCATTTGGGGGATAGCCTTCCCCCAACTCTTCCCCCAAAAATCCCCCAAATTTGCCCGTAAAAAGCGATAATTTATGATACTTTACGGATTCGCTCCGGAACACAAAAAAGCCCTTGAAAATGCCCATTTTACGGGATTTTCAAGGGCTTCAAGCACCTTTGGTTTTAGGAAATTACATGCCCATCTGTTTTGCAACTTTTCGGATTACATGCCAGCCTGTGCTGCTACTTCTGCTGCGAAGTCATCTACTTTCTTCTCGATACCTTCACCGGTCTCGAAACGGATGAACTTCTTAACAGTCATGTTAGCGCCGTTTTCCTTTGCAACCTTAGCTACATACTTGGAAACAGTCAGATCGCTGTCCTGTACGTATACCTGGTCTAACAGGCAGATCTCTTTCATCTCTTTGTTGAGACGTCCGATGATCATCTTCTCGATGATGTTGTCCGGCTTATCCGGATTCTCTGTCTTAGCCTGTGCGAGAAGGATCTCTTTTTCATGATCCATGAATTCCTGAGATACTTCATCACGGGATACATACTTCGGAGACATTGCAGCCACCTGCATTGCAACGTTCTTCAGACATTTGCGGATCTCATCGTTGACAACATCTGTCTCGGCCTCAACCAGAACGCCGATACGTCCACCGCCGTGGATGTAGGATACCACGCATCCATTAGATACGATCTTCTCAAATCTGCGGATGCTCAGTTTCTCTCCGATTACGGAAATCTTCTCTGTCAGGGCATCCTGTACAGTCTTGGAGCTGTCCTCATTCCATGCCTCTGCCATGAATGTATCCATATCCTTTGCTTCTGTAGCCATTGCCTGGTTGGTAACAGCCTTTACAAAAGCCTGGAACTCTGCATTCTTTGCAACAAAGTCTGTCTCAGAGTTTACCTCTACGATTGCTGCGGTCTTATCATCCTTAACCTCTGCCATAACAAGACCCTCTGCCGCAATTCTTCCGGCTTTCTTCACAGCCTTAGCTTCACCGTTCTTTCTCAGGTATTCGATCGCTGCATCCATATCTCCGTCTGTCTCGTTCAGAGCCTTCTTGCAGTCCATCATTCCTGCGCCGGTCAATTCTCTTAACTCTTTTACCATACTAGCTGTAACTGCCATCTTATCTTCCTCCACACTTTACAATCTTATTCTTCTGCTGCTTCCTCTTCGTATACTTCTTCTGCTGCTTCTTCATAAACAGCCTCGTCGTCTCCTGTCATTCCCTGATTTGCCTCTACTACAGCATCTGCCATCTTAGAAACGATCAGTTTTACTGCACGGATCGCGTCATCATTTCCAGGGATTACATAATCCAGTTCTTCCGGATCACAGTTGGTATCAGCAATTCCGATCAGCGGGATTCCCAGGGTGTGTGCTTCCTGTACGCAGATTCTTTCCTTCTTCGGGTCTACAACAAAGATTGCATCCGGGAGCTTCTTCATTTCTTTGATTCCGCCCAGGTTCTTCTCCAGCTTTTCCCATTCTTTCTTTAACTGAATGACCTCTTTCTTCGGCAGCACGTCAAAGGTTCCGTCCTCAGACATTCTTTCGATCTCTTTCAGACGTGCAACTCTGCTCTTGATGGTCTTGAAGTTTGTCAGCATACCGCCGAGCCATCTCTCATTTACATAGAACATTCCGCAGCGCTCTGCCTCTGTCTTGATAGCATCCTGTGCCTGCTTCTTTGTTCCTACGAACAGGATTGTACCGCCGTCTGCCGCGATATCAGATACTGCCTGATAAGCCTCGTCTACTTTTCCTACAGACTTCTGCAGGTCAATAATGTAGATACCGTTTCTCTCTGTGTAGATATACGGAGCCATCTTAGGGTTCCATCTTCTTGTCTGATGTCCGAAATGAACACCTGCCTCTAAAAGCTGCTTCATTGAAATTACGCTCATGTTTCTTTCCTCCATTTGGTTTTTTTACTTCCGTACGTGTGTAAGCCCTCGAAACCGTCTTGTCATCAAGCTTTGGCACCATCTCGGGCAAACATGTACGTGTTTTTTGCGACCGTATTATAATAACATAAAAGCCTTGCTGTTGCAAGGCTTTTCTTATCTTTTGCAGGTCTGTCTTCTTACCTGGCTATTATATGATGTTTTTAATCCTACCAGTACCTTCTGACACCCAGAACCGTCCGGTAATTCGGAGGCGAACTGATCTTGATACCGCCCGCCGGATAAGGTGCGCTGTTGGATGCATGAACGATCTGATTGCCGCCGATATAGATCGCCACATGATTGCTGTATACGATCACGTCGCCCGGCAGCATATCCGAATAGCTGACCGCTTTACCTCCGGCCAGCTGTCCCCATGAATCTCTTGGTGTGGAAATCCCGAACAATGCATGAACTGACATGACGAATCCGGAACAGTCCGCTCCATTTGTCAGACTGGTACCGCCGTATTTATAGGGATTCCCCACATACTGACAGGCACGGCTTGCGATCTGCTGACCCAGAGACGCGTTTCCAGGTGTGGACGTGCTGCCGCCGCCTGACGGTTTATTGTTTCCGCCTCCTGTAGAGGGCTTGCTGGTGCCGCCACCGCCGCCGTTCCCACCGGAAGGCTGGCTGGTGCCGCCATTATTTCCGCCGCCGGATGCCTGACCTCCTGATGAATCCTGTCCTTCTGCAGAGGCCACCATATTTTCTGTTGCCTCCGTAAGCTGAGTAAGCTGTGCCGAGGCTTCTGCCCGTGCCGCTTCCAGCTGTGTATCAAAGTCAGCGATCTGGCTTTTCATACTATCCAGTGTTCCCTGAAGTTCCGTCTGCTGTCTGCCCATATCCGCAGACATCTGCTCCATGTCTGCCTGGCCGGCTTCCAGCTCTGCTTTACGCTCTTTGACCTCTTCTTTTACTTTCACGTATTCCTTCAGCTGCTCTCTGTCATAGCTATGTACATTCTGGATATATTCTGCCTTATTCACCAGATCAGAAAAGCTTTCCGCACTGATCAGTGTCTCAAGGAAAGAAGAGTCCCCTGCTTCATAAATATATTTGATACGCTTTTTCATCGCTTCATATTGATCTTTTTCTTTTTGTTCCGCCGTCTGAAGCTCTGTCTGCGCCTGGCTGACTCTTTCTTTCTGATTTTCTATATCCTGCTGAAGAGCGTCATACTGAAGCAAAAGTCCGACCAGCTGCTGCTGTACACTGGCAGCCTGATTCTCCATTTCATTTTTCTGCTCTTCCAGCTCCGCCACATTATCACTTTCCGGCACTGCCATGACCGGTGTGGCGAAAAAAACGCTCATTACAAGAACTGTAATGAGCGCATTTACCAATCTCTTTTTCATATCCTCACCCATTCTTATCATTCTTGTCACTATTTCTGTCACAAGTATTATCTATGCTCCCCAGCATATCTTAAGGTCAGAATACTACATTTTTTATTGTTTTTCAATCAATTTCTGTACTTTTCCAGAAATTTCCCACAATATCCGTCAACTTCTACCAATACCGTCTGTACCACGGTGATCCGTATACACTGGCAACTCTTACGACATCACCGGTGTGCGGTGCATGGATCATCTGTCCGCCGCCGATATAGATACCTACATGTCCGCCGTAACATACCAGGTCTCCCGGGAGCGGGCTGCTGACTGCTTTTCCGCCGCCGCCCTGTGCCTGAGAAGTACGTGCGATGCTGATACCTGCAACTCTGTGGCAGTACTGTGTCAGTCCGGAACAATCAAGCGCAGAACCCGGAGTGCTTCCGCCATAAACATAAGGGACACCCAGCTGGCTGTATGCTGCATTCACGATTGTCTGTGCAACAGAGGTATTGCCGCTGCCTGCATTACCAGAACCGCCGCCTGTGCTGCCTCCAGTGCTTCCTCCTGTGGATCCGCCTGTTGTTCCACCGCCGTTATTTACAGTGCCGCCATTATTTCCGCCGCCGTTGTTTCCGCCGTTATTGTCTGCTGCCGCTTCTTCGGCTGCCTGCTGCTCTGCCGCCTGTCTTGCCGCTTCCTCTGCAGCCGCCTGAATCTGTGCGTCCAGATTGGCAACTTCATCTTTCTTAGACTCGATGGTCTGGCTCAGCTCTGCTTCCTGAGCCTCATACTCTGTCTGCATGGATTCCATTTTCTTCTGGTCATCCTCCAGAGTTGTCTTCAGTTCTTCAATCTGCTTTGTCGTTGCCACATACTCATCCAGCATCTGACGGTCGTATGTATGAACGTTCTGAATATATTCTGCTTTGTTTACAAAATCAGAGAAGCTTTCCGATGCGATCAGAGTCTCCAGCGCACTGCTTCCGCCCTGTTCATACATATATTTAATACGCAGCTTCATATCCTCATACTGCTGCTCCTCTTTCGCTTCTGCCTCTTCCAGATCTTCCTGCGCCTGAATAACCTCTTCTCCTTTAGAGATCAGGTCCGCTTCCAGGTCTCCGATCTTTGTCAGCAAATCTGTCAGCTGTGCCTGCAGCGAAGTAACCTCGCTCTGCGCCGCTGCTTTATCACTTTCCAAATCATCTACCGAAGGCGCTGCCATTACCGGTGTCACGATCATTGAGCTGGCTGCAACCGCTGTCAGCAGTCTGATTCCAAATCTTTTCATAATCAACCTTCCTTCTCACATAAATTATACTCGATTTCCCCTCGATTTGACATAGTCCACCTACATCTAGAGTCGATTATACCCCATCAGCATTATTTTTGCAACATTTTTTAACATTTTTGTAACATATTGGGCAAAAGTTCAGCCATGGATCTGTTCAACGAAAAATCATGCTTGCATGATTTTTTGAGTGGGCAGATCCATGAGATGAGCGCCAGTATATGAGGAAAACAGCGGCGTAGCCGCAGTAAGCACGCAGTGCGGTTTTCCGAATGGCGCGGGCTGAACTGCTGAGTAGCGGTATGAGCTGTGCGCCCGCTTATGAGCAGTCTTGCGGCGTCAGCCGCAGGGAAAGCCCCGACAGGGGCGGGACTGCGAATTATGGGCGCTCAGCAACGCTACGGCCCGCGGTTTTCCGAATGGCGCGGGCTGAACTGCTGAGTAACGGCGTGGGCGCTCAGCAAAGCGGTACGGCCTGCGGTTTTCCGAATGGCACAGGCATGAAAAAAGGCGGCTACATCGCCGCCACTTTTTCATTATGATCCTTTTTCTCCGGCTGATCCGGCTTCTCCTCAATCCGCTGGATAAAGACAAACATGGTCGCGGCCACCGTCGCACAGATTACGGTTACCGTGCCCACACGCATGATGTCTTCCATCATCCAGTCCATCAGACCGATCTTTGTCGCTGTGACAGACAAAAGATTCATCGTCATATGCGCCAGGATCGGAGCTTTAACGGAGCCATATTTTTCATAAACATAGGCCAGCATCATTCCCAGGATAAACCCGTAGAGCATCTGAACCATATTCATATGCATCAGCCCAAATACCACTGCGGAATAAAGTGCTGCCTGCAAAAATGTTCCCCGCTCTCTCAGACGCTGGAATAATAATCCCCGGAAAACCAGCTCCTCACTGATTGGCACCAGGATCCCCAGACATACGATCTGTACCGGGAAGGCCGCGGAATAAAGCGCCTGGATTGTCTGTGTATAGGCTTCGTCCGAAGCAGCCAGGTTTCCGATATTGATCAGATTATTCAGTCCCAGGCACAGCGTCAGAGACATCAGCACCACTGCTGCATACTTCCATAGAGGAGCCTTTCTATTCGGTACGATCCCCATCATACGCTCCTTTACTCTGTCACGGTGGAAGAAAATCCACATGACTGGAATGATGACAAATGCGGTCATCCCTTGAATCAGGGTACTTGACTTCAGATACTGTTCCAGCAGCTGATTATATAAATCTATCATACTCTGCTCGCTATTTAAAGCTGCCGTAAAGGCATCGGGATTGGCGACCTGGTATACCATAGCCAGTACCGTCATGGCTATCATTGACATCAGAAACTCAATCCCCCATTTTATCAGAATCGGCCCCCACAGCTGCCACATCCGTTTTCCGTAATTTTCCGGCGGCATTGGCGGCGTCGGCCTGCCCTGCTGTTGTTCCATATTGTTCCTCGCTTTCCTCTGTGACTACTTTTTCTATTTTACTTCCCATATGCAGAACTTGCAATTAAAAAAGTATAAACTTTCAAAAAGCGGGAAGCCCTGGTATCAGAGGCTGTTTCGATACTTGATCCGGATGCCTGGCCTAGAGCTTGATCTTGATCACGTCTACATCCAGATCCCACAGGAACTTGTCCAGATCCTTGTAGGATAAAAAGACAGTCGCTGTATTTTCCAGCGGATGGATTCCCAGACTCTTGCATCTGCTCAGGTCTTTATCTATAAAGAATTCCACCTGGTGATCTGTATCATTCATCAGCCCGAAAGGAGACACACTTCCCTGCTTCAGCCCCAGATACTTCTCCAGGCGCTCCTCCGACGCAAAGCTTAAGTTTCCTCCGCCCAGCTGGCGCCCAAGAGCCTTTAAGTCCACCTTCTTGCTTTCCTCACAGGTTACCAGAAAATGGCGCCTCCCCTTCGAATCTCTTAAAAAAAGATTTTTACACAGGGTTCCCTTTTCCGGCAGTCCGAGTCTGTCCATATCTTCCATTGTATATACTGGTTCGTGCTCCACGACCTCATATTTGATATTCAGCTTGTCCAATGCATCATATACTTTCTGCTTCTGATTTTCCATGGCGGATTTTCTCCTTTCTGATCCCAAAACAAATTTTTCTTTATTATAGTGCAGTGCCGAAGAAATGTAAAGCCGAAATCCCTGCAGCTGTCTGAATATCCAAAGAGGAGACCCTTATCCAAGGATCTCCTCCACAGCCGCCTGGTAACGGTCATATTTTTCTGATTTCCGAATACTTTTTAACGCCTTCCCCTTCTCCGGAAACATGGTTCCCATATAGGACCACAGCTCCTTCATTTTAAACAGGACCTGCTTCTCTCCCATACTGTTCTCCTGATAATCATGAAAAATCTGATCATGGAATTTCCGAAGCTGTTCTGCCGAGGCTTTTCCGGATCCTTCTATCTCTCCTAAAAGCCCGGGATTTCTTATGATCCCTCTGCCAAGCATGACACAGGAAAGATCCGGGAATTTTTCTTCCAGCCGCTTTTCATCTTCCGGCGTAAAGATATCTCCATTATAGCAGACCGGGATCCTGCTTTCCTTCATTGCACGGGCAAACACTTCCAGATTGGGGCGATTCTTATAAAAATCCTGTTGAACCCTTGGATGAATGATTAGTTCCTCTACCGGATACTGATTGTATATCCGTAAAATCTCCTCAAATTCATCCGGACTATATCTCCCGATTCTGGTCTTGATAGAAATCTTTCCCTTTGTCCCCCGGTAGATCTGATCCAGAAACCGGTCCAGCTCCTCTGTTTTTGAAAGGAATCCGGATCCTCTGTTCTTTGACACCACTGTTTTTGAAGGGCACCCCAGATTCAGGTTCACCTCTTCGTAGCCGTATTCCCGGAGCTTTTCCTCTGTCTTCAGGAAACCGTCCGCATCATTGGACATGATCTGCGGAACCAGATACATCCCTGGATTATTTTGCGGCAGGATCTCCCGTCTCTCTCTGGAATTAAATCCCCGTTTTGTGTGCGGTACAAGAAACGGCGTAAAATATTTGTCCATCGGGCAAAAACAGGTGTGGTAGGCCCTCCGGTAAATGTGCGAAGTGACACCCTCCAGCGGGGCCAGATAATATTTCATCCTGCTACTCAATTCCAAGCACCTGGTAGTCCTGATCTTCAACGGCTTTTTTAAGCGCTTCGTCTGACACGTCTGTGCTAAGTGTCACGACAGCAGTCCCTGCCTCATGGCTGACAACCGCTTCCTCAACGCCCGGAAGCGCCTCCAGGCATTTTTTCACTCTCGCCTCACAGTGCCCGCACATCATACCCTCGATCTTCATTGTCTTTTCCATTGATTGTTCCTCCTTATGATTTCTAATTTTAATTTTCTTATCTCTGGATGCATCGTGCACCCGGAACCAGTTCAGCCGCAGTGCGTTTGTCACCACACAGAAACTGGAAAGGCTCATGGCCGCCGCCCCGAACATTGGATTCAGCTTCCATCCAAACAACGGGAACCAGACTCCTGCTGCCAGCGGGATGCCTATCACGTTATAGAAAAATGCCCAGAACAGGTTCTCATGAATATTTCTAAGTGTTGCCCGGCTTAAGCGGATAGCAGCCGGCACATCACTCAGACGGCTCTTCATTAATACAATATCTGCCGCATCTATAGCAATATCGGTCCCCGCTCCGATGGCGATGCCTATATCTGCCCGGGTCAGCGCCGGAGCGTCATTGATGCCATCTCCCACCATCGCTACCCTGCCATTTCGTTTCAGCCGGCGGATCACGCTTTCCTTTCCGTCCGGCAGAACTCCTGCGATCACTTCGTCCACGCCAGCCTGGCGTCCGATGGCTTTTGCCGTCCGCTCATTATCTCCGGTCAGCATAACTACACGGATTCCCATGTTCTGCAATTCTTTCACTGCCTGCGGACTGTCTTCCTTGATCACATCCGCCACAGCGATCACGCCGGTGACCATTCCGTTTTTGCTAAAGAACAGCGGTGTCTTTCCATCTTCTGCAAACCGCTCCGCCGCTTTTCGCAAATCCTCCGGCACCTTCGCATGCTTCCGGATAAATATCAAATTTCCTCCGTACAGCTCTTCCTCCTGCAGCACAGCCGAAAGACCGTTTCCCGGAACCGCCTGGAAATCCTTTACCTCTCCGGCTTCAATCTCCCGTTCCTCTGCAAGAGCAAGGATCGCCTTCGCCAGAGGGTGCTCACTCTTTCTCTCCAGGGCATAGGCCAGTGAAAGCAGTTCTTCTTCGGACACGCCTTCCGCTGGCAGAAGATCTGTCACCTTAGGCTCCCCGCTGGTGATCGTGCCCGTCTTATCCAGGGCAACAATCTCCATTTTTCCGGCCTCTTCCAGAGAAACCGCTGTTTTAAACATGATGCCGTTCCTGGCTCCCATGCCGCTTCCAACCATGATTGCCACAGGCGTGGCAAGTCCCAGTGCACAGGGACAGCTGATCACCAGGACGGATACCGCCCTTGCCACGGCAAATCCAAAGCTCTGCCCTGCGATCAGCCACACGATCAGTGTCAGGACTGCAATCCCGATCACCGCCGGCACAAACACGCCGGATACCCGGTCTGCAATCTTGGCAATAGGCGCCTTGGTCGCCGCCGCATCGCTGACCATCTGGATGATCTGGGAAAGCGTGGTGTCCTCTCCCACCCGGGTGGCTTCACATTTCAGGAATCCCGACTGATTCACCGTAGCCGCAGAAACCGGATCTCCCGCCTCTTTATCTACCGGAATACTCTCTCCGGTCAGCGCTGATTCATTGACCGCACTGTGCCCTTCCAGGATCCGTCCGTCCACCGGAATATTCTCTCCAGGCCGCACTACAAATATATCTCCGGTCCTTACTTCTTCGATGCCGACTTCAGTCTCCGCACCGTTCCGGATAATAACCGCCGTCTTTGGCGCAAGCCGCATCAGACTCTTCAGAGCGTCTGTCGTTTTTCCTTTCGACCTTGCCTCCAGCATCTTACCCACTGTTATCAGCGTCAGGATCATGGCGGCAGATTCAAAATAGAATTCATGCATATAAGACATAACTGCCGCTGCATCTCCCCGCATCTGTGCGTCTGTCATGGCAAACAATGCATAGGTGCTGTAAAGAAAAGACGCGCCGGATCCCAGTGCCACCAGAGCGTCCATGTTGGGCGCCCGGTGCAGGATGCTCCGAAAGCCGCTGATAAAAAATTTCTGATTGATCACCATAATGATAACGGTAAACAGTAACTGAAAAAGCCCCATTGCCACATGGTTTCCCTCAAGCTCCCCCGGCACAGGCCATCCCCACATCATGTGCCCCATGGACACATACATCAGCGGGATCAGGAAACACAACGAAGCGATCAGCCTCCGTCTTAATACCGGCGTCTCTTTATCCTTCAAAAGTTCTTCGTCTGCCGCCCGGGAACCACTCCTTTTTGCAGCATCGGCCCCCTTCTGCGAAGCCCCGTATCCCGCTTCTTCTACAGCGGCTATGATATCCTCCGGCCGGGCCGTACCTTCTACCCCCATGGAATTTGTCAGAAGGCTTACAGAGCATGACGACACACCCGGCACTTTGGATACTGCCTTTTCCACCCGGGCGCTGCATGCGGCGCAGCTCATCCCGGTCACGGTATATTGTTCCATATATCCAGACCTCCCTGCTTGCATTTTGCTGTTGTACTCATTATCTTTCCCCTTCGGCCAGCGCCTTATTTCATCAGCTTCTGCAATGTAGCCACCAGTTCATCAATGGTCTCTTCATGTCCCGCCCGGATATCATCTGCTACACATGTCCGGATATGATTGGCCAGCAGGACCTTATTGAAGCTGTTAAGCGCTGAATTTACGGCAGACACCTGGATCAGGATATCTGTACAGTAGGCATCGTCCTCCACCATACGCTTGATCCCCCGCACCTGGCCCTCGATCCGGTTCAGGCGATGGATCAGATCCTTAAATTCTTTATCTGAACGTTCTTTGGTTTTGTGTGGACATTCTCGTTTCTCTTCCATATCTGCTCCTCCTTACGCATACATTATATACCCTTATGGGGTATATTGCAACAGTTTTTTTAAGATTAAATTGATTGGGGACGGGGGATTTCTGAAAATCCCCCGTCCCCAATGGGCTAAAACACATGCTCTTTTATGTTTTCATCTTCATAATCAAATACACATCGCTCAAATGCATTGATGACGTGCGTGTCCAGATACTTGTCATATCTTTTGTGCTGTCTTCCGTATGATTTGTGCACATGGCCATGAAGGAAGAATCTGGGATGGTATTTCTCGATCAGCTTCAAAAAAGCCTGGAATCCCTGGTGAGGCAGATCCCGGCCGTCATTCAGCTGATAGGCCGGGGAATGTGCCACCAGAATATCAAATCCGCCATGGCGCAGAAGCTGGAACCAGAGTCTGCGGATCCGCCCTCTCATCTGACCTTCTGTATACTGGTAATTTCCGGGCCGGTACCGCATAGATCCGCCCAGTCCAAGGATACGCACCCCCTGATAGACATAGATCTGATCTTCAATGCTGATACATCCGCTGGGCGGATGCTCATCATATTTGGTATCATGATTGCCATGCACATACAGCACCGGCGCTGAAGTAAATGTGGCAAGAAAGGACAGGTATTCCGGAGCAAGATCTCCACAGGAAATAATCAGGTCGATCCCCTCCAGCTTACTCTTTTCAAAGTAATCCCACAGATAAGGAGACTCCTCATCTGCAATCGCAAGTATTCTCATTCTTTTATTCTAACCTTTCTTCTTTTCTACTCCCTGCTGCTGTACCACTGCTCTGGACTGCTCCTCCAGCTTATCCTCCGGCGGAATCTCGCCGATTACATTGTCAGCCAGCCAGTCCATAGTCACGATCTCTTCCGGCGACAGAACTCCCTGCGGATCAGGCTGGATAATGCCGTTCTGAGAACACAGCACGCCGTCAAACGGGTTGAAGTTGCCAGAGCATATGGCCTTTTTCAGCACCTTCACCAGCCGTTTCATACCAAGCGGCAGATTCTGGGAGCAGATTACATCCACGACTCCCGCCGACATGCCCCACCAGTAATTGATCGCCTTTTTCGTAGTCGGATCATCATCGTAGCTCCAGGTTCCGTTCATAATTGTGCGGATCAGCTGTTCATAAAATTTCCCCCAGTGCCATACCGGCATTGCCAGGTTATGGGGTGATCCGTCTTCCAGATGATAGATCCCAAAAAACCTGGACCCTTCCTCCGGAATTACCATATCCTTTCCGGAAATACAGCTGGAGTTCGTCCGTTTTACATTTTCCATTACATCAATATCTTTTACAGAAGACCATTCCAGATACACCTCTGCATGCGGATTCGTCATCTGTGCGCCAAGCGCAAAAGCATTGATATTGGCAATAGTCCCGTAAATCGGATAATCTGCAATATAGGAAAGCCTGTTATTTTCCGCCATCGCCCCCGCAATAGCTCCCATCAGGAACTTGGCCTCGTGCATCCTGGAATAATAGGTCCGGATATAGCGGTGCATAGTGTTGACTGAACAGTTCAGAATCCGCACCTTCGGATTGGCAATAGCTGCCTTTACGCTGGCCTGTACCATGACCGGTGTTGTTGTAAAAATCAGATCACACCCCTTTGCCACTGCATCCTCCAGCGTAGCGTCTATATTTTCCTGCGTCACACCGTCATAATAGCAGGTGCTGACCTCCTCCGGGAATGTCTGCTCCAGATGAAGCCTCCCCAGCTCATGGGCATAGGTCCAGGCAGAAGACGTGACCGTTTTTTCATAAATAAACGCCACCTTCAGTCTGGGAGAGCTGGGCTGTAAAAGCCTGCTCAGAAGAGGCTTCTTTTCTGTATTCGGATCCATTTTCAGCTCTACTTCCTCGTCTTCTTCCAGCATCTTAAATTCTTCCCAGCTCTTGGAGATCAGTTCCCTCAGTTCATTTACTGTTTTTTCCCGGACTTCATCATAGCCGTAAAGTGTGATGAAGGCAAGGAACGCATCTCCCGGCGTGATTGAAGGGATCGGATCTCCCGCCGCCTGATACTCTGCCTTAAAGCGGGTGTAGATAGAACTGAAATCCAGCTGGTCATCATGGCTCCATACTTCTTTCGGCCCTTTCCCTACCGCCTCCTGCAGCTTCTGGAAGCTTCCAAGCTTCGTAAACCAGATAAAGTTCACCTTTGAAAGCTCATAAAAATCCATATATTCATAGTAGATTTTATTTTCCTTTTCTTCCGTACGTCTCGGTACAATACGGGTCACCATCCCCGGGGCAGACACCACGCCGAAAAATTTCATGACGCTGACCCTTTTATTTCCCTCTTCGATATAGAATTTGTTCATATATTCATAAGCCTTAACCGGCGTGTGTATTCCCTCGTTTACGTGGCTTTCGCTCAGTGCGATCCACTTTTGGGCAAATTCGGAATCTATTTTCAGAATTGGCATAAAATTGCCGGAAAATGCATTGCTTCTTCCATTTGTCTTGGTTCCTACCACCTGCTCCAGCGGAATCTGCACCAGACCGAGCGGGACTTCTGAATAAGATCCTCTCGGCGGCAGAATATCATCCAGCACCTCCAGGGTAGGCAGCATCCCGTGCATTGCTCTGTACTGATAATCTTTCTTCCCCAGTTTGTATGCTTTCTCATAGCTTGACTGTCCCATCTTCTCTCCTCCTTTACAACACCTTTTCAAATGCGATCCGAAGATCGCCGTCCTCACAGCCGCCTACCAGATGGATCTGGCCGCAGGGATGGAACCCTGCTTTGGCAAGCGCTCTCTGCATAGGAAAATTCTCCGGATGCGTATCAATCCTCACAGCCGGAAATCCCATTTCCCTGGCCAGATCGAATCCTTTGGCAAACATCTGACCGGCCACGCCTTTTCCTTTACAGCCGTCTGCCACACATACCCGGTGCATGGAAGCATAGGCGCCGTCTGTCAGCCAGACGCCGTCAATCTCCTCATAGGAGGGATCCGGCGTTGTCTGAAATGCGAAAATCCCCTGTACCTCGCCGTCATCTACAGCCAGGTAGGTACACCCGTCCTGGATATCCTTAAGCCACACTTCCCTGGACGGATATCCTTTCTGCCACTGGTCCAGGCCCATGCCGCGAAGCTGTCTCTTGGCATCTTCCGTAATCTCACACATCCGTTCAATATATTCCATAGACGCAGTCCTAAATTCCATCATCCCTATCATTCCTCCTTTGTTATCTCACACACCTCAAGCTGTCTGCCCTGTACCCGGAATTTTACTTCCATGCCGGCATACTCCATTCCATAGATCCTGCCCGGATCGTTCTGATAAGAGGGTCTTGGGTCCTGACTCAAAATCTGAAACAGGGTCTCCCTTTCTTCTTCCGGTATTTTCTCCCGCCAGCATTCCGGACACTCCACCTGGAGAGAATAGTCCTTTACCCGGTCTGCAAAACCGCCTCTGGCGCTTGGTATGCTATCTACATAAGCCAGATAAGGCTTGATGTCATAGATCGGAGTCCCTTCCATCATGTCAGCTCCCCGCACATGAAGAACAGGGCCTTCCTGTCCATCCAGGTCCACACCTGCCAGCTCCACACAGGAAAGACCAATGGCATTTGGCCGGAAAGGGGAACGGGTGGCAAACACGCCGACTCTCTGATTTCCTCCAAGTCTTGGCGGACGTACCGTCGGATGCCAGGACTTTCCTTCCACTTCAGAAAATCCCCACAGGATCCACAGATGTGAATATTCCTCTATCCCCCGGAGCATATCCGGATTCCTGTAGTCTGGTTCGAACACAATCCGCCCCCAGGTCTTTACAAGGCCACTCTGTCTTGGGATGCCGAACTTTGTTGGAAATCCGGTATGGATTCTGGCTATCACATGCATTGTTATCGTATCCGGGCAATCCATCTTTTTCCCTCCTGTCTTTTGTCACCGGGTCTTCCCAATACGTTCCCGGATCCTTTTTATCTCCTCCGCATGACCTTTGTCATCCAGAGGAGTCTCCAGATAAAAAGGCAGCTCTGAAAGCTCTGGATGACATACCACGGCAAGCAGCGCATCCATGCCGATCTCTCCTTCTCCAAGAACGGCGTGGCGGTCTTTATGAGAGCCAAACGGCATCATGCTGTCATTAAGATGTATCGCTTTTAAATGCTCAAGTCCCAGTATGTCATCGAATTCCTGCAATACTCCGTCCAGATCATGTACAATATCATAGCCTGCCGCAAACACATGACAGGTATCCAGGCAGATACCGATCCGCTCCGGATGGGCTGCCCCTTCCCGGATCGCCTTTAGTTCTTCAAAGCACTCTCCGATCTCTGTTCCTTTTCCGGTCATGGTCTCCAGAAGAACATAGATCTTCTCGTCACCGGTGATGGCCTGATCAAGTCCTGCAATGATATTCCGAATACCTGCTTCCTTTCCGATGCCTGTATGGCTTCCCGGATGAAATACCAGGTTTTCAACTCCCAGCGCGTCCATTCTTGCCGTATCTTCCTGGATCACGGTACAGGCAAACTCGTAGGTCTCCGGCCTGGGGCTTGCCAGATTCATCGTATAAGGCGCATGGGCCAGCAGCGCTCCAAACTCATGGTCTTTCCGCAATGTCTGGAATTTATCCACCTCTGCCCGGCTGTAATCTTTATAACTGGATCCTCTGGGATTGCGGCTGAATATCTGCATGGTATTTGCCTGCATTTCGATAACGTTTTCCGCCGCTTTTGCAATTCCCTTGGCGATCGACATATGTGCTCCTATCGTCAGCATAGTTATTTCCTCCTAAATCCATTGTATCCTATCACATCTGAATTTAAAATACAAATGTTTACCAAAGAAAAAGGATGCCGTCTCCGAAGATTCAGCATCCTGTCCGATACGCCTCTGCGCTTTATTTATTTCAACCTGGCTTTAGGGTTTTCATGCGGCATGCTTTCCATTACCGGAGCGTCCATGGCCGCAAGCCATTTCAAATTCTTTCAGTTTCTGTTTTGCTTCCTCGCCGAGATGTCTGGGCACATCTATCTCCACAGTCACATACTGGTCGCCATGAACCGACGGATCCTTCATGGAAACGATCCCCTTTCCTCTCAAACGGATCCTGGAGCCGGACTGTGTCCCTTCCCTGATCTTGCAGATCACATTTCCATAGAGGGTTGTTACCAGAGCTTCCCCGCCAAACACTGCGGTCGTAAATGGTATATGCACGGTCGTATATACATCCATGCCCTTTCTTTCATACCCTGGCTTCTTCAAAACCTGCACTTCCAAAAGCAGGTCTCCCGGTTCCCCTCCGCCGCTTCCCGGCATTCCTTTTCCGCGGAGCCGGACGCTTTTTCCAGTGTCAATGCCGGCCGGAATATGGACCTGCAAAGTATGGGGCGTACCTGCGGAATCCTGAAGTGTAATCCTTTTATCACATCCAAAAACAGCTTCCTCAAAGCTTACCGTCACCTGTGCTTTTAAATCGGAACCTTTTCTGGCAAAATTTCTTCCGCCAAATCCATCTCCCGTCCTTCCGGAAAATCCTCTGCCCGCCTTGCCATGGAAAATATCGCCAAAAATATCATCAAAAATATCACCCATATCTCCCATACTTCCGCCGGTAAAGTGGTATTCCTGATAGCTTCCTCCCGGTCCGCTCTGCCTGTAAAACGGTCCCTGGCCGCCATAACCTCCGCCGGATTCGTCAAAGGCCGCATGGCCAAACTGATCATACATTTTCTTTTTCTCTGGATCACTTAAAACAGAGTATGCTTCCGTAACCTCTTTAAATTTCTGCTCCGCCTCCGGATGATCCTTATTCGTATCTGGATGATATTTTTTTGCAAGCTTCCGATATGCCTTTTTTATTGCGGCCGCATCCGCATTCCTGTCAATCCCAAGGACTTCATAATAATCACGTTTTATTCCCATGTGGTTCACCTCCCATACTCTGTTTCACTCAAGCAAAGACCCGGCGAAACGCCGGGCCCCTGTTTTTTATTATCCTTCTATCGCAATGGTTTTCTTTGTCTCCACTGCTTTTGCATCCTTTTTGGGGATACTCAGTCTCAGGATACCGTCTTCAAATTTGGCTTTTACATCCTCCTGGGCAACGACATCACCGACATAGAAGCTTCTCTGCATAGCTCCCGCATACCGCTCCTTCCGGATATATTTGCCCTTCTTATCCTGTTCATCCTTATCAAGGCCTTTTGCAGCAGATATTGTCAGGTAACCATTGTCAAGCTGTACATTGATTTCGTCTTTCTTAAATCCCGGCAGATCAATGTCCAGTTCATATCCTTCTTCGTGCTCACGGATATCGGTCTTCATCATATTCTTTGCGTGTTTTCCATATAACGGATTCTTTCTTCCCCAGAATTCTCTGTCAAATCTGTCAAACGGGAAATCCATCCAATCATCATCAAATAAGTTCTCTCCAAAAATACTAGGCATCATCATAAGTCATTTCTCCTTTCATGTTAAAACATCAAATTTAAACTTTTTATGAACTGCTTTCGCAGCTGCCATCAGCACTCTTGAAGTTGTCTCAAGTGTTGCAAGCGAATAAAAACTCAGGACTTAGGATTTCCTCCTTTTTCAATCCTTTTCCTTTGTTCTATTTGCACTATAACACTTATATTTAGCACTGTCAAGAGGTGAGTGCTAATTTTTTGAATAATTTTTTTGGAAAACCTCAAAAAAGCTTGATTTTACGGGCTTTTTCGGGCTTTCCAATTTTTTGATTTTTTCAAAAAATGGCTTACTACACCATTTTTACACCATTTCTACACCAATTTGCGCGAAAACTACGAGCCATGCAGGGACGAAATCGGGGTGCCTTTTGGGAGCTTTCTCACATAAAGGCATCTCCGGTTTTGGACCTATAAGGCGACAGCCGCGACCGAATGAACGCAGTTCATGAGGTAGCATGGCGAGTAGTTATCTGTAATCATTCTTAAAAAAATCTGAGCCATCACATAATCTGAACCAGATCCATCTTCGCAATCTCTTTTTCGATCCTGGACCGGTCTGTGATATGGTTATAAACTTCCATCGTGACACTGATATTCGCATGTCCCATCACATACTGAACGACCTTCATATCCAGATCTGTCTCTGCCATCCGGGTACAGGCCGTATGTCTGAGAATATGGGCGGAAATATGAGGCAGCTCTTCCGGCTTTCTCCTCTCCCGCTTTGCCCGCTCATTTTCTTCCTCGTTATACGCCTTCACAATATCCCGGAGAATAAAGTTCACGGTCGTTGGCATCATAGGACGCCCACTCCTGCTCATGAATACGAAATTCGAAAGCCCTTCAATTTTCACATCCCTTGGAATCCCCATCTGAAAATTCAGCCGTCTCTGAGTCTCAAAGGCTTTTGCCACCATTTTGCTCATGGGAATCTCACGGATCCCGGCTTCTGTCTTCGGCATGGTCACATGAAAATCGCACCCGTCTCCATAGTTCTTATAGATCAGCTGATGATTCACGTATACGGTCCTGGTCTTCAGATCCACATCCTTCCAGGTAAGACCGATCAGTTCTCCACAGCGGAGTCCGGTTCCGATCATCACCTGCAAAAGCGGCAGGTAGATATGGAATACCTCGCTGTTCTTTACATAGTTCAGCAGATTTTTCTGCTGTTCAAAGGACAGGGCGGTGCGTTTCTTTTCCGGTTCCCCATAGTCTCCCAGCGTTCTCTTGGCCGGATTCTTCCGGATGATATCGTCATCTACAGCCACCTCAAAGCTCGGTAAGATCATATTATGGAGAAACTTGATGGTACTGTGGGAATATTTCTGTTTGCTCAGCCGAGAATAAAACAGGCGTACATGAGATGGTCTTACCTGTACCACTTTCATCTGTCCCAGTTCATTCCTCACAAGACTGTTCCACATCCTTCTGTAATTGGCCTGTGTACTCTCTGCCAGCTTTCTGGTATCCATGTGGATCTCAAACAGGTCATTGAGAGTCATGTTCTTGCATTGGGTATCGGTCAGAATTCCTTCGCTCTGGTCTTTCTCAATCTCTTTTTCTTTTTTCCTGAGTTCAGCCAGATCCGGAGAATAAACGGCCAGGCGTCTGCCAGTCCGTTCATCTTTGTACCGGTACATATAGAGTCCATCCTTGCGCTGGGATTCCCCGGTCCTCAGATTTCTTCCTCTATTGTCTTTTCTTGCCACAAAACCATTCCTTTCTCTAATTTCCACACCTCCCTGTTGTGGGGAATGGTCTTGTCCTGTCTATGAAAAGTATAGCACAAAACCATCCCCACGCACATCCGTGTTCCTCTATTCCGCTATTGCTTCCAGGTATTTCTCCACTTTCTGTACGGAGTACAATACCCGGCGGCCGATGGTGATCCGGGCTCCCGCATCTTCCGCAATCTTCCTTGCAGTCATCTGTCCGCAGGAAAGCATAGCGGCCAGACCTTCAATATCCACTGCCAGACGGCAGCTGCTCTCTCTTTCTTTTGTCTGTCTCATTTACCTCATCTCCTCCTTTACTCTTTTCTGCATCCGTCCCAGCTTTTCCTGAGCTGTACGTTTCCGGAAACTCTCCCCTTTAAACTGAACCGGCACGCACATCTCCAACAGCCGGTCATAAATCCTGGCATGCGCTGTATCCTGCGGATTCTTTAACTCCTGCAGTGTCAGATTGGTCGTCGCGATCAAGGGCTTCCCACTCCGATATCTGCCATCGATCACCGCATAGATCTGTTCCAGTCCGTACTCTGTCCCCCGCTCCATTCCAAAATCATCCAGAATCAGCAACGGAACTCTGCACAGATTTTTTATGTATGTATTCTTCTCTGAAAAATTAGCAGACAGATCATTCAGCACTTCCGCAAAATTGTTCATACGTACTTCTATCTCCTGTTCCAACAGTGCATTGGCAATACAGCCCGCCAGAAAGCTTTTCCCAGTTCCCACTGCTCCCCAGAAGAGGCAGCCTGTATTTTCCGTCTTCATTGTTTCCCAGTCTTTCACATAAAGCTTTGCAAGCACGGTATTTCCGGAAAGTCCCTTATCATTCTTGAATGTCCATTCCTTCATGGATCTATCCGAGAAACAATGTTCCTTCAATTCTCTGACTACAGCTTCATGGCGCTGCTGTTCCCGGTACTGTTCCTCCTCTTTTCTCTTTTGCCTCCGGCACTCACATTCACGCGGATGTTTTTTTATTCCTAATACTCCAACTTTCTCCTGATCGAAATAAGCCTCCTTCGGTTCATGGCATTTTCCACAATACAGAAGCCCGTCTTCTCCGATGTAATCCTCCCTGGTTCTTTCTCCCTGCTGCATCATATTCTTTACTGTTTCTTCTACCATCTTGTTCATAGACTGTCCTCCTCACTGCAGGTATAATCCGGAATGTTTTTTACCGGGGCTGACCGTTCTGCCCACCTTCTCAAGGTAACAGCATGATCAGCATATTGCTTTCCACTGGAACGCATATAACTGGACAGTTCCTCGATCAGCCTGTCTAATTCCCGGATCTCCTGTTTCAATTCTCCATATTCTGTTTCGGAGAGAAACACATTGTGATATTCGCCATAGGCAGAGCGCGCTTCTCTCTCTTTATTTGTTTGACTATATATCAAGTAACTATTATTTAAGTAATTAGGGGATACTTTTCTATCCATCATAGGGACAGGTTTCTTTCCCTCATAAGTATCATTTTCTTTCCCTTTGAGGGACACTTTTCTATCCTTCACAGGGAAACTTTTCTTTCCCGCTGCCGGGATTTTGATATACAGCAGATTCGGTTTTGAAAATCCCTGTTTTTTTCTCACCAGAAGTCCTGCTTCTTCCAGTTCATTCAATGCCTTTTTTACAGTCATGTGACTCTTTCTAAGATCGTCAGCCAGATAAGCAATGGGATAAACCACAAAAATGTGGCCTTCCTCATCCTTCCACCCTGTCTTCCTGGAAAGGCTCGCTCGATCCAGCAACAGAGCATACAGAACCTTGGCTGTCTGAGTCAGATTCATCCCCAACATAAACCGTGGGTAAGGAAGATACACCGGAATCTGGGTCTGATCCGTCATGTATACCATCTGATCTTTATTCTTCACATCCATCCTTTTGTTTCTGTCTGATCTTCCGCCGACGGCTTCGCTTGGATTCATAGCAGGGGCAACAGACAATCACAGTCCGGAAACTCTGCTTGCAGGCTCCGACGCATTTCCTGCAGATGTCATTGTGGGCAATGCGCCCTCTTTCATTGAGAAAAAAGGCCAGTTCCTGTTTTCTTTTCTTGCTCATTCTCGGCACAGACATTCCTCCTTCCTGCCATCCTGCCAGTACCTGGTACAGGACAGCGAAATATGGTCGCGTTTCGGTATCATTTTTTGCATTTTTTGCCCTTTACGACAGGCTTTTTTGACCTCAAATATATTTGCCTGGGGTTTATCCTATCTGACGGTAGAAAACGCTGTTTGGTCGTGTTTCGGTATCGTTTTGGAACAATTCATCTGGACTACTTTAACCGCCCCGATAATCCCGTTCAAAATCCCCTGCCATCTTCAACACTTCTTCCCTGAGTGCAAATAATTCCGCGATACAGTGACGGATTTCATCCTCCATAGCCAGCGAACGATCCCCGCCCGTATTGAAGTACCGTGCGATCTGATTCAGATTCACACCAATCTTTCCATACTCGCCTACCAACCTTCGGAGTTCTTCCATATCGGCGACCACTTCTACCCGATGCACGATTTCCTTTTCCACCAAAAGTTTCCGCAGGCATTCGGATCTAGACACCCCAAGGGTTTCTGCCTTCCTATCCAGAAGTTCCAATTCAATGTCCGACAGCCGGACTCCGACAAAATGTGGATGGTTCAGTTCCTGTTCCATTCTTCTTTTTCTCATGACTTCATCTCCTTTCTTCTTTCAGTTACTTCAGTAACACCACAAACGGGAGAAACGGCAGTCCTGCCGGAATCTTCCTTTTGTGCTGCGTCCCACTTTCCAGTGGACGCCAATATCTGCCAGATTGGCAGATCATCGAGGGTATGGGGAATCGAAATCCCAAGCAAGAGCCCTACACAGGAAAACACGATAGTGTATTACGGGGTGGATCTTGCTCTGGGAAAATCCCCATCAAGAGCTCAACCTGTAAGTTAGAGGACTGCCAGGAATGGCATAACCGCTTAACACGGGTGGATCTTGCCCTATAATATCTACCCCCTCACTTAACGTAACCGGGAGCGGCTATTATACAGGGTCAAAAAGAAATAAATTTTATTCTTATCAACTAGATCCACTCTTATCTTTTTTATTCTTTAAAGATCCCCTCACTTAACCCAATTGTCAGAGGCAGAAATACAAGGAGATTCGAAAAATCTTTTAATTTTCTGCTTCAAAAAATATTTCCCCTCACTTATAGAAAGGAAATTCGAGGATTATACAGTGTTTGGAGATAGGATATTTAAAAAAGGAAAAAAAACGCACCCAGTTTCAAACTGAATGCGTATCGGCCATATTCGACTTATGATTGAAAATACATTTTATTATATTGCATCTTCTCCGTATTTTTCCCGGATTCTTTGACATAGATCTTCCCAGCCAGCATCTAATTCTTCCGGGGAAGATTCTGGTATATCTATATCTGCATATTTCTCGTTTACTTCATCTTCTATTTTCTGGGCATAAACAGACAGAAAGTCCGGATACTCAAGTAACATCCTATAAAACAAATCATCCTCAGCCGTTCCCAGTTCCATGCAACGATCCAGGATAGAATCATAAATCTCTTGTGTCATGGGAATTTGATAATCTATCGCTGCTAATTGTTCATCTGTGAATTCAAATATCTCAATAAAAAATTTACATAGTCTCTTATTTATTTTTTCCCCTTCATACATAATAGGATCCTCCCGTTCACATATCTATTATACACTATTGTGAATATCTCCACAATATTGTTTTCCAACGGTAGCCCCTATAATTAAATTATCTTTAAACGGAAAGGGGTGTTCAATATGATAGATTTTAGTCCACTATGGGAAACCATGGAACAAAAAGGGATCACTCAGTACCAGCTTTTAAAAAGCGGTATCGATAATAAAACCTTGGATTCTCTGAAAAAGAATAAGAACATTACACTGAACACCCTTGAAAAACTTTCAAAGATATTGGAATGTGATGATTTAAATCAACTAGTCCATTTCCATGAATAAAGGCTGTTGCAATAAACAAATGCAACAACCTTTATTCATGAAAACTTAATTTGTTTCAATTATTTATCTTTTGAAAATATGAACTACTGTTTTTATTAAATATAATTAGCTAAAGGATTTATTCAATTTAAAGATACAATATAATATTAATAGTTTTTTAACTCTTGCCTATTCCTTTGAAACAGAAGTCTCAAAATCAATGGTCAAATGCATTCTTTACAGCTTGATAGTCCCAATAATAATTTCCATTATTTCCTCTGAAAATCATGGCAACATGTGTTCCAACATATCTAACTGGATCAGGGCATTTTGATCTATCAATTCTTGTTGATTTATATAAAACAATTATTTTAATACCTGCTTCTTTTGCTTTTTCACATTCAAATTTAATAAAACTACGATAATCGACGCCATAGCCCCTGGCGCAATAGCCCAGATAACTGTTATAACTTCCACACCATCTGCAGCTTCCAGCTGTTACCGACGCTGTTTGCTCTCCAACAATAAGGACAAAAGTTTTTGATGCATCCATACGAGTCTTTAATGATGCTTTAATAGTACAGTTTAGACTGCTATCACGCGATGATGTTATATCGTGGGCATCAGTAAATGATAGACTCCAATAATTACTATTATTCCATTCGTGCAACTTATCTACCGCATCTTTGTCATGATCCCAATCCCCTGCAATATAGGTTCGTGTTCTGTACATACTTATTTTCCTCCTTTATCTAATGTTCATAATTGCTATTTCATTCTTTACATTTATATGTACAACAATATGAATATCACAATTAATTTTATCTTTATTTAACCTAAAAGCATTTATTAAATATTGTAAAATATCTTGTTGATCTTTATTCGTTCTGGAAAGCCCTGCTCCTACTAATGGCAATACAACAGGAAAGCCTTCAGATTCTTCATTACACGATTCAATCAACTTTTGTATTGCCAATGTGTATTCCTGCATTGATGTATGTGCTTTTAAATTACTATCAAATGTACTGAGTGCCCACAGAAAGAAATGCTCATTTTTATGTCCAGGTAAATCTATAACCGTTCCGACAGGATAACGTTTGCGATTTCCTTCTGGTTTTTCTTGCTTTGTAAGATTCTCATGTTCCACATTAGCTAATAATTTTTTTATTGACTGAGCCAACGTCTCTTCCGTATATTTATTTGATGCATATAATTTTTTAAAAGCAATACCATGAAGTGTTTTCTCTGAAACTATGTGATTATCAACGCAAGTATCAAAACACCGATTTACAGGAATAACGATATTACGTCGACTATTGGATTCCATTACTTGGTTTGCATCAAAAATATCTCCATATTGCAAATATAACGCATGTCCATTATTTCCAGAAATAACTTTAAAACGATTCTTATGTGTTATTATCACTGAAATAGCCGCAAAACAACACCCCCATATTACTATCAATATAGATATGCTAATAATACTTCTTATCCATATTGACATTTTATCTGATAGTATTTCATCAAGCGGGACGAGCATTCCAATAAAGCCAAGAAAAGCATATATTCCTCCTGTAATAGTAGAAGCAATCCTAGCAATATACCTTTTGTTAATCCAAATACTTTGCATGTTACATCTCCATTCGCAAAGACTGTTTTTTACTTACTGGCTAATGACTATATTTATGTTATTTTAGAGCAATAAGCCCGCAGAATGTGTAAATGTTTCCATCTGAAAAATACCCAAGTTCGTCCTTTAATTAGTTTTGTTATGGTAACACAATTCTACCAAATAGCCATTAGTCATGTACATTTCAATTTATTTTTCTAAAAAAATTATACGTTAACTCTCTTCGTTATATCAATATGTTTTTCCCATACACCTCCCCCTTTTCTACATTAAACACTGAATATTCTCTACTTTTAACACAAAAAATTATTTATTTTCTAAAATTATCCCATTCATATACAATTTTGATATCATTACTCTTTGCCATACTGCGTTCTATCTTCAGCAACCAGCGACAATCCTTTAAAGTCAGAATATTGATCTAGATAATTAATTTTTTTGTCTTTTATATCCATTGGTAGTTCTATATCCACACCATCGGATAAAATAAACTCTCTCAACAAATTATCTACTTTTACATTCACTTTTGGAGGGATGATCTTTTTTCCTTCCAAAGCCTCAAAGTACTGTTTTGCTTTTACTTTATCAACAGTCCTTTTCAACTCATCATAGCGCCCAAATTCATTGATATTATTCGCATTCAACTTTAAGATCATCATGTTTCGAAGCATGGTCTCATTTAATCCTAAAACAGATGATATTCTATGCACCTGATCATTTTTTGCTTTTGACAAATATTCCGTCACATAATCTCTAAACGTTTTTCCCGCTTCAACCTGAACATCTCCGCGCTGTATATCATGTAGGAAAATATCCGCATATTTCTGCTCTTCCTGAGAAAGCATAGCAAATGTTTTATGGAGTTCTGCCTCCGCCTGATCGATTGATTCCTGTGTCGCCCCATCTAATTGCAACAGTTTCATATATTTTTCGAACCGGGAATTCATATAATCCGAGTCAATGACTCCTGTGTCAATTTCTGTAATATAACTTACAAGATCATATGGAACATCATCACTGCCACCTGATGAACTCTCTCCCGATGATAGCTCCTTATAACGCAAAACTAAAACCAGATATTGTTGCTCGTCGAAAAGCACGTCTATCACTTTTCCCGATTCTTGATCTTCATAGCTGGAAACATCCCACTTAAAGCCTTGAATTTTAGCTGCCTCTAAATGATCATTTAATTCTTTTAAGTACTTTGCAAATTTTCTGCATACCGTAATATCTTTTGGCAGTTTCTCAAAGTTATAGATACCCGCACTAGAAAACAGTGCGGATATTTCTTCAAAAATATCATTCATTGCTTTCAAATTTTCAGGAAGATGCTGCGCAAACAATCCCCATGGTTTTTCACCAGAATACAGCTTTACCGCTGCTTCAATATGTTTCTCCATTGTATGCGGTCTACGATAATATTTAATCGTACCAAAGGGTTTATCCGGGCCAAACAAACGATTGGTCCGCGAAAAAGCCTGTATAATATTCTCATATTCCAACATTTTATCTAAATAAAGCGTGTTAATCCATTTTGAGTCAAAACCTGTTAGCATTTGATCAACTACTATAAGAAGATCGATTTGTTTGTCCGGCTCCCTCTCGATTCTCTCGTACGGTTTTTTATGTGCCAAACGTGCTGCAATATCCTTTTTCATTTTTGCAAATGTAGGAATTGTAAAGCTTTGTCCGTAATGCTCATTATATTCTTTTATGATTTTTTCCAATCCCTCTTCTTTATACACAGCACCACCATCATTATCGATATTCGGATCAAATAAAGCGGTTACTTTTAGGTCAGGATTCGCGTCTTTTATTACAGAATAATAATTGATTGCCTCCGGAATACTGCTTGTTGCAAAAATCGCATGAAATTTACTGTTATGACTGAGTGTTATCCAGTTTTCCAGTATGTCTTGTACCACAGCGTTAATATGTTCTTCTGTTCGATATTGAGAATTTGGTAAATAATCTTCAATTCCTTTTACATAACTACCAAGCTTGTCTTTGTATCCTGCCATAGGTACTTTGGCAGAATCCATATATTTATAATATACTTTACACTTTTTCGAATCTGCTATGGCCTCCTGCTCTGTTTCTGCTTTCGACTTTTCTAAAGCGACTGCCTTACGCACATCTTTATCCTTAAAAGTCATTACCTTATAGGGATCAAAACCAAGTACATTTTTATCTCGAATTCCATCCGCAATACTATATCTGTGGAGCTCATTTCCGAATACGGTTGTTGTAGTATTCTTTTTCTTCTGATTTTCCTCATGAATCGGGGTCCCGGTAAATCCAAAGAAAATAGCTTTTGGGAAAGTATTTTTGATCGTGATGAGCATATCACCAAATGTGGATCGATGCGCCTCATCTACAATAAATACAATGCGCTTTTGATTAATCACTTCAATATCTTTTTCGTTCAGGCCACCGTCTTCCTCTTTGATATTACTCATTTTTTGAATTGAGGTTACAATCAGTGTGTCTGCCGGATTGCTGCTTTTTAATTTGGTAATCAACACACCTGTATTTTCGGTTTCCTGAACATCTTCATTTTCATTAGCAAACCCTCTGTATTCTTTTAAGGACTGTGTCCCCAATTCAATTCGATCCATTAAAAATACCACCTTATCTGCGTCTTTCGAGCTGGCAATCAGCTGTGCAGATTTAAAGCTTGTCATTGTTTTTCCGGAACCTGTCGTATGCCACACAAATCCACCAAGCTGATTTTTATCATCCCATTTCATCTTTGAAACCTTATCCGAAATGGCGCTGGCCGCATAATACTGGTAACTGCGCATAACTTTTAACACTCCGTCCGAGTCATCTGCCACAGTATAAAAGCCGATCAATTGGTGAGCCATAGGGATAGAAAGCAAGGTAGAAACAATTTTATTCCACTCATTAATTGGCTCATTATTAAAATCTGCCCAGTGGAAATAAAAATCAGGATTAAACTTCCCCTCTTTTCCAGGGTTAGCAAAATATACTGTTTCTTCCGGTGTCATTGCGACAAAAATCTGTACCAGAGAAAACAGTCCTGTAAAAATACCTTCATGAGAATATTTTTCTATCTGATGGTAAGCCTGACTGATCGGTATTCCGCTTTTTTTCAATTCGATATGTATGACCGGCATACCATTAATTAACAGCATTAAATCCCCACGGCGATCATTCAGTATTTTTTGTTTCGTAGGTAATTGGGGCTGCTGCACGATTTGATAACAGCTATCACCGCCCGCAATTTCTCTACGATCATATATTTTAAGGCTGACTTCTTTTCCAAAATGTAAAGTATCCTCCGGGTTATCTCGTACCACAGATACACTTTTCCCATTAATAAAGCCATTTAATTTCAAAGGAGTTTTCAACGTTTCTATTTGCTCGACAATCTGCTGCATCTCGCTGTCAGTAAGAGGGCAATTATTCAATCTGTCAATGTCCTTGTTGTTTTCAAAAAGGATATCAGCCCAGTTTCTAAGCAGATCCTGCTCACTATAATTTTTTAAAACCTGACTGCTCCATCCATTCTGTGATAACAGCTTTATCACAGCCTGCTCAAAATCTGATTCTTTATCAAAAGCCATTTAACCCCCTCCTTTCTAAACGAACATCTTTTCAAGGCAAGCTTTTTTTATATTTTTCAGCTTTTCCAACTTACGCTGATGAAGGGTGATAAGGTTGTCGAGGTTATTAAAAAATGTTGCAATCTTTTTTTGTTCAGACTTCACCTTTGGTATCGGATACTTTAGTTCGCTAATTGCTGACCAATTAACATAGATTTGTGTGTTGCCCTGAGAAGCCTTAATTATTTTTGAACGTATATTTTCTGCATTTAATAATTGATATAAAAAAGAGGGTTCGAACTCTTCTTTATAGACTTCAATTCTTTCAGTTCGTTGATTATAAACATAGGAATTATCAGCATCTATCAGTAAAACACGTCCAATAATATTTCCCGCTGCAGTTTTATCATTTAATATCATTGTTAGGTCGTTTTTATTCAAAATCTTGCTTTCAGTTTTAGGAGTTTTATTTGTTCTTAATCCTTGGTCATTATATTTGCTCGTTTCAGAATATGAACCAATACTTATAACTTTATAATCTCCTTCTTCTACAAATTCAGATTCTATTGATGTTCCTCCTGTTGCTTTTCCAAACTCTCCGAGCTTACGCTGTTCCCAAGCATCGGTAAATCCTTTAAATCTAATTTCTGGATATAAAGATCCATTTTGAGGGAACATCTTTTCCAACATTGCTTTTTTCAAATTAAGCAATTTGTCGTACTTACGCTGATGAAGGGTGATAAGGTTATCAAGATTATTAAAGTAATCGGATATAGCACTCTGTTCTTGAATTTTGGGTAAAGAAATATCCATATCGGCAATCATTTCATATCGAACAGAATCCACAGATGTTTTCGCTGTCATCGACATAACTCTATCGTAAAAATGATTAGAAAAATAATAGTAAAAATACTTCGCTGTAATCTCTTCGGAAAAGTCGAACATCCTGTAAACACGCTGATGCAGGTCATATTTACCATTCACATAATGAAACACTTTTCCTGTTCCAACACCATCGCCGACAGTCAATACTGCCTCTTCATCAAATAGGTATCTATTGCTACGTTCAACTATCGGTGAACGAACATAGAATGGGTATATACCATCATCAACACGGTCTTGAGTATTGCTTTTACCTGTCGAAATAGAGCATAAATCTTTTGTCTTACGCTGTTCCCAAGTGTCCGTGTATCCTTTAAATCGAATTTGAGGTGTTTTTTTATTTTGATCCATGTTATTCACCTCCAAGCAGCTTCTTCAGTTCATGTAAACCAGCCATATCAGATTCATTCCCGCAAAGGTCATCAATCATGGAGCAAAGCGATTGTTCGGTTTCTGCGATTTCTTTTTCTATCTGTTCAAAGGTTGTTTCATACTTTTTAGCAAGTCGTTCGACTTCAGAAACTAAATTGTTTATCACATGGTCCGGCAACTCCATCAGGATGTCTACCAGTGATGTAATCCATTTTTCTTTTAAAAGATAGACTGCCTGCTCATCTGTCAGATTTTCAATAGTTTCTTTTGTCTTACTTTCCAATTGTGTTGAAAGCGTTTTAATCTCCGCTTTTACTGATTTTTCTTCTGTAATAAGAGCATTTGCAGTACGCAGTTTCTCCATAGTTTCCAGTTCTATATTGTCAGATTTTAATGCTTTTTTCAGTTCCGCAATAACAAAGCTATCTTTTGCATCATTTATAAAATCTGCCTCTTTTTCTTCTTCTGTCAAGGAGTCAATAAGCTCTTCATACTCAGAGCCTATCTCAGCTAATCGATCTTCTTTCTCTTTCCATTCCTTTTTTATATCGGTAAGCAAAACATCCTGAACAAGATCAAATGGCAGTACATGGCCAATCCATCCTTCCTGAACTTCCTCGTCTTTTCCTTTTTTCTTTTTCAGTATCATATTGGGATCCACTTTCTTAACGGTTTCAAATCCCTCCGTCTGAATCATTTCCAGATCAATAGCAATTTTGTTCCAGGCCTCATCAAGGAATTGGTATGCTTCATATTTATCAATTAATGGCACCTTTGATAATCTGTCAAAAATATCATCCGCTAATTCCTGCTCCATCCGGGAAATATTTAATGTTTCCATCTGTTCAATCAACTTGTGATAGAAATCATTCTCAATGCCATTAAAGACGTTGGCATATTCCTTTTGAAAAGCCAGAACATCTCCATTCTGCTGTATCGCTTGTTTCACATTATCTGTAGCAAGTTCGTAGTAAGCAGAAGAGGTCTGCTTAAACAAGTCTCCTTTCAAATTCGGAAATGCGTTCCAGTATGCTTTCAACTCGTTCACTTCAGACACCGGAATGCCCCCAAACATAGAAGCATAAAGATCCCAGGATTCTGCTTTTTCAGATGAATCAACATATCTTGGAATATTGAGGTTATAATCATTTTCCCTGATTTCCTCTTTATTTACCACTTTGGAAAAATGTTCAATACTCTCACGGTTTACCACAGTATCTACAATCTTTTTTATATCGCAGGCACGAAGTTTATTATTTTTCCCTTCTTTTACAAACCCTTTCGAAGCATCAATAATTAAAACATCATTGTTCGTACGTTTCTGTTTTAATACCATAATAATGGTAGGAATCCCTGTCCCATAAAAGATATTAGCCGGAAGGCCGATAATGGCATCAATTTTATCTTTTTCAATAAGATTCTTTCGAATTTCTCCCTCTTCACCGCCTCGGAATAACACCCCGTGCGGAAGAACAATAGTCATAATCCCATCGTTTTTAACATGATAAAGATCATGAAGTAAAAACGCATAGTCTGCCTTCCCTTTCGGAGCAAGTCCATAATCAGCATACCGGGGATCTGTTTCCTTATCTGTCGGATTCCAATTCTGGGAATAAGGGGGATTGGATACAACTGCGTCTAACGGCAATAAACTGTATGTTCCAACAGGATCGCTGTCTTCAAAAAACGGCCAGTCATCTTCTAATGTATCCGCATTTCTCGTAACAATATTGTCCGGTAAAATATTACGCATGACTAAATTCATACGGGTTAAATTATAAGTATTCTGTTTTAACTCCTGAGCGTAATATTTAATGTTATTCTCGTTCTCCATAAACTTAGCTACGCTCTTACCAATATTGATAAGCAGGGAACCGGAACCACTTGTCGGATCGTATATTTTAATTTCTTTTCTGTCTTTCAGATGGTTTGCCACAATTTCAGACATAAGCAAAGACACTTCATGAGGGGTATAGAACTCTCCGGCTTTTTTTCCTGCGTTAGCAGCAAACATACTGATCAGATATTCATAGATAAATCCTAGAACATCATAATCCTGCTTACCATCCATTGGAATATCTTTTATAAGCTGGATTAAGTCACTAATGGCTTTTGACTGTGACGCGGCACTGTCACCCAACTTGGAAAGCCCCGTTTGAAGAGTGTCAAAGATCCCTTCAAACACTTTCTTATGAGACGGATTAATCAGGCGGCTGAACGCTGACAGCGCATCTCTTACATCCTGTACGCTGAAATCCTTACCCTTAGCAAGCCATGTAGAAAACAAGTGCTCATAGGAAATAAAGTAACCTATATTTTTTTGAATGCTTTCTACTGTTTCCTCATCTTCTTCTGTAAGTTCCGGAAGATATTCTTCCGTCCAGTCATTTTCTTTCAGATACTTTACTTCTTTTTCAGAAAGAAATTTATAAAAAATAAATCCTAATATATAATCTTTGTATTCATTTGCCTCAATTTTGGAACGCATTTTATTTGCGGATTCCCAGATCTTTGCAGCTAATTGCTGTTTGTTCATCCTCTTTTGTCTCCTTTTATTTTAATATTGATAATCATACGTCACCAGATAATTTAAGCAATCAATTTTTGATGGTCTTTGCGGAAGATCCAATCAAAATCTTTTCTAATTTTCAACGACTTTGTCTCATCTAACATAGTTCCCCATATATTCAAATCATGTTTTCCTTTTAAATGTTTTACATGTATCTGTTTTTTAGGATTTACATTGTCAAAACCCAAAACTTTGAAAGTATCTTCTGCTGTTACAAACGCAATCTCCGTTTGCGTTTGTTTTTCATTCGTACATATCAACGCGATATATAAATTCTTTTTTTCTGATTTATACTTTTTAATCTTCTCTAACTCCTCATTTGTAAGTCAATTCACGGTGCCAGGCACTATAAAAAGGCGAACTGCTGACTCGCTAAAGAGAATCAGTAGATCGGAACTACGTTCCAATCCAGATCCCACGATGCGAAATAATCAACTATTACTTTGGATATATCATTTCGATGTCTAGAGATCCACAAATCGGACATTTATCAGGCATTTTGTGAATTCCAAAATCATAATCCTGAACCAAACATCGTTTACAATGAAAATATTCTCTGCTCATTAATGCTCTTTGCTTATTATCTAGTTGAAACTTTATTTTTGACCATGAAGGATTCTCCCCTATTACAAAATCAGGCGTCATAAACAAAGATGTCTTAATTTTTAGGAATCCATCCTCAATAACAGTTTCGAGGTATTCATAATCTGAAGGATACAAAAATATTACATACCTTCGTTCACGTTCATCGTGCCAATCATAGTCTTTTACGGATAACAACCAATACTGTAATATTTCTTCAAAAAAGCTATGTTTATCATTGTCTGACAGATCAAACATATTCACAACTTCTTGCAAGTATCGAATTTCTTCTTTAGCCACTTCACGATCATATATCACGTCCAAAGCAACCACCTGTGTAAGAAATGGAATTTCCATTTTACTTGGCATGTCAGGATTAACCAATTCATTTTTCGTATATTCGCGGATTCCAATTGGTCCGATCAAGTCAATAATGCGATCATTTTTATATCCGTACAAGCAATCTCCATAATCATCTTTCATGCCATCTTTAAATAAGTTCTTGCTATATGATGAGACATAATATTTTCTTACCGGTGTAAAATCGATATTTTTACCCCATTCATAAGGAAGCCAATCAGTGTCTGTAAATAATTCAGGAACTACTCGTTGCTCCCTTTTATCATTTAAATTCTTTATATCGTTCATCCATATTTCTTTATTTTCGAATGACATTTTAGCAACATCTTTGGGTATATACTTGCATATGTAATCGTCATTATATCCATTTCTTGACTTTAAAATGAAATTGGCAATTTGAACTTTTATCATTCCCTTTATTGGCCTGTTAACAATGCTTTTGCCCCAAGCTTTAAGCACTTTTGCCTCGAACTCAAATAATGCAGTTAATTCTTGTCTTGAAAACTCCCAGAGTTTTTCCTTTTTATTTCCTCTCATATAACTAATATCTGTTAAAAGTGAGACATAAGCATAAGCCAGGATATTAATAGAATTCGTATCAGAATTTTTTAAATTATATTGCATAAGTTTAATGAGTTGTGTCGAAAAGTTATTTGTTTTTTCGATTGTGTACTTCTGATAAGCATAGTGATACACAGCCATTTGTGGGAGCAATATTGATTCATATGGCATAATTCTATAGCCATCTTGACTACCATTATCTATCACCAAGTCTGTCCACGATTTTATTTTTTGCAATCTTGTTGTTTCTGTAATCAAATCATATAAGTATGCCTTTATTGAATTAGCCTGTATAAACTCAGCTTTTAAGTACAAGCTATTAATTAGGTGAGCTTCATACTCTGTCACCCTCATCTCTCCATATCCGGCAAATTCATTGACATCACTATTGCAAATCACAGCTAACATACGTTCTCTTGTAGCATGCGTAGGCTTATCAACAAACTCATTTATCATCTGATTTATTAAATCTAGTTGCTGTTCTCTTCCATTTTTTGGCCAATTCTCTGGTTTTTCTATTTCAGAATCCAATGATTCGTCCATCTTTTTAAAATAATATAGTGCGCTATCCACGCAAACATCACCCCCATACACTAATTAGCTATTTACAGAAATGGTCTTCCGCTATCTTATCCAACTGTGCTGCAATCAATTTAAATTCTTTATTCAAATCTAGCGTCTTAACACTGATTCTATTTCCACCCATTACAAAACTGCAATCTGGAGTAATTGTCTCTTCCGTTTTTGCATATAACAACATATCTGAAACATTACCTGTATTCGCCGTGTCTTGATTTTTAACATATGTAAAAATCTGATATATGTTTCCGGAATGAAGCGTTGCTTTGTCATACTGCATCTGCATGGTGTGACGATAATACTTTGTATCTATTATAAGAACATTCTCTTTGTATCTCAGGAAAATGTCAGTCCACATTATCGGCAAGAATCGAATCATGTTTTCTTCAGTGCCAGCAGACAAATCCCATTTTACCTACGCTGCTCTTGCTTCCGATAAATATGAATGATGGCGTTTGAAATATTCCAAAACAAACTTCTCATAGAGCTTGCGTCCAATTCACGGTGCCAGGCACTATAAACTTCTATATTAATCTACGGTACATCAACCTCTAAGACTATTTTTCTATTCTGTTTCTTCCAAATTTACATCCTCACCAAATATTTCCTGGACAGCTTTTTCCCAGGCCAGATTGTATGCCATAAGCATTTTGCTATAGAATTTTTTCTTTAACTTACCATCTAAAATGTTTTTCTTTAATTCTACTGCCTCTTCATCTGTTCTAGCCATAAGAGGAATATACAAATAGTTTGTTTTTGATAACTCCATGACAATTGGAACAACAAAGTCCTTATCTACATAATGTCGTAATAACGAAACAAAGTTTATGTTTCTAATTTTTCCATATGTGGCCAGTTTTCTGAAGAATAAGTCATCGCATAAAAGAGTTGCTTGCTCCTTTTGGGCCAGAATAAAGGAATCCAAATGGATCAAATGCAACCGCGCAATCGCAACAAACTGCTCTCCGTTTATATAATCCCCAATTGAGAACCCTATGCGCTCTTCATCCGATATTTCTATTTTTGTACATTCCCCACAAAAATCAATAATTCTTTCCCATATTTCAACATAAGAAAAATCATTTTCAATCAAAGTCAATTGATTATTTATATTGACCAATTTCCCCGGAGAAACATAACACATTTCCTTTGCCTTTCTATATCTTTCAGCAAAAAAATCCATATATGACATTGGTAAGAGCAAACGATTTTTGATTTCACTAAGCACATCCAGTATATTCATAGAACTTAATAATACCAATGTAGACAATGTTGGTATATATTTTTGATTTTCTTCATCTTCATATATCGGAAAACCCGTGTAAAACGCCTGATCTTTTGAATGCAGAAGCATTGTTAAAGCATCAATATAGCGATCATAGTCACCTTCAATAAATGAATCGATAGGCAATCCTGTTTCATTCTCCTTGAAATGATAAAAATCAAGTAATGCTTCTGTCTGTTTTGTTCTATCAGTTATTGATTTAATTTTCTCTACCAATTCCTCTGGTTTTTCAGCTGCCAGCACAAGAACAGCTCCTTCAAACTTTTCAGGATGTGCATTTATTTTCTCAAATATAAACTTTGCCGCATAATCGTTTCTGGAATATATATCAATTATCCGATAATTTACATCATCTACTTTCAATATTTGATTCATCCCACTTCCCTGTATTTTTAGATATAGGGAACTACCCGCTGGAATATGTCTAATTCCCAAACTGGTATTACTCAAATCTGAAAACTCGCTTTCTGAATCAAGACATAATGTAATAATTTGAGGTTTTTTTCCATCTTCTGGTGAATTTTCTTCAAGTATAACAACTGAATTTCCTTTTACTCTTTTTAGCTTACCTTCTTCATGATACCTATTGAGATTCTGGTTATAGTAACCAATATAGCTTTTATAAATCTCGTAATCTTCCGTATTATTCAAATAGTACAAGGCCTTATATGCATATAAATCGGCTTCCTGAGACTTTCCTAAACGCAACATTGCAGAAGCAACTGCCATACAATAATCTGGTTTTTGGGAATTGCTTAATACACCAATATATGGCGCATATACGCTGAAATCAGTTTCATTTCTTTCAAAAAGCATAGCGATAATATTTCTCGCCAAACCTTCCTCGTTTGTGATTTCAAAAAGCTCTTTAGCATATTTCAGCATACTAAATCTCTTTTCCTTTGCTCCAGCACAAAGATACTTTATCTGCAAAAACTCTCTTCGTGATACAGCAGATTCCAAAAAGATATCCGCAATTTTTTCAGCTGCCTCTAGCTTATTAGACTTAACCAGTGCCTTGTCATGGTTGACGAATTCTCTGTTACTAACAGCAAAGGTAGCACTATATATTTCCTTTATAATAAAGCGGTTCAGCGTGCTTATTTCCGTGATACTTTTTATCACTGTCAATATAAGTTCAATTTCCTCTGCTTGTGACAAAATTGATAATAATTCCATTTTTTGCATAAGAGCAAGATTTTCAAGTTCTATGTCCAGATATTTCCTAATTAACGGGACAATATATTCTTGTAAATATCTCTTTTCATGAATTCCAAAAGCAATATCAATAACTTCTTCAAAATCATTCTGAACGTAAACTAAAAATTCTTTCAGAGTCTCTTCAAACCTATGTTTGTCTTCATAAAACAATGCTGTCAAATAAAGGCTCTTTAGTTTTGCATTTATCACTGACTGGTTAATTTTTCCATACAATTCAACCGCTTCTGCATATTCATTCCTCGATAATTTGCAAATCAGATATCTGCATGCAATATTCGCATCCTCAGCCCAATCCAACTCTGCATATATGCTTTCAGCCACTTCAATACTACCATTTAATTCTAAGCAAAGCGCATACAAATACTTGACAACTGAATCTTTTTTCACTTCTTCAGAAAAGCCCTGATATCTATCAACAACATTTTCAAGGTACTTCTTCTCGTTGACACCTAAATTATACGCAGTTTCTAGATACAGCATCGCAACAAGTTTTTTATTGCTTTTATACTGTTTATTGTCCTTCAATGAATCCAACAGCCCCATGAGTTCAACCAATCTATCTCTATACTCATAATGACCATCGCGCCATACAAGATTGATACTTTTTATCTCTGCAAAAACTGAATACAAAAGTATATTTTCTTTGCGGCTTTTCTGGTAGAGTCCTCTAAACAGATCTGTAGCCATTGAATATTTTTGCAAATTGAATAATGCCAATCCATAATATTGCTTAACAGTATCAGCTATCTCCAAAGAGGTATCATCCATTATTTCTTTGCACAGTGTTACAACTGCATCCCATAACTGAGATGCAAACATTTTGTCCAGTACTATTATCTGACTTTCAATACAATGACTCGCATATGTATATGCTCCTACTGGTACAGGATTTTTATAGTATTGTTCAAGCCATAATAATTCACCTTTATATTGTTCTGTGAGCTCGTCTGCAGAAATATCAATTTCTTTACCGTCATGTAGATCTGCAATACGTCTATAAAACAATAAGGTTTCAACGCCTTCAATTCCGGTAAGGTTGTATGTAAATATCTTATCAAGCTCTAATCTCAGTTTATCTAACTGCATTTCCAGTATAAACTCTTTACATGCTTGAATTTTTTCTTGAACAAGGCTTTGAAGCAATCTCGGATCAACGATCTGCTCATTAGCCCTTATCGGACAGAACGTACAATCTTTATCATCTCCTGTATTAACAATTATACCCGCATGTATCTGATTAAATTGCACATCATCTGGTCTTCTGCGTGGCAAGAAGAAATAGTTGGCTATATCCTTATATTTTGACACTAAATCTAATACTTCTGTGTTGGATATTGGATATAATTCAATTCCGGCTTTTTCTAACAATTCCTTCGTATCCTTATATCCTTTAGTCGTAGTTGTAAGTGTTTTATTACAAAACAAATAAATCAACTCAAGCTCATCTCCATAATATTTGATGGCTTGGTTCATTGATTCTTTTATTTTAGAATAGCTTACTTTTCCTTCAAAATATTTTGCCTGAAAACTAATTTTTCTTGGCTTAACTCCATCAGAATGTGCTAATTCTAGGATTGGTAATACTTCGACTCCCGGGTTATTATGATCTGAATGGGGGATTATACCACCGCCCAAAAATTCCAAGGAAAACAAACGCCTTGCCATATCTTCAAAAGCACCTGTTGCATCATCATTACATACAGCGAATTGTGCCCATGTTAGATTTGGATAATGTTTTTCAACAGATGCCATATACAACCCCTGCCTTTCTAATTTTATCACATAATACCAATTCGGAAAAATATTCTCATTTTGCGCTATTACATAAAGAGATAATATATCTGAATTGAAATTGTAGTTAATGTCTATATTTTCTCTTAAATGATAGACCTCACATTTATCTCAATTTTATCAAATTCGCGTACATTTCGCTATCCCTTATTTTCATGCAACTCTATGTCAATTACTGCCCATTCCACTACACCATTTACTACACCATTTTCGCAAAAAATGACGATTTTTGACGCCCTCAGACAAAAAGTAAGAACCCGCAAAAACCTTGTAAAATAAGGCTTTACGGGCTCTGACGCCACAGGACAAAACCACCCCAAACGAGCCAAGAGGTGAGTGCTAATTTTTTTAATTTCTTCTTATCCGGTTTAAATTCTTTTTATCCGTCTTCTTATCCTATATAGGCATATACCCCCTGTCCAACATTTGTTTCTATAACGCCGTCAAGCTTTCCAAGCATCTTTTCCCGGTCCTCCGGAAGACGTCCCCGCACCCGGAATTCCAGAAAATCATGGAAGCCGTCGTAGATGATTCCATCTTGGGCCTCCAGATGCCCTATCAGGTACCGTTCTTCTTTCAGATTCTCCAGTTCGTCTGCCGGAGCAAAATTGCCCGCCTGAATCTCCCGGTATAAAGCGAGTTTCCGGTGAAGAAACATCGAAAAATTCACAACATGCTTTGGCCTGGTCCGGTTAAAAAACTCTGCAAGAGCCTTGGCATTTTCTATTCCTCTCCCTTTTCCCGCCACGCCGGTCATAATGTGGGCGTCAAAAATAAGCCCTGCTCTATTCAGCTGTGATGCCGCTTCATACGCTTCCAAAAGGCCATGATCCTTATCCATAAACCGAAGCACGTCATCAAGCCCGCTCTCAATACCGATATACAGATGGCGCACCCCGTTTTCATATAAAGTTTTCAGTTCCTTCGGAGTTTTATTAAGGATGCTGCTCACCGTTGCATCCATGTTGACACTCTCACATCCCGGGAAATACTGATGTATAAGATCAAGAACCGCAAGCAGCTTTTCCACGGAAAGCGTAAATGCACTGCCGTCTCCCAGAAATACTCTCCTGGGATTTCCGCCAATGTCCCTGACACGCTTTAATTCTTCTTCAATCTGTTCAAGAGGAAGTTCCCGATATTTTAAATGCTTAAATAGATCACAAAATTTGCATCGGTTATAAGCACACCCAACCACCACTGGCAGCATAAAAGACGCCCGTTCCATAGGAGCCCTGCAGATCTGACCCTCATATTCCATTGGCCACTCATCCTTTCTTTTTCATCCGTTGATTTTGCACTCTCATTTTATTATAAAACGGGCAAAAAAAGAAAACAACACCTGGCCTTCGTATTTCACACGGCCAGATGCTGTCTGTTTTATTTCTTATTCTTCCTCTTCAGCGGGGGGTTCAATATGCAGGCGTACCCTGGTGATACGCTTGTCCTTTACCTCCTCTACCACAAAGGTCAAACCATCTTCTTTGATTTCTACCACATCATTGCTGCCTTCGCTTGGGATATATCCCAGCTGTTCTGTCAGATATCCTGACAGAGTATCATAGTTTTCTGTTTCCAGAGAAAGCTCCAGTTCCTCATTCAGATCCCAGATCTGCATTCCTCCATCCAGAAGGTAGGTCTGCTCGTCCAGCTTAACAATCTCCGGCTCAACTTCTTCATACTCTTCATTAATATCACCCATGATTTCTTCTACCAGATCCTCAATGGTCACGATACCAGAAAAGCCTCCATACTCATCCACCAGGATTGCCATTCTTTTTCTTGCCTTCTGCATCTCACGGAACAGTGCGTCCGCCTCCTTGGTCTCCGGCACGAAAAATGCTTTATGAAGCATACTCCGGATATCCATCTTAGCTGTCTGAGATTTTCTCAGCTCGATCATCACATCCTTGACATATAGAACACCGATAATATTGTCGATATTTTCTTCATATACCGGAATTCGTGAATGCCGGGACTCCAGAATCTCATCAATCATCTCTTCAAAAGGCTCTTCTATGTCCAGGGTAAACACATCCCTTCTCGGGACCATCAGCTCCCTTGCCGTCCGATCGTCAAATGCAAATACGGAATCAATCATCTCCCGTTCCTCGTCGTCAAAGGTTCCTGTCTCATTTCCCATCTTTAGAAGCGCTTTAATCTCTTCCTCTGTTACGGCCTCCTCCTGGTCTTCTGTCTTCATATGCAAAGCTTTTAATACCACTTTTGTAGATACAGAAAGAAGTTTGATAAACGGTGAAAGCACGATCGAAATATAGTGGATCGGCATGACCGTCAGCATAGAAAAGGCTTCTGCCTTCTGAAGTGCGATCCTTTTGGGTACAAGTTCGCCAAACACCAGATTAAAAAACATCAAAATCAAGGTCAGGCCGTTTCTTGCAATTCCACTGCTGTATGGAATCTCAAAGTTCTGCAGCCACTCCGCCACATACGGTGCCAGCCCGGCTGCCGCAGATGCACTGGAATAGAATCCCGCAAATGTGATCGCCACCTGAATTGTAGACAAAAATTTAGTCGAGTCTTCAAATAAGCCCTCGATCAATTTCGCTTTCTTGTTTCCATCCGCTGCCAGTGTATGTATCCTTGTCTTGTTTACGGATACAACCGCCATCTCTGCTCCCGCAAAGTAGGCATTCATCAGGGTAAAAAACAATAACAGCACTAATGTGAAAATAATACTAGTCCCCGCAGGGTCTGCGTCCATAATAAAAAACTCCTCCTAAAACAAATCATTTTAGAAGGAGTATATCATGTTACGGTACGTTTCGCAAGAGTTGTTTTGACGTAATGGGGACGTACACTTTTGCACTTGGTCTACGTCCCCAATTGCGTTTGTCTATGTCCCTTTTTACATTATCCCCTGTCCCTTTTTGTTATTTTCTCTATAATGCATGAAAATTTCCGTTCCGTACACTAAGCGAAAATAAAAACAGGAAGGTATTTCCGCACAAACAAAACAGGGACAACAATATGGTCATCAGCCCTAATTCAAACCGGCATGTTTTCTTTTTCCATAAGACTCCGGCTGGAATCAAGAGGATATTAACAATCAGCCATATTTCATTTAATGCTACTATAGGGATCTGATTCATCCAGAATCCCCATACACCGGCGCTTAGGAGCATGTTTCCCGCTAATGAAGCAAAAACAATCTTTTCAAAAAAATTCATTCGTATCCCTGCCCCCTTTTCCCCAGGACACTCCGCAATTTCCCTCTATTCAATGGCTTAATTAAAGAGCCACGCAAAATAATATTTCTCTTTTCCTATCGTCACCTTATAGGCGTCGTTGTCTTTATCCATTTCCCAATGATACAGAAATGGTACTGTCCGCTCTACTTTTGGCCTGTCGCCCTTCCTGGCGCCTTCTACACTAATTTCCCGGAGCCCCGGATAAAACATATATATGTTTTCAACCTCGTCCGCCCCGTAGCGTCCTATACGTTCCAGCTCATAAATATATTGGTCTTCAAACTCTTCCACCTTAAATTTTGTCAAAAATCCTTTTCGAATAAAAGCCACCGGACTAAACAATTTCACAAAAATCAGTACAATTATAATGCAGACTACAGCAATTAAGCACCTCTTATGCTCTATTTTCATAACTTCACGCCCCTTCAGCTCTTTTCCCCATTATACTGATTTTAGCACTATTCTTCAACACGCTCTTTACTCTGTTTCCGTTACAAATCCATCAGAATATTTCATTTGGGGACAGGGGCAAATGCAATTGGGGACACCCCAAAGCGCAATTGGGGACGTACACTTTTGCAAAAAGTGTACGTCCCCGATTTTACCTGTTCTCCAGATATCTTTTCCGCCCCTGCTCATACAGGTTATTGCCTTCGCTGTCGATGATAACGACAAGCGGCATATCTTCCACATATAATTTCCGCAGGGCTTCTGCTCCCAGGTCTTCATAGGCGATCAGCTCTGCTTTTTTGATGCACTTGGCCAGCAGTGCGCCAGCGCCGCCGATGGCGCCAAAGTACACGCCGCTGTATTTTTTCATGGCGTCTACCACTTCCGGGAGGCGTGCTCCTTTCCCGATCATGCCTCTGGCGCCCACCGACATCATGGTCGGCGCATAAGCGTCCATACGTCCGCTGGTGGTAGGTCCGGCGCTGCCGATGACCTGCCCCGGCTTCGCCGGTGTGGGGCCTACATAATAAATGGTTGCATCTGTCGGGTCAAAGGGAAGCTCTTCCCCCCTTGCCAGCGCCTCGCACATTCTCTTATGTCCGGCGTCCCTGGATGTGTAAATAGTTCCTGTCAGCAGCACCTGGTCGCCTGCATGCAAGGTCTTTGCCAGCTCTTCTGTCAGCGGTAAGGTAATCTTTCTAGCCATTTATATCACCTCCGTTTTGTGGCGTGTCACATGACAGTTGATATTCACCGCACAGGGCATTCCTGCAATGTGAGTCGGCAGTGTTTCAATATTCAGGCCGATGGCTGTCGTCTTTCCTCCGAATCCCTGGGGGCCGATGCCCAGCTCATTGATCTTTTCCAGCATCTCCCTTTCCAGATCCGCATAGAATGGATCCGGATTGGAAGAATCAAGCGGTCTCATCAAAGCTTTTTTCGCAAGAAGGGCGCACTTATCAAAGGTTCCGCCTATGCCGACTCCCACCACCATAGGCGGGCAGGGATTCGGTCCGGCTGTCTCTACAGCCTCCAGGATAAAGTCTTTGATCCCCTGTAGTCCCGCAGACGGTTTAAACATCCGGATCTGGCTCATATTTTCACTTCCAAAGCCCTTCGGGCCTACCGTCACCTTAATCTGCTCGCCCGGAACAATCTCCGTATAGAGCATAGCCGGCGTGTTATCTCCGGTATTTCCCCGGCGCACCGGATCTTTTACGACAGATTTGCGCAGATATCCTTTGTCGTATCCGCGGCGCACACCCTCATCCACGGCTTCCCTTAAGTCACCGCCTGTCAGGTGTACGTCCTGTCCGATCTCCAGAAAGACACAGGCCATTCCTGTATCCTGGCAGATCGGAACATTCTCATTATCTGCGATCTCAAAATTTTCTATGATATTGTCCAGAACGCCCTTTGCGATCTCTCCGTCCTCACAGGCACGGCAATCCTTAATCGCACATTTCACATCCGACGGCAAGTGATTATTCGCTTCAATACAAAGCTTTTCGATCACATCCGTCAGCGTGCTTACATTAATCTCACGCATGGCAATTTACTCCTTTCAATTTCTTCTCCATTCACCACGGCCCAGCTATCAGAGGAATATCCCGATAAACTGACAGGACAGCACCACGAATACCAGCGCTACCGGATAGGTCGCCGCATAAGCGCTTGCCACGTCGTCAGTACCCGTCACACGGATCAGCGTCCCCAGAGCCGGGGTGCTGGTCATTCCGCCGCAGATAGATCCCAGCGTGTTGAACAGACTTAACTTCATCATCTTAACCGCCACAAAATATCCGATAAACATCGGGATCAGGGTAATCAGCGCACCATAAACAAACAGGATCAGCCCCTGTTCCTTCAGGATTTCAATAAATCCGGCGCCTGCCTCCACACCCGCTCCGATCAGAAACATGGCAAGCCCAAACTCCCGCAGGCACTCCAGCACAGATTTCTCCACATGCAGGCTGATATTTCCCACATGCCCGAAATGTCCCAGGATCAGCCCGGCGATCAGGGGTCCGCCGGAAGTGCCCAGTGAAAACTCTGCCCCTCCAGGCAGAGGGATCACGATCTTTGCCAGGATGATCCCCAGCACGATCGCCAGGGCAAAGGAACAAAGCCCCATCTCATCCACAATAAACAGCTTCTCTTTTTTCTTCAGAGCATCGTCACCCACATTCTGGGCTGCCTCAAACCTGGCCCGTTCCGCCGCCATATCCGTCTTTAAAAACTTCGGAACAAGCTGCACAAAAAGCACCACGCCCACTACACCAAAGGGATAGGCAATCCCGTATCCTACAGATGCATTGGCCGATCCCGTAGCATCGATAGCCGCCGCCAGCCCCGGTGTACTGGTCAGCGCCCCTGACATCATGCCCACACTGATATCTGAAGGCACTCCTGCGATCTCAATAATAGCTGCCGTTGTCAGCGCCCCTGCTACGATGATGATCAGCCCCAGCAAAATATAAGATTTTGCGTTCAGCTTAAAGTTCCGGAAAAATTTCGGTCCTGCAATGAAACCTACGGATGTCACAAAACAGATCAGTCCCAGCTCCCGCACCAGATCAGGCACCTCAAATCCAAAGTGGCCAAAAACCAGCGCCACCAGCAGCACTCCCGCTGTTCCAAGCTCTACCCCGCGGATCTTAATGCTTCCCACAAGATAACCGATAAACGCTACCAGAAATACAACCATCAAAGTATTTCCCATCACACTTTCCCGGAACCATGTAATGATTTCCATTCTTCATTCCTTTACCGCTCGTGTCTTGCATATTTCGGAAGCAGCAGCGGGGATACGTCGTGTGTATCCAGGCCTGCCTCTTTCAGTTCCTCGGCATAAGCGGCAAGATGATCCAGGTTCATTGTTCCAAGAGATACATCCTTTGCCTTTGCAGCTGCCGCTTTTCCGGCATTGCGTCCAAATACGATGATATCCAGAAGCGAGTTGCCCATCAGGCGGTTTCTTCCGTGGATACCGCCCACGGCCTCTCCTGCCACCAGAAGATTATCCATGACTTTTGTAAATCCGTCTCCGTTAATCTCCAGGCCTCCATTCTGATAATGCAGGGTCGGATAAACCAGGATCGGAACCTTACGCATGTCAATGTCATATCTTAAATACATCCTGAGCATGGCCGGGATCCGTTTCTCAATGGTTCCTTCCCCGCCTAAAAGCTCGATCATCGGCGTATCCAGCCATACGCCCCTGCCAAGCGGTGTAGTCACGCCTTTTTCTCTTGCCGTACACTCACGGATGATTCCGGCTGCCGCAACATCTCTGGTCTCCAGAGGATGCATAAATGCTTCGCCTTCGATATTGACAAGCTGTGCTCCTAGAGAACGTACCTTCTCTGTCACCAGCGCTCCAAAGATCTGAGAAGGAAATGCAACGCCCGTCGGATGATACTGGATCGTATCCTGGTAAAGAAGCGGCGCTCCTGCCCGGTATCCAAGGATCAGTCCATCGGCAGTCGCCCCATAATGGTTGGAGGTAGGGAATCCCTGGTAATGCATCCTTCCGGCTCCTCCGGTAGCGATCACCACCGTCTTTGCCCTGGCCACCAGGTAATCGTCAGTCTCCACATTCTGAAGAACGGCTCCTGCTACCTGGCCTTTCTCATCTTTAAGAAGCTCTACCGCAGCCGTAAACTCTGCCACCGGGATCTTCCGGTTCAGCACCTCGTCCCGAAGGGTACGCATGATCTCTGCTCCGGAATAATCCTTGCAGGCATGCATCCGCTTTCTGGATGTTCCGCCGCCGTGGGTGGTGACCATCCGTCCGTTTTCATCCTTATCAAACATGACTCCCAAGTCATTTAACCATTGTATCGCATCCGGGGCCTCCATGACAAGTCTTCTTAGAAGTTCCGGCCTTGCCGCAAAATGTCCGCCGCCGAATGCGTCCAGGTAATGCTGTACAGGAGAATCATTCTCCTTATCCGCCGCCTGGATTCCGCCCTCTGCCATCATGGTATTGGCGTCTCCGATCCGGAGTTTGGTTGCGATCATCACATTTGCTCCCGCCTCATGGGCCTCGATCGCCGCGGATGCTCCGGCTCCGCCGCCGCCGATGACCAGCACATCCACGTCATAGTCCACCTGGGAAAGGTCGATCTTTTCGCCTAACAGACGGCTGTTGGAATGAAGAAGGTGTACCAGCTCTTCCGGCGCTTTCTGTCCTTTATTCGGTCCGATCTTGATCTCTTTAAACGCTTCTTCTCTGTAGTCCGGGTGAAATTCTTTCAGCAGCGTGTCTTTTTCTTCTGCCGTCATCCGCCTTGGCTCCGTCTTCATACGTTCCGCTCTGGTAGCCTCGACTCTTTTCACGGACTCCATCATTTCCGGTGTAAACATGGTCATCCCTCCTCCTATTTCTCAATCTCTCTTGTATTATAAAGCTCCTGCATCTCTTCGATCGGCTTTTCCATGATCTGCTCAATCAGTTCGTCATACTCTCCGTGATGGATCTCTTCGACGCGGTTTTCCAGGTGCTCGGCCTTTGGTGCGATATACTTTCCTGTCAGACGTCTTGCCAGTACGCCTACCATCGGGTGAGAGATGCCTGCGGGACAGCGGACTGAACAGCAGCCGCATCCGATACAGTCGAAGGATTCTTCCGCACATTTCTCAAAATCCCCTCGCTGAGCATAGGCAATATACTGCATAACGTTCAGGTCCTGGGTACAGGCCTTGGTGCAGGCATTACAGCCGATGCAGCTGTAGATCTCCGGATAAAGCTCCATCATGATCCTCTGCTCCGGACGGATCTCATCAATGTCATAAGTCCTCTTATCTGTGGGGAAATAAGGGATACTTGCCACATACATGCCCTCTTCCACCTGAGTCTGACAGGCGAGCCCTGTCTTCAGTTCGTTCTTTCCCTTGATCCTGTAGATCGTGGCGCAGGCACCGCAGAATCCGTGCCGGCATCCGCAGCCGCGCTTCAGGGTATAGCCTGCATATTCCATGGCGGTCATGATCGTCAGGTCCGCAGGCACGCTGTATTTCTTACCGAAAAAATATACATTTACCATCTTTTCCATGAGAATTCGTTTCCTTTCTTAATACTCATCCGGCATTTCATCCACTTCGTCGCAGCGGAATACAGGGCCGTCCTTGCATACATATTTTGATCCGATATTGCATCTGCCGCATTTTCCTACGCCGCACTTCATGCGAAGCTCCAACGTTGTGTAGACCTGTTCCCTGGAAAATCCCAGCTCCTCTAATCCGGCCAGAGTAAACTTGATCATGATCGGCGGTCCGCAGACCAGGGCAGTTTTATTAACGTCAAATCCCAGTTCCTTCACATAATTGGGAACGAATCCTACGTGGCCGTCCCAGCCTTCCTGTTCCCGGTCGATGGTCAGATAAACATTGACCCCTTCCTTTTTCATCCAGACTTCCTGGATTTCTTTTAACTGCACCAGATCGTCTGCGGATCTGGAACCATATACAATATCAACGGTACCGTAGTTTTCCCGGTTATCCAGCACATAATTGATCACGGAGCGAAGCGGCGCAAGTCCGATTCCTCCGGCAATAAACAGAAGATTCTTTCCCAGGAGCTCATCCTCTACCGGAAAATGGTTCCCGTAAGGTCCCCGCACGGTAATCTCGTCGCCCACCTCCAGGCTGTGAAGATAATCCGTCAGCATACCGCATTTTTTAATGCTGAATTCCTGATATTCTTTGTTGGTCGGAGATGAGGTGATGGAAAACATGCCTTCGCTGATCCCCGGAGCACACAGCATCGCACACTGTCCGGGCATATGCTCAAAAAGCTTTCCTCCCTCCGGTGCATTGACCCGGAAGGTCTTTACATCCGGCGTCTCCTCCCGGATATCGGTGATAACGCCCACCTGAGGGATCAGAGTATCTAATTTGTAGTTTTTATGACAGGTACATTCACTCATGAACCCTTACACCTCCTCTTCCTGAAATGCTTTCACGACTTTCACGATATTTAAGGCCGCCGGACATTTCTCCACGCATCTTCCGCATCCCACACAGGAATACATCCCGTCATTATTAGCCGGGAAATAAACCAGCTTATGCATGAAGCGCTGACGGAACCGTTCCTTCTGCGAGGTCCGGTTGTTTCCGTGAGCCATCATGGTGAAATCCGAATACATGCAGGAATCCCAGCAGCGGTATCTTTGTACCCCGTGTCCGGTATCATAATCCTTAATGTCATAGCACTGACAGGTGGGGCATACAAACGTACAGGTGCCGCAGGCCAGGCAGGGTTTATAAAGCTTTTCCCACACCGGCGACTCGAATTTTTCCATCAGCACGTCCCCGTTCCATCCTTCCAGAGAAAGATTGGAGTAAGGGAGTTTTTCTATAATAGTCCGGATCTTCTCCTGCTCTTCTCCTACAGCCGCTTCGCTTCCGGCGTCCTCCGCCTTCTCAAGCAGGTCTGCCAGGTTCTCCGTCAGCTTCTGCCCTTTTTCTGTCTCAGGCTTCCAGTACAGATCGTCCCCGATCATCCAGGTAGCCACATCCGCCTGCGGGTCAGCCGCATCTACGCCAAACACCTTGCAGAAGCAGGTCTCCTCCGGCTCATGACAGGCCATGCTTACGATGGTGCCGTGATCTCTTCTTGCCGCATAGAAGCTGTCCACAGGATCCGAAAGAAATACCCGGTCCAGCACCTCCACGCCTTTTAAGTCACAGGCCTTCATTCCAAATACGACAAAGTCCTGCTCCTTTAATGCCTCCGGCTCAACCTTAAGCTTCTTCCCATCCCGAATGCAGGTATACAGTGTCTCACTCTGAGGGAAGAAGACATCCTTAGGCGATTTCACACTTTTTAACGTGTCAAGATCCACGTCCGCATCTTCGGTCCACACACCAAAATTCACCTGATCCGCAGTCCGTACCGGAAGATATAATTCCTGATCTGCAGCAATTTTCTGAAATAATGCTGTCAGATTCTCTCTCGCTATCTTGTACATCCATTATCTCCTTTCTGCCACGATCCCAGGCTCTGCATCATCAAACTGGTAACTGGTTAAGGGGCCTCTCTCCTCAAGATCGGCTCCCGCCTGATATTCGCCGTACAGTTCATTAATATCCTTGATGAACTTCCGGTTAAAGAGATGGAGCGGGATTCCCTGTGGGCATACCCTGCTGCACTCGCCGCAGTCCGTACATCTGCCTGCCACATGGAAGGCCCGTATAATATGGAACATCTTTTCTTCAAAGGAATCCACATTGGCTTTCTGCGAGCTGTCAAACTTATTACTGTCAAACACACATTTACGGCAGCTGCAGGCCGGACATACATTCCGGCAGGCATTACAGCGGATACATTTGCTTAACTCCTTCTGGAAAAAGGCAAATTTCTCTTCCGGGCTCATAGCCTCGATCTTTTCTACCTCTGCGAACCGGTCTGCATCCTTCGTCTCCTTAGACTCTCCGATCTGTTCGTCATAGATCATATGATCCTTTCCCTTACAGACATGGCACCGCTCCAGCATAGCGTCCTTGTAGGCACAGGTCTTCTCTCCATAAAAGGTCTGGATCTTCAGAGTCTCTGCCTCGTCTTCGATCTCGGCTCCCTCGATACTCTCGATTCCCTTGATGCCCAGATCCCTGATTTTTTCAATATCCAGCTTTCCTTTACATCCCACACCGATGATATAGGCTTTATCTCTGTCTACCCGGTGCTCTTTCAAAAGCTGCTGAAAGCTGTATGTATCACAAGGCTTTAAGAAAACCAGCGTCTTCCCCTCCAGCTTGGAGGCCTCGATCATATATTTGCTTAAATTCGCTCCGCAGAATCCGTTATACACGAAATCTTCGAAATCCTCTTCTTTTTCAAAGTAAGCCGGTTCCGGATTGTAAGGCAGGTCTCCGGCTTTCCATCCAAGCACTCTCTTAACGGTTCCGTCCGCCAGCAGCTCTTTTGCACGGTTTACTATTTCCTGCATCTTAAATCCTCCAATCTTACGTTTTTCCCGAGGGACTGGATCTTTTCCACAAACTCATGCATGGTCTGGGAAAATTTCACACCCTCTGCCGCAGATACCCACTCCACACGGGTCCGTCCGCTTTCCACACCGATATAATCCAGCATGGAGAATAAAAGTGTCATCCTTCTTCTGGCATAATAGTTGCCGGATGTATAGTGGCAGTCTCCCGGATGGCATCCGCAGATGATCACGCCGTCCGCTCCCCGCTCAAATGCCCGCAGGATAAACATAGGATTCACACGGCAGGAACAGGGCACGCGGATGATCTTTACGTCCGCCGAATAGGAAAGGCGGCTGCTGCCTGCCAGGTCTGCGCCTGCGTAGCTGCACCAGTTGCAGCAGAACGCCACGATCTTTGGTCTGAATTCTTCTTTTGCTTCTATCGACATATCGCATCCACCTCCGCTAGAATCTGTCTGTTTGAGAATCCCTGCAGGTCCATAGCGCCGGACGGACATGTAACGGTACATGCTCCGCAGCCCTGGCACAGTGCGTCATTGACTACCGCAATACGCCTTACTTCCCGGATTCCGTGGTCGTTCACTTCTTTCTCTTCATATGTGATCGCCCCATACGGACAAACATTCGCACACTGGGAGCATCCGTTGCACAGAAGCTCGTCGGAATGTGCCGTACATGGGTTGGTAAGAAGCTTATCCTTAGCCAGAAGCCCGATCGCCTTTACGGCCGCCGCTCCTGCCTGAGATACCGTCTCCGGAATATCCTTTGGTCCCTGACACACGCCGGAAAGGAACACGCCCGCCGTCGGGGATTCCACCGGACGAAGCTTTGCATGGGCTTCGGTAAGGAAGTTATTGGTGTCGATGCTGGCAGTCAGCATCGTTGCGATCTTACGCACATCCGGATTTGGCTCGATGGCCGCCGCCAGGACTACCATATCCGCTTCCTTTAAGATCTGCTTATTGTCCAGAAGGTCTGCTCCCTGCACCAGAAGCTTTCCATCCGGCTTGGGGATCACTTTTCCTACCTGGCCTTTGATGTAGTTGACTCCGTACTCTTCCACGGCTCTTCTGTAAAACTCGTCGAAGTTCTTGCCCGGCGTCCGCACATCGATATAAAAGACGGTTACGTTTACATCCGGATATTTGTCCCGGATCAGCATGGCATGCTTTGCCGTATACATGCAGCAGATCTTGGAGCAGTAGCTCTTCCCTCTGCTGTCTGCACAGCGGCTTCCCACGCACTGGATAAACACGATCTCCTTTGGAGCCTTGCCATCGGACAGACGCTCCAGGTGTCCTCCGGTAGGTCCGGCCGCGTTCATGATACGCTCTAGCTCCAGGGAGGTGATCACGTCCTTGCTCTGGCTGTATGCATATTCATCATAAGCATCCAGCTTGATCATATCAAAACCGGTAGCCACCACGATGGCTCCGTACTTCTCGGTAATGATCTCATCTTCCTGCTCATAGTCGATCGCGCCGGCCTGGCAGACTTTCGAGCAGATCCCACATTTCCCGGTCTTAAACTTAATGCAGGCTTCCCGGTCGATCACCGGCACATTGGGGATTGCCTGTGCAAACGGGGTGTAGATAGCGCTCCGGTTGTTCAGCCCTCTGTTAAACTCACTGGGGGTCTTCTTGCTGGGGCATTTCTCCTGGCATACGCCGCATCCGGTACATTTGGACATATCCACGCTTCTTGCCTTCTTACGGATATCCACGGTGAAATCTCCCACAAATCCGGATACCTTTTCCACTTCACTGTATGTATAGATGTTGATATTGGGATGGGCATTTGCCTCCACCATCTTCGGAGTCAGGATACAGGCTGAGCAGTCCAGGGTAGGGAAGGTCTTGTCAAGCTGGGACATCCTTCCTCCGATACTGGGCGTCTTCTCCACGATGTCCACCGGGTACCCTGCGTCCGCAATGTCTAACGCTGTCTGGATCCCGGCGATGCCTCCGCCGATCACCAGGGCCCGCTTGGTTACCCGGCTCTCTCCCGGCTTCAGCGGCGTATTTAAATTCACCTTAGCCACCGCCGCCCGCATCAGGATCACAGCCTTTTCAGTCGCTTCCTCCATATCCTTATGGATCCAGGAGCAGTGCTCACGGATGTTTGCGATCTCCACCATATATGGATTCAATCCGGCCCGCTCTGCCGCACCGCGGAAGGTGGTCTCGTGCATCCGGGGCGAACAGGAGCAGACTACGATGCCGCTTAGGTTCTTTTCCTGGATTGCCGCCCGGATCTTCTCCTGTCCGGCTTCCGAGCACATATATTGATAATCCTCCGCATGAACCACTCCCGGCTCATGGAGGGCCATTTCCACTACTTTTTTAACGTCTACCGTTGCCGCGATATTCGTGCCGCAATGACAGACAAACACTCCTATCCTCTGCACCTTCCATCACCTCCTGTATCTTCTGAATGCACTGACTAAAAGCTGCTGCGGGATCTCCGGATCCAGAAGCTCCGGGATCTCGTCTGCCGTCAGGTAATCTCCGTCCTTTTGCCTTTCTACGATCTGTCTTGCCGCATCGATCAGCTTGCCCGGCTTTACATCCCTTGGGCAGCGCTGTACGCATGCAAAGCAGGAAAGACATTTCCATAAAGACTTTGATTGTACCAGCGACTCAATATCTTCATTGATCACATAGGATACGAACTGATGAGGTTTGATATCCATTTCGTTGTAAGACGGGCAGGATGCGGAGCATTTCCCGCATTTCATGCATTTTAAAGGGTTTACCCCACTTATTTCCTGTATCAGTTCCGCCTGCTTTTTCTGATTCGTCACTGCTTCTTCACCTCATCTTTCACGCCCAGAGCCTCTGCCAGAAGCTCTGTAAAATAGTAGACCGGCAGGTCTGTCCGGCTGTTTTTATTCAGATTATACATACATAAAGGACAGGCTGTGATCAGCATATCTGCCCCAAATCCTTCTGCACTGTCTTCGATCTTTTCACACATGCCTCTGGACAGTTCTTTTTCCTTCAAAGATATGTACCCGCCGCAGCATTCATTCCGGTAAGGGTAGATCACCGGCTCCGCTCCAATGGCACGGATAAAGTCTTCCATGATCTTTGGATTTTCCGGATCATCAAATGCCATGATCTTCCCGGGTCTTAAGAGCAGACATCCATAATAAGCTCCGATCTTCTTTCCCTTCAGCGGATTGGTTACCTTCTCTTTCAAAGTGTCCCATCCGATCCGGTCTCTTAACACTTCCAGAAAATGAAGGACCGTTGTCTCTCCTGCATACGGCTCCTTAAGATCCATATAGTTATTGGCCTTGGTCCGGATATTTTCCACGTTCTTCATGTCATCATTCACTCTTTTCAACACATGATGACAGGCAGAGCATAGCGTTACCAGCTCACGTCCTTTTTCCTTCGCATCGTTCAATGCACGGACGGATGCCAGCTTTGTGGCAATCTCGTCCGTTCCCAGCGGATAGACTCCTCCACAGCACTGCCACTCTTCTATCTCTTCCAGTTCAAATCCCAGAGCTTTGGCCGAAACCCTGGCATATGCGTCCAGGTCTTCGGCCTTATTTTTTAAAGTACAGCCGGGATAATAACTGTATTTCATAATATTCCCTCCTTGTCTGCCCTTTTCTATATCTCGATCTGTGCGATCACATCTTTCAGTACTTTTGCACTGGCCTTAAGCTTTTCTGTCTCTTCTTCTGTAAGGCGTGCCGGTACTCTTCCCTTCACACCGTTAGGTCCGATCAGTGTCAGGGTGCTTAAGCAGACATCGTCGATCCCGTACTCTCCATGCATCATGCTGGACACGGTAGCTATCGAATCTGAAGCAGCAAGCACCATATTGCAAAGCTCGCAGACAGCTACCGCAACAGCATAGAAGGTAGCGCCTTTCTTTGCGATCACCTGTCCGCCGGATTTGTGGACATATTCTACCATGGCATCCTTATTAAGCTTTTCGATTCCCACTTTATCAGACATTGCTGTGTAATAATCATCCAGACTCATGCTGGCAATATCCGCACTGGACCACGGAACAAAGGAAGAATCTCCGTGCTCCCCAAATACATAGGCATGGATATTTTTCTGAGCCACATGGAAATGTTCTGACAGGCCGGAGCGGAGTCTTGCCGTATCAAGAACCGTACCGGAACCGATGATCTGATTTTCAGGAAGTCCGGAAATCTTGGTAAATACATAGGTCAGGACGTCCACTGGATTGCTGACGATGATGTAAATAGCATCTGGCGCTGCTTTTACGATCTCCGGAGTAATTTCTTTGATGATATTTACATTTGTCTGGGTAAGTTCGATCCGGGTCTGTCCTGGCTTACGTGCAATACCGGAAGTAATGATAACGATATCAGAGCCTGCGGCATCCTTATAATCTCCTGCGATAATGGAGATCGGGTTCCTGAAGCAGGTGCCCTGCTTAATGTCCATGACCTCTCCTTCTACCTTCTCTTTGTTGATGTCGATCAGGACAATCTCTGATGCAATGTCTTCACCAGACAGCTTATACGCTATCGTTGCCCCTACACTTCCTGCTCCAATAATGGTGATCTTACTGCTCATAATTTTCCTTTCCTTTCGTTGAATATATTTTGACTTTGATAATTTTTTATCATAATATCATATTGTTAATATTTTGACAAGGTGTGTTTTTATTTTTTTGCCAAAAATTTTACTTGATCTTTTTTGTCATTTTCTTTTCTGTACCTCCCGCACAGGCTCCGCCCTGACATTACATCATTCCAGTAATACAGGTACTCCGGCATCGTAACCTGGATCATGCCGGACAGTTCTTTTCTCTCCGGACAGAGCAAGGAAAACAGGTCCTCTTCCTCATCCAGCAGCTCCGGATGAAAGACCTTCGTCCTGCTGTCATTCCAGACCGCCGCATAATAAATATCCGCCTCTACCAGATCCTGGAACATATGGCTTCCATAGCTTAGCTCCGGCATATAGCCCACTGTTTTGTCCGACACTTCACAGATACCGGAAAAACCGGAAATATCAGAAAATGTTACCGGCACCCCCAGTTCCGGCGAAGAGGTTCCTATCCTTCCCGGTGCCAGAAGGAGCAGGTTCTTCCCGCTTTCGGAGAATCGGCGGCTTATCTCGCCTATTGCTTCTGCCACCTGAGACTTTAAATGATACGGGTATTCATAATATGCCCTGGCATCGACCCTGATCACCAGATCTACCGGCCGCATGACAGAATTCCCTACCGAAGAGTCCTGAAGGTCAAACAGTATCTCCTTTTCCGTAAGATCCGGCAAATCTATTTTTCCGTTCCTGCTCCCCGTATAAAGAGGTCTGCACTGTAAAAGATTCACCACATACCGGCCTGTTTCATTCAGATTCACCGTATACTCAATATCTACAGGATTCCCATATACCTCCTCTAATATTTTCAGTACTGCCTGCATAAATCTGGTAAATTCCTGATTTTCCAGCAGATGCTGGCAGGTCACGAACCAGACCTGCTTCGGCCTGTTCATCCGCTTCAGGGCATCCTCCGCCTCATAATCCCGTTCCATGACCTCCTTTTTCAGCCACAGGGGGATCTGATCCAACAGCTTCTCTGTCGGGACTGTTTTCAGACAGTTTCCCCGGATATCCAGTACGTCCATATTACGCTGGCAGAACCGATGCTTATCCGCAGCTGTCACATGCATGGACATTTCCGGGCGGTCAAGACCCGCCAGGCGGGGATAGTCTCTCTCCGTGCGGTCTACCGCCCGGGTCCCAAGCCCTGCAACAATCCTTAAAAGCCCAGCCGACGGATCCATATCTTTCCGCCACCGGTATGCACTATAGCTATAGCCCACACCTGCTGCCGCCGGAAAGAAATAGTCTCCCTGATAGGAGCCGGATACCCGCTGCACCAGCACGGCCATCTGTTCATCCTTCCCCTCCAGTCCTCTCTGTCTTCGGTATTGAAGCGCTGACGGATCCATGGTACTTGCATAGACTCTGCGGACCGCCTGCTCGAATTCCCTCATGCGTTCCTTCGGTGTACCCTGGTTGACACAAAACACGGATTCATACTTGCCGGCAAACGCATTTCCAAATCCATCCTCCAGAAAACTGGAGGAGCGGACGATGATCGGACTCTGTCCGAAATATTCCAGTACAGACCGGAATTTTTCCCGGATATCAGCCGGAAATTCCCCGGAAAGCAATGCCTTTCTCAAATCCTCTGCCTTTGCAAAATATCCTTCCTCTGTCCTCTGTGCGATCCGGATTTCCCAGCAGTTATTCGAGACAATATACGTATAGAATACATCGGATCCGATGTAATAGGAATCATGGGGTTCCAGATACTTTCTTCCCCATGGAAGCCTGGTCTGCACGATCTTTCTCGCCAGCAGCATTCCACAGGCCTTTCCTCCGATGGAGCCGCTTCCTGCCATCCGGTCCCGCAGGAGAAAATAATCCCTGGGGTCAAAATATTCTTTGATCATTTCCTGCAGCCTGGGGTCCTTTGTCATAGTACTCTCGACAATCTGCTGCTGGGTCCTCTCGGAAAACCGTCCCTGCCGGTACTCCATCCGGGCCATCGAGAAAAACCTGTCATAGCTGTCCAGGCTCTGATCCTGCTCCTGTATCTCTTCCTCTTCCAGAAGCTGGTAATAACGGCTCATGGACACTCCATCCTCCACCGCCCTGAATTTCCCGCTCCCGGGATCCATGCAATGAGGCAGAAACATTCTGGGTGTATAGCGGTTCCAGACCTTCAAAGGATGCAGGTAAAGCTCCTCTCCCGAATGGACATCCAGAAGAAGCTGCGTAGTATCACGGATTCTGGAAACGGTATGAAAGGAGTGCTTTCCCCTCAGCAGCGGAAAATAAGCCACTGTATCCAGCTTAAAAAGATAGGGACAGGTAACGCGGAAAAAGTTTCCCATCATCAGGTCTGTATACCACACTGACTGAAGCGATGACAAACTGTCAAACACATAAAAGGCTTCCCTGCCCTCCCGGGTGATGCAGTTATAAATATCTACCGTAAATGCTTCAAATCCTTTGTCCGGGTCAAATTCACAGATCTTAATCCCTGGCTCCGGCTCTAGGATCGGTTCGTGGGATGCGAAACGCATATAGATCAGATTCCTTCCCTCTTTTACCGCCTGCCTTGCAAAAGGCTTTGCAAAATAGCGGAACTCCTCTATACTTCCTACCCGCCACACTACATTGTCGCCTGTCCGGATATGATCCAATAATCCATCCATATCCGGAAATCCGCTCCTTACTTTTTCAAATGCTCCCATGAAAAGACCTCCTAAAAAAGAAAGACGCGTAAAAGCTTATTGCTCTTACAGCGTCTTTGCCAGTTCAAATATTTTACTATGATCTCTTAGATGATTATAACAGACATTCTTTTTATTGTATAGCCTTGATTCAGGATTCCAGCTTCAGCCGTATCACATTCCACGACATCCTGCGCAGGAGACTTTGCAGGATCCCCTGGTCCGCTGATGACCGGGATACGTTACAGGGTCTGACTCTTTCCTGTCCCGGCCCGTTTGTACACTTTCTGTCCCCACATTCCAGGACAATGTGCTCCAGGAGCCGACAGTTTCCCATCCCCTGCAGATCTGCCGTAAGCTCCACATCCTCCTCGATGTTGCGGTTCACCACAAAAAGTGTCAGCTCTTTGGACTCCTCTTTGTAAACAGCAGCGCTCACAATATCCGTAACATCCTCATGCTCCGACGTATCATGCTTTTCACAGCAGACCTCTGCCCGGAGCGCAGTTCCCCTTCCATAAGCCGAGGCATGGAAGAACGGATAAAAAATCGTCTGCTTCCATGCTTTGCCGCCGTTCTTCTCTGTCATCACCGGAGCAATTACATTAACTAACTGTGCAAGACAGGCCACTTTAACCCTGTCTGCATGGTTTAAAAGCGTGATCAGCATCTCGCCTACTAACACCGCGTCTTCAAAGGTATAGATATCCTCCAGAAGCGGCGGCGCCTGCTGCCAGGGACGCTCTTTGTTCAGCTTATCATCCTGCTCCTTGGAATGGAACCATACATTCCACTCGTCAAAGCTCAGATTGATCGTTTTTCTTCCCCGCTTTTTGGCTTTTACATAGTCGCATACCGCTACAACAGTCCGGATATACTCGTCCATGTCATCAGCCTTTGCCAGATAATCCGCCGGATCATCCGCTTCATTGTCATAATACTGATGAAGGGAAATATAATCTGCATGATCATAGGTATGCTCCAGTGTCACCGCATCCCATTCCGGAAATGTCGGCATCCCCCGGTATGAACTGCCACAGGAAACCAGCTCTATGGACGGATCGATCATCTTCATTGCCCTTGCCGTTTCTGCGGCAAGCCGCCCGTATTCTTCCATCGTTTTATGTCCGATCTGCCAGTCGCCGTCCATTTCATTTCCCAGGCACCACATCTTAATATCAAACGGCTCTTTCCTTCCATGACGGCTTCTCAGGTCACTGAGGGCCGTTCCTCCCGGGTGATTGCAGTATTCCAGCAGGGCGCAGGCCTCCTCAATGCCCCTGGTTCCCAGATTGACGGCCATCATCAGGTCCGCCCCCGCTTTCTTTGTCCAGCTGGCAAATTCATGGATCCCCACTTCATTTGTCTCAATGCTCTTCCATGCCAGATCCAGCCGCTTCGGACGGTCAGCTAACGGCCCTATTCCGTCTTCCCAGCGATAGCCGGATACAAAATTGCCGCCCGGATAACGGATTACCGGCACATTCAGCTCTCTGACCATCTCTATTACATCTTTCCGGAAGCCTTCCTCATCAGACAGCGGATTCCCCGGCTGGTACAATCCGTCGTACACCGCTCTTCCCAGCTGTTCCACAAACGACCCATAAATCCTTGGATCCACCTCTGCAATCTTAAAGTCTCTGTCAACCACTATCCTTGCCTGTTTCGCCATGTCATTCCGCCTTTCCTGCTTTGTGCTTATCTTTTTCCTGTATGCTCCTGTACCCCTCTAATCCCTGGTACGGATCGCATCGTTCTCCGTGATCACTACATCCATCCGCTGGTCATGTATGTCCACAGGAATCTCTTTTTCCATCATCTGCTGCCAGCAAAGCGCTGCCCTTAAGAACGTCGTCCCCTCCAGATACCGGTCATAATACCCGCCGCCTTTCCCCAGACGTCTTCCCTTTCCATCGCAGGAAAGACAGGGAATGACCGCCAGGTCTATCTCTTCCGGACGGATCAGCCTGGCTTCCGGTACCGGCTCCGGAATTCCAAAAGCTCCGGGCACAAGATCCTGTAGAGAACGGATCTCATAGACCCGCATCACGCCCTTTTTCTCACAGCGCGGCACACCCAGCCGTTTCCCTTCCGCCAGTACTTTTTCCAGTAAAGAGCGGGTGCTGACTTCTCCTTCCATCCCCACATAACAAAAGACCACTTCTGCCTGTTGGAATTCCGGAAGTTCCGCTGCCAGCATACAGATCCTTTCATCTGCCATCTGAAAATAGGCGTCGGAAAGAAATTTTCTTTTTTCTAACAGTTTTTTCCGCAGGTTCTGCTTCATCCTGTTTTGCCTCCTGCTTTTATCACTTCATAACAACACACTTATTATTTAGCACAAAAATCCGCATTGTACAATAGAAAATGATACTTGTATATCAACCGAGTAATTTTTCCAGCAGTTCCCGGCTGTTTCTATCCGGCACCTGCCGCAAAAACTCCCGGATCCATTGCTCCTGCCGTTCATCTTCTTCCGCAGGATCCCAGGACACGATGCCGGCTGTTTCATCATAGATTTCTTTCAGCTGTTCCAGCTGATCTTTAAACTGCCCTCCATATTCACTCCAGATTTCCAGACTATAAGCGTCCAGCCCCAGATAATCAAGAAGATATATAAGCCTGTTCAAATCTGAAAACGTCATTTTTTCTTTTCCCGCCAGGATTGCCCTGTCACGTTTTCCGCACAAAAACAGGAACGCAAAGCGTTCGATATCCTTTTGATGCATACGCTTCTCCCTTTGTCTCACTTTTACAACCGATTGTAGACCTTATCCCGTGTAAAATCAACAAAAAAAGTGCAAAAAGTGAGACAGTCATGTCCACACTATCTGCAGGAGGATGAAAGATATGCCAAAGCCCAAAACACCAGGCGGCGGAAAGAATCTGATCAGCCGCCGGCTCGCAAAGCTCCGCCAGCAGCACAATATGTCACAACGGTTCTTAGCTTACCAGCTTCAGTTGAATGGCTACGATATGGATAAAAATGTCATCACCCGGATTGAAACCAATAAGCGTTATGTTACAGATGTAGAACTGAAAGCTCTGGCCGAAATTTTCCACGTTTCATACGAATATCTCATTGACGGCGAAGGAGAAGAAGAAGAGCCATAAAACTATGGCTCTTCTTTTCTGCTGCCTTATGCCGACTCCCGGCTGATCACGCTGACAACACTTTCTCTTCGCTGCGGCAGATAGGCAAGATACGGGACCAGCACTCCCAGAAGCAGCAGTATCGGAAATACGATCAGCATCGGCCACAGGATAAACTGGTACTCCATAAACCACATGCCGTCCGCAAGAATCCGTACCAGTGTCACAGACAGGAGACAGCCTCCCGCTAAGGAACACAAAATCGTAAACCCTGCATAGTACAGTCCTTCCAGCATCAGCATACGGGTCAGCTGGCGCTTCGTCATGCCAATCGCTTCCATAATTGCAAATTCCCGTTTCCTGGTTACGATCCCCGTCAGCGTAGCATTGACAAAATTAAGGATACCGATGACGCCAACGACCATTGTCAGTACTCCTCCCACCAGGGAAAAAAGTCCGGTCAGTCCGTTAAACTCATCCAGCCATTTTTGTTTTGACTCATAGTGCATCAAAGGCTCCTGTGTTGTGGTATAGTTTTCCAGAAATTCTTCAAACTGCGCCTCCCTGCCGTCTTCTACGTCAAATTCATAACTCATCAGATAATCCGGCGATTCCATGGAAAGAAATACATCCGCCGTCGTATAAAAGGCAAATTGCGAACCCATGCGGTTTGTCAGCCCGTAATAATTCTCCTTGATCAGAGACAGAATCTCAAATTCCCTCTTTTCTCCGTCTTTCATTACCAGCGTCACATGATCCCCGGCATGATAGTAGATCTCGTCCTCTATCACCTGGTCATTATCATCCGTAGCCACAGCTCCCAGAAGATATTTCCCGGTAGCAAGCTTTTCTTTGATCACCGAAAGATCCGTCTCGCCCTCAAAGGGCTCTGCCTTCTCAAGAGGATAATCCTCCAGTCCGTAAAAGGTTGTGCGGTAGTTTCCATCTTCATTCCGCTGATAGGGAACCTTCTCGGATCCAAACATATTGTAAAACTCCCCGTTCTCATCTGTCATGACATTTTCCGTAGGCTGGTAGGTTTCTGCTTCCAGACCGACTTCATTGCTCATATAGAGACGCCCGCCTCTCTCAAAGCCGTCCTCTTCCTCGCAGGCTCTGATAAAAGACTCACTCAGGCTGATCTCCTCTATTCCCTCTTTTACTCCGTAATACTCACTGTTGAAATATTCGGCATTGGCGATCAGAAAATCTGACACCACAAACTTTTTCAGGAACTGATCCATGCTAAATGATGAGGTTACCGTAAAAATGCTGTTCAGCAGGATCACTGACAAGGAAAGTGACAGGATCACGATCACGGTGCGTCCTTTGCTGCGGGCCAGGTTGGACAGCGCCATTCGCCAAAGCTGTCCGCCGTCTGTGCCTTTCTTTTCTTTCTTTTTTTCGTTCTGATCTTCCGTATAGCGTACTGCTTCAATAGGAGACACCCTGCCCGCGATCCTGGCCGGCTTGCGGGTGGAGATCCACACCGTAGCCAGACTGAACAAAATGGCCCCTGCAAAAATCCAGGGATTTAAGGATACCTGCACGTCAGATCCCTGGTAAGCGCTTCTTTCCACGACCAGCGGAACGATCCCTTTTCCCACAAAGAAGCCCGTCACAAGGCCCAGCGGGATCCCGGCCACGGCCAGCTTCCAGGCCTGACGGCGTACGATTTTCCGGATCTGGCGTCCGGTGGTCCCGATCGTCTTTAGCAGACCGTAATACCGGATATCCTTTACCACCGAGATCTGAAACACATTGTAAATGATCAGATATCCGGTGAGCAGAATAATGAAAAGTCCTCCCGCCACCGCCCCCATGGTCATCGGATCACTCTGGGCACTGTCAGATGCATACGCCCAGTTTACATTACTGGACAAATAATTTTTGTCACCCTCCGTCACGGAGTATCCGCTTTCTGTGATGACCTGCTCCAGCTTTTTCTGGATATTGAAGGAATTGGAAAAATTCACATCCATATCGATCCGGCCTGTCATCGCATACTCTTCCCGTTCCGCCGCCTTTATCTCTTCTGCATATTTTATCAGATAATCTTCTGAGGTGACGACAAATCCCGTATTCATCGCCGGATCTGCTTTCAGGATCCCGGTCACAGTAAAGGTCCTGTCTTCTGCCGCCGGGTCTGCCGTCCCAACCTGTAGCGAAAGTGTGATTTCCTGACCCGTCTCTTTTGGGAGCCCCAAAAGTTCCATTGTCACTTCATCCACCAGCACTTCATCTGCTTTCTCCGGCGCCCTCCCCTCTTCGATTTCCAGGTAGCGGTGGGGATAATGATATTCCGGTACATACCAAAGCTCTACATGACGCTTCAAAAACTCCGGATTGGCCACATTATCCGCCAGAACCTCACAGGCAGCGCTTTCTTTTATCAGAGGATGATCCTTCAGCGCTTCATACTCTTCCATAGTAATATCCTTGATCACACCATGGCTGTCTCCTCCCGACTGCCGCATGGTCTGCTGCTGAAAATTTTCCACAGACCCAAGGCCGATGGTAAAAAGAGTGGTAAACAGCATAGAAGTCAGGGCAATGGCCAGCACTGCGATCGTATTCCTTGTGCGGCTGGCACGGAAGCTCTTGTCTGACAGATTCCGGATGACCTTTTGATTTTTGACTTTACGCATACGCCTCACCGCCATTTCTGATCTTTCCGTCCTCAATACGGATGATCCGGTCTGCCATCTGTGCAATTTCCTCATTATGTGTGATCATTACCACTGTCTGCCCGAACCGGCTGCTTGTCACCTTCAGGAGGCTTAGCACATCCTGGCTGGTTACAGAATCCAGATTGCCCGTGGGCTCATCGGCCAGGAGTATCGCCGGTTTTGCAGCCAGCGCTCTTGCAATGGCCACTCTCTGCTGCTGTCCTCCGGAGAGCTGGGAAGGCAGGCTGAACTTCTTTGCCTTAATCCCCAGGATCTCGATGATATCTTCTACATAAGATTTATCAACCCTGTTTCCGTCCAGCTCCACCGGAAGCACGATATTTTCATACACATTCAGCACCGGCACCAGATTGTAGCTCTGGAATACAAATCCGATCTTACGCCGCCGGAAAATAGTCAGCTCTTCGTCCTTTAACTTACTGATATCCTTCTGATCCACCCACACCGTTCCTGAGGTAGGCCGGTCCAATCCTCCAAGCATATGGAGAAGCGTGGATTTGCCGCTGCCGGAAGTGCCGACCACAGCCACAAACTCGCCCCTTTCCACAGACAGATCCACTCCATCCAGGGCACGTACCAGCGTATCTCCGCTGCCGTAATATTTTTTTAACTTTCTGGTTTTCAGTACAATCATGATAAGCCTCCTTTTCGTGTCCCCTGTATAGCCATCCAGTAAAAGAATGGCCTTATAGAACCATTTTTCTATAAGACCACTATACACGGATAATCTTTCTGTATTCTTTCTAAAATCTATCAATTTTGACACATTTCCATTTTATATTTCTGACCCGGGGTATCCGGCAGACTCCTGGCTTATTGGAAGATATATGGAAAATCTGCTTCCCGTTCCATCTGCGGAAGATACCTTGATGTACCCTTCTTCCTTCTCCAGGATCTCTCTTGCCAGATAGAGGCCTATTCCGACGCCTTCCTCCTGCCGCATCTGTTTTCCCCGGTAAAACCGTCCAAAAATCTGAGCCCTCTCTTCTTCCGCAATGCCCGGCCCCTGGTCCTCTACCTCGATACACGCATAAAACTCATATTTTCGGATCCGGATTGTAATCCTGCTCTCTTCCGGCGAATATTTCACCGCATTGTCGATAATATTTCCCAGTGCCTCCGAGGTCCACTTTCTGTCAAACCTGCATCTGACCTTCTCTTCCAGTTCGCAGTCCAGGCAGATGTTCTTTGCCTCTGCTTTTTTTTGCAGTGAGGCCGCTGTCTCCCGGATCATAGGCGCAATCTCTCCATCTGCAGGCGACAGCTCCAGGATCCCAGTCTCAAGCCGGGACATTTTTACCAGAGACTGCAAAAGAAACTGAAGCTTTTCCGTCTGCCTTACAATCTGCCCTGCCAGCATCTTTTCTTCTTCATTTTCTGCTTTCTCGTCCAGAAGCTCTGCATAGAGCAAAATGTTAGCAAGGGGCGTCTTGGTCTGATGAGAAATATCCGACACCAGTGTCCGTATATTCTCTCTTTCTTTTTTCACCTGTCCCACCAGCTGTCCCTGGGCAGTAAAATACTGTTTCCAACGGGACTCCAGACGCGACAGCTCTGTCTCATCATAAGACGTCTCGTCAAAGGTTCCGTTCATAGCACTCTCCAGCATCTCATCCAGACGCTTCAAAGTCCCTTTTGCCCCAATCTGTATCATTGTCATTCCTCCCTGCCGGTTTTCCTGTCACAAAAGTCCCGCGAACACCGTGGCTCCCACTACCGTACACACCCCTGCCACTACGATAGCCAGGCTGCTCATTGCTCCTTCTGTCTCGCCCATCTCCATAGCTTTGGCTGTTCCGATCGCATGAGCCGAGGTTCCCAGTGCGATTCCCTTTGCCACCGGATGGCGGATTGCAAATATGCGGCAGATCGGCTCTGCCGCCATATTCCCAAGCACACCGGTAATGATGATCACTGCCGCCGCAATCTCCGAATGACCTCCCAACTCTTTCGCGATATCCATCCCGATCGCGGTCGTTACTGATTTGGGAAGCAGAGTCACATATTCTGCCTGTGACAGATGGAACACCAGTGCCATCGCAAGCACACAGACCAGACTTGCCAGGACCCCTGACAGGATCCCGGTAAGGATCGCCGCATAATTCTCCTTCAGAAGCTGCATCCTCTCATACATAGGAATGGCCAGACTTACCGTGGCAGGAGCCAGCAGATAGGTCAGATACTTTGCACTAACGTTGTAGGTTTCGTATTCCACGCCCGATAGATTCAAAAACAAGATCACCAGAATAATGGCGATCAGAAGCGGATTGGCCAGCGCACTCTTCCATTTTCTTTTCACCAGCGTTCCAATACCGTACGCCGCCAGACTGATAAATACTCCGGACGCCGCTGAATTAAGAATCAGATTTTCCATACTGATTTACTACTCCTTCTTCCTTTTGTCTGATCACCCCTTCTTCCTGCCTTCGGATACAGGCTTCCGTCACTTTTCCGGCAGTCGCCATGACGACCACCGTGGATATCACCGTGATCACGCATGCCGGAACCAACATCGTCTTTACCTGTCCCCATGAGGCTGCCAGGCCTGCCGCTGCAGGAATAAACATCAGCGGCATGATCTCTATCAAAAACTGACCTGTCTCCCGGACGTCTTCTATCTTTAAGATCCCGCGTACCAGAAGCAGGAACATAAGGATCAGTCCATATACGCTTCCCGGTATCGGAAACGGAATCAAATAATGCAGGATCTCGCCTAAGAAGGAGATCCCCAGGATCACTGCAAATTGTCTGATATATTTCACTATCTTTTCCCCCTGTTTTTCTGTCAATTTCTGTTAAGCTTTTTTCTCCCATACATATCCGATACCATATACGGTCTCGATCGGGCGGTAATCCCCTTTCCCGGAAAGCTTGTGGCGCAGGCGGTTCACTGCTACACTCAGTGCATTTTCTTCTACAAATTTTGCCCCGTCTGTCCACAGAATCTCCATCAGGCGTTCCCTGGAAAGTGTGATTCCCGGATTCCACACAAACGTCCGCAGAAGTTTTTGTTCTGTTCTGCTCAGGATGATCTCCTGTCCATCTACAAAAAACTGCATCTGATCAAACAAAAACCGATACCTGTGATCTGTATAGGTATCCTTTGTTTCTCTTTGTCCTTCTCCGGTACGCATCCGCATCCGTTCCACTCTCGCCCGCAGCGCCATCAGGCTGAAAGGCTTGGTAATATAATCGTCTGCCCCAAGAGAAAATCCGGTGATCTCATCACTTTCCAGATCATTTGCCGTGATCAGAAGCACCGGAATCTGTGAGGTCTTTCGGATCTTTTCCAGAAGCTCATATCCGTTCCCGTCAGGAAGGTTTACATCCAGAAGCGCCATGTCCACATGCCCCTTCTCCCAGAAATCCCTGCCTTCCGCTGCATTATATGCCTGCAAAAAGGAAACTCCTTCCCGCCGGAGCGCAAGAGCAATCCCCTGGTTCAGTCCCCTGTCATCCTCTACGATCAATATCTGATACATCCTTTTACGCCTCTTTCTTCTCTGATCTATGACAGCCTGCGTCCGCATTTCGGACAAAATTCGTAGTCCTCATCTGTAGAAAATCCACAGCTCATGCATCTCTTTACACGATGGTAATACTGTCCGTTCTGCCATCCTCCAGACAACGGCTCTAAATCTCCCGGCTGGATCTCCAGCTGTTCTCCCCATGCTATCCTTCTGCCAGTTTCCGGGTTCAGACGATATATCTTCCCGCAGCAGCTTGTCTGCACAAAGTACTGCCTGTTCCATTTAAAGACAGGAATAAAAAACAGAGATAATGCCGTATAAGTCATGTACACAGTGTATCTGCCATACTGCCCGCAGCTGCTGCAGATCACCATCTGGTTGAAATTCAGGTCTTTTCGGCCGTCTGAAATACCTATGATAAAAAACATATCTGCCACCTCAATTTTTCTGGTCCGTTCCATCCCTTTTCATAGGATCGTTCTTTTACCCATAGACCCTATCTTATAGCACTTGTATACATTTCGCAAGAAATAACTGACATTTTATACTTATATTTTCTTTCCTCCCAAAATCGGATATACTATTTTCAGCAACATTTTATACCAGAGGTGAAACAAAATACCATGAACTATCAGCAGGCCTGCCAAATCCTGGGTGTTAGTCCAGGCACAGATTTCAGGGATATCAAAAAGAAATACCGCAAGCTTATGTCCGCCCTCCACCCGGATGTTCATATCTCAGCCCGCTCCCGCTATCATTATAACGTGCAGGAGATTAATATTGCCTATGCCCTGCTAAAAGAAGCCTCACTTAAGGATTCCGGGGCCACCTGTCTTTCCGGAGGCCATCAGCCGGGCGGCACAAAGAAGGCCTCCGGGGCCGCCGTAGATTCAGTCTGGGACGCCCCTGTTAATGAAAACGCTTATCGGGAACGGAATATTTATTATTATGAAGAAGATCGGGAAGGACAGTTCATCGGAGATTTTTGCATTGCCAGGGGAAAATATTTCTGGCAGACGGAGGAAGAATTTCCCCTGTTCCTGCGCAGTATCCTGCAATGCAGCAAAGAACTACTGGATGAAGCTGACACCGCCTTAGGAAGACTTAAGAGTCCTTCAAAGCGCACCCTTATCCAGGCCGCAGATCCAAAGGCGTCAGATGGCTCCAAACATAAAATCAGCCACAGAAGCAGAGCTGGTTATCAGTCTCTCCATCTGTGGCTGAGATTAAAAGAAGACGCTTCCCCGCTGCCGCCGGAAAATCTAAACCTGCAGATCAGCCGTCTTCTGGAGCAGTATAAAAACGCTCCCTCCTAATGAAATGAATTTTTTCAAGGTATTTAGTTGTTTGTTTCCGCATCCTGAGCTGATCCGAGTGTGATACTCAGGGTCTGCTCCTGATAGGAGCCATTGTCCGCGCGCTGGACGACAATATCAACGGTTTCACCGGCCGCATAGTACTGAAGCGTATCCTGGAGGCCTTCGATGCTGCTTACAGAACGTCCGTCCAGTTCTGTGATAATATCCCCTTCCTGGATACCAGCCTGAGCTGCCGGGCCATCTTCTACTACAGATGCCACAACTACGCCGGCCGGGATACTGAATTTTTCCTGTTCATCGGAAGAAACACTGGCGCCCTGGATACCTATGTAGGAAGCCTGATCCTCGCTAACCTTTTCTCTCGTTTCCTGATTCATCAGATTCTGCAGGCTTTCCTGAGCCTTATTGATCGGAATCGCAAACCCAATATTGTCTACCGTCGTGCCAGAGGAAGTTGTTCCGGATTTTGCTTCATTGATACCGATCAGCTCCCCGTTCATATTTAACAGTGCACCGCCGCTGTTTCCAGGATTGATTGCGGCATCTGTCTGGATCAGCCCGGTAGAGTTAATCGTATTTCCGCTTTCGTCAGTCAGACTCAAATCACGGTTCAAAGCGCTGACATATCCAGATGTTACAGACTGTCCATATCCCAGTGCATTTCCGATGGCAACTACCTGTTCGCCAAGCTGCAGTTCGTCAGAATCGCCGATTGAAGCAATCTTGATCTGATTCATCGTATCTGTAGAAATATCAGAAAGCTTTACTGAGATAACAGCCAGATCATTTTCCGCGTCAGTACCTTTGATTTCCGCAGAAACTGTACTCTCGTCAATAAATCCTACAGAAAGGCTGCTTGCTCCTTCTACCACATGATTATTGGTAGCAATCAGAAGCTCTGTATCATTCTCTCCTATGATCACACCTGTACCGGCGCCTTCCACTTCATACTGCTGTGTACCGCCGAAAAAGCTCCTCATTTCTTCCACAGACATCGTCGAAATGGTAACCACTGAAGGCATTGCGTTATCTGCTACTTGTGCCACTCCGCTGCTGCTTTCTGATGTAGAAGCCTCGGTTGTATCCGTCTGAGATATATGGTTCTGGCTGTAAAGGCGATTAGCCGCAGCGTTTACGCCATACATGGTCCCGCCTGCGATCAGTCCGAATACCAGAGCCATGGCTACGACCATTCCCCACTTCTTCTGTAGAGTCATTTCTTTTTTCTTTTTTTCTGTCCCAGTCTTTGTCTCAGACCCCTCTCCAGACTCTGCCTTCACTTCCTTCGCATCTGTTTCAGCTTCTGTCGCTTCAGCTTCTGACATTTCAGCTGTCTCTTCCTGTTTCTGCAAGTCTGCCTGTTCCTGTATTACCTCATCTTCACTCTGATTTTCCTGTTCATACATTTCATCCTTCATAATCTTTCAACCTCTTTTCTTAGGGTAACTTTTCTTTTTTTCGAGGTTGATTATAGATGCTCTCTGTGTTGAATCTGTGAAAAATTTATTACACTTTTATGAATTTGCATTTACCAGCTGCTTACCGGACGGATACTGATCTCGCCCGAAGCCAGGTGTTCTATCGTTCCGTCTTCGTACTGCACTACCAAATGACATGACTGGTCCACATCCTCTACATGCGCCCTTTTCTTCTCTCCGGGAGTCAGTACATAGATATCTTTCCCGATCACAAAACATCTTTCCCTGTAGCGTTCCACATAATGTTTTTTTGCATCTGTCCGATAATAATGCATGAAGCGGTTCAGAAATTCTGCCGCCAGAAAGTTCTTTTCTCTCTCCCTTTGCTCCGGGAATATGCTCCCTGCTACAGCCCCGATATCCTCCGGGAATCCTCCTTTTGGCGGACATACATTAAATCCGATCCCCAGGATCACATAGTCAAATCCTTCCTGTTCACGGCACGGAGATGCCTCTGTAAGAATCCCGCTCACCTTTTTCCCATCCATATATATATCGTTAACCCATTTGATCCCGGCTTTTCTTCCGGAGACTCTTTCTATAGCTTCGCAGGCGGCCACCGCTGCAATGGTAGTAATGTGCACTGCCTGCTCCGGCAAAATATTCTCCGGACGCAGCAAAAGACTTAAATAGACTCCTGTATCGGAGGGTGAATAAAATGATCTTCCCAGTCTCCCTTTTCCTTTGGTCTGCTCTCCGGCAATCACTACACATCCTTCCAGCGCGCCTTCTTTTGCTTTCCGACGGAGCAGGATATTCGTAGAGTCTACTACCGGAAATACATGAAGCTGTAAGTCTCTGCAGTTTTCCTTTAAATATTTCTGTATGGTTTCTTCTGCCAGGATATCTTTTTGATCTGCCACCGGATCACCTCCATATAAAGTAGAATTCAGATAAACTATCTATGCTGCCAGCATCCCCGCTGTTTTCAGCTGACGGATACACTGCTTTCTTACAAATATAAAACATACCGCCTGCATTGCAATAGTGACGATCCAGGATCCCGGATATGAAATAAACAGGAAATACAAGGACCTGTGCTGCGGGAAAAACACATACACCCACAAAATCCTGATCCCCACGGTTCCAATAACCGATAACACCATCGGCACCGCAGAACGGCCCATTCCCCGGAGTGCTCCGGGAAGCAGATCCATGATACCGCACAGGAAGTACGGAACCGTTGTAATGGCCAGAATCTCCAGACCGCACTGGATCACATCCGGCTCGGAAGTATAGATTTTAAGAATCTGTGAGCCGAATACATATGCGCCGACTCCCAGAACTCCGGCCACGCCCGCTGACAGGACCATACAGTCCAAAAGTACCCGGTCCATCCGCTTCTGTTTTCCCACACTGTAGTTCTGGCTGGTAAAGCTCATACAGGCCTGGGTCACAGCATTGACCGATACATACAAAAAGCTTAAGATATTATTTGCCGCCGTGTAGCCTGCCATAGCCGTAGATCCGAAGGAATTAACGGAGGACTGCAGCAGGGCATTGGAAAAATTGATCACCGTACTCTGGATCCCGGCAGGGATTCCCACCTGAAAGATCCGTTTCAGGTATACTCCTTTGATAGTCAGCCTTGAAAAACGGATCTGATAACTTCCCTCTGACTTATGGAGACACCGCAGCACCAGAATACAGGAAATCATTTGAGAAGTCACTGTGCCCACAGCCACCCCGGCTACGCCAAGAGGAATCACAATGACCAGCAGAAGATCCAGCGCCACATTGGCCATCCCGGCCACAGCCAGAAATACCAATGGTCTCTTTGTATCTCCTACGGCTCTAAGGATTGCAGCACCATAATTATAAAGCATAAAAAAGGGCATCCCAAGAAAATAAATCCTCATATAGAGTGTTGCCTGACTGATGACATCCCCCGGCGTATCCATAATCCCCAGAGCCCCTCTTGCAACTCCAAATCCTACAAATGCCATCAGGATCCCACTGATCAAAGCAAGCGTAATAGCCGTATGTACCGCCTCTGACATCTCTTTATCCCTTCCTGCCGCATAATATCTGGCCGCCAGGACGTTTGCCCCCAAAGAAATGCCAATAAAAAGATTGGTAAAAATATTAATCAACGCCGTCGTCGATCCCACTGCCGCCAGCGCCTGGCTGCCACTGAACCGCCCCACCACAATGATATCCACAGCATTAAACATCAGCTGCAGAATACTGGAAAGCATCAACGGGAGCGAAAAGGAAATTAATTTATCCATGATCGTCCCGTTGCACATGTCAATCTCATATTTATTCTTTTTCAAAACAGATCCCTCCATCTCGACAGATACCTAAACAATCAGATTTTCGCCGTGAATATCTTACTGCTTTCTCCGTTCTGCGTCAAGATGGCAAATGGGCAAATGGGGACGTACACCAGCCTAAGAAACTGTATGTAAAAAACATAATAAAATATCATATATCGTCATCTTGATCTACCTACTCTATCCATTTTTATGATCAGGAATTCAGAATCCTCATAAATTCGTCGCCCGTAATGGTCTCTCTCTGATACAGGTACTGTGAGAGTTCATCCAGTTTTTCCCGATTCTCCAGCAAAATCTGTGCTGCCTTTTCATGCTGTCTGCGTACAAGCTCCACTACCTTTTCATCGATCAGCTTTTGTGTCTCTGGCGAACAGGTCAGCGAGGAATCTCCGCCCAGATACTGGTTGGTCTGGACTTCCATCGCAACCATATCAAAATCTTTACTCATGCCATACCGCGTGATCATCGCTCTGGCAAGCTTCGTTGCCTGCTCGATGTCGTTGGAAGCGCCTGTGGTCACAGAACCAAATACGATTTCCTCCGCTGCACGGCCACCGGTATATGTAGCAATCTTGTTTTCCAGCTCTTCCTTGCTCATCAGGTAATGATTTCCCTCATCCACCTGCATGGTATATCCAAGATCCCCGGATGTCCTTGGAACGATCGTGATCTTCTGTACTGGCGCAGAATTCGTCTGTTTTGCCGCTACCAGCGCATGTCCGACCTCATGATAGGACACGATCAGCTTCTCCTTGTCGGTCATGATCGCATTTTTCTTCTGATATCCGGCTATGACAACTTCAATACTTTCTTCCAGGTCTGCCTGGGTCACATACGCCCGGTTTTCTCTGACGGCCCGAAGCGCCGCTTCGTTTACGATATTGGCAAGCTCTGCTCCGGATGCTCCTGACGCCATCCGTGCGATCTTGTTATAATCCACGTTGTCCGCTACTTTAATCTTTTTCGCATGAACTTTCAGGATTGCTTCTCTTCCCTTCAGGTCCGGAAGTTCAACCGGAACTCTCCTGTCAAAACGTCCAGGTCTTGTAAGCGCCGGGTCCAGGGATTCCGGACGGTTTGTCGCTGCCAGAATGATCACTCCGTTGTTATCCTCAAAACCATCCATCTCCGTAAGCAGCTGGTTCAGGGTCTGCTCACGCTCGTCATTTCCTCCCACATTTCCGTCCCTCTTTTTACCGATCGCATCAATCTCATCGATAAAAACGATACAGGGAGCTTTTTCTTTCGCCTGTTTAAACAGATCCCGCACCTTCGATGCGCCCATGCCGACAAACATTTCCACAAATTCGGATCCGGACATGGAGAAGAACGGTACATTTGCTTCACCGGCAACTGCTTTCGCAAGCATGGTCTTACCTGTTCCGGGAGGTCCTACAAGCAGGATTCCTTTGGGCATGGATGCGCCGATGTCTTTATATTTCTTGGGATCATGAAGATAGTCCACGATCTCCGCCAGATTTTCCTTTGCCTCATCCTCTCCGGCTACATCCGAAAATCGGATTCCTTTTGAAGATTTCACATAAACCTTGGCATTGCTTTTTCCCATGCCGAACATCATAGAATTCTTGCCGCCCGCACGATCCATCATTTTCTTGGACATATATTGTCCGATTCCTACAAAAATCAGGATCGGCAGTATCCAGTTGAGAAGGAACACAACCCAGGGAGAGGTCTGCTCAATGATCTGTCCTGAAAATTCTGCTCCAGCGTCGTACAGCCGCTCTGTCAGATCCGGGTCATCCACCATTCCGGTCTTATAAATTGCCGTTTCATCCTTATCGGTAAAGGTGATCTGATTTTCCTCCTGATCGATCTCTACTCTTCCAATGTCTTCCTCTTCTGTCATCTGCATAAATTTCTCATATCCAACTTCCTTGATCTGGCGCTCTGCCACCCAGGGCATAAACAGGAAATTAAATAATACCAGGACCATAAGAACGATCACATAGTAATAAATCAATGGTTTTCTTGGTTTCTTTACTTCATGCATGCTGTTTCCTCCATTTCTTCACAGCCTTGTCATTGCTGCTCATCGTTTTTCTTCTTTTCTAATTTTTTTCCACATCTGCTGCAGTAAATACTGTCCGTCTCATTATATTGATAACAGGCAGGGCAACGGATCTGTCCTTTCGCCTTGATAAGCTTCCATTTCAACCGGATCACTTCGTCTACCATGTGTCCGATCTCCTGGTTCTCTTTTTCAAGCTTATCCATAATAGATTTCCCCACATCGCAGTATTTTTCCTCGAGTTCATGCTCCTTATGGTCCAGCTGGCGGGTGAGACGTTCAATTTCCTGCTCCTTTTTATCAGAAACCTTATCGGCCATACATTCCCTCCTTGAACTTCTATCGATAGCTTAAGTATAGCGGGATATCATCCCCGCTAACGAGACAAATTCCGCAGATGTGTCCATTTTTATAATTATTTTCTTTTGTTTTCAGTTTTTTTATATTGTGAATTATTACGATATCCTTTAAGATGTTTTTTATGAAACGCTTACTGAGATGACAAAGGAGAATTCTAAGATGACGAAAAATAAATCCTCCGAAACGAAGGAAATCCTTGCCAACACCCTTTTTGACCTGCTGGAGAGAAAGCCTTTCCCTAAAATCAGCGTCAATGAGCTGTGCGAAAACTCTATGATCGTCCGAAGTACCTTTTATTTACACTTCCAGGACAAATATGAGCTGCTTTCCTACTGTCTGGACCGCATTTCGATGGAACTGGAAGCATTAATGAAAACACATGAAACAAAGGATTTCTTTATCGTTTTTCTAACAGAATGTGAGAAAAAAGAACGGGTATTTTACAACCTTTTTGAAACAGAAATCAATGAAGAACTGATGAATCTGGTGTATCAATATATCAGCCGCAACATCACAAAATTCCTGGAAGAAAAGACCGCCCGGGGCGAACTTCTCCCCGGGCCGGTCGATTCTGTGACTGCGTTTTACGTAAGCGGTCTTGTTGGCATGACGTTCCACTGGATCAAAAGTGGCTGCAAGCTGCCAAAAGAGACGCTGGCTTCCTGCCAGACCCGGTTGATGAAAGACATCCTATAAAAACAGGAGCATCTCTCATTCCCCGTCTAATTCAAGCTCTGGCCATTCAGAAAATCAGTAATTACTCTGGCGGCGGACTCGGCATCTGAAAGAACAGCTGGGTGCCCGCCCGTCTCAAACATGTATATCTTTCCATTTCCCACAAGCCGGTCCATTTCTTTGTATTCCTCCAGCATATCCTGGCGGCACATATCATCTTCCAGACTCCCCATAAAAAGAATGGGCGTATCCAAAGATTCTAATGGCTTACAGAACAACGGCGTTTTATTGATGGCACATGTTATCAGCGCCTGTGTATTGAGGTCTACCACCTTTTCCCAGTCTTCTCCCTGGCACCATTCATAAAACTGCCTTGCCCCGTGATCCTGCTTTGCGTGTTCCCGCTCCTTTCGCAGATTTTCCACAAAGCCCTCATGTAACGTTCTGCCGTCAAAGCTGTCCGCAATGACATGCTCCACAAGATCAGGACGTTTTAATGCGGTATTCACAGCCACCCAGGCTCCGCCGCTTGTCCCTAAAAGATTGACTTTCTTCAGATCCAGATGTTCCACCAGCGCCAGAACCTGATCAGCCTGTGTGGTCCACAGATTCTCCGGAAAACATTCTATTCTGTCTGACTGTCCGTTCCCCCAGAAAATCCATCAGGATCACCCGGAAATTTTCCTGATATAACGGCAGCAGCAGTTCAAACATCCTGGAGGAAGCCGTATCACCATGTAACATGACAAGCGGTTTCCCGCTTCCTATTTCCTTATAATAAATCTTTTTCGACTGATAATGAAAATATGACATCTTTTTAGCCTCCTAATCATTTCTAAACTGATCAGCAAGGCGTAATAACAAAGATACACCTTGCCATTACCATGTAATAAAGATACCCATAAGGCCGCCTCCTTCCTTTGGTTTTATTATATCCCATCCAGATACTAAAGCATAGATAAACTTTCCTAAGTCTCCCTCTCCGGCTTTTCATTTCCTTCCAGCTGATCAATGCAGCCTGACTGGATCACAGAAATGCTTTTTCTTATCCTCTCCTCCGGCCAGTCCCACCACTTCAGTCTGAGCAGCTTTTCTATCGTATCTTCATGAAATCTTCTGCGGATCGTCTTTGCCGGAACGCCGCCCACGATCTACGTATCAAACAGTTTTGCAAAATGAATGTGCTATATCAAAAACACTTTGTAATCCATGAGGTATATTGCCAGTAAGGATGTATTGTAAATAATTCAAATCATGGTCGTGTTTTGGAAAAACGAAAATATGCAGGTTGGATTTTCTCCATTTTCTAAAATCACCACGAATTTTATCAATGTCAGCAATAGGGATATTTGCGTCATCTTCACCTTGAAAAATATATATGGGGACATTCAGCGAACGCATGATGGTTGCAATATCAGGCAATGCAAAATGTTCTTTACACCATTTTGCTGTTATTTGAACAGAATAATTATTCCTCAACCACTCATCATCGTTATCCTCTATAGCTTGAAACACTTGCTTTTTATAATCTGCTAATTGTAATGCAAAATCATTTTGTGTGAGTTTTCCATCTTTATCTATGTCCAAATCTTCAAATTCAACATCTGGGAACAAAGAAGAACGGACATCTAATTTATCAAGGACAAAATCTGCTTTTTCTATGAACCCCTTTTCCCTGCAATCAAAATACTTGCACATATTAACCATAGAACTGCCACCACTTAGCTGCCAATCCAGGGTATCTCTCATATTTTCATAAGAAAAACTTAAAAGCAGCAAGCCATCCACGTCATCACACTGTGTCATTGCATAAGGGATAAGGGTCGCCCCCTCACTAATTCCCATAAGCAATATTTTAGAATTTTTAAATTGCGGTAACTTCTTTATATAATCTTTTACCGTTATAATATCTTGAATAGATGTCGAAGGACAATAATTTGCATATTCCTCAATATTTACAGACACAAAATCCGGAGGAACATCTGATATTCTGCAGCCTCTCGTGTTCCAACGGCAAAAAGCAATATTCCGTTTGCCGAATTCATCAACAAACAAATCAAAATAATTGAATTCTTTTCCTGCAATCTCTCTGTGATTATCGTAGGTATTAGCACCGCTGCCATGACAAAAAATAATAACACTTTCACTGTTTACTGGATAATCTATTTTAACATCAAGACTGTAGTTGTCATGTGTCTGCACTTGGACTATTTTTGTTTGTTTCACAAATTTCACGCTCCTGGAAATTCTGGTTTTATATGGCTATTATTCTGACGCAATCCTTTCATTCCCTGAATCTGTACTTCCCTTTGCCGTGTCCGGATACCGGCTCAATGACTCTGTGCTCTGTCATCTCCTTCAGAAGTTCCGGTGCTCTGGACGGCTTGATATCAATTACTTCCATCACATCTGCACGTCCGAAAATCGCCAGACCAGGAAACGCCTCGCGAAGCTTGCGAATGTGACTTGCAGTTTTCGGTTGGAACATTTTCTCAATGTCCGGTTTTGCATATTCAATGTCCGGCTTTTTTATTTCAATGTCCACTTTTTCCGTCATTCCATTATGTTTCTACTTTATCTTCCCCAGCCTGTTTTTTGTTTCCTTTCAACTCCTTTTTATATTCCATTATGCTTCTACTTTATCTCCCGTATACCTTGCGTGGTATGAACAGCGGAACGCTTTACATTCCATTATGCTTTTACTTTATCGCCTTTGCTTTGATCTCCATGCCAAGGGGATTGATCCTTTACATTCCATTATGCTTCTACTTTATCGATGCTGTCCAGGATGCCATTAAGACAAAGTATAACTTTACATTCCATTATGCTTCTACTTTATCCGATCCGGAGCCGGAGAACTCGTCTGCTTTAAACCAGTTTTCTTTAAATTCGAACCATTCTCGTTCGGAATCATACTTCCGAAGTTCTTCTACTATTTCGGCTAATCTTCCCATATTAATCTCCATTCCGCCGCCTTTCAGTTGGCGGCACAAATAGTAATGAAAGTTTCGACTTCCTCCACGTTTTGCCCTATACTAAAAGTGAGAAGCTATACTACAAAGCACGGGGAGGTGAGTCGTAAA
>ENA-OQLI01000230-OQLI01000230.1-human-gut-metagenome-genome-assembly--contig:-NODE-230-length-80579-cov-12.082347_pt1 | contig 80579 bp, 70 predicted proteins | sample MGYA00242805_ERZ504812 | MGnify/ENA primary metagenome ERZ504812 (study PRJEB26092, sample SAMD00036430) | human gut metagenome | host: Homo sapiens | study: EMG produced TPA metagenomics assembly of... | reverse complement strand
GTTACTCACCCGTCCGCCACTAGAAATAAATTAAATCGACCGAAGTTTCAATAAAGTATTTCCCGTTCGACTTGCATGTGTTAAGCACGCCGCCAGCGTTCATCCTGAGCCAGGATCAAACTCTCTGTAAAAGTGTTTGATGCACTCAAGACAACCAACTAGCTTAGTTATCTCTCGTCATTACTGTTATAAAAAGTTCATTCATTTGAATGATGATTCGTTAAGAATTTTCGAGAATCGTATGTGTTTCACTGTTTAGTTATCAAGGTTGTTCCGCTGTCATTTCTTTGCGACAGCTTGTTTATTTTACCTCATCTCTTTTTGTTTGTCAAGAACTTTTTTAAGTTTTTTCAAAACTTTTTTGATGAAGTTTTTTGTCTTTATTGACGACTTGTCTACTTTACCACAAGTAGAAAGCTTTGTCAACCACTTTTTTGATTTTTTAAATTTAAAATTTTAAAAAATCAAAAGCGGAGAAGGAGGGATTTGAACCCTCGCGCCGCGTTAACGACCTATACCCTTAGCAGGGGCACCTCTTCGGCCTCTTGAGTACTTCTCCAGTCTCCGAACTACTTAACCAATGTTAAATTGTGGAGTTGCGCATCTTTCGTAGCGCATTTGTTATTATACTTAAAAGATCACTTCTTGTCAACATCTTTTTTAAGTTTTTTATTTTTTATTTATTTTCATTTGCCCGGATAGTCTCTTCAATTCTTCTTTTTACCTCTGCGGCAATCTCAGTTGATTTCATATCTTTATATTCTTCATATTCCACGGGCTTCAGAAAATGCACTTGAACATTCAGCATTTTTGCAGAACCGGTATCAAATGCTTTATAAGAATCAATCAATGCAACCGGTACAATCGGACATTTTGCTTTCATGGCAGCCTTAAAACTTCCGCCTTTAAATTCCTGAGGATGGTTTCCATTTTTGCTTCTGGTCCCTTCTGCAAAAATAAGATAATTTCTTCCTGCTTTTACTTCTTTCGTTACATTAATGATCACCTGCATAGATTGTTTAATATCTTCCCTGTCAATCAAAAATGCCTTCATACATGAAAATACCTGCTTCAAAAACGGTACATTTCCAACTTCCTTCTTTGCAACTACTGAAAAAGGTACCGGGCAGACCTCCATTATGGCAAGCACGTCATACAATCCCTGGTGATTCGGATAAAACATAAATCCATTTTGCGAAGGTATATTTTCTACTCCATGGCCGTCTATATGAAGATTTCCTCCACGATTAGCTGCATGGTCAATTTTTTTCAACATGGCATAGCGCTGTTCCTCTGTGTATTTATCCACATGCGCAGCATACCAGTTCAGCATGATCCAATAATATGGTACGAATATAATATTCTTCAGTACCATTACAATGATTCTTTTCATTTCCAAGCTCCTTTCCTCTATGCAAAACTCCCCAGTGCGATAAAAATATTTTTCGGTTCCATATCAAATCACGATATGAAAAAGGGCCACTGCAAGATTCAATCATCCTGCAGCAGCCTCCCTTCTACTCTGCATCCAGCTTATTTGCAATTTTCTCCTCATACCCCGGGTTCTTTTTGATAAATACATTGTATGCTTTCGTATAAGTCTTATAAGAATCTGCAGTCATAAACTTGGCATAGTCATCCGCAGCCTGATTCCGCAGATCATCTGTGATCTCGGAAGGTGACATTACATAGTATTTACCATCTTTTTTCTCCGTCATATAGGTTCCTACGCATGGATACTCCTGGTCATTTTCCAATACCAGATTGTAAATAATGTACACGTAAGTATAGTCACCGTTTTCGGAAAGAATATCGCACTGTTCCACCTTTACTTTTGTTGGATTATGAGCAGCAAAATATTTCAAAGTAGCATCAATCTCATTCTGCAGAAGTTCATTGGTATCCTTTTCCTGAGAATAACACTGCTTCACCTTCTTCTCACTTCCGCTTACATAATTCTTTATGAGGGCTTCCACTACTCCCTCCGGCGATTTATGATTTACGCCGCATCCGGACATTGCCATGATAAACATCATGGCAATACCCAGGATTAAAATTCTGGTTCTTTTTTTCATACTTCACAGATTCCTTTATTCTGCATCATTTGTATCCTGTGAATCCTCTTCTTCAAAAACTTCCTCAGTCTCCTCAGTCGGCTCCTCACTGCTGCCGTTCTCCGTATTTCCCTCTGCTTTCTCGCGAACCTTGGCAAGACTTGCCACTGTTACACCCTCATCCAGATTGATCAGCTTCACTCCGGAAGTGATTCTTCCAAGAATAGAAATTCCAGCACAGGTAATACGAATAATGATTCCTTCTGTAGTGATCATCATAATCTCGTTTTCTTCATTGACAGCTTTAGCACCAATCACATTACCGGTTTTCTCGGTGATCTTGTAACACTTCACACCCTTACCTCCACGGTTCTGGCAGGTAAATTCACTCATAGCTGTACGTTTACCCATACCATTTTCAGATACTACAAGCAGGTAATCTCCCTGAGAATTCAGCTGCATTGCCACAACCTCATCTCCAGGATCAAGATTCATACCACGAACACCCATGGAGCTTCTTCCGGTACTTCTTACATCAGTCTCCTTGAAACGGATGCACATACCGTCTTTCGTTACAAGCATAATATCTTTTGTATCGTCTGTAGCCTTAACTTCAATAAGCTCATCATCATCACGAAGTGTGATTGCCACAAGACCTGTCTTACGTACATTTGCATATTCTTCCATAGGTGTCTTCTTCACAAGACCATCCTTAGTTGCCATAACCAGATACTTGCCTTCTTCGAATTTACGCATAGGAATAACAGATGTAATGCGCTCACCTGGCATAAGCTGCAGAAGATTGACAATTGCAGTACCTCTTGCAGTTCTTCCTGCCTCAGGGATCTCGTATGCTTTCATTCTGTATACACGTCCTGTATTGGTAAAGAACATCAGATAATGGTGAGTAGTAGTCATAAGCAGTTCTTCGATATAATCGTCATCTATGGTCTGCATTCCCTTGATTCCACGTCCGCCTCTGTTCTGGCTGCGGAAATTATCTACAGTCATTCTCTTGATATAACCAAGTTTTGTCATAGTAATGACAGTATTTTCCCTTGGAATCAGATCTTCTGTGGAAAGATCATAGACATCATATCCGATGGCAGTTCTTCTCTCATCGCCGTATTTGTCAGCGATTGCGAGGATTTCTTCCCTTACAACACGAAGAAGGAGATTTCTGTCTGCAAGAATTGCCAAGAATTTGCGGATCTTCTCTTCTAATTCTGCATATTCTGCTTCCAGCTTCTCTCTTTCCAAACCGGTGAGAGCTCTCAGACGCATATCTACAATAGCCTGAGCCTGCACATCCGTCAGTTCAAATCTGTCCATCAATTCCTGCTTCGCAATCTGAACATTGCGGGCAGCACGAATGATTCTGATAACTTCGTCGATATTATCCAGGGCTTTCAGCAAGCCTTCCAAAATGTGGGCACGTTCCTGTGCTTTATTCAGATCATATTTGGTTCTTCTGGTAACAACGTCCTCCTGATGAGCCAGATAATGCTCCAGAAGCTCTTTCAGATTCAGTACCTTTGGTACAAGGCTGTCGCCCTGAGGTACCACACAAAGCATGATAACGCCAAAAGTATCCTGCAGCTGGGTATGCTTGTACAGCTGATTCAGAACAACATTTGCATTGGCATCTTTACGCAGGTCAATACAAATACGCATTCCCTCACGGCTGGAATGATCATTCAGGTCAGTAATTCCATCAATCTTTTTATCACGGACAAGCTCTGCGATCTTCTCGATCAGCCGGGCTTTATTTACCAGATAGGGAAGCTCCGTAACGATAATACGTGATTTTCCATTTGGTAAGGTCTCAATATTTGATACTGCACGTACACGGATCTTTCCGCGGCCTGTGCGGTATGCCTCCTCGATTCCCCTTCTTCCGAGAATAGTAGCTCCTGTAGGGAAATCCGGACCTTTTACAACGTCAAGAAGCTCTTCAATTGTGGTTTCTCTCTGCTCCTCGATGGTATTGTCAATAATTTTTACAACAGCATTAATAACCTCACGAAGATTGTGAGGCGGAATATTGGTAGCCATACCAACAGCAATACCTGTAGTACCATTGACCAGCAGGTTCGGGAACCTGGAAGGAAGCACCTTTGGCTCTCTCTCAGTTTCATCAAAGTTTGGCTGGAAGTCTACAGTATCTTTATTAATGTCAGCAAGCATCTCCATGGAAATTTTGCTCAGGCGGGCCTCAGTGTATCGCATGGCAGCTGCGCCGTCGCCGTCCACAGAACCGAAGTTTCCATGTCCGTCAACAAGAGTATAGCGGAAAGACCAGTCCTGTGCCATATTTACAAGTGCTCCGTAAATAGAGCTGTCACCATGAGGATGATACTTACCCATGGTATCACCAACGATACGGGCACATTTACGATGTGGCTTATCCGGACCGTTGTTCAATTCGATCATAGAATACAGCACTCTACGCTGTACCGGTTTCAAACCATCTCTTACATCAGGAAGCGCTCTTGAAGCAATAACGCTCATAGCATATTCGATGTAAGATTCTTTCATGGTTTTCTCCAGATCCACATCATGGACCTGGTCAAAAATCTTGTCATCCATATTGTTCTATCTCCCCTAGATATCCAGATTCTTTACAAAGCGTGCATTCTCTTCGATAAATTCACGTCTTGGTTCTACCTTGTCACCCATAAGTGTGGTAAATACAAGGTCAATTTCGGAGGTAGCTGCCTCATCCATTGTAACGCGGAGAAGAATACGCTTCTCCGGATCCATGGTAGTTTCCCAAAGCTGCTCTGCATCCATCTCTCCCAGACCTTTGTAACGCTGGATCTTATTGTTGGAGTCTCGTCCTATCTCTGTAAGGATGGCGTTCAGCTCATCGTCATCATAAGCGTACCATACCTTCTTGTTCTTCTCGATCTTGTACAGCGGCGGCTGTGCCAGATATACATAGCCCTGCTTGATCAGTTCCGGCATAAATCTGTACAGGAATGTAAGAAGCAGTGTGGCAATGTGGGCACCGTCAACATCGGCATCAGTCATAATGATGATCTTGTGATATCTCAGTTTGGAAATATCGAAATCATCATGAATACCGGTACCAAAGGCTGTGATCATAGCCTTGATCTCTTTGTTTGCATAAATCTTGTCCAGACGGGCTTTCTCTACGTTCAGTATTTTTCCACGAAGAGGAAGGATAGCCTGTGTAGCACGGTTACGAGCTGTCTTCGCAGAGCCACCCGCGGAATCACCCTCTACGATATAGATTTCGCAATTCTCCGGATTCTTGTCCGAGCAATCGGCAAGCTTGCCTGGAAGGGACATACTGTCAAGGGCAGACTTCCTTCTGGTAAGATCTCGGGCCTTACGCGCTGCCTCTCTGGCTCTCTGGGCAAGTACAGACTTCTCTACGGTTGCCTTGGCTACAGCAGGATTCTGTTCCAGAAAAATCTCCAGCTGTTTGCTTACAACACTGTCTACAGCTCCTCTGGCCTCACTGTTGCCAAGTTTCTGCTTCGTCTGGCCTTCAAACTGCGGATTGCCAATTTTAACGCTGACAATGGCTGTCAGGCCTTCTCGGATATCATCACCGGAAAGGTTTGGCTCGCTGTCCTTGAGAAGCTTATTCTTTCTGGCGTAATCGTTAAATGTGTTTGTAATGGCATTTCTGAAACCAGTAATATGGGTACCGCCTTCAGGAGTATTAATATTGTTTACAAATCCGTAAGTATTCTCTGTATAAGAATCATTGTGCTGCATGGCAACTTCAACCGCCACACCGTCCTTCTCACCCTCGCAATAAATGATCTCCGGATAAAGAGCTTCTTTACTTCTGTTCAGATAAGTTACAAATTCACGGATACCACCTTCATAGTGGAAAGTTTTCTCCCGTTCCATACCTTCCCGCTTATCAGTAAGAATGATCTTCAGACCTTTGGTAAGAAAAGCCATTTCACGGAGACGCTGTTTCAAGATATCGTAATCGTATACAGTCTCCTCAAAAATCTGCTTATCCGGAAGAAAAGTAACAGTAGTTCCGGTAGAATCACCACATTCTCCAACTTCCTTAAGCGGATACATTGTCTTACCACGCTCGTAACGCTGCTCATATCTCTTTCCATCTCTGCAGATTGATACTTCAAGCCATTCAGAAAGTGCATTAACAACGGATGCACCTACTCCGTGAAGACCTCCTGATACTTTGTATCCTCCACCGCCAAACTTACCGCCGGCATGAAGAATGGTAAATACCACCTCTACAGCTGGAATGCCGGCTTTATGATTGATTCCTACCGGAATGCCTCGTCCATTGTCTACAACTGTGATGGAGTTATCAGGATTGATCGCTACATTTATTTCTGTACAGTAACCAGCCAGTGCCTCATCTACGGCATTGTCCACGATTTCGTATACAAGATGATGGAGACCACGGCTGGATGTACTTCCAATGTACATACCAGGTCTCTTACGTACGGCTTCCAGACCCTCCAGAATCTGGATTTGGTCCGCTCCGTATTCTGTATTTGTTTCGCCCATGATATTCCTCCTGTTATGATCTATTAAAAAGTTACAGGAATTTACGGCTCATTTCTGCTGCCAGATCTCATTCCTGTTTTTGCGCATAAAAATACAGATTTATTATAGCACAAAATCCCCGTTTTTGCCAGTTAAAAGCCATTTCAAGATGTAAAAAAAACGGCGTATTTTCAACGGATATCCGTCAAAAATACGCCTTATCTCCCCCTATATGTCTGCTTGTCAGGAATAACACCTGCCAGAACAGTTTCTTCTCTATTTTTGCAGCAAAAGCGCCTGGTAAATATCTCTTTTTGTCACACCTCGATCCTTTGCAACCATCTTCATTGCCTCTTTGCGTGCGATCCCCTGATTCTCATAAATCGCCATATGTTCCTCAATGGAGATGTCTCTCCAGGATTCCTGTGACTCCTGTTCCATTTCCTTTCGGCTTCTGCCCTCGATCACCAGGACACACTCTCCAAGGGGCTTCTGATCTTTGTAAAAAGCAATCAGATCTTCGATTGTTGTCCGAAATGCCGTTTCATACTTCTTGGTAAGCTCACGGCAAAGAGTCATTCTGCGGTTTCCAAGAGCCTGGTACAATTCCTGCAGGGTACCAACCAAGTGATGGGGTGCCTCATAAAGGATGATGGTGCGGGTTTCGTTTTTCAACTCTTCCAGAATGGCTTTCCTCTCTTTTTTATCCGGAGGTAAAAAGGCCTCGAATGCAAATCTGCGGGTGGAAAGTCCGGACAGGGTAAGAGCCGTGATGCATGCTGCCGGGCCTGGAAGCGAAGTTACTTCAATTCCGGCATCGTAACACATAGCAGCCAATACTTCCCCTGGGTCAGAAATTCCAGGTGTTCCCGCATCTGTGATCAGAGCCACATTCAGACCCTCCTGCATTTTCTCAATGAGGGTGTAGGCTTTCTCCACTTTGTTGTACTCATGGTAACTGGTCATTGGAGTTTTTATGTCAAAATGATTGAGAAGCTTGATACTGTTGCGGGTGTCTTCCGCAGCGATCAGATCCACTTCCTTCAGAACACGGAGCACGCGAAGCGTAATATCCTCCAGATTTCCGATTGGCGTGGCACATAGATATAATTTACCACTCATATTTTTCTCCCTTCTGCAATCATCTGTTTTTCATTTTTTATTTGCGATCTTTTTAAATCATATCGTACATTTCCAGAATTTCCTTCGTATAAACTCCCGGCTTCTCATACACGATCAGCGGTCTTTCCACAGTAATCCGGGAATTGCCGCCTTTCAGGGCTTCTATGAGCACCATATTAGGCTCCCTGTCAATGTATGGATAAACAAGCTGCATACGCTTAGGCTCCAGCTTATATTTCGTCAAAACCTGCATAATTTCTGTCAGTCTGAACGGTCTGTGTACCATGTAAAAACGTCCTCTGTCTCCAAGAAGCTTCGAAGCCTGGCTTACCACATCCTCAAGAGTACAAAGGATCTCATGTCGGGCGATTGCCTTTGGCATATGCGGATTGGTCAGTCCATGCTGCCCGATCATATAGGGCGGATTGCAGGTGACAACATGAAAAGAAGCTGCCCCGAAAATACTGACAGCCTCCTTAATATCACCTTGTCTGATACTGACCCTGTCCTCCAGGTTATTGTATTTCACACTTCTTGCTGCCATTTCAGCACACTCTTCCTGGATTTCCAGACCTGTGAAATGCTCTCCCACAGTCTTGGAAGCAAGGAGTACCGGAATAATACCAGTTCCCGTTCCCATATCGAGAACCTTCTCTCCCTTCTTCACTCTGGCAAACCCAGATAAAAGAACAGCGTCCATACCGAAGCAGAATTTCCGGGGATCCTGAATGATATAATAGCCATTCTGCAGATCATCTACCCGCTCATTCTCCTTCACAAGATCATTAATCATCTAATTTGGAATCTCCCTTTTTATCTTCAAGATCCTTCAGTTCCTTTAATTCCTGTTCAGAGACTTTTACTTTCTTTTTTCTGGAACGGAATTTCAGTTCGCCTACAGGGAATTCCTGAATTTCTTTCTCATCACCAATTTCTACTACTACCTTTACAAGCTGGCGGAGTACATTTACACTCTGTACATTGCCCTGGATTCCGTCTGGAGTAGTTACCGTATCTCCGATTCCCGGAAGTCTGCGATTCAGCTCCTCATAGGTCTCCTGCTCATTCTTCAGACAGCACATCAGTCTTCCGCATACACCTGAAATCTTCGTCTGGTTCAGAGAGAGATTCTGTTCCTTGGCCATTCGGATGGATACAGGTGCAAACTCGGAAAGATAAGTATGACAGCAGAGACATCTGCCGCAGATACCGATTCCTCCAAGAATTTTTGTTTCATCTCTTACACCAATCTGGCGAAGTTCAATTCTTGTCTTAAAAATAGATGCAAGATCCTTTACCAGCTGGCGAAAATCAATTCTGCCGTCTGCTGTAAAGTAAAACAACACTTTATTGTTATCAAAAGTATACTCTGCGTCAATCAGCTTCATCTCAAGTCCATGCTCGCGAATCTTCTTCTGGCAGATCTTGAAAGCGTCCCTCTCACGCTCCCTGTTATACTTCTCTCTTTCATCATCGTCTTTGGTAGCCACACGAAGCACTTCCTTCAAAGGATGTACCACCTGGTCATCCACCACATCCTTAGGTGCAAGCACCACCTTTCCATACTCAACACCGCGGGCAGTCTCCACAATTACATGATCGCCCGGTTTCACTTTATAGTTCTTCGGATTGAAGTAATAGATCTTACCTACATTCCGAAATCTTACGCCTACTACTTTTGCCATTCTATTTCTCCCTGATTGTAAGGAACAGAAGCTCAAGAGCAAGTTCTGTATTTACATTGGCACGAAGACGTACTTTTGTTTTCTCCAGTGCATCCAGAATCTTCTCCAGGTTCTCATAGGAACGCTGGCTTGCCTGTTCCCTTATATAATTTATTTCCTGCTTAAATACAAGATTATCAACTTCCCGTGTAGCCTTAAACATCAGTACATCACGGAACCAGAACTGGAAAAGATCCAGATAGTCACTGATGTTCTGCTTGTCATTGGAAAGCTCCTTGATTGCTTCTGTAAGCTCATATACTTCCATTCCGTCTGCATTCTTCAGGATGCGGAGTGCATTCTGGGTCATATCTGCAAACTCCTGGGAAGTAGCTACCTGTTTCGCTCTGCCAATACTGCCATGAGCATAGGAAGCATCGATCTCAGCCTGATAATCCGGTATATGGAGATGCTCCATCAGGTACTTCTTTACCAGACCGTCATCTACAACCTTCAGATCCAGACGTACACATCTGGAACGAATGGTCGGCAGCAGAGCATCAATATTGCTTGTGAGAAGCATGATAACTGCATATTCCGGCGGCTCTTCAATGGTCTTCAGAAGAGCATTCTGTGCCTGGGGATTCATCAGCTCTGCATTTGCCACAATATAAATCTTGTATGGGCTGCAGTATGGCTTAATATCCACATCATTGATAATCTGTTCCCTAATTTCGTCAATTGTAATCACATTTGGCTTCTCATGGGTCACCATAATGATATCCGGGTGATTCTTACCGATTGCCTTCTTGCAGGAATCACAATGTCCGCAAGGCTCCGTACCGCCCTCTTCACACTGCAATGTCATCGCATAGGTTCCTGCCAGCAATTTCTTTCCAGAACCAGGGTCACCTGTAAAAATATACGAATGGGACACTTTCTCTGTCTGTATGGCATTCTTCAAATGTCTGATTATCTCTTCATGTCCTATAATGTCGTTAAACCCTAACATCGGAATCACCTCACCCTATCATTTTCGCTATTGTCAAAGGCTGCGGTCAGCAACCCTGCATAGCTTATTTTGTACAAATACACTCTAAATGTATTTACCCTTTAATTCTATCATGTACGACAAAATCATGCTATAGTTTTTTGTGAATTTATTCACTTATCAATCAAAAATGTTACTGCTCACTCCGTTCACAGTCACACGCTTCGCGATGCACATTATGCCTGTCTGATATATTCAGCAATTTCCTCTACACATTCTTCCAGATCAACATTCTGGAATTTTTTCGTAATCCCGGCAGCAGCAATTTTTTCTTCGGAAAAATCCTCCTGATCTGCAAGAAATCTTCTGCACATTTCCTCATAGCGGGGTATCTCCTGACCACGCTCTCTTTTCAATGCTCTTGCAAGACGCTCTCCGTCCTCCACTTCGATATAAACAGGACAAACATTCTCTTTTCCATAGTATTCTCTCATTTTCACATAAGATTCAAGTGTACCGATTCCCAGATAGTCAGCATTTTCCAAATCCACCTGACCGTCATCTGCTGTAAAATAGTTCCAGATTCCATGTACTGTATGATAAGCTCTGGCCTCGATCAGATTTCCGCTGCTTCGAAATTCTTCCAGCTTTTTATCATCCACGAAATAGTACTGTTTACCATTCTCTTCCTCTGCACGGATTGGGCGGGTAGTATAAAGAACCAGCTTCTTAAGTCCCAATCCCTCATGTGCTGCCAGCCTGGCATATATATGATCCTTACCAGATGCGCTTTTTCCCATAATGTAAAATATTTTTCCCATAATGTATCAGGCAGGGGTTACACCTCTGCCTGCTCCTTTACTACGCTTATTGTTTCGTTATTTTCTCCGCAAAGACCGTGAAGATTCAGTCCCTGTTCCATATATCTTCTCACATTCCTTGTAAAAAGTCCAGTAATCTGTTCGCCTGGAACAATAATGGGAATCCCCGGCGGATAAAGATATACAAATTCTGCGGCAATTTTCCCTGCACTTTCTTCCAGAAGACAAAGCTGGGATGGGGCATCCATTGCCCTGGAAATGGACATAAGCTGCTTCATAGGACCACACTTGCAGGCATATTTTTCATTTCGCAAGCCATCGCTGCGGGTATCCTTTTTTTCACATCTTTCACAATCTTCAGAATTACATTTAACACACTTCTGCCTTTCCACTTCCGGTACATAATCTGAATTTCCAACAGCTATTTTCTCTGTTATATTCCTGCTCTTCTCTGCCAGTTCAGCTTCCTGTCTGTCGATTTCTTCTATAGCTTTGCAAAGCCTCCGGAATCCTTCCCTGGTGTCTCCAACTGCTGCCAGCGCAAGCACATAATTCTCTGTAGTCATCTCAACTTCCAAATGATATTTTCTTCGAAGGATTCCCGCAAGTTCCGGACCATTTAAACTGCTGTGCAATGTGGACAGAATCAGCTTAGAGCGGTCATAATCAAATATTTCTGTTGTGCCCTGTTCGTCCTTTTCTTCCCCAGTCTCTTCCGGTGTCTGTAACAGACGTATATACCTGCGCTGACCAAGCTGTCTGCGGGCGGCTTCCAGATTTTCCGTAAATTCATCAAATAATCGTCCGCTGTCTTTTTCCAGCTTCGCTACACAGGCATCCAGACTGGACATAAGTATATAAGACGGACTGCTGGTCTCATAAATTCCAAGAAATCTGCGGATCAGCTTCTCACTTACACGTTCACTGCACAGATGAAGCACTGCAGTCTGGGTCATGGCCGGCAATGTTTTGTGAAAGCTCTGGATCACCACATCTGCTCCCAGATCTGTTGCTGAAACAGGAAAATAGTCAGAGAATCTGAAATGAGCACCGTGGGCTTCATCCACGATCAGCGGAATTCCATGTTTGTGGGCAGCCTCCGCAATCTGGCGCACATCTGAAACCACGCCATCATAAGTAGGCGATGTAATAAGTACCGCTTCGATTTTCGGATTTTCCTCAAGATATCTTTCCACACGTGATACGGAAATTGAACCATTTATCCCCAAATCGTTGTCAGATTGTGGATAAATATATGTGGGAACCAGTTCCCGGAGGTATATTGCGTGGTAAACAGCCTTATGACAGTTTCTGGCCACCAGAATCTGTCCACCCTTTTTCACAGATGCGGAAATGGCAGTAAGAATTCCTGCCGTACTTCCGTTGACACTGAAAAAACTTTTCCTGGTGCCGTACATTCTGGATAAAGCATTCTGCGCTTCAAGTAAAATTCCCTCAGAATGATGCAGATCGTCGAATCCGTCTATTTCTGTAATATCACGTTCAATAGGAAAATCCCCCTCTATGCACGCCTTATTCCGCTTGTGACCAGGCATATGGAAAGGATAAAAGTCGGATTTGCCGTAGTTCTCCAATTCTTTATATAGTCTTCTCATTTTACCTCTCAATTTTCTCAGAAATTATCACACTTTAAATCTGTATCCCACGCCCCAGATGGTCTCGATATACTGCGGCTTGGCATTATTATACTCAATTTTCTCACGGATTTTCTTGATATGAACTGTAACTGTGGCAATATCGCCTACCGATTCCATATCCCAGATTTCCCTGAAAAGCTCTTCCTTTGTAAAAACTCTGTTTGGATTCTGTGCCAGGAATGTGAGCAAATCAAATTCCTTGGTGGTAAAAGTTTTCTCCTCACCATTTACCCAGACGCGGCGAGCAGTCTTGTCGATCTTGATTCCACGAATCTCAATAATGTCGTTCTTCTGCGTGGTGGAACCGATCAGACGGTTATAGCGATCCATATGTGCCTTTACTCTGGCAACAAGCTCGCTTGGGCTAAATGGCTTGGTCATGTAATCGTCAGCCCCAAGTCCAAGACCGCGGATCTTGTCAATATCATCTTTCTTCGCGGAAACCATAATGATCGGAGTATTCTTAGCTTCTCTTACCTGGCGGCAGATTTCAAACCCGTCTATCTCCGGCAGCATCAGATCCAGAATAATCAGGTCAAAATCTTCTTTCAGTGCCATATTAAGCCCCAGATCGCCTCTGTTGCAGATTATAACTTCAAATCCTGAGAGCTCCAGATAGTCTTTCTCAAGCTCTGCAATTGCTTCTTCATCTTCAATGATCAGAATTCTGCTCATTTCATTGGTACCTCCTGGTATTTTCTAAGTACAAAATACATGATCGTGCCGATTCCAAGACGGCTTGTGGCCCATACCTTTCCCCCATGGTCCTCCAAAATTTTCTTTACAATGGAAAGACCGATTCCGCTTCCGCCTTTGGAAGAATTTCGTGAAACATCTGTACGGTAAAAACGGTCGAAAATATAAGGCAGATCCTTCGGGCCAATACCTTTTCCATTGTCCTCAATCTCAATCTGGATAAAATCACCCACATCCTTGATTCGGATCTGAATGATTCCTTTAGGCTTGTCCATATATTTGATAGCGTTGCTGATAATGTTATGGATAACACGGCGGATCTGCTCCCCATCGGCAATTACCATAACATCTTTTTCCACATAGTTGGCATAAACCAGCTCAATTCCCCTGGTCTCAAGTTCCAGACCAACTTCCTCTGAACAATCTTCAAAATAATCTTCCACATTTAGTTTGCTGAAAGTATAAGGAATGCGGTTGGTATCGATTTTGGAATAAAAAGTCAGCTCGTTGATCAGATGATCCATCTCATTTGTCTTGTTGTAGATGGTGCGGACATAGCGATCCATTTTCTCAGGGGTATCTGCCACTCCATCCATGATTCCCTCTACATATCCTTTCACTGCTGTGATCGGAGTTTTCAGATCATGGGAAATGTTGCTGATCAGCTCTCTGTTCTCTTTTTCTATAAGGCTTTTTTCTTCTGTAGATTCTTTCAGACGGCGGCGCATTTCCTCGAAATCCTGACAGAGCTCAGAAAATTCGTCTTTTCCTTCTACATCCAGAACGAAATCCAGGTTGCCCTCTTTTATATTCTGCGTCGCTTTTTTTAATTTAACCAATGGAACGGCAATGCTGCGATATACCCAAAGACCAACTACCAAAGCAACGGAGATCAGGATTACAAACGCACTGATAAACAAATCCTTGGCCATTACATGTACCCTGCCCTGACTGTCGGCTGAGTCTGTTATGGAAATATCATATACTGTTCCATCGCTCTCAGTCACTGCCTGTGCTTTCTGCGCCTGTGACTGGCTGAATCCATACAAAGTGGCGGCAAACAGAAGCAGAGGCATAAGAATGATCATGGTGAATCCCAGAATGATTCTTGTTTTTAGCTTCATAACAGTTCTATCCTTTTTCTTCTTTTTACGGAAATTTTCAACAGCTTCCCTGTCGTATGAAGCTGCTTCACCGGATTTATATAGATTATAGCATAAAGCTCTGATTTCATCTCTTAATTTTCTATAAAAAATAGCTCTATAATATTCAGTTTTTCAACATAAAAAACCTGGAAAAGACTTCTTCTGCTATATACCAGTCTCTTCCAGGCTCTAACTTTAATATGGAATTTTCAAGCAGGCTTCAATACAAGCCATTTTCTTTTACCCAAATTTTACGCAAGATATTTCTTCAGATCATCAACCTTGTCCAGATGCTCCCACGGAAGATCTACATCTGTACGGCCAAAGTGTCCGTATGCAGAAGTCTGTTTGTAGATCGGGCGGCGGAGATCAAGCATTTTGATGATTCCAGCCGGGCGAAGGTCAAAGTTCTCACGGATAATCTCTACCAGTTTCGCATCAGATACTTTACCTGTGCCAAATGTTTCTACATGAATAGAAGTCGGATGTGCAACACCAATTGCATAGGAAAGCTGGATCTCGCACTTGTCAGCAAGACCTGCTGCAACAATGTTCTTTGCAACATAACGTGCTGCATAAGCTGCAGAACGGTCAACCTTTGTGCAGTCTTTTCCGGAGAAGGCACCGCCGCCGTGACGTCCTGTTCCGCCATAAGTATCAACAATGATCTTACGTCCTGTAAGACCGCTGTCGCCGTTTGGTCCACCGATAACGAAACGTCCGGTCGGGTTGATAAAGTATTTCGTATCCTCATCTACCATGTCTGCCGGGATGATCTCATCAAATACATATTTCTTGATGTCCGCATGGATCTGCTCCTGTGTAACATCCGGGTCATGCTGAGTGGAGCAAACTACTGCATCAATACGGCTTGGTTTTCCATTCTTATCATACTCAACTGTTACCTGAGTTTTTCCATCTGGTCTTAAATATTTCAGAGTGCCATCTTTACGGACTTTTGTCAGCTGACGGGAAAGTTTGTGTGCCATGTTGATTGCGTATGGCATGTATTCTTCTGTCTCGTTGGAAGCATAACCAAACTGGATTCCCTGGTCACCAGCTCCAATAGAGTCAAGCTCGTCCTCATCCATCTGATTCTCTTTCTGCTCAAGTGCTTTATCAACACCCATTGCAATATCAGCAGACTGTTTATCAAGTGCTGTGATTACCGCACATGTATCAGCATCGAATCCGAATTTTCCACGAGTATAACCAATCTCGCGGATTGTCTCTCTTACGATTGACTGGATATCGATATTTGCCTTGGAAGTGATCTCACCCATAACCAGAACAAGACCTGTTGTAGTTGCAGTCTCGCAGGCTACACGGCTCATCGGATCCTGTGCGATCAGAGCATCCAGGATGGCATCAGAAATGGCATCACAGATTTTATCCGGATGACCTTCAGTTACAGATTCGGAAGTAAATAAGATTTTTTCTTTGTTTTCCATTCTTTTGTTTTTCCCTTTCTTCGATGGAGCGAAAATTTCCAAAACAGCTAATATCTATCGCTGCATTGTATGTTTTCCGCGAAAAAAAGAACAGCCCGGACAAGCGGACTGTCTTATAAATGACTTTTTATATAAACAATCCTCTTATTGTTCGATCACTCGCTCAGGTTGGCACCTTCCTCTCTTTCGAGGGGTTGCCGTGGCTTCATAGATCCTATGTATCTCCACCACTCTGAATAAAAGGCTATTCTTCAGTTTTCCTGTTGCAAGCAATACAATATACTGATTGCTTATAATTGTCAATAGACATTTAACGTCTTATGACTATTTTTCACCAGATCAAATCTGATACTTAACAAATCACGGCGGTCAGGCTGCGATCTGAAATTAACAATTCACCCTACACGCAGGCGGAATTTCTGAATATCCTTCTCACTGGAAACTCTCTCGATCTCTGCGCCAAGGCTGCGAAGCTTCTCTTCGAAGTTCTCATAGCCACGCTGGATGTAAACAATATCGTCCACAATGGTGATTCCCTCTGCTGCCAGTCCTGCAATAACAAGAGCTGCCCCTGCACGAAGGTCCGGTGCGCTTACTCTTGCACCAGTAAGCTTATTCACGCCATCAATAATTGCGGAATTGCCTTCAACCTTAATACAGGCTCCCATTCTGGAAAGCTCATCGGCATATTTGAAGCGATTCTCAAAAATACTCTCAGTTACGATGCTGGTTCCCTCTGCAAGTGCAAGGGTAACCGCAATCTGCGGCTGCATATCAGTCGGATATCCCGGATATGGAAGGGTCTTCACATGAGTGCGATGAAGTCTGCCCACTGCACGTACACGTACGGCATCATCAAACTCCTGAACTTCACATCCGATTTCCTCAAGCTTAGCTGTAGTAGCTTCGAGATGCTTTGGAATTACATTCTTAACTGTGACATCCCCACCGGTAGCTGCTGCAGCGAACATAAAGGTTCCTGCCTCGATCTGGTCCGGAATGATGGAATACTCTGTGCGGTGAAGCTTCTCAACACCCTTGATACGGATCACATCTGTACCAGCACCTTTGATATTGGCTCCCATGCTGTTCAGGAAGTTGGCAACATCTACTACATGTGGCTCTCTGGCAGCATTCTCAATAATCGTACGTCCTGGTGCAAGAGATGCTGCCATCATAATATTGATGGTTGCTCCTACAGAAACTACATCCAGGAAAATATGGCTTCCATGAAGATTAGATGCCTCGGCAACAATGGCTCCATGAAGAATATCAACTTTCGCACCAAGGGCTCTGAAACCTTTCAGATGCTGGTCAATCGGACGGCTTCCGATATTGCAGCCACCTGGAAGAGGAACTTCTGCTCTTTTATATTTGCCAAGTAATGCACCAAGAAGATAGTAAGATGCACGGATCTTCTTAATATACTCATAATCTACACTTACATCACCAATGGTAGAACCATTGATCTTAACAGTTGATTTATTGATTCTGTCAACCTGTGCTCCGATGCCAGCTATTGCCTCCAGTAAAACGTTAATGTCTCTGACGTCAGGCAGATTCTCGATGAGAATTGTCTCATCCGTCATAATGGCTGCTGATAAAATAGCCAGCGCTGCATTCTTTGCACCTGCTATCTCTACTTCACCAACAAGCGGATTTCCACCTTTAATCACATACTGTTCCATAATACACCTCTATTATTCTTACTCCGCGAGCCAAAAAGGCTATTGTCAATTTCTCTACAATAACCTGACAGCCCTCCTCTGATTTACAGTTACTCTTCACTTCGTTCATCGTGACGCATTCCGCGAATAGTAACAATCTACAGTTACTTAATAACCCCTGTCTGTAGTGTTTCCAAAAGTGCCTGCAGACTTGCTTCCAAATCTTTCCCTTCTTCATCTACCACAATGTCTGCATATTTCTCGTATAAGGGAACTCGCTCCTCATATAAACTCTTCAAGGTCTGTCCTTCTTTCAGAAGAACTCCCCGCTTCTTAAGATTTCCAAGCCGTTTCTCAAGAGACTCCAGAGAAAGGCTGAGGTAAACTACCTTCCCAATTGATTTCAAGTGTTCCATGGCTTCACTGCAATATACCACACTTCCCCCAGTAGCAATTACAGTATTCTCTGTATCAATCGACGCATTTACGCGATTCTCAATGGTCTTGAAACCTTCTTCTCCTTCTTCATCAATGATCTGATAAAGACGTCTTTTTTCTTCTTTTTGTATTAAAAGGTCTGAATCTAAAAATTCGTATCCAAGTATTTTCGCAAGAACAACGCCCAGTGTGCTTTTACCTGCACCGGGCATTCCAATTAATGTTATATTATTCATTTTCATTCGATACTCCTTTAAATAATAACACATAAGAGCCATTATTGCAATCACATTAAAAAATTGTTACTGAGTTCGGTTTTTTAATGGGTGATTTTTAAGTTTCTGATTATGCTTTTTTCCTTTTTTTACGCTATATCCAAAGGTGCCCAGTTTCTTTCCAAGTCCCAGATATTCTCCATGGGAATACACCATCAGTTTTGACTGATTCAGCTGAAATTTATTATTTTTATCCATATAGGCTTCGTCCGCATGCACTGCAACTACTTCCGCAAGGAACATGTGATGAGAACCAAGCTTCTCAATTTTCTTAACTTTACATTCAATATTTACAGGAGCTTCACCGATCATTGGTGCCTTCACATGATCCGCCTTTTCTTTGGTAAGATGAAGCTCCTGAAATTTATCAACCTCTCTGCCGGACCGCACGCCACAATAATCGGTGGCGTATGCAAGCTCTTCTGTGGTAAGGTTCAGAACAAATTCCTTTGTCTTGCAGATCATATCGTAAGAAAATCTGGTGGGACGAACGGAGATGCTTACCATTGGCGGGTTGGTACACACGGTGCCAGCCCACGCTACTGTTATTATATTATCATTACCCTCGCCATCTGTAACGCTGACCATCACAGCAGGAAGCGGGTAAAGCATATTGCCTGGTTTCCAGGTCTGTTTTGCCATATTTTTGCTCCTCTTTTATGTGAAAATTTCCCGTGCAAAGAACCTTCTGCGTTACTTTTCACTTTGTGAGCAGTAGCTTTTAACAGCCTCTTTGCCGGGAAAATCTTTATCATCAGTTAAAGTCATTTGCCATGATCTGTGCGGCTTCCATCATAGCCGGGATCATCTGTTTCTTACGGGAAACCACGCCTTTCAGGTGGAAGCACTTATCCTCCGGTTCCTGCTGAAATGCGATTTTTCCCATTTCCTCGCTGCCCTCGCCGTAATAAATTACATCTGAGGACTCGTCCATAATATTGGTTAACATAAAGTAAACACGGGTAATTCCATGGCGTCCGCACTCGCTTACCATAAATGGTTTCAGGCGAACTTTGATCTCCTGAAGTTCTTCCTCGTCCATGGAACTGATCTGTCCAACACCAAAAGCCACATTTCCTTCTGCAATAAATTTCTTGTAATCCTGATAGAAAATTTCTTCAGGTGCTTTATCCTTCAGATTGCTTCCAGCCTTGAACATTTCTCTTGCGAAATCTTCAATCTTAATGTCCGCGATCAGTGCAAGCGCACTTGCTGCGATCTTGTCCTGCTGGGTGCAGGTTGGGGAACGGAACATTAAGGTATCGGAAATAATGGCTGCACAGAGAAGTCCTGCAATCTTAGGCGGAATCTCCAGTCGCTGCTCGTCATAAATCCGGTAAAGGATTGTCGCAGTACATCCAACTGGCTCATTTCTGAAATTAATCGGCTTCATAGTTTCCAGAGAACCAAGCTTATGATGATCAATGATCTCCAGAATCTCTGCTTTCTCAATATTATCAACAGCCTGGTCTTTCTCATTATGATCTACCAAAATTACCTGTTTCTTGTGCATGTCAAGGAAATTTCGTCTGGAAATGGTTCCCACACATTTTCCCCGCTTATTGATAACAGGGAATGCACGATGGCGGTGCTTGATCATAACATCCTGGATATCATCTGTGAAATCTTCAGTATTAAAAGTTACCAGATTATCTTTTTTCATCACATAATTTACCGGAATACTCTGGTTGATCATGCGGGCAATTGTGTAGGTATCATATGGAGAAGAGATAATGATGATCTGTCTCTCCTGAGCTTTCTTTATTACCTTCTCACTTACCTGAATACTCATTCCTACAATAATGCAGCTTACATTCAGTTCTATTGCCTTTAACTGATCTTCCTCACGGTTTCCAAGAATAACCATATCATTTTCTTCGATATAGTTCTTCATCACCTCCGGATCAGCAGTTCCAATAAGGATTTTCCCTTTGGTAAAATAGCCGTGACCATTTCCTTCTACAATTTCACCGTCAAGAGTATCCCTGATCTTGTTATACTGAGTTCTGGCATTTGAAAGAAGATAGCTGTCCTTGGTATCCATGTAAACATCAGCAATATCGCCGATTGTTACAATTCCCTCCAGCTCATCCTCGCTGTTACAGATGGGAAGGGTCACAATGCCTTTATTCTGCATCATATCCCAGGCATTTTTCAGGGACATGGTACGGTCTGCATCCGGTTTTGGACGGATATCCATATCTTTTACCTGCGTTCCGATATTTCCCAGATAAGCCGGGGGCTGTACGCCAAAACGATTCAGTACATACTGGGTCTCTTCATTGATCTGACCGGCGCGTCTTGGAATATAACGCTTGGTCTGGGTGGTTCTGTTTTTGATATCTGCGTAAGCAATTGCCGAACAAATAGAATCCGTATCCGGATTCTTATGTCCCATTACAAATACTTTCTGATTCTTCATTCACATTCTTCCTTCCAAAATTCAGCTGACCTCTGCACACTTTTCATCTGTAAACAGAGTTTTTTTCAGGTCTACTTTTCAAACACGCTCTACAGAAGATTTCCATTTTGGGCGATTGTCTTAATCGTCCAAATCTGCACTTTATATTAACTCAGTTTAATATTTGCAAATAAAGCTCCCAGAGATGTGGTTGCCTCTTCTCCGGACTGTGGAATTTCTATTTCCTCTTCTTCCACTTCTTTTGCCATCATATCAGTTGCTTCTTTGATACTCAGGCTCAGTTTTCCATCTTTCACTGCAGTTACTTTTACTTTCACCTTATCTCCAACTGCAAGAACTTCTGATGGTTTACGGATTCTCTTTTCACAAATCTGGGAAATATGTACCAGTCCGGATACGCCGTTTCCAAGATCTACAAATGCGCCGTATGGCTGAAGGCTCTCTACAGTTCCTTCTGTTACAAAGCCTGGCTGGATATTGGAAATTTTATTCTTTCTTTCCTCTTCTGCTTTTTCCCTTAAAATTTCTTTCGCAGAAAGAATCAGTTTTTTGTCCTCTTTATTGACATCGATTACCTGAACCTGGATGTGTCTGTTCAGATATTCGTTGGTGTCTTCTACGTAATTCAAGGCCAGCTTGGAGGCCGGGATAAAGCCGCGCACACCTTCTACATAAGCAACTGCACCGCCGTTTACTACACCTTTTACCACTACATCAAGAACCTCTCCGGAGGCTTTCAGCTCTTTTAATTTGTCCCAAGCCAGGACGTCAGTAGCCTCAACTTTGGATAAAAGGATGTTGCCGTTTCCATCGTCTTTTCTTACGACTGTGGCGGAAACTTCATCTCCAGGGTGTACTTCTTCTTTAACGTTAAAGCCCGGCTCTCTGCTGTAATCTTCTACCGGGATAATACCTTCTGCATAATATTTTAAATCTACAATAATTTCTTTATCATCTACACTCACAACTGTTCCTGTGAGAATGTCGCCTTCTTCAATTTTCTTAAAAGAAGCTTCAAGTTCTGCTTCGTAATCCTTCATTGTCTCTGCCATGACCTAGACTCCTTTGCCCCTGTTTTTGCTTCATTATAGCACACCGCTTATTCGTTGCAAATAAATTTTGGAATGTACATTCGAAAAAACACCGCTCTTTAAGCGTCAGAGTGTAATATCTGGCGTTTAAAGAGCGGCATATTCAGACAAATTTTCCAAAAAATTGTGACGCACATCTTGCAGAAAACCTTTTTCAAACACGCTCCAGAGCGTGCAGATTGCAGGAATACTTTTTCAAATACGCTCTAAAACGAGGAGTGCCCCGGCAGTAGCTGCCGGGGCGATTATTATGAAAAAATTTTATGTGTAATGGTGTCATTACAACGTCTTCTGTGTATGTTCTTTCGAACTGATTATATAGTATCAGATACTTATGAACAAAATACATGCAAATTGTTAACGAATAATGAACATTTGTTTTATTTGCACAATTTCTTCTTTCATTTTCCTCTTTTTTTATAAATTTACCACATTTGCATCTTTACTTTAATTTGGTAAAGTTATACATTTTGCACATTTTACATTTCTCATTCGAATAATCCTTTTACAAATTCGATTAACTTCGACACAAGACCTTTGGCATCATCCTTTGTAACACCCATATCCTGCAGCTTACTGTATACAGAATTTACATCGCTTCTAAGAGCATCTTCGTCAATTTTTGCATCCAGAACCTTGCGTACTACAGAAACAAGGGAATCTACCTCTGAATCAGAAAGAGATACCCCAAAATGGTCTGCTGCCTGAGTTACAGCACTTCGTACCTGGTCATCTGTGATGTTCTGCTGGTCTACAAGATCCTTGGCATACATAATAATGTCTACTGCTTTTCCAGGGTCAGAAGCAAGAAAATCAATTCCACTGTCCAGAAGACTTTCTACTACTTCTGTATCACTGGATGCCATAACCGGCATCGGCATGGAACATGCAAGAACTCCTGCAAGGATAAGTGCTGCTGATTTTTTCATTTTTATCATGATAATTACCTCCTGATTGAATGTTGCTGTTCAAGACTTGCCCAGTAACGATTAAATGTCATCTGTTCAAATCTCTCCAGTAACAATTAAATAGCTGCTGTTCATGGTCTGACCAGCAATAGTTAATATTCTGTTCACAAACTGCTGGAATCTGGTCATATTTATGATCTGATTTCCTCATATCAAGTAATTTTCTTCTGAAATTTAATCAATACCGGAAATAAATCTTCCTCCAGATTCCAGCCCATTATACTACACCTTTTCCTTTTATTTGTAAAATGTATCTAAAAACTTTATAATCTTTTTATAACTAATCTCCAAAAACAGCCCATTTTTCCAGGAAGTTACAAATCTTTTCAAATTCGTTCACTAATTTTTCATAAGATAAACACGATTCTTTCAAACTTTCCCGATATACTAACATCATAAAAATAATAACAGCCAACATTATTTTTATAAAATTTCTTTTTCATATGTCAGTCACCCAAAAGTGATTGACTCTCCTTCCTTTTAAAAAATATATTTGAGACAAAATAAAAATCACCCGTCTAGCCACCGGGTGATTTTTATTGTATAAGATTTATGCAGTAAATCATTTCCGAACATGTGAAGGATCACGGGAGCCGCAACGCTGCGAAGCAATCCGAAGATATCAAGAACGGGGCTTACGCCCCGTTCTTGATATCTATCTCAATTTATTAAATGCGTTTGCAAGATCAGCAAATTCTGCTAAAGTAAGCGCTTCGCCTCTCACATTTACCGGAATTCCGGTCTCTGCCATAGCTTTCTCAATTTCCTGTTTTGAAAAATCAAGCTCCTGAGAGTTCTTCAGTCCATTTACCAATGTTTTTCTTCTCTGATTAAAAGATGCCCGGATCAGCCTGAACATCAGCTTCTCATTGTCCACCTGCACTGGCGGCTCTTCATATCTCACAAGCTGGATAACAGCACTTCCCACCTTCGGTCTTGGCATAAAACAGTTTGGCGGAACATTCGCAATGATCTGCGGTCTGGCATAATACTGAACAGCCAGAGACAAAGCACCGTAATCCTTTGTTCCAGGACCAACCTGCATTCTGTCTGCCACTTCCTTCTGTACCATAATGGTGATGGAAGAAATGGGAACATGGTTTTCAAAAAGTCCCATGATGATTGGTGTGGTAATATAATAAGGCAGATTGGCAACCACCTTGATAGGCTTGCCCCCATTTTTCTCCTGTGCCAGCGCCGCAATATCAACTTTCAGGATATCCTCGTTGATCACAGTCACATTATCCCAGTCTTTCAAAGTATCATTTTCCAGAATCGGGATCAATGTCTTATCAATCTCTACAGCCACCACTTCTCTGGCTGCCTCAGCCAGATACTGGGTCATGGTTCCAATACCCGGTCCGATTTCCAGAACAAAATCATCCTTGGTGATCTTGGAAGCCTCGATTATTTTTTCCAGAACATGGGTATCGATAAGAAAATTCTGACCAAACCTTTTCTGGAAAGCAAAATTATACTTTTGAAGAACTTCAATGGTATATTTCGGATTTCCTAAATAAGGTCTGATCATATTAATTTCCTCTTTCTTTTAAATTATTTAATCATTATCTGCAAATCACACAATCTGGGCAGCTGTCTGCAATTCCCCTATTACTTATTTTGCAAAATCTTTCTCATAAAGAACCGTAAATCCATCACGGTCTACTCTCTTTTTCTTATTAAACTTCAGAAGTCCGCCCTGGGATTTCGCCATTGCTGCGTCAAGCATTTCCTTAACTGCGCCAATGTTCATAGGCTGGTCTTCTTTCTGGTTCACACCGATCAGATTATACAATGCAAGCATTCCCATCTGGTCGATCTTGTAACCATTTTCCTTGGTGTAAACTCTTGCAAAGTTTACAAGTTCATCATTGGTAAATACCGGAATGTTGATCATGGATGTAAACTTCTTGGCGAATTTCGGGAATCTTGCAATCAGCTTACGCATTCCGATCTTCTCATCCTCAATGATCACAGTAAGTCCGTCTGTGCGGAACTCCATAGCCTTATCCAGAATATCTACTGTTTCCTGTGTCAGCTGGTTAGCATTCTCAATGACAAGGAAACCACCGCTAAGCTTGCCAATCACTTTCGTAATATCCATCTCGTTCAGCTGGTCGGCAAATACATAAGCCACCTTGGAAGCCGGCAGATTCAGCTCTTTACAGATTGCCGGAATCAAGCTTGCGATCAGTCTTGTCTTACCAGTTTCTTTCCCACCCATGACGATCACGTTTCCAGTCTTGGAGGTCTTATCAGCAGCCGCCATCTGCACATCGCAAAGTGCACTGATCAGCTGTTCCCGCATTCCCGGAACCTTTACAAAATATGTAAACAGCTTCTTCTCATCATCGGTGAGTGATTTCTCTCTTGGCACAATGTCAGATGGATTTCTCTTATCCTTTGGCTGAATAGAATCGATAAACTGTTCCAGTTCCTCTTCCTCGGAAAGAGATTCAGAAGACTCTTCTTCCTCTTCATCCTCATCAAAATCAAAGTTTTCGTCCTCAGAATCTTCCGGTTCTTCCTCTGCATCTTCCGTTTCAACCACATCATCTGCAGCTGGAGGCATATCCTCATCCTCTTCTTCGCCAATGCTCTCTCTGAGAAGTTTGGCAATAAATTCATCCTCAGACATGGAATCATCAGAAGGCTCTTCTTTCTCCTTATGACCTGCCGGGCCATTCATAAACTCATCCTCAGCAGCCTGAAGATCCTCTTCGGAAAGGAATTCCTCTTCCTCAAGCTCTACAACCGGCTTTTTCTGCTCTGGTTCTGGCTCGATTTCTTCCTCGTCCTCAGTGATAACTTCCTCTTCTTCTGGAATATCCTCTGCCTTTTCTTCTTTTACAGCATTCTGAGGTTTCGTAGATATTTCTTGGGCAGCTTCTACAATTTCTTTATTTTCTTCCTGAACTTTCTCTTCATCTACCTTCTCATCCGGAATTTCAATTCCCTGTGCAGAAGCAGCAGCAAGAATCGTATCCTCCAGATTGAAATTTGAAAAATCAAATGCAGGTTTCTCGTCTTTCATTTTCTCCGCAGCATCAGCCTCATCACTGAAAAGGTTATTCTGTACAGGTGCCTTGGGAACCTCAATCTCTTCCGGTACCATATTCTTCATAGAATCCGGAATATTCAGTGTAGGCATTTTCAGGTTCTCAACAGGTGTTTCTGTTTCTGTGGAAAATGCGTTCTTCTCTTCTGCAGACTCTGAACGATCTGCATTCTCTAAACCTTCTGTATTCTCTTCGGAAACTGCTTCTGCTGATTCCTCCGCAGTCTCATCTGCTGTACTCACAGATTCTTCAGCAACATTCTCCTTGGTATTCTCCACTTTCACCTTGCCAGTTTCAGGCTCCAGCTCCGGTACACTTTCATATTCTTTCTCAGAAGCCGGATCACGAAGCATTTCTTCCTGAACCTCTTTCGTCTGCTCAGTGGAAACAATGCTGTCTTCCATTTCATCCATCTTACGGCTTCCAAAGATGTCACGAAGTCCTTTGGAAATTTTATCCTGAAGACTCTCTACGCCATCCAGATCCTCGCTCTTGATCTGAATACTTTCAATAGATTCGCTTCCCTGGTTCTCAGCTTTCGGTGCTTTCTCTTCTTCCTTGATGGTATCTGCTTCCTCAGGTTTCAGAAGCTTCGGTACAAACTGCTGTTCATACCGCTCTTTCTCCGCGCCAGTAAGAGCACCCATACGCTGTTTCAGGTCCATAGCCTTCATCACGTAGTTACCCTCGTTGAACCAGAGAATGATCTCGTTGCAAAGCTCCAGACATTTCTCTTTGTCACCATCCTGATAGTACAGTTTGGCAAGCTCGTAAGACCATTTTTCGGTAAATTCTTTCTCCTTATAATCCTCCAGAACCTTGATCTGCTCTGCAAGAGGAGCCTTTTTTTCTTTCAGGATCTTGTATTTCAGGATGTACTGCGTATTATCATTTGGCGCAACTTCCCTGTACTCCTGATAAAATTCCACTGCCTCGGAAACCTGTCCCAGCTTCAGGGAAACTTCTACAAGACGATAAAGAATGTTCTTACCAATGGAGGCTCTGTGATAAGCCAGCAGGAAAATTTCCTTGCTGTCCTCATAGCGTTTATTGGCAGCATAGATTTCACCAACCACACAAAGGGTACGAACATTTTTCACACGGCGCCAGTCAATGCTGTCTACAACATTCATGGCTCCCTTATAGTCCTTCTGTTCTACTAAATGGTTAATCTCTTCAAGTTTAACCCGAAATTCCTCTTTGTCCAAATTTTTCACCAACTTTCCATAGTTAATGCCAGTTTAGCATATCGCATACTACTTCGCAAGCTTATTTATCTGCAGGACATCCCATCGGCTGATACACATGCCCCGCCACAACGTGAAACACTTTATTGATTGTAAACTGATGACTGACAAAATCATCCAGACCAGTACAGGTGATCATGGTCTGAATATCATGAATACTCTCAAGAAGATAATTCTGACGGCTGCTATCCAGCTCCGAAAGGACATCGTCCAGAAGCAGAACCGGTTTATCATGAATGATCTTCTCCACCAGATAAATCTCCGAAAGTTTCAGGGAAAGAGCTGCTGTTCTCTGCTGCCCCTGCGAACCATATTTGCGGATGTCAATTCCGTTTACAGCCACCATCAGGTCATCCCTGTGAGGACCGGACGAAGTCATTTTCATCCGAAGATCCCGGTCTCTGTTGCGGAAAAGGCTCTCTTCCAAAGCCTCACTCTCCACGCTTGGTTCATATATCACTTCTATATTTTCAATACCGCCGGTAAGATTTCTGTGAATTTCCTTAATGATCTCATTAAGGGACTCCACAAATTCTCTTCTTTTGCCAATGATCTTACGGCCATAATTTACCAGCTGCATATCCCATACATCCAGAGTCGCCCCAAGATCCGGCTGCTTATACATATCCTTCAGCAGCTTATTTCTCTGGTTCAGAACATGATTGTATCCGGCAAGATCTGTGAGGTATAGTTTATCCAGCTGACAAAGCTCCGCGTCCATGAATCTTCGTCGCTCTCCCGGACCGTTTTTGATAATATTCAGATCCTCCGGGGAAAAGAAAACCAGATTCACCACACCGAGAAGCTCTCTCGCCTTCTTTATGGGAAGCCCGTTGATTGCCACGCCCTTGGCCTTATTTTTCCGAAGGTGCATGTCAATCTTATAAGACATGGAATCTTTTCCCACCATCATGCGGATATGGGCTTCATCCTGTTCAAAGCGGATAATCTCCCGGTCTTTGCTTCCTTTATGGGATTTGCTGGTTCCGCACAGATACACAGACTCCAGGATATTGGTTTTTCCCTGTGCATTATCCCCATAAAAAATATTGGTTCCTTTGTCAAAAGAAAGTTCCAGCGATTCGTAATTTCTGAAATTACTTAATTTTATGGATTCAATATAAGCCATTTTACTCGTTTCCGGACAGAACCTTCACATCCTGGCCATTATAGGAAATAACGTCACCGCCATAAACCTTGCGGCCTCTTCTGGTATCTACTTCGCCATTTACTTTTACAAGTCCGTCGTTGATCACATATTTTGCCTCAACGCCGTCTGATACAAGGTCAGCAAGTTTCAGTGCCTGGCCAAGTTTGATAAATTCATCTCTGATTCTGATTTCCAATTTTCTGCCTCCACTCTTCTGGCATCACGACTGCAATTCGTTTTCGGACTGTCTCCAGCCATTATTTGCAGCCCGTGTTCACTTCCATTCCTCTTCCAATTGTCTGTTACGTTTCTCTCTGTGACAAGTGTCATTATCTTGCCTGGTTCTGATTTATGTTAACCGGAAGAATCAGATACGTGTAAGTTTCTTCCTCATCTCTGATAAAGCAAGGTGCTTTCGGATTCACTAGGTAAATGTCGATGGTCTCATCATCAATAACCTTCAGTGCATCGATCAGAAACTTGGGATTAAATCCGATCAGAATATCTTTACCCTCTTTCTCAATATCAATATCCTCGTTCATGGAACCCATTGCAGAATCAATCTTCAGCTCCATGCTGCCATCTGTAATGTGGATAATGATCGGTTTCTTATCTCCTTCTCTTACAAGGAGTGTGGCACGGTCGATACAATCCAGGAATTCTTTTTTGTTAATGGAAAGTTTGGTCTCATAATCGCTGGAAAGCATCTGGTCAATACGGAAATATTCCCCCTCGATCAGACGTGAAACTACCATAGTCTGGTCAAATTCAAATAAAATATGATTGTTTGTGAAGAAAATGCTGACTACATCATCCATTTCTCCGGATAAGATCTTACTGATCTCATTCAGAGTCTTGCCTGGAACTACAACCTTGCGGTCTGAATAGTCTTTCTTCAGAGGCATTTTGCGGATCGCAATACGGTGTCCATCCAGAGAGACAATTTTCAGACAATTATCCTTAATTTCAAACAGCTCACCAGTCATTAATTTGTTGTTATCGTTGACTGCAATTGAGAATATTGTCTGATAAATCATATTCTTTAATGTATATTGAGAGATAGTTAATGGTTCATCTCTTTCAATCATAGGAAGATATGCGAAATCTTCTCCTGATTTTCCAGGAATATTAAATTTTGCTTTCTCACAGGTGATAGTTGCAGCGAATTTTTCATCAGTTTTAATGGTAACATCGTTGTCTGGAAGTCTTCTGATGATCTCGTAAAAGATTTTCGCATTCAGGGCAACCATTCCTTTTTCTTCTATAGTACCTTCGACAATGGTTTCGATTCCAAGTTCCATGTCATTAGTAGTAAATTTGATCTGATTTGTTGTTGCATCAATCAGAATACATTCCAGAATTGGCATAGTTGTTTTGGATGGTACAGCTTTTAAGGAAATGCTGACGCTCTTCAACAAGTTACTTTTGGAGCAAATGATTTTCATAATGTGTATAACTTCCTTTCTGGAGAAAATGGGTTTTTCATTAAATATATTTAAGAAGATATCCGCCGTATCCGCCGTAGGGGGTGTGAATATGTGAAAAACTCACTTCCGCCCAGTGAATAAAAGGGTTTCGGGTATGGATAACTTCGTGTAAAAGCATTGGTTTAGAGTGTGAATAACCTGTGTAAAACCACATAAGCGATTTTGTCGCCAAAAGTTATTCACATTAATACACATAATGTCAACATCTTATACACATGAAATGTGGAAAAAATGTGTTAAGTTTGTGGATTAATTTTTTTCTTTAATGTATCGATGGTGTTCTGGAGCTGTTCGTTGTTCTGGAGTTCCTTTTCGATCTTTTCTACTCCGTGCATAACGGTAGTGTGGTCGCGATTTCCAAGATACTGTCCTACATTTTTCAGCGGGATCGCCAGAATTTCACGGCAAAGATACATTGCTACCTGTCTTGGCATCACGATCTTGGAACTTCTTTTATTTCCACAAAGATCGGCAGTACTTACATTAAAATGCTCTGCTACCATAGAAATAATATAGTCTGCAGTAATCTGTTTATTTTCATTCGGTGCGACGATATCCTTCAGAGCCTGCTCGGCAAGTTCAAGGGTAACCTCTTTTTTCTCCAGTTTTGCATAAGCAACTACCTTATTGAAGGCACCTTCCAGCTCACGGATGTTGGATTTGATATTATTTGCAATATATTTGATAACATCTTCGCTTACATTGTAGCCGTCCATGTCTTCTTTTTTATGAAGAATGGCCATCCTGGTCTCGTAATCCGGCAGAGTAATATCCACGATCAGTCCCCATTCGAATCTGGAACGGAAACGCTCATCCAGAATTTCCATATCCTTCGGCGGTTTATCGGAAGATATGATAATCTGTTTGTTTGCACTGTAAAGGCTGTTGAAGGTGTGGAAAAATTCCTCCTGCGTGGATTCCTTTCCTATAATAAACTGAATATCATCAATGAGAAGGACATCAATGTTACGGTATTTCTCGCGGAATTTACTCATGGCGGTGTTATTTCCATTACGGATGGTCTCGATCAGCTCATTGGTAAATTCTTCACTTGTAACATAGAGAACCTTACTGTTATCATCATTTTCAATAATAAAGTGGGCGATGGAATGCATAAGATGGGTCTTGCCAAGTCCTGCACCACCATAGATAAACAGCGGATTGTACGTATTTCCCGGAGATTCCGCTACTGCCAGGGCTGCAGCCTGAGCCAGTTTGTTGTTGCTGCCCACGATAAAAGTATTGAATGTATATTTGGGGTTCAGATTTGCTTCTTCACATCTGGCCTTAAAACGGTTGTCCTGATCAGGTGCAGCGTCGGAAATGGATTTCTTCGCCGGGACATCTTCTGGAAGGATAAATTTCACTTCGCAGTCGGTCATTCCGGTAACTTCGCTTATGGTAACCTGCAGAGGCAGTTTGTAATTCTTATTAATGTAGCTTAATCGCACCTGGTCGGAAGCGACGATGGTAACTACATTTCCACTGACATCATAAACCTTCAGGGGTTTCAGCCATGTGTCGAATCGAACATCGGAAAGATCGTGCTCCTTTTTCACAATTCCCAGGATTTCATCCCATTTTTCTATTACTGTGCTCATTTTTTCCTCCCGTACACATCTGATTGTTTCTTATATTAAATGATGCCGTCCGTCGGCGACATGTCCGTTTATCAAAATACCAGCTGGAAACAGGAAATTAGGGTGTGGCAGGCTAAATATACCGGAATTTTACTGGTATTTTGATAAACGGACATAAATATCCTTATATATATTATAATAAATCCTGTCTTTTCGCAATGACAAAATCTTATTTATATAGGAAATTTATGTGGAAAAGTATGCACATCCTGAGAAAAAATCAGAACTGCTGTGGATTGTCGTAAAAGGATGGGGATGTGGGTGGGAAAATGTTGTACTGGACGTGAAAATAGGAAAAACAACTGGGGAAAAGTGCAGAATTGTCCACAAAACATCCACAATTTGAAAAAATTGCAGTGGATAATAAAAAAATTCCAGAAAAAAAATGGGGGATATCTTGTGAATAAACTGGAAAGTTATCAACATTTTGTGTGTGGATAAATGTGGATAAATAGGTTGATAACCATTCTGGTTACCATAACATGGTTTTATGGGTTTCAATAATGAAAAATTATGTGTATAACTCTATCCACTGTCGAATCCCCTCGAAATATACCGTTTTTTGTGACATATGCGTTAAAATCAACAGTCAAAAGTGGATATTTTTGCTGATAATCCCCAGGTTATCCACAAGTTATCCACAAAATGTGGATAATGTTACGTAAACCTTTTCAAAATGACAGGTTATGCACAGTGTGGAAAACTTTGTGGATATAAAAAATTCTAGGAAAGCAAGAATTTTTACTTGACGAGAATGCCATTTATGAATATAATTGAAATGATGTTCTGATTAGGTTAATAATTTTAAATTCCATATAGATAAAGGAGGTGCTTTACCTATGAAAATGACATTTCAGCCGAAAAAAAGATCTAGAGCGAAAGTCCATGGCTTCAGAGCTCGTATGAGCACAAAAGGCGGACGTAAAGTATTAGCTGCCAGAAGATTAAAAGGAAGAAAGCAGTTATCTGCTTAAGACCGTTAAGACCGCAGTTACTGTGGTCTTTTCTTCTATACAGAAATAATTATTTCAATATCATATAAAGGAGAATCAGATGGAATACTCAGACTCCTTAAAGAAAAATAACGAATTCCAAAGGGTATACCGAAAAGGAACATCACAGGCAAATCGGTATCTGGTGATGTATGTGCTTGAGAACCATGACAGGCACATGGAGAATCGTCTGGGAATATCTGTAAGTAAAAAAGTTGGGAATAGTGTGGTACGCCACAGAGTCACCAGACTGATACGAGAGAGCTACCGCCTGAATGAAAGATCCTTCCGTCAGGGACTGGACATTGTAGTGGTCGCAAGACCAAATGCAAAGGACAAGTCCTATCAGGAGATTGAGAGTGCGCTTATGCATCTTGCAGGCAGAATGAAGATCCGCCGTGAGGCTGAGCTTCATGTGGAAGATTAAACGGTATTTGGGCAGTATTGTTGGTTCGGTAAAGGAGCGGCAATATTGAAACAGATTTGCAGGAGAAATTATCATGAGCAGATTTAGTCCAAGGAATATCATGATTCATATGATTCGTCTCTATCAGAAATATATATCGCCGATGAAGAGAACAAAATGTCCTTATATTCCCACATGTTCTCAATATGGTTTAGAAGCAATTCAAAAATATGGTGCGTTAAAGGGCGGGCTTCTTGCAGTGTGGAGAATTTTGCGCTGCAATCCTTTTTCACATGGAGGATACGATCCTGTGCCATAAACTGTACTGAAACAGATGGTGTACAATAAATGACACTTTAAACTGATTTTCAGCACAAAAACTCAAACTTTGACAATTGAATAGTTACACCGAAAAAGCCTAGGAGGAAACAAACTTGGATATGATTTTATTAACGAAGAGCAGTGTCCCGATTATTGGACAGGTTGCTTCTATTATGGGCTGGATCATGGACGGGATTTACAGAGTTCTTGATCTGGTGGGTATTCAGAACCTGGGTCTTTGTATCATTATCTTCAGTATTATTATTTATGCACTGATGACACCATTGCAGGTTAAACAGCAGAAGTTTTCTAAATTAAGCTCTGTTATGCAGCCTGAGCTTCAGAAGATACAGAAGAAATACAAAGATAAAAAAGACCAGGCGTCCGTGCAGAAAATGCAGGAAGAAACTCAGCTTGTATATCAGAAATACGGTGTTTCACCTACCGGCAGCTGTGTGCAGCTGTTGATCCAGTTTCCTGTCCTGATGGCATTATGGCAGGTTATTTACAAAATTCCTGGTTATGTTGGCAGTGTAAAGAATGTTTTCACAGGCCTTGTTGATCAGATCACAAGCGTAAGTGGCTACACAGACCTGATCCAGAGCTTTATCACAGACAATAAGATGACTCGTGTACAGCTGGCGCTGGATAACGGAAAAGCGACCAGTAATTCTGTCATCGATTTCCTTTATGCATTATCTCCATCTCAGTGGAAAGATCTTGCATCAATGGATCAGTTTAAGGGATTTGCAGATACCATTAACACCACGTCTGCAGAAATTTCCAAAATGCAGAATTTCTGTGGATTAAACATTGCAGATCAGCCTTTGAATTACATTAAGGCTGCTTTTGAGGGAGCATCTATTGCACTGGCAATCGCTGCACTTCTGATTCCTATTCTTGCATGGGCGACTCAGGTACTGAACTATAAGCTTATGCCACAGGCTACTTCATCTGCTGAAGGAGCTGTTGATACGATGCAGGCTTCCATGAAGACTATGAATACGGTTATGCCGCTTATGTCAGCAGTATTCTGTTTCACATTCCCGGTAGGTCTTGGTATTTACTGGATTGCAAGTGCGGTTGTAAGAAGTGTTCAGCAGTGGTTTATCAATCGTCATCTTGATAAGATGGATATCAATGATCTGGTAAACGAGAACATGAAGAAGATGGAGAAACAGCGTACGAAGGAAGGACTTCCGCCGCAGAAGATCACCAATCAGGCAAATCAGTCTACTAAGAATATCAATACCAAGATTGATAAAGGTTCCAGTAACACAAACGCAGAAGAGAGAGCCAGAAAAGTAGAGGAATCCTACCAGAATGCAAGAAATGCAAAACCTGGAAGTATTACAGCAAAAGCAAATATGGTCAGGGATTTTGACGAGAGAAACAAGAAGAAGTAATTGTTGTCGGGAACGGAGGGTTTCATAGATGGAGGAGTTTATCCAGTTTTCAGCAAAAACGAAAAATGAAGCAATCACCAAGGCGTGCATCGAATTAGGTGTTTCCAGTGATCAGCTGGAAATTGAAGTGGTTTCTGAAGGTAGTTCCGGATTTTTTGGCATCGGAAGCAAACCGGCAATCATTAAAGCACGCAAGATCAATACAGTTTCTGAAGAGGATGAGATACAGGAAATCGTTGATACTGTTAAAGTGGATGCGATTAAGGAAGAGCAGAATAGAAAGCCTGCCAAACCTTTTGTAAAAGCTGAGAAACCGGCACCAAAGAGTGAGCCGGTGAAAGAAAAAGCACCTGTAAAAGAGGCGAAAGAGCCAAAGCCTTTTAAAGAGCCAAAAGAAAAACAGCCGCGCCAGCCGAAGGAGAAACCTTTTAAGGAGCGTCCTGTAAAAGAAAAACCGGCAAAAGAAAAAATGCCGAAAGAGCCAAGAGAAGAGAAGCCGAAACAGTCCAAACCTGTTGAGATCATCACAGATCCGGCAGAGATCAAAGAAGTGGAAGAGAGAGCAATTGTTTTCCTTCGCGACGTATTTGCATCTATGAATCTTGGTGAAGTGGAGATCACTTCCAAATACAACACAAATGACGGTTGTCTGGAAGTTGCTTTTGAAGGAGAGGATATGGGAATTCTCATCGGTAAGAGAGGACAGACCCTTGACTCCCTTCAGTATCTTACAAGCCTTGTTGTAAATAAGGGCAAAGCAAACTATATCAGAGTAAAGCTCGATACAGAAGATTACCGCAGACGTCGTAAAGAGACTTTGGAGAATCTTGCAAGAGGAATTGCCTACAAGGTTAAGAAAACCAGAAAGCCAGTTGTACTTGAGCCGATGAACCCATATGAGAGAAGAATCATTCACTCAGCACTTCAGGGCAATAAGTATGTAGAGACTGTCAGCGAGGGCGAAGAGCCGTATCGTCATGTGGTTGTAAAATTAAAAAGATGGTAAATCTTGCATAAAACATCTGAATGTGTTATAAAAGATTTGCAGAATGAATAAGAGGTTATTCCAGGTGAAAGATGGAAGAACTGAAGCGTTATGCTTTTGTTTTAATATCTTTCCCTGGGGTAACTTTTTTTGTATAATAAAATAAGATGATAGGAGTGTCAAAAAGTCTTTTGCCACTCATTTGATACCCAGGATTGCGATCCAGCTACGCTGTTCCCACAATCCTCCAAATATTCGAAATCCGCTGATTTACTATGTAAATCGCTGCTTTCTCATATTTGGCGTGTCCCAGGTTCAAACGCCTTATCGTGCAAGCACGAACGGATTTTTGACCTTTTGACACTGGTATCATAAGATGTGTTAAGTTTATAATTTGGATTGTAATTCACATGGAGGAAATCACATGAATACAACGATTGCAGCGATATCTACTGCTGTGAGTGCTTCGGGAATCGGAATCATCCGAATCAGCGGCCCGGAAGCCATGGACGTTATATCCCGCATTTACCGTTCCAAGGGCGGGAAAAAGAAAATTAAAGAAGTGCCCACCCACACCATTCATTATGGTTATATCTATGACGGGGAAGAAATTGTGGATGAAGTTCTGGTCATGGTCATGCGCGCACCCAAAACATTCACAGGAGAAGATACCGTGGAGATTGATTGTCACGGTGGTGTCTATGCTATGAACCGGGTTCTGGAAACGGTTTTGAAAAACGGCGCCAAGATTGCTGGCCCCGGAGAGTTTACCAAGAGAGCCTTCTTAAATGGCAGGCTGGATCTTTCCCAGGCAGAGGCAGTTATGGATGTGATCCAGGCGAAAAATGAATATGCGTTGAAAAGCTCCATGAGTCAGCTGAAAGGTTCTGTACAGAAGACCATCAAGGAGATTCGAAGCGACCTGATCTACGAGATTGCTTTTATCGAGTCTGCTCTGGATGATCCGGAGCACATCAGTCTGGAGGGATATCCACAGAAATTACATGGAATTGTGGAAAAAGAGCAGAAATCCATTGAAGAGTTGTTGAAAACTTCCACAGATGGCAAGATCATCAGGGAAGGAATTGAGACGGTTATCGTGGGTAAGCCAAATGCAGGTAAGTCCTCCCTGTTAAACCTTCTTGTAGGGGAAAATAAGGCCATTGTAACGGATATTGAGGGTACTACAAGAGATATTCTGGAGGAGTATATTACCCTTCATGGAATTACGCTGAAAATTGTAGATACGGCAGGTATCCGCGAGACACAGGATGTGGTTGAAAAAATCGGTGTTTCCAGGGCGCGTGAGGTTGCCAAAGGCGCGGACCTGATTCTTTATGTGGTGGACAGTTCCACACCGCTGGATGAAAATGACGAAGAGATAATAGATATGCTAAAAGGGCGAAAAGCCATTGTACTGTACAATAAAACAGACCTGGCTCCGGCAGTCAGCATGGAAGAGCTGAAGAAGAAAACCGACCATCCGGTAATCCCCATTTCCGCAAAGGAGGAGACTGGTATTGCGCAGCTTGCAGATACCATCAAGACCATGTTTTTTACCGGAAAAATCACTTTTAATGATGAGGTTTATATTACAAATGCCCGTCATAAGGAGGCACTGGAAGAGGCTGCAGAGAGCCTTTTTATGGTAATGAGAAGCATAGAAGACGGAATGCCGGAAGATTTCTTTTCCATTGATCTGATGGCGGCTTATGGAAGCCTTGGAAAAATCACTGGAGAAGAGGTTGGAGAAGATCTGGTGAATGAGATATTCAGTAAGTTCTGTATGGGAAAATAAGAAAGCAGTGTATAAAAAGAGTTTCGATAATGTTTGCGGTTCACTTTGTGAACGCTATTGAAGAAAAAAATTGAGTGAGCTGTTGTAGAAGATATTTTGAGAAAGCAGTAGTGGAAAACACAGAGAGTTATGACAGAAAATATTAGGAAAATAGGTTTGTAAATATATGAGGAGATAGATTTGCCATGAAAAATTTAGAAGAAAGTTATGATATCGTAGTTGTAGGCGCTGGTCATGCAGGCTGCGAGGCTGCGCTTGCTGCTGCAAGGCTGGGCTTAAATACAATTATGTTTACTGTCAGCGCAGAAAGTATTGCGCTTATGCCATGTAACCCAAATGTAGGCGGCAGCTCCAAGGGGCATCTGGTTCGTGAACTGGACGCTCTTGGCGGCGAGATGGGAAAAAATATTGATAAAACTTTTATCCAGTCAAAGATGCTGAATTGCTCCAAGGGCCCTGCTGTTCACTCCCTTCGCGCACAGGCTGACAAGCAGGCATACAGTAACGAGATGAGAAAGACTCTGGAGAATCAGGAGAACCTGACTATCCGTCAGGGTGAGGTAACAAAGCTTCTTGTAGAGGATGGCAGAATCACTGGTGTAAAGACTTATTCCGGAGCTGTTTACCATTGTAAGGCGGTTGTTTTGTGTACCGGAACCTATCTGAAAGCACGTTGTATTTATGGTGATGTCAGCAATTATACAGGTCCAAACGGTCTGCAGGCAGCCAATTATCTGACCGATTCTTTGAAAGAACTGGGAATTGAAATGTTCCGTTTTAAAACCGGAACACCGGCGCGAATTGCAGGAAATACCATTGATTACAGCAAAATGGAGGAGCAGTTTGGGGATGAGAGAGTAGTGCCATTTTCCTTTTCCACAGATCCGGAAGACGTGCAGATCGAACAGAAATCCTGCTGGCTTACCTACACAAATGAGACGACTCACGATATCATCCGCGCAAACCTGGACCGCTCTCCATTGTATTCCGGTATGATCGAGGGAACCGGCCCAAGATACTGCCCTTCTATTGAAGATAAGGTAGTTCGTTTTGCTGACAAAAAACGACATCAGGTGTTTATTGAGCCGGAGGGGATGTACACAAATGAGATGTATATCGGCGGTATGTCCAGCTCTTTGCCGGAAGATGTGCAGGAAGAAATGTACCATAGTGTGCCGGGACTTGAGCATGCAAAAATCGTGAAGAATGCTTATGCTATTGAGTACGATTGCATTAACCCCAGACAGCTTTATCCTACACTGGAGTTCAAGAAAATTAAAGGTCTTTTCAGTGGTGGACAGTTTAACGGAAGTTCAGGTTATGAGGAGGCAGCAGCCCAGGGACTGATCGCTGGTATCAATGCAGCCATGGAAGTGCTGGGAAAAGAGCAGCTGATCCTGGATCGTTCTGAGGCTTATATCGGTGTTCTCATTGATGATCTGGTTACAAAAGAGAACCATGAGCCATACCGTATGATGACCAGCCGTGCCGAGTACCGTCTACTTCTCCGTCAGGATAATGCGGATCTGAGACTTCGTAAAAAGGGCTGGGAGGCAGGTCTTGTAGATGACGAAACCTATGCAAAAGTAGTGGAAAAAGAACGCTTGATAGCGGAAGAAATCCAGCGTGTGGAGAATACAAATGTGGGTATGACAGAGGCAGTTCAGAGCCTTCTGGAAAGCAAAGGAAGCACACCACTTAAGTCAGGAATCAGTCTTGCAGAGCTGATCCGCAGACCGGAGCTTTCCTATGCAGATGTGGCTCCTATTGATAAAAACCGCCCTGAACTTGCCTGGGATGTGCAGGAGCAGGTAAACATTAATATTAAATACGACGGCTATATCCGCCGCCAGATGAAGCAGGTAGAGCAGTTTAAGAAGCTGGAAGCCAAGAAAATTCCGGAGAATCTGGACTATGAGAAAGTAAAGAGCCTGCGTATTGAGGCACGGCAGAAACTGGAACTTTACAGACCTGTTTCCATTGGACAGGCATCCAGAATTTCCGGTGTTTCACCGGCGGATATTTCGGTGCTGCTGGTTTATATGGAGCAGTATGGGAAGGAGCGTCACTAAACGGACGCGTTTCTGCAAGTAATATTCCACGCAGGTCGGTTGGGCACTAGAGCGTGTTTGAAAAAGGCTTTCTGCAAGATGTGTGTCACAATTTGTGGGAGATTTTGTTCGGATAAGGGCGCCGTAGCGGGCTACGGCAACCGAATTCGGGCAAAATCTCCCGCAAAGTGGGGCGTGCAGATTGCGGAAATGATTTTTCAAACACGCTCTACGGTGAAATAACTGGTAACTACGACTAAGACGCTTGGGAGAGACCTCTCGTCTAAGTCGATCTGACCAGTGGATTTCACCTTCGTTAAAAACGCACCTGAAATGACCTGCTAAAGAATATTACTTGCAAAAACGCTGTGTATTAGCAACTGGAAAGTAAAAAAATAAGTAGTTTGAGGTATAAGGAGAAGTTTATGGAATATGATTTAACCCTCTTTGAGAAAGGACTAGAAGAGCTTGAAATTGCTCTGTCCCAGGAGCAGAAGAAGCAGTTTATCACTTATTATGAGTACCTTGTAGAGAAAAATAAGGTAATGAATTTAACTGCAATTACCGAGTACAACGAGGTGATTTTAAAGCATTTTCTTGACAGTTTATCTATCGTAAAAGTAGGAAGTTTTGACCAGAAAAAGCTGACGGGAAAGTCCGTGATCGACATCGGAACCGGCGCTGGTTTCCCTGGAATTCCGCTGAAAATAGCTTTTCCAGAGCTTAAAATTACCCTTCTGGATTCTTTGAATAAAAGGGTGAATTTCCTTAATGAAGTAATCGAAATGCTTGGATTAAAAGACGTAACAGCCATCCACGGAAGAGCTGAAGACTATGCGAAACAGAAGGAACACAGAGAAAAATACGACTTCTGTGTCTCCCGCGCAGTAGCCAATCTAAGCACCCTTTCCGAGTATTGTATCCCCTTCGTAAAAGAAGGAGGCAGCTTTATTTCTTATAAATCCGGCAAGATTGATGAAGAGCTTGCGCAGGCAGAAAATGCTGTGAAAATCCTTGGTGGAAAAGTTCAGGATGTAGTGAAATTTCCACTTATGGACACGGATATGGATCGTTCTTTTGTGGTGATCAAGAAGATGAAACCGACCGCCAAGAAGTACCCCAGGAAGGCTGGCTTGCCGGCGAAGGAGCCGCTGGCGTAGAATATGTGTTAATATTAAGATAACTTTAGTCCTGAAAGAGGAAGAAATCCGTACTATATTTCTCTCCGATAATATCGGCGATTTTTTCTGAGATAACATAGGTTCTGTCTCAATCACTTTCAAAGGAATTGTCTTCATTGGGAATAGTTTGGTTAGTAGCTTGGTTAGTGTGATTAACCAAGCTACTAACCAAGCTCTTAAACATAACCATAATATCCTCACACTTAATCGTATATTCTGGCATAGGATTTCCAGCTTCCTCGCAACTGTCTTTGATTTTTTCTATTCCACATCCCCGTGCCTTAGAGCGTGTCTGAAAAATCATTCCCGCAATCTGCATGCCCCACTTTGCGGAATGTATTTTATTTTGGGACACATTTCTAACACAAAATAATCACATATTTCTCACATAATTATCTAAATTTCCTCACAGGTTGCACATAAAATAATCATAAACAGATGCATGGGATAAGCCATGCATCTGCAACTTGAAGGAGGTAAGAAACTTGATTGAAGTAAAAAATCTGGTAAAACGCTACGGCGATCACACCGCTGTAGACCACCTTTCTTTTGAAATCGAGAAAGGCAAGATTTATGGTTTCCTGGGTCCCAACGGCGCCGGAAAATCCACGACCATGAATATGATAACCGGCTATATTGCATCCACCGAGGGAACAGTAGTCATAGACGGTCATGATATTCTGGAAGAACCTGAGGAGGCAAAAAAATGCATCGGATATTTACCCGAAATGCCGCCCCTTTATTTTGATATGACCGTTCTGGAATATCTGAAATTCGTAGCAGATCTGAAGAAAATTCCTAAAGATAAAAAAGCCACTATGATCGAAGAAATCATGGACATGGTAAAGATTACTGACATGAAAAATCGTCTGATCAAGAACCTTTCTAAAGGTTACAGACAGAGGGTTGGTATTGCGCAGGCTGTGCTTGGTTACCCGGAGGTTATTATTTTGGATGAGCCGACTGTCGGTCTTGACCCAAAACAGATCAACGAAATCCGCGATCTGATCAAAGGCCTGAAACAGAAACACACCGTTATCCTTAGCTCCCATATTTTGTCCGAAGTCAGCGCCGTTTGCGACTACGTGCTGATCATTTCCCATGGAAAACTGGTAGCCAGCGATACCCCTGAGAATCTGGGAAAACTGGCAGCAGGCTCAAACAACCTGAATCTGCTTGTAAAAGGTCAGAAAGACACTATCAGAGCCGCTCTGGAGGCCGTAGAAGGGGTAAAAGAGGTTACGGTAAAGAAAAGCCCGGAGGAAGGCGTATATGCCATTACAGTGGGAACAGAAGAGAATATGGATGTGCGTGAAAAAGTGTTCTACAGTATGGTAAATGCCAGCTGTCCGATCCTTGAAATGCAGTCTAAGAAAGTTTCTCTGGAGGAGATCTTCCTTGAACTTACAGAGAGCGAGAAAAAAGATAAAGATGCGTCAGGAAAAAAATCCGGAAAATCTTTCTTTAAGACGGCAGCAGATGCTGAGAAGTATTTGAATGAGAAAAACGAAGATACTGTCCCTGATAATGGACTTGAAGAAAAAGAGTTTGATGAATCGGGCGAAGTATCCAATGATGTGTCAGATAATGGACTGTCTGGTGATAAACAGGATAGTTTTGCCGCATCTGAGGAAGAAAAGGGGGAAGAGTAAACCATGCTTGCTATTTATAAAAGAGAGCTGAAAAGCTACCTGACCTCCATGGTCGGCTACCTGTTTATGTTTTTTGTGTTGCTGATCGCAGGTATTTACTTTTCAGCGTACCAGCTTTCAGCTGCTTATCCGAAATTTGAATATACTTTAAATGCCATGACCTTTGTGTTTCTGATTGCAGTGCCGATCCTGACCATGCGTGTACTTGCTGAGGAAAGAAAGCAGAAAACAGACCAGCTTCTGCTTACTTCTCCAGTATCTGTATCCGGCATCGTAATGGGAAAATATCTTGCACTTGTGACTATTTATGCAATCCCTATTGCAGTTCTGGCAACCTATCCGCTGATCATGTCAAAGTTCGGAACCGTTGCATTTGGCTCTGCGTACACAGCACTCCTTGGATTTTTCCTTCTGGGAAGTGCAAACATTGCGATCGGCGTATTTTTCTCAGCAATCACTGAGAGCCAGGTAATTGCAGCAGTTCTTACCTTTGTATTTTTATTTGCTTTTTATATGATGAATGGAATTTCTTCCTTTTTCTCAGAGACGGCAATGTCTACATGTGTGACATTTGGCATTCTGATCATAGCGCTTAGCCTTATGATCTACAGTATGATTAAAAATGCAGTGATTTCAGGTGCTGTCTGCGTGATTGGAGAAGTGGCACTGGTGATTATTTATGTTGTGAAATCCAGCGTATTTGAAGGAGGAATCCAGAAGGTTCTTGAAGTGTTTAACTTAAGTTCTCACTTTGAAAACTTTACAAACAGTATTTTTGATGTGACTGGAGTTCTTTATTTCCTGTCTGTCATTGCCATTTGTATATTCCTTACCATGCAGACAATTTTGAAGAGACGTTGGAATTAAGGAGGTGGGGAAAATGTTTTTTAAAAAGAAAAATGATAACAATATTGACAATAACGATAAAAATGCAATTGATATTGAAAGTGCTGAAAGTAATAACAATAATAACAAAAAAGAAAAACGAAAATTTAAAGACAGTATTAATAAAAAGTACTTGAAAAATGGAAGCTATAGTTCTGTTATGATTGTTGTTTTCGTTGCTATCATTATTGTTATAAATATGATTGCTGGAAATCTTCCTTCAAAGTATACGCAGCTGGATATCAGCTCCGAGAAACTTTACACCATCGGTGATGAGACAAAAGCGATGCTGAAAGATCTGGACAAGGATGTAACCATATATCAGATCGCCCAGAGCGGAAGTGAGGATGAGACTATCAGTAATCTGCTTCAAAGATATGCAGATGAATCTGATCATATTAAGGTGGAACAGAAAGATCCAGTGGTCAATCCTAAATTTGTCAGTGAATACACCAGTGATAACCTTTCCTCTAATAGCTTAATTGTTGTATGCGGAGACAGAAATAAGGTTGTAAATTATAACAATATTTACGAATCTACAATGGATTACAACACATACAGTTATCAGACAACAGGCTTCGACGGCGAAGGACAGATCACAAGTGCCATCGCATATGTAACCAGTGAGAACCTGCCGGTATTGTACACATTAGAGGGACATGGAGAGCAGAAGCTTGATTCTACGATCAAGGAAGATATTGAGAAAGCAAACATGGAAATCAAATCCCTGAATCTGCTTACAGAGGGAAGCGTTCCAGAGGATGCCAGCTGTCTGCTGATTGATTCTCCTACAACAGATATCTCAGAGGATGAGAAGACTGCATTGATCGATTATCTGGAAAATGGTGGAAAAGCAATGATTTTCTCCGATTACACAGGAGAAAAAATGGAAAACTTTGATGCAGTGCTGGAAAACTACGGAGTAAGCAGAGTAGATGGCCTGGTATTTGAGGGCGATGCACAGCATTATGCCGCGCAGATGCCTTACTACCTGGTTCCAACTGTAAACAGCACAGATATTACATCTGATGTTGCTTCTTCTGGATATTACATCTTGATGCCTTATGCGCAGGGAATCCGGAAATCTGATGACGTGAGAGACACTGTAAATATTGAAAGTCTTCTTACAACTTCCGACAGCGCATATTCAAAGACAGATTTGAATAGCGGTTCTCTTGAAAAGGAAGACGGTGATGTGGATGGTCCATTTGACCTGGGTGTCAGCATTACAGAGACTGTAGATGATGATAAAGAGACTCATATTATTTATTATTCCACATCAAACCTGCTGCAGAGCCAGATCAATCAGATGGTTTCTGGTGGAAATGAGAAACTTGTGATGGCTTCTTTAAGTTCTCTGGTAGACACAGAAGACAGTACAACAGTTTCTATCCCATCAAAGAGTCTGGAAGTATCTTATCTGACTTTGACAGCATATGATGCAAGCTTCTGGAAAATCTGTACCATTGGTCTGATTCCTGGAGCATTCCTGTTGATTGGATTTATGATTTGGTTAAAGAGGAGAAAAGCCTGATGAAGAAAAAATCAGTAAATCTTATTACAGCAGTGGGCGTTTTGGTTGTCCTCAGCGGCGCATACGTAGGCGTAAAAGCCTACGTAGCCAAGCAGGAGGCCGCGGATACTGAAAGTGCGGAGGAAGAAAATCCGGAAATTATTTCCATAGCGTCTGCTGATGTGAAATCAATAAAATTTGTAATTGATAAAAAAGAAGTTACCTTTGAAAAAGATGGAGATTCCTGGGTGAAAAGTGATGAAACTGGTTTCCCGGTAGATCAGGATAAAATCGATACACTAGTCAGCTCCCTGAATTCTATAAAAGCGGAAAGAACACTGGAAAATGTGGAGGATGCATCAGAATATGAACTGGATCAGCCGGATAACACGATCACGGTTACCACAGAAGATGGGGGAACGACAGTAATCCAGCTTGGAATGGAGAATGATTCCACAAGTCAGGAATACATTGACTTGAACAAGGATTCTTCTACAGTTTATGTAGTAAGCAATTCCACGTTTTCTTCTTTTGAGGGAACTTTGTACGACTTTGCAAAAAGCGGCGTTTTCCCAACTGTGGATTCCTCTACGGTCAGCAAAATTTCTGTAGATGGAAAAGATTCTTCCTATGTTGTAGAGAAAGATGAAAATAATTTCTGGAATATTACTGGTGATGGAGAGACTGAGAAAGCAGATTCCGCGAAGGCAACTTCCTTAGCCAGTACATTATCCAGTGTGGCTTATGCAAGTTATGTAAATTATAACTGCGCAGAAGATGAGCTCTCTCAGTACGGATTAGATAAGCCGTATGCAGAGATTACAGTGGATTATCAGGAGAAAGTTGAGAAAGAGTCCACTGATGATGAAAACGAGGCTGAAAATGGCGATGAGGAGGTCTCAGAGGCATCTGGGGATGAGAACCAGGCGGATGAAAATGCGGATTCTGAAACAGATGGAAGCGAAAGCTTGGATGAAGATGCGGATTCTGAGACAGATGGAAACGAAAGCTCAGATGAAGATGCGGATTCTGAGACAGATGGAAACGAAAGCTTAGATGAAGATGTGGATGTGGCAGACACAGAAGATTCAGAACCGGAAACTGAAATGGTTGACAGAGAACTTGTAATTCAGGTTGGAGATCAATCTTCAGATGGTGGAAGATATGTTCGGGTGAATGACAGCAACGAAATTTATACAATATCCGAGGATTCTCTTGATACTTTCCTTGGAAAAACAAATGCTGATTTCTGGGATTTGACAGTAAGCTATTTGTCTGCAAATAATCTGGATACTCTGGATGTGAACTACGGAGGAGAAGATTATATCGTAAATGTTTCACGTGAAACATCTGAGGATGAAAACGTAGAAACATCGGATAATGAGACGGAAGATGAAGATACAACAGATAGTACCAGCAGTGATGTTGCCGACGGCAACGAAGTAGAGGGAAATGCTGCTGATGATAACACTTCATCAGGTGATTTGACCGGCGAAGATACTGAAAATACAGATGACAGTTCTTCTACTGCAAGCACCACAAGTTCAACCAGTGTAACCTTATCTTATACACTAAATGGAAAAGATCTGGACAGCACAACATTTACAACGTTCTACAATAAGCTGATCAACATGACAGCGCAGAAACGTCTGACTGATGAATTTAAGTCCAATACAGATCCGGAAATGACTGTGAAATTTACAGATATAGATGGAAATGAAATGGAAGTGGAGTATTATTCCTATGATACAAATTACTATGCCGCTGTTATAAACAAAAAAGTATATTTGGTAAATAAAATGACAGTAAAAGAACTGTTTCAGGCATTTGAATCTGTAACTGGTGAGAAAGAGGAAAACGAAAACGCTGAGACAACAGATCCTGAAACAAATGCTTCTACAGATAATGCTGAAACAGAAACGACAGAGGCTTCAGAGGATGCTGAAGAGTAGTAGCTGAAAAAATGATTAAAAAAGATCCTTGCCTGTGAAAAAACAGGACAAGGATCTTTTTTGCTGTTTGGAAAAACTGTTGAATTGCCTGTTGCATAAGAATTCTACTGGATATGAATATGCGCGTACATCGTTTTGCAAATAACGATATCAATCAAGCTGGATGCGTGAAGTTGAAGGTGCGGATAGAAAAATGTGTGGCGGGCTACGCCCGAGCGTGTCTGAAAAATCATTCCTGCAATCTGCACGCCTTGCTTTGTTATATATCTTATTCGGATTCGGTCGCTGTGGTTCACTACAGCAACTGAATTTAAGTTAAAGCTCCTGTGAATTGTGGCATGCATTTAAAAATCATTCCTGCAATCTGCGTGCCAAATTTTGTGGTATATTTTGTCCGAATTCGGTTGTCGCAGCTCGTTACGACGCCCTCATCCGGGCAAAATCTCCTACAAATTATGACGCACATCTTGCAGAAAGCCTTTTCCAAACACGCTCTGGTCCGCTGACATTTCAAATGGTATGAAATATGTAATTAACGTTGGCTATTTTGTCTGTTTGAATTTCTATATGCATTGTTTTTGAAAATAAAATTTTAAAAATCTTTGAATTTTACTCATATGGTTTTACATTAGCCGACTATATAAAAAGTCCGAAAACAGAAACTTTGCTTTTGCTTTCTGAAATATTACGGTAAATATAAAATGTAATAATAACTTTTATAAAATAAAAACCTACTAAAACATACAATAAAGTCCAATAAATAACACTTAACGACACGATGATACAACAAAGACCTATTTAATGTACTTTGAATAACAAAACAGGCAAATGAATCGTAAAAATCCTCTGAAAAATATATTGTTATGTAAAAATATACTTTTAAACAATTCTAATTAAAACAAAAAGATTGTATAAAGATAAAATGGAACAGCGCATAATTGAAAAAATAACAAAATAACAACAAAACAATACGAAAAGAGCTCTGAGATGTATTTGAAAATCATTTCTCAATCCACACCCCCCCACTTTGCAGTATATTTTACCCGTAGTTGGGTGTGTCGTAGCACGTTGCAGCACCTTCATTCTGGCCAAATCTCCCGCAAATTGTGGCGCGCACCTTGCAGAAAGCCTTTTTCAAACACTCTCTGGGATGTATCAAAAAACATTTTCGCAATCCGCACACCTTACTTTGTGGTATATATTCCTGAATTTGGCTGCCATATTCGCTACGGCAACCTCATCCTCATCCTGGTCAAAGCCCCACAAATTGTGACGTACATCTTGTAGAAAGCTTTTTTAATATGCTCTGGAAATATAGAAAGAACAGGAAAAGCATAAAGCATAATAAATTATTATTACAAAAACAAAAAAACTTCGGGATTATATTATACAATCTCGAAGCTTTTTATTCTGCTTTGAAGGCATATCTATATCTTTATTTTAATTAAAAGAATGCACCAACCTGCTCAAGAAATGCTTCTACATTCTCAATATGTGGAAAATGCTTGGAACATGGAATGGTTGCTGACTCAATTGCTGGATTTACTTTCTGATAAGCTTCTACAATTGCAGCACCATTTGGCTCATCTTCACCTTCTACGATATAAATGCAGTTATCAATTGATTCTACAGCATGGCGAATGTTGATATTCATATATTTAGCACTTTGGCTGGAGTATAGGCATTTTGCATAATAACCACCTTTGTGCGCAGCTTCATAATATGCATCCAGGACATCTTTGTCTACATGGAATGGATTATAATAAAGCTTATCAAGGAAGAAATCATTAATTGTTTCACGTGAAACAATTATATGGTAGATAAAGGTTCCAAATATAGGCAGTTCGATAAAGAATTTGAATAATTTATCCTTTTTTGTGGTAGTTTGGGCAAGAGAAATCATGCTTACCGGATTAATAAACATGATTTTATTAATGCTTTCTTTATCGTAAGCAGCGGCAGTAGTAACAAATGAACATGAGAAACCACTTGCAATGATGTCGGTTTTCTCTTTAATTACATTTTTTATAAAATCGCAGATGATTTGTACGAAAAGAAAATTTGTATATGTAATTCCAGCTTTTTCCGAACGTCCGCAACCTAATAGATCAAGGGTATATACGGTGTGCTCTTGAGCAAGTTGATCCTCAACACGAGACCATTCGTATCCACTGGCTCCAGGCATTGTATCATGAATAAGAAGAAGAGGAGAGCCTTTTCCCTTCTTGGTATAATAAATTTTTCCGAAACGCCAATTATAATAGTTGTGATTGGAAAAATCAAGCATTTCTTTTAACTGGGAAGAGGCAACAATCACTCTATTGGTGAGATGGATGACACCAGCGGCAATCGTAGTCAACGCGGCCAGAGTCAGAATTTTATGTTTAGTGTCTTTCATTTTATAGAGGACCTCCTTTGGGTTTGTATGTATATTATACGCCAAAGAGGCTGATTTTACAATGTTTTTTGGCATATAAATGGGAATTGACAGAATACTGGGCTGCTGTTCACTCCGTTCACAGTAACACGCTTTGCGATGCACAGAAAGACGAACCTTCTTGTGACAAGCACAAGAAGTAGCGTTTGCTGCGCAAACTTAATTCTCGGGGGTTCTGTGAATTTTTTTCAAAAAAAACACCTCGCGGAGCATCACTGGTGAACAGCAACAATACTGATTGCTACTCATTTCGTGACCAGTAACATGCTTCACGAAAAAAGACATATTATTTGCTTTTGATAACCTGTTTAGATATGGTTGATATTTCGCGGTTTTATTGGCTTTACCAAATCTATAACTTATTTAATGTGTTGGTCGTTATCCCGGACGCGATTTCACAATGTATATTCACCGCCGCGCGTCGCAACGTTCCGGCAAGCTAATGACTAACTGCGACTAAGACGCTCAGGAGAGCCTTCGCGCCTAAGTCTCCGTAAGTCATGGATCTCACCTCCACTAAAACCGCTCCTGAAATGCGCGGCTTGCGAATATACATTGCAAAATTGCTTGATGCTGGAAAGGGAAGAAAGAAACAGTAACGATAACAACGGGAGTGGGGGAAGTAATTGGTATCCCGCAACTTTATTGTTTTTTGCAAATCTATCGTTGCCAAGAAAGTGTAGGGAAAACAATCACTCCCCCTCCCCTCTTCATTAAAAGTTCTTATCAACCAGCAAGTCTCAGCCAGTACACAGCATTTGGGCAATGTGTATTACTCCAGCGAGCCATTTCAGGCGCGCTCTTAGCGTAAGCGATTAGTTTGCTGGAGCGTTGCGCCGGCGAGTGAGTAATACACATTGTCCAAATGCGTCCGCATTGAAGAACTTTTAATCAACTAAATAGCAATAGAAAATAATAATAATTTTTTATATGTTGACTTCCAACAAATACATTCCAAAAAATGTTTAAAATCCCACAGTTAGGGTTATAATTAATAAGAAGATAAAAATAGACAATATTTTTATGAAAAGAAATGCCATTTTCTATGTTTCACGTGAAACATTATGTGGCGAGATAAATTTAAAAGTGTTATAATAGCAATAGTTATATGATAAGATTGCAGAACCTGTAGGATGGTGGTGTAATCTATAAACTTTGGTTATTGTGTGCAATTAAAATTTGCAAAATGTTTCACGTGAAACATTTTTATGTAATAAGAAATTCTGTTAAAATTTTCTATTGCATAAAAAGCCCTACCAGGTAGGATTACACTGTGGCAGAAAGTTAGATGGCGCTCGAGGTGCCCCGCCGTAGGTGGAGAATCCTGCAAGCAGGCTTCTTTTTTACAATTAAACATGTTGCTTTTTATAAAAATGTTGTGTGAACAGTAACCTAAATAATATGAAAGGGAGGGTTGATATTGGGCAGAACGATTGCGGTTGCTAATCAGAAAGGCGGCGTTGGCAAATCTACCACAGCCATTAATCTTTCTGCATGCCTGGCAGAACAGGGAAAAAAGGTTCTGACAATTGACATGGATCCTCAGGGAAACACTACCAGTGGATTAGGTGTTGATAAAAATGAAGTAGAAGATACCTTGTATGAACTTCTGGTAGGACAGTCCGATGTTGAGAAGACGATTGTCAAAGATGTAGTAGAAAATGTAGATTTGATACCATCAAATGTAAATCTGTCTGGCGCAGAGATTGAGCTTGTTGGTATTGATAATAAAGAATACATATTGAAAGAGATTACTGACAAAATAAAGAATAATTATGATTATATTATTATTGATTGTCCCCCATCTCTGAATATGCTTACTATTAATGCACTTACTGCTGCGACATCTGTTTTGGTTCCGATTCAGTGTGAGTACTATGCATTGGAAGGATTATCACAGCTGATACATACTATTGATCTGGTAAAGGACAGGCTGAATAATGATCTTGAGATTGAGGGCGTTGTGTTTACTATGTATGATGCCCGTACAAATTTATCGCTACAGGTAGTAGAGAATGTTAAGGAAAATCTTCAGCAGAATATTTACAAGACCATTATTCCGAGAAATGTCAGACTGGCAGAAGCTCCAAGTTACGGACAGCCGATTACTCTTTATGATCCGAGATCCACAGGAGCAGAAGCTTATCGCCTTCTTGCGGAAGAAGTGATAAACAGGGAGGTTGAGTAATGGCAGTTAAGAAGAAAGGTCTTGGAAGAGGTCTGGATGCTCTTTTCCCGGAGAAGTCAGTGAAGCCAGCTGAAAAAAAACCAGAGCAAAAGCTAGTTGCCACAAATGAAAGCTTACATCAGCAGGAAGAAGGTTCTTTGAATGCTTCAGCAGTGAAGAGTGCTGCAGAAACAAAAGATACAGCACAAGCTGCAGTAGTTGAAGAACCGAAGAAATCTGAAATGCTTGTAAAGATTTCAAAGGTAGAGCCAAACAGAACTCAGCCACGCAAGCAGTTTGATGAGGATGCTTTACTGGAATTATCTGAATCAATTAAGCAGTTTGGCATCTTACAGCCACTTCTGGTTTCGGATAAAGGCGATTACTATGAGATTATTGCAGGCGAGAGAAGATGGAGAGCAGCCAAACTTGCCGGATTGAAAGAAGTTCCGGTAATCATTAAGGAATTTAATGATCAGCAGGTAGTTGAGATTTCCCTGATTGAAAATATTCAGCGGGAAGACTTAAATCCAATAGAGGAAGCGATGGCCTATAAGCGCCTGATCGATGAATTTAAGCTGAAACAGGATAATATTGCAGAACGCGTTTCTAAGAGCAGAACTGCAGTGACTAATTCCCTTCGCCTTTTGAAATTGGATGAAAGAGTTCAGCAGATGCTGATTGATGAGATGATTTCAGCTGGGCATGCTCGTGCAATTCTTGCGATTACAGACAAAGATAAGCAGGCAAGTGTGGCAATGAAGATTTTTGATGAGAAATTAAGTGTTCGAGAGACTGAAAAACTGGTAAAACATATTGTGGAGCCACCGAAGAAAACTCAGAAGACGGTAAATACAGCTGAAGATGCGATTTACGAGAGTCTCGAGGAGAAAATGAAGGGCATTATGGGAACCCGGGTTTTTATCCACAGAAAGAAAAATAATAAAGGTAAAATTGAAATTGAATATTATTCCAGAGATGAACTGGAAAGAATCATTGAGTTGTTTGAATCAATAAGATAAGGAGAGTGCATGAGCAGTATTTTTGACAGCCTGGGAATTGACCCGGGTATCATTATTATTTTACTGCTGATTCTGACCATCGTTCTGGCGGTGAATGTATTCAGCAGCAAAATGAGGCTTAGCCGTTTGGAACGTAAATACAAAATGTTCATGAAAGGCAGTGACGCACAATCTCTTGAGAAAGTTTTTGTACGAAAATTCGCCCAGATTGACCGCCTTTATGAAGCAAAAGAGGATCATGAGCACGACATCAGCTTTATCAAACATCATTTGGAATCTATGTTCAGCAAATATGGAGTTGAAAAGTATGATGCGTTCGATGATGTAGGCGGAAAACTCAGTTTTGCACTGGCTTTGTTGGATCAGAATAATTCCGGAGTAATTTTGAATGCAGTACACAGCAGAGACAATTGCTTCCTTTATCTGAAAGAAATTGTAAAGGGAGAGTCCTATGTAATGTTGAGCCAGGAAGAACTTGAAGCCCTTAGAAAAGCTGTAAATTTTGGCTTGGAAAATATCGAAAAAGATGAGTAAACTGGTTGCTGCGAATAGTTGGTAAAAAGCGAATATAATCCATAAAAAACAGCGAAAAATGACAAAATTGTTATAAAAATAAATAGTGATGACAATATTGTTATAAAACAAAACAGATGCTTGCTGCAAAAAGAGATATGGAAAAATAAAGCAGATACTTGCCATAAAAAATAAAGTATCAGTACAGGAGGAAGACATGTTAGACATTAAATTTGTGAGAGAGAACCCGGAAATCGTAAAGCAGAACATCCGCAATAAATTCCAGGACAGCAAACTGGAGCTGGTTGACAAGGTTCTGGAGTTGGATAAGGAAAACCGCGAGATCAAACAGGAAGTAGAAGCTCTTCGTGCAGAGAGAAATAAAATTTCCAAACAGATTGGTGCTCTTATGGGCCAGGGAAAGAAGGATGAAGCAGAGGAAGTTAAGAAACAGGTTGCAGCTTCCGGTGAGCGTATTGAGGAACTTTCCAAGAGAGAGAAAGAAGTTGAGGAAGAGCTTCTGAAGGATATGATGGTAATCCCGAATATCATTGACCCATCTGTACCGATTGGTAAAGATGACAGCGAGAACGTTGAGATTGAGAAATTTGGTGAGCCTGTTGTTCCGGATTTCGAAGTTCCGTATCATACAGAAATCATGGAAGCTTTTGACGGAATCGACCTTGATAGCGCAAGACGTGTTGCTGGTAATGGTTTCTATTATCTGATGGGTGATATCGCAAGACTTCATTCTGCTGTTATTGCATATGCACGTGATTTCATGATTAATAGAGGATTCACATACTGTGTACCGCCGTTCATGATCAGAAGTAACGTTGTTACAGGTGTTATGAGCTTCGCTGAGATGGATGCCATGATGTACAAGATCGAAGGTGAGGATCTGTACCTGATCGGAACCAGTGAGCATTCTATGATTGGTAAATTTATTGACCAGATCATTCCGGAAGAAGAGCTTCCAAAAACTCTTACAAGTTATTCTCCATGCTTCCGTAAAGAGAAAGGTGCTCATGGACTTGAGGAGAGAGGCGTTTACCGTATCCACCAGTTTGAGAAGCAGGAGATGATCGTAGTTTGCAATCCAGAGGACAGCAAGATGTGGTTTGACAAACTGTGGCAGAACACTGTTGATCTGTTTCGTTCCCTGGATATTCCGGTTCGTACACTGGAATGCTGCTCTGGTGACCTGGCAGACCTGAAAGTGAAATCCCTGGATGTTGAAGCATGGTCTCCAAGACAGAAGAAATACTTTGAGGTAGGAAGCTGCTCCAACCTTGGTGATGCACAGGCACGTCGTCTGAAAATCCGTGTAAACGGAAAAGATGGCAAGAAATATCTTGCTCATACTCTTAATAACACAGTTGTTGCTCCGCCAAGAATGCTGATTGCGTTCCTTGAGAACAACCTGAATGCAGATGGAAGCGTAAATATTCCAGTTGCCCTTCAGCCATACATGGGTGGAATGACAAAAATTGAGAAAAAGTCCAAATAATTGGACTTAAAAACAAAATAGTATAAAAATACCGAAAATGGGACTTTGATCTGAAACAGTAATAGATTAAAAGTAAATGATCTGAAAATAGTAATAGTCAAAAGTAAGGTATCAGATGATCCGGAGAATATCTGAATATCTGAAAAATTGTTTGATTTGCAATAAGACTGCTTAACAGGGAGGTGATAATGTGCATAGTTATTTAAGAACTGTTGGCTTTTCAAAGGTAAAGTCACGTAAAGAAATGCAGGAAATCATTCAGGATGTGATAAATACTTACGATGAGAAAATTGCAGTGGAGAATCATCCAGATGGAGTTTTTGTACAATATTCCAAGAATTATGGCTGTGACTGTGGAATAACAGTCTGTGGACAGTATGATGAAGACAATGAGTTTCACGTAGAATATTCATTTCCGTTTTTTCGCGGCACAGGAATCACCTCTCAGGAGAGTGTAGTCGTGGAGAGACACGCAGAGAAAGAGTCTTACGCAGGGGCGTGTGATGACATGCGCCTTGGCGTGACTTTGATCTTTTATCTTCAGAATCCTGCAGAATATATGCTGGAGAAGTATAAGGGGAATATGCGTGAAGGACAGCCACTGACGATTACAGGACTGGCAAGAGAAGGGAAGATCCTTTTTCCGGTTCAGAAAGATAAAGAAGCTGTAAAAGTAGAGCGGGAGCTGACAAAAAACCGCAATAATCTGATCGCGGCTGCCAGAAATGGTGATGAAGAAGCTATGGAAGACCTTACAATGGAAGATATGGATATGTATTCCATGATTTCCGAGCGTATTGTCACAGATGATGTGCTGACAATTGTGGATACCTGTTTTATGCCTCATGGAATTGAATGTGATCAGTATAGTGTGATGGGCGAAATCGTGGATTTTGTGAATTTTAAGAACATTCTCACTGGTGAGAAACTGTGCCAGATGACTATCGAGTGCAATGATATCCAGTTCGATGTGTGTATAAACTGTGCGGATCTGCTGGGCGAACCGGCTGTGGGACGCAGATTTAAGGGGCTGATTTGGCTGCAGGGGCAGCTGCATTTTTAGACGAATCTTTAGATTCATCTAGAGCGTGTTTGAAAAATCATTCCCGCAATCTGCATGCCCCACTTTGCGGTATATTTCACCCGAATTCGGTTGCCGTAGCCCGCTACGACGCCCTCATCCGAGCGAAATCTCCCACAAATTGTGACGCACATTTTGCAGAAAGCCTTTTTCAAACACGCTCTAATTTAAGTTATAAAAACAATCTCAAAGTTAATAAAAAAGCTCTTGACAACTTCGAAAAAAGCTCCTATAATGCAGAACTATCAAAAAGCAAACGAAACTACAAAGGCGTAGAACACTTCAATGTGTCTGCGCCTTTTTTGTTTCCAGGCTTAAAAACAATCTTTTTACGAGGAGGAAATCAACTATGAAAAAATTCAAAACAATTTCAATGGGACTGGTACTTACAATGGGACTGATGACTGGCCTTGGTGCAACTCAGGTATTTGCAGATGATGAGAAAGTTTACAAGATCGCATGTGACCAGGCATATGCTCCATTTTCCATTCAGCAGGATGATGGAAGTTATAAAGGAATTGATGTAGAACTTCTGGCTGCAATTGCAGAGGAAGAGGGATTCGAATATGAGTTGACTCCTATGGATTTCTCAGGTATCATCCCGGCACTGGTTTCAGGAACAATTGATGGTTCTATTGCAGGAATGAATATCACAGATGAGAGAAAAGAGAGCGTTGATTTCTCTGATGGATATTATGAATCTGGTTCTGCACTGGTTGTAAATAAGGATGATGATTCCATTTCTGATTTTGATGATCTTAAGGGAAAAGTTGCAGCATGCAAGGAAGGAACTACCGGTCAGCTGTGGTGTGAAGATCATGCTGATGAATACGGATTTGAGACAACTGTTTATCCGGATTCTGTAAGTATGATGATGGCAGTTGCAAACAAACAGGCTGATTTCCTTATCGAGGATTATCCGGTAATCAGCTATCAGATCAAGATTGGTGAGCAGGAAGATCTGAAAGTTGCCATTGACGCAATCGAGGAAGCACCTCAGAATGGATTTGCTGTAAAGAAAGGCGAGAATGCTGATCTTCTTAAAATGTTTAACGAAGGACTTCAGAAAATCAGAGATAACGGCAAATATGATGAGATTATTGCTGAATATGAATAAAAAAGACAGACAGAAAGCTGCATAATAAAGCAATATTAAAGTCAACGGAAAATATATTTTTACTCATAACTGTAAGGTGTTGAAATGTTATGAGCAGAAGAAATAATCATTGAAAAGTAAAACTGAATCGTAAAAAGGCATTCAAGGGAGAACGCATATAAAAAGCGTTCTCCCTTGCACTTTTTACAGGAAAACAAACTTATTGAAAAATGGATGCTGTTTGCAGGTAATGTTGCGGAAAATATTTGGGCTGAATGGAGCAAACAGCAATAAAAGGAACTTTTTAAAGGGAAACAAAAAGAAATCCGATAATAAAGAGGTACAATATGGCAGATTATTTTTCTAATTTTGTTGAATACTTTCCACGGCTGATGGAAGGTCTGAAACTGACAATTATAATAGCGATTTTTGGTATTCTCCTGGCGGTGGCGCTTGGTATTATACTTTGTATTTTTTCTATCAGCAATAGTCGTATCTTACAGAAGATTGCCAGTGTGTATATCACAATTATAAGAGGTATTCCGCTTATGATTCTGGCGCTTTTTTTGTATTTTGGCGTAATTAAAAACTCCCTGACCCTGGTGCTGGCTGCAATTATTATTTTGGGAATTAATGCTTCTGCATATATGGCAGAAATTTTCCGGGCAGGTATTCAGGCCATTGATTATGGTCAGATGGAAGCAGCGAGAAGTCTTGGTTTAAGCTATTTTCAGACTATGAGAAAAATTGTTCTTCCACAGGCGGTAAAAATTATGATCCCGTCTCTTATGAACCAGTTTATCAGCAGCCTGAAAGATACTGCAATTCTTTCCGCAATCAGTGTTAATGAGTTGACAATGACTGCCAAAACCATTATTGCAAGAAACTACAAAGCCTTTGAATTATATTCCTATGCCGCAATCATTTATATTGTATTGATTACAGCTCTTACATGGCTTTCCAAGAAAGTAGAGCGCAGACTCAGCTATGATAAACGTTAGGAGAAATGAATTATGGCAATTATCGAGGTAAAACATTTACATAAAGTATTTGGAGATCTGGAAGTTCTGAAGGACATCTCCTTTAATGTAGAAGAGGGCGAAGTGATTTGCCTGATCGGACCGTCCGGTTCCGGAAAATCCACCCTGCTCAGATGCCTGAACAAACTGGAAGAGAAGCAGGATGGCGATATTGTGATTCTTGGAGAAAATATTTCCGAGATTAAGAAAATCAATCAGTTCCGTGAAAATATTGGAATGGTATTTCAGCATTTTAATCTTTTTCCAAACTATACTGTGCTGCAGAATATGACTTTGGCACCAACTATGCTGAAAAAAATGTCAAAAGCGGAGGCTGTAAAAAAGGCAGAACAGCTTCTGGACAGAGTTGGATTGCTGGATAAAAAGGACGTGTATCCTGTAACCTTATCAGGTGGTCAGAAACAGCGTGTGGCAATTGCCCGTGCGCTTGCAATGAACCCGAAGATTATGCTGTTTGATGAGCCTACCAGTGCATTGGATCCGGAGATGGTTGGAGAAGTTCTGGACGTTATGAAAGAGCTTGCCAGAGAAGGTATGACTATGGTTGTAGTTACACATGAAATGGGATTTGCAAGAGATGTTGCGGACAGAATCATTTTTATGGATGACGGTTACATTGTAGAAGAGGAAAAACCGGAAGAAATGTTTGCACATCCGAAGACGGAAAGATGCAGGAACTTCCTTGCAAGTGTGCTGTAAATTGAAAACTAGTATCTATGCTCAGTCAATATTGTTATGAAAGCTGGCAGCTATGCACCTATAGTGTGTTTTTATCTGCCGGCCTCATTTGCAATCTGTGGCATTAAATAAGCAAAAAAACTGCAGTGGACAGGACGGCAGAAGAGTTTGGGCCACTCATATCATCTAATAAGGAGCGTGGTCAAAGTTGTATCCATGCATACATATCAATCTGGATAAAATTGCAGAGAATGTAAGAGTCATGAAAGATCTGACTGAAAAACATCATATAGAAATAACTGGTGTAACCAAAGTTTTTGGTGGCGAGGAAAGGATTGCTCAGACTCTGGTGAACCAGGGGATAAAAAGGCTGGGAGATTCCAGAATTGAAAACATCAGAAATTATGAAAATCTGCCTTGTGAAAAGTGGCTGATCCGTATGCCATCTATATCTGAGGCGAGAGAAGTGGTGCAGTTCTGTGATGTGTCGGTAAACTCTGAGCTTGAGACACTGAAAGCACTTAACCAACAGGCCATACAGTTGAAAAAGAAACACAAAGTAATTCTGATGGTGGATCTGGGAGATCTGCGGGAAGGCTATTTTAAAGAAGAACATCTGGCAGAAGCGATAAACTATGCAAAGCAGGCAAAGGGGTTGGATTTGTATGGACTTGGTACAAATCTGACCTGTTTTTCTTTTGTACAGTCTGATGAGGAAAAAATGAACCGGCTTCTTGGTCTGGCAAAGAAATACGATGCATCTGTATGTATCAGTGGTGGCAATTCTGCGACTATTCACCTGATGCTGGAAAACGGGATTCCGGAAGGAATCAATAACCTTCGTCTTGGTGAGTCTGTGCTGTTTGGCAGAGAACGGACAAACTATGAGTATTTGCCGGGAACCAGCAACGACGCATTTATCATGGAAGCTGAGATCATTGAATCTAAAGAAAAGCCGTCTATGCCGATCGGAAAGATTGGTGCGGACAGTTATGGTCATGTGCCTGTTTTTACAGACAGGGGAATTCGAAAGAGAGCCATCTGTGCCCTTGGCAGACAGGATGTTGACGTAGAAACCATGTGGCCGGTAGATGAAGGCGTGGAAATCATCGGAGCCAGTAGCGATCATCTGATTGTGGATGTAACGGACTGCGAGAAAGAATTTAAGACTGGAGACAGGATTTGCTTTCGTTTAGGTTACTTTGCTGTAATGCGTGCTTTTACCAGCAAATATGTGGAAAAGATATATGAAAAACAGGAGATAGAAAAGGAAAAAAACGAGAGCTTGTATAAGGTATCATAAGAATTACTGTTTGCAAGTAATGTTTCACGTGGCACTTTTTGTAAGCAAACAGAAAAGCGAAAATATAATTTATGCAAAATGAAAACAGTAGTTCGTAGAATTTTGAGAAAAACATAAAATCCAGGAGGAAAATCATGGGAAAGCATTTTGTACTGACTATCAGCCGTGAATTCGGTGCAGAAGGTCATGAAATAGGAAAAGTACTTTCAGAACGTCTGGGAGTAAAGCTCTATGATAAAGAACTGCTTGCCAGGGCAGCTGCAAAATCAGGAGTGGATGTTAATTCTGTGTGTGGATATGACGAAAACGTGGAACGGCGTTTTATGGATCCTTATCTTGGAAACGGACGCATTAATTCTGCACAGGAGGATAAGCTTTTTTATCAGGAAGCACAGATCATGAGAGACCTGTATGCAAAGGAATCCTGTATCATCATAGGCAGGTTATCAGATTATGTACTTCACGATGAGCCGGATGTACTGAGTGTGTTTATTTATGCTCCGGAGAGCTTTCGTATTGACAACATTATGAAGAAGCACCACATTTCTGCCAAAGAAGCCAAAAAGCTGGTGCGGAAAATGGATGCGGCGCGGGACAATTATTACCGTTTTTACTCCATGGGAAAATGGAGCCATAAGAAAAAGAAGGATCTTACTATAAACAGAGAGACTTTTGGAATCGAAGGCTGTGTAAAAATTCTGGAGGCAATGATCCGTACGAAGACGGACGAGGAGGCGCAATAGGCCATGAGTGAAAAATGGGACGAAAAAGTAATTGAGCTGGCAAAAAGTCTGATAAACTGTCAGAGCTATTCAGGACACGAGGATAAAGCGGCGGAAGCTTTAAAGGCGTATATGAAAGAGACCGGTGTTTTCGATGAGATAGAAACTGACTGCTACGGAAATGTGATCGGTCATATTAAAGGAAAAAATCCTGGTTCGAAAGTCCTGTTTGATGGACATATAGACACGGTTCCAGTTGGAAATTTAAAGGATTGGAAACATGATCCATTTCATGCAGTTGTTGAAGATGGAAAGCTTTATGGCAGAGGAGCTGCTGATATGAAAGGTGCGGTAGCTGCATTTACAGTTGCTGCGCATAGATATGCGGTTGAAAATGGGAAAAATTTTGCCGGAGATGTATATGTGGCAGGTGTTGTGCATGAAGAATGCTTCGAAGGTGTTGCCGCGCGAAAAATAAGTGCGAAAGTGAAACCGGATTATGTGGTAATTGGTGAAGCATCTGAAATGAATTTAAAAGTAGGACAGCGTGGCCGTGCAGAAATTGTGGTTGAGACCTTTGGTGTCCCGGCACATTCAGCAAACCCGGAAAGGGGCGTAAATGCAGTATATAAAATGTGTGAGGCCATTCAGGCTATCCGTGAGATTGAACCGCCTGTCCAGAATAAACTTGGAAAAGGAATCCTGGAGCTGACAGACGTAAAATCTTCCCCATATCCAGGAGCCTCCGTTGTTCCGGAATACTGCCGTGCAACCTATGACCGCAGACTTCTGGTAGGTGAAACCAAGGAAAGCGTGCTTCAGCCAATCATTGAAAAAATGGAAGAGCTGAAGAAAAAGGATCCGCAGTTTTCCTATAAGGTTTCTTATGCAGTGGGAAAAGAGGAATGCTACACCGGAGAAAAAATCCAGGGAGAACGTTTTTTCCCAGGCTGGCTGTTTGGCGCAGAAGAGGAGTGGGTGGCAAAAATAAAATCCGAACTGGAAAAAGAGGGTTTTTCTCCAGAGGTAACTACCTACAATTTCTGTACAAATGGAAGTCATTATGCAGGAGAAGCTGGCATCCGTACTATTGGAATGGGACCTGCAAGGGAAAATCTGGCGCATACCATTGATGAATATGCGGAGGTGGAAGATCTGACAAATGTATTCAGATGTTATGTGGGGATTATGAAGGCGTTGTTGGGATGATGTATAGCTTTCGGTAAAGTGAAGAAATAATGTGAAAATGATAGAAAAGGCATTCTTTTTTGAGTATACTATTACTTGGAAGGGAGTGCTTTTTTATGATTATTGATAGGCTTTCGGTGTTTGTGAAATGAAAATTTTGGAAGCAGTTGAAAAAAGATAGCCTACAAAAAGAAGCAGCTAAAAAATGAAAAATAGAAAGAACAACTGGATAAAAATAGTTATCCAACTACTGTCGTTTATCTTAATCCCAGAACTGTTCGTAACAGGATTTACAGCTATTGGAGATATCTTTTCCCAGATCTATGCTGGAAGTATTTCCTGGGAGAGTGTCAGGTATTCGGTGTATGTACTAATCGCGACAGTGCCAGGAAGTGTACTGGTGGGGAGATTTTTTTGCGGATTTTTCTGCAGCTTTGGAGCTGTGCAGGATTTCTTGTGGTTTGCAGCGCGGAAGCTGGGAAAAGGCAGCTGGAGGCGGAACAGAAATCCAGAAATATACAAGAAAGCTGACAGAGTTCTGAAACTGGCAAAATATGGAGTACTTGTTTATTTTGTAATATTTATATGGAGTGGTGTTTTGACCTGGAAAAAGCAAGGTCCGTGGGAAATATTTGGCCAGTATATTGTGCCTGGACATTGGCCGGGAGTGAAGCCTTTGTGCTCGGTGGGGGGAATTTTACTCTTGGTGATTTTGACAGGATCAGTGTTGGTAAAGAGATTCTTTTGCAGATATTTCTGTCCAATGGGAGCGGTGTATGCACTGATTTCCAGAGGTGCATTTTTGAAAATCGAAAAGCTCGGACGAGAATGCAGTGCCTGTTCTTTGTGTACTGCGAAATGCAGCATGGGAATTGATTTTACGAAAAAGGAACAAGTTACAGGTGGAGAGTGCATTGCGTGCCAGCAGTGCATTAGCTGGTGCCCGAAAGGAAATGTGCATTTTGGAATTAAATATGGAATGGTGATCGGAGTATTGCTCACGTGTGTGATGATTGGGGCTTCCCAGCTCCTTACGGCGAGAAGCTATACGAAGGATAGAAATATAGCAGGCGGTGTTGTTAAAGGTTTCAGATATAAAGACGGTACTTATACTGGAACAGGTGAGGGCTATCGTGGAGCGATACGTGTCACTGTAAGTGTGGCGGACGGAAAAATAACCAGTCTTACACTGGATAGTTATGAGGATGACAAGTCTTATATGGAAAAAGCGAAAGCTGAAATCTTTTCTGCAATAATCGGACAGCAGAATACGAATGCAGATACCGTATCCGGTGCTACATATAGTAGTAAGGGGCTGATTCAGGCTGTACAGAATGCTTTGAAGGAGGCAGGAACTTCAGAGACTGCGGAGAATGGTTCTGATGATAAAGCTGCGGACAAGGCTGAATTTATTTCTGCAGGCCGCTTCCGGAACCTTGTCGATGGCGTATATACAGGATCTGCCGATGCTTTTCGTGGTGATGTAGAAGTTCAGGTTACTGTGGAAAATCAGCAGGTAACGGATATTTCCATCTTCTCATACTGTGACACAGAAGAATATTTTTTTAAAGCTGCGCCAGTTGTAATTGAAGAGATGAAAGAGGAACAAAGTCTGAACATTGATGCTGTCAGCGGAGCCACATACAGCAGCAACGGAATTATTCATGCTGTGGCAAATGCATTGGAGATTCCCGAAGATCAATATGCCGAACGTCCTGGCCGGAATCTGGCTGCCAAGAAGAAAAGCCATGGACATATTGTAAAACATGTAATAGAAAACCAGGAAGAGTATGAAAAGAAGGTTAAGGAGTATGAAAAATAGATAACAGAAATCAGAAACGGAGGATGCAGACTGGGAATCGTGAAGAATAGACATTGACAGCCCTTATACATCAGGCATATAATATATCAGATATACACAAAAAATATATGCAAAAATGTAAAATATCTGGTAACTATTCAATATCTGCGCTGCAAGCGTTACAATTTGGAGTATAAGTACTGGGGAAAAAATGAGACGAACGAAAGCATATCGGTTGATTTTTGTGGGAGTGGCATCTGTTCTGCTGGGAGGCTGCTCGGGGAGTTCGAAAGCAAACATGGAGGAGGCAGCAGAGCAGCCCGCTGTGGTGGACTATACCTGTATTTCCAATCCGGAAAGCGATAAGAAAATATATGTTATTCTGAAAAATTATCATGGTGCTTACTGGGAGAAAGTAATAGATGGTATAACAGAAGCTGCAAAAAATCTGGATGAAGCGGTTTATCTTGGTGGAATTGATAACGAAACTGACATTTCCGGTCAGATTGACCTGATGAACCAGGCTATGGAGCAAGGCGCTGACGGAATCCTGCTGGCTCCGGCAGATTCCAATTCACTGGCAGACAGCTGTCAGAAGGTACGGGAAAAGGATATTCCGGTAGTACTTATTGATTCTTCTATTAACAGCAGCGAATTTGATGCCTGTTACATGACAGATAATATAGATGCCGGAGAAATGGCAGCGAAAGAAATGCTGGAGCTGCTGTATGATGCAGGGAATTCACCGACAGACCCACTGGAAGTGGGAATCCAGTTGTCATCGGATACCTCCCAGGCAATGGTAAATCGTGTTTCCGGATTCCTGAATTTCTGGGCGGGCAATGCACCGGAGCAGTGGGAAATCGTTCAGGATATAAGAGTTAATGGTGGTGATACGAAAAAGGCACAATCGGATGCCTCTGCATTATTGAGAGAAAATGCAGATATAAAGGGCTTTTTCGGGTGTAACAACACATCTACTGTTGGCATTGTAAATACTCTTTTGAAGGAAGAAAGAACAGATGTGGTGCTGGTTGGTTTTGACCTGGCGGACGAAACGAAACAGATGCTTCAGAATCCGGAGTATCATGCAGTGACTGTGCTGCAGAAACAGGATCAGATGGGATATCTGGGAATGCTTTCCCTGAATTCTCTTATAAAGGGAGAAAAATCAGAGCAGAAGTATTTTGATACCGGAGTCATTATGGTTGATTCTGATTACCTTATGGAGAATGCTGTCTCATGAAAGATCGAAGAAAAAATAAAAGAAAAAGAAAAGTCCTGCTGACTTTGTATCTGGCAGTCTGCCTCGTCATTATCGTGGCGGCATACTTTCACCTGAGCAGAATTGCGCGGAATTTCAATACAGAGCATCTGGAGCTGATCACAGGCCTGTACGCGGAAAAGATGAATGATTCTATGGAATATCTTCAGAACTATGTACAGGAAGATATAAAGATGATCAGGTCTATGGAAAATGCCCAACCGGAGGAAATCCTGGAACAGCTGGAGAAAAATCTTGACAAGACTGTTTTCGGTGATATTGGTTTTATTATGAATGATGGCGAAATTTATGGCAGCAGCAGCTGCGCTGTTTCCGATATCAAAAAGAAGAAGCTGGATGAGGCGGCGCTGGCTTCGGATACGTCTTTTAACTCGGATCCTTACCAGTCCAGCAGAACTGGAAATATGACCATGACCGTTTTTGTGCCAGTAGGGGATACTTCACTGGTTCATACACTTTATGTGTCGATTATGATTGAAAATCTCAGACAGTTGGGTGAGTATGAGCTGCTTCAGGGCAAGATCAGTATTCACCTGTTAAAGGCCGATTCAGAAAATTTTATTACCTGTGTCAGTGACAATTCCGGCCCGTCTGGCAGTTGGAACAATCTTTTACTTCAGCAGAAGTATTTCCAGTATGATGCAGGTTATTCCTACAACCAGTGGATAAAGGACATGCGTTCCGGAAAGAAGGATGGGAGATTTTCCGCTATTATCAGAGGAGAGGAATCTACAATTTCCTATAGGAGTATTTCTGTTATGCCAGGCTGGTATGTGATCGTTGAATTGACAAATAAGAATATTTCTGATATTACTCAGCAGTTTTCTGCCTGGGGCGGAGTATATGGAAGTATTCTGGTAGGCTTCACAATGCTGTACATGCTGACCATTGTGCTGTTGGAGAAAAAAGATAAGAAAATGTACATGGGATTGTCTACTACAGATTCTCTTACCGGAATTCTGAACCGCAGAGCTTTTCAGATTGCCGTGGAAGAAGAATTGCGCGGAAAAACGCCAGGCGTCTTTATCTTTATTGATGTAGATAATTTTAAAATTTATAATGATACTTACGGTCATAATAATGGAGATTTCTGCCTGAAGTATTTTGCAAAAACTATGAAAAGCTGTTTTCCGGAGGATAGCATAATCGGCCGGTATGGCGGTGATGAATTTGTGGTTTATTTGAAAAATTCTACAGGGGAAATGGCGCGGACTTATATGGAAAAGTTTCAGAGGATGATTTCCCATCTTACACTGCCTACGGGAGAGGATATAGGACTTTCAGCCAGCGCAGGTGGAGCGGCATTCCCGGAGCAGGGAGAAGACGTTATGTCTCTTTGCAGAAACGCCGATACGGCTTTGTATAAGGTGAAACAGAATGGGAAGGCTGATTTTAAAATGAAAGGAATGTAAATGAAAGGATCCCTGCAAGGACGAGGCTTGTTAGCCTTCTACCTTGCGAGGGATCCTTTTTACCTGATAAATGTGTCCTGCGGAAATATCTAATTTACGTTTGCCGGATCAAGCTCTGTAATGGTTGGTGCCGTCCAGGTGTCCAGTGCATCCATATCAGGTGTATAGATACGCATATACAGGTGGAAGCCACCGTCACCCACAGGAAGCCAGTTTGTGGTATCCTCCGGTGCATCTTTAGACAGAATAACATCAACAGAGCCATCTTCATTCGCTTTCAAACCGGAACGGTCATTTATGCAGTAACGATCAATAGGATTATCGATCAGGAAATCATCATCCCCATATGCAGTCACAGACCAGAAGCCTCCTTCAAGAACCTGCGGATAGCTTTCGAAATGAAGGGTATATGACTTCTCTCCTGTCAGAAGATTTCCATCCGCATCCTGTTCTGTCTTGGCATACAATGCAACCTCAACGGTATTGGCACCAAGCCCTGCAAGTGCTACCAGTGCACGATAAGCATATTCTGTGTTACAATCTCCGATTGGTGCACCAAAATAACTCCACTGGCCAAGCTTCTTTGAGAATTTCATTCCCTCTTTAACAAGCTTTGGCCGAATTTCTGTCAGCATTGTTTTCCAGCTTTTGGCAACATCACCGGTAAGAACAGAAGCATCAAATTCCATACCAGGTCCTACATTCACAGCAGCTATTTTTTCAAGCATTTCCTTATCTGCAGCTGCCGGAGAATTCTTTACCATTAATTCATTAGCCTTATTAAAAAATGTAACCGGATCCATGGAAAGAACCTTATCAACAGGAACATAATTATTCTCTTCGCTATAGCTGCCCTTTGGAGGCTCATAAGTATCTCCAGATATATAATTGGAAAGTGGCATTAGTTTCATTTTTTCCTGAATGGCACGCACATTTGGCAAATCCTCTTCTCCTGATAAAATGGTTCTGGTGATAGACCATGCCATGGATGTGGGAACATCTATACGGGTAACGCCCTTAGGCAGTTCTCCCTCCCATGTAGAAAGAGTAATTGCATATGCACCTGCCTGATCAAGAACTGCGGCAGTGTTTGTCCAGGCATCCAGCACCTGAACCTTACAAAAACGATCTGTTTCCGGAAGCTCATAGACCATTGGTTCCTCGCTCAGATCATACCATACCTGTGAATAGATCGTATCCACATTAGGAGTTACCACATTCCTGAATTGTGCATTTGCCTGTGCAACACTGTGTATAAACTGATTTACAGGTGCTTTCCCGGTAACAGCTTCCTCTGTGTTCGTTGCTGAAATCTCAGTCGCATCCATAAGCACCAGTGGAAATGCATAAACATAAGCATCTTCCACAGTCTCCCATATATTTTCATCTGTCTCACTGTCAGCAGCTGCTGCAAATACCTGCACATTGCTGGAATAGCCTGACAGCACCAATGCTGCACTGGCTATAAGAGCTGCAAATCTTTTCATATCCATATCCTCCTGTAAGTATTTATGATTTTGTCAAGCGGATATTCCAGATCCGCTTTGCTACTTGCTCATAACCGAATAATTGCTTCGCAGTTTATCTGAAGGAGCTTGCACTTCTCCTGATACAAGCAAGTTCCCACCCACTGCTTATTGCTTTTTGCAATCGCCCCAGGGGACTTACTTGATTCGGTTAAACACTCTCTAAACATATAGGAAACCGACACGCCTGCAACAACAGGTATGTCACGCTTCCAGCACCAAATTTTATGGCTCGATAATATTAAAATATTTATACTCTGAGGTAACCGTAACTGCATCCATCAATCGTGTCAGGCAGGTCTCATCACCCTCCTGCTGGATCAAAGCTGCAATATTTTCCGTGTTTTTCTGAATAATAGACAGCAGTCCGGCACGTTTGGTAGTCCATGTCACATCCGCATCCGCATCCTGTGTATCTTTCTGATAAAGAAGTACACCATTTTTCACGCGGAGTACATAATTACCTTCCGGCAATATAAGATTTGCTGTAAAGGTCAGATCCGGAACCTTCGTTGTATCTACAAGAATTCCCAGATAATCCAAAATCATTTCAGGTGTCATATGTGAAACAACATCACCGGTACCCTTACCTCGCGTTGCATCATCGGTATTTGTACCATTTCGCAGCTCCTGGGCAGCACAGAGGTAAGCACTGCGCCATGGACCGGCTTCTGCCTGATACCCCAATTGCTCTAATGCATCTGCACAAAGATAACGTGCATCCATATTTTCCGGATCAGCAAAAACCAGCGTATTGGTGATCTGGGCAACCCACTGATATTCTCCCTTTGCAAAATCTTCTTTTGCTTTTTCAAGAACCGCATCTGTGTCACCGAAATATTCTACCAGCTTTTGTGCATAATCCGATGGTGTAAGTTCAGCAAGATGGACAGGATTACCGTCATACCATCCCATGTATTTCTCATATACTGCCTTCGAATTATGAGAAACTGTGCCATAATACTGACGGGTATACCAGACTTTCTCCAACTCCTTGGGAAGCTGGATCATATTAGCAATCTCTGTCTCCGTATAACCTTCATTAATGTAAAGCAATGTCTGGTCGTTAATAAACTTATACACAGCTGCAGTATTGGTCATATATTCCTGAATAATATCCTTTCCCCAATGTGGCCAGTTATGAGACTGGAATACTACATCTGCCTGATCACCATAAAGTGCCAGAGATTCCATAATGTACTCTGCCCATGCGTTTCCGTCACGTACCTGGGCTCCGCGGAGTGTATACAGGTTGTGGAGTGTTCCTGTACAGTTTTCAGCCATCCACAAAGCATTTTTCGATCCAATCCAGAAGTTCATCTCCGCCGGTGCTTCGGTACCCGGAGTAAGCTGAAATTCAATTTCCACTCCATCAATAGTATGCTTCTCACCGGTTTCTGTGATTTCAAGTGTAGGAGAAATATAACTTGTACTGCCCCTGGACTGCCCCATGCCAATACCAATGGCAAGAGCTCCTGTTTCACTGGCCTCAAGCATGGTTCCATACTGATAGCTTGCTCTGCGTCCCATGGCAGTACCTGCATAAATATTCTCGCTGACAGCATGCTTCTCAAAGCCCTCCGGTGCAATTACCTGCACATCACCGGATTGTACATCTTCTTCTGAAATAATTCCCCTGACTCCACCGAAATGATCAACATGGGAATGGCTGTAAATCACTGCCTTTACAGGAAAAGTGCCCAGATTCTCTTCTACCAGGGAAAAAGCCGCTGCCGCACATTCCATGCTCATCAGTGGATCTACTACAATCCATCCCGTATCACCTTTTATGAAGGTGATATTTGACATATCATAGCCACGCACCTGATAGATTCCATCGGTTACTTCAAAAAGACCATAAATATGATTCAGCTGTGTATCTCTCCAAAGACTTGGATTCGCTGTATCCGGAGCATCCTGATCCAGAAAAGCATACGCTGTCTGACTCCATACAAGCTTCCCGTTCTCATCATAAATATCCAGAGTATCCGTAGACGCAATCAGACCTTTTGTAGCATTTTCAAACTCCTCAGTATCCTCGAAATCCAACAATGCATAAACTTCCTGATTTGCATCAATGGTATACTGGGTGGCTGGTTTGCTTTCCGCTGTTAATTCTGATGCGGCAATCGCGCTGGAACTACCGCAGACAGTCATAGTAAGTGCTAATGCAGCGGTAGTCAAAGTAACTGCTTTTTTTCTTTTCATGATATGTTTCCCCCCTTGTTCTGCAAAAAATTCAGATATTTTCTGCTGTGAATCTTAATTGATTGCAAAAAATAATATCTAATAAAAATATAGCATGAATATATCAGGGGAACAATCGAATTATAGCGAAATAACATTTCTATTGCGGTAAATCAACATGATAAGCGGTAAAACGACATTTGTTATTTGGAGGAATTATTTTTCATGGAAACTTCAACCAATCTGACCAGATGATTTTCTTCACTTATAGATTTCATTTTGTCTGCATTAAACAAAATGCATCCACAGTGTCCCGGAAATGTAGGAAAACATATAATTTTCAGATTCGTATCTATTTCAGGACTATAATCCATGATTTCCAGCGTTTCACCATACAAGGTGGCACGTTCATAAACATGAAGCCATTTTGCGTCCATATTGGAAAAAAGACTGGAAAAAGAACTTCCGATCATCTTGTCTAAGGGCTGCTTTTCCAGGGCAGCCAGCGCTTCGTTCCCATAGCGGAAGATCCAGTCCACTGCCTTTTTTTCTTCATTGAATACCATTTCTATATCTGTGAATGCAAAAGGGAGAGCATCACATATTTTATAATATTTGCGATACTCTTCTGCTGTCAGCGGCAGCTTTTTTTTACTGATTTTTGCAATTATAAGCTCTTGATTTTTCTGCAGTTCTTCTCTGAGCACCCTTTTTTTGCGTTTTGTATAGCAAATCTTCTCACCATTAGACAGCAAAATCCTGTCTCCAATATCACTGATTGCAGACACAGCTACCATACAGCCGCGTTTTACCTCCATAAATTCTTCATTCAACTGTTTCTTTAATTCTTTCAGTGTCATTCGGCAACAATAAACGTTTCCATCAAACATGTGAATCCTGCAATAATCATCGGACATGATCACATAGAGAATGTCTGCACATCGGATCGCGATCTTCGTGCGATTGAAGGTTACTGTAATGAATTCCTGTTGCATGGCTGAAGTCTCCTTCTGGTAATTAAAAATCTATTTGAAAAATATAACTTTTACTATTCTAGCACTGTGCCAAAGCTCTTACAAGTATACAGATGCCAACCGTATAGTGCATCAATTTATATTTCAGAAGTGGTAACTGCTTCATGATGCACATCTTGTAGAAAGCTTTTTTCAAACATGCTCTAACGAACAGTAACCATTGTAAGGGCGGAACAGAAGAAAAGTCTTGTAATTTGTGTGTAATTATAGTACAATTGAAGCTATAGATTTGTCCTGTTAGTTTAATGGATAGAACAAGTGCCTCCTAAGGGCTTGTTGGAGCAATCGCCCAACACTAAAAATTTTATATACGTCCATGTACCTCAGCAGGATAGAGGGTTCGCCTCCTAAGGTTGCGTTACAACGGCCACCTCAAAAAAAACTAAATAAGGGATTGCAGTTCGACTTTGATCGGGCTATAATCATATATCAGACACGTCCATATAGCTCAGCTGGATAGAGCACACGCCTCCTAAGCGTGGGGTCGGAGGTTCAAATCCTCTTATGGACGCCAGTGAACAACGCCGAAAGCCTTTGTTTTCAAGGGTTTTCGGCTTTTCTTATATAAAAAGCTACGAAAAAGCTCTTTCACTGTATGAGATAAAATTCTACTCCAAAATTTGATTTTTGACAACCCCTCCAGAATCGAACGGTTGTTATAAGACAAAATCGCCAGCTAATTTTTAGCAGAAAACGGGCTGTTCTTGCTAATGAAAATGCCCTTCCTGCTAATCAGCCCCAAAATCGTGCCAAAAATCCAGCTAATCAAAAAAGGCGGATGTTTTGAATACCATGCAGTTATAGCAGATAAAATTAAATATCGTTATGTACATAGAGCGTCTATTTGCCCCGCATTGGGGATGGATAGGCGCTCTTTTTTTATGCCCAAACCCATGGGCAAATACAAGAGATTGGAGGTGTTTTATTTGAGCAAGCCTGTTTATACCGCAGACAAGCCGAGCGACTGTCATTACTGCTACTTCTGGACGAATGGCAGAAAGGGCTGCCGTCTGGGTAGAAATAATTGCTACTACTTAATCTCTTTGCCGCCGAAACCCAAGTCGGAATGTGATGGCTGTCCCTATGGGCGAGATCACCCGTGCATTGGTTGGTGTACGAAGAAGGTTATGCGTGAAGTGGGGCTTCGTTGATATGGATGTGTATGAACAGGAATACCGCTTCTACTATTTTGCCCGATGTCCTTACGAAAAGACGGATACGACTTTCCGCAGCATTCCGCTGACAACAGAAAGTTTTCCGCAGAAAGAAGGTGGTGAAGCCGTGTGAGTTTTGATTATTTTTACGGTCAGCAATCCGATCTATTCACATTCTATCGAGTTCCGAAGGTGTTGTTCACGAACGAGAGGTTCTGGAATATTTCTGCCGATGCCAAGATGCTGTATGGCATTTTGCTTGACCGCATGAGCCTGTCTGCCAAGAATGGTTGGATAGATAAAAACGGTAGAGTGTATATCATTTTTACAATCGACGAAGCGAAGATGGCTCTGAACTGTGCTGAACAAAAGGCTATCAAGCTGCTCAGTGAACTTGAGAAGAAAGCAGGATTGATTGAACGTAAGCGCCAGGGTTTGGGAAAGCCCAACCTGATCTATGTGAAGAACTTTATCTCTGCTGTGGATTCACAACTCTTGAATTGTGAAAATCACAATTCTGGAACAATGGAAATCACAACTCAAGAACTTCCGAAATCACAATGTAATAATACTGATATTAAAAATACTGAATTTAGTGATACTGATTCTATCTTTCCTTCCGGAAATGGTGGAATGATGGACGAGAATGACCGGTATCAAGAATACTTTGATTATTTCTCGGATCAGCTCAGTATGGATTTGTTGAAGAAGGATTACCCTTACGATTCCGAAATGCTGGATAACATTCTGGAGTTGATCGTTGAAACAGTTTGCACGAAGCGACCGTTGATTCGCATTGGTGCAGAGGAGCGTCCGGCAGAAATTGTCCGCAGTCGGTTTATGAAACTGAATGCCGAACACATTCGATATGTTATGGACTGCTTCAAGGAGAACACCACAAAGATTAGAAATATCCGTCAGTATATGCTGACTACGATATACAATGCGCCGACGACAATAGACACCTACTACGATGCTCTTGTTCGGCACGATATGTCACACGGATATTTGGAAGGAGGATTTAAGAAATTGAAAATGAAGCGAGAGGAAGGAGAGTGACGATAAATGTCGAAAAAAGCAACCATCATTGCGGTGGTCAATCAGAAAGGAGGCACTGGAAAGACCACCACCACCGAGAATCTGGGCGTTGGCTTGGCTCTTGAAGGAAAAAAGGTGCTTCTGGTAGACACCGATCCCCAGGCTTCCCTGACGGTCAGTTTGGGCAATCCCTGCCCGGATGATCTGTCTCCGACACTTTCCGATCTGATGGGAAAGATTATGATGGAAAACCCTATTACTCCCGATGAAGGGATTCTTCATCATCCGGAGGGCGTTGATTTGGTGCCGTCCAACATCGAACTCTCAGGTATGGAGGTAGCACTGGTCAATGCCATGAGCCGGGAAACCATTCTCCGGCAATACCTGGATACAGTCAAACAGAATTATGATTACATTCTTCTTGACTGTATGCCGTCTTTGGGTATGCTGACCGTCAATGCGTTGGCAGCTGCCGACAATGTGCTGATACCGGTTCAGGCAGCATACCTTCCTGCAAAGGGTCTGGAACAGCTGCTTGGAACCATCAACAAGGTCAAGAGGCAAATCAACCCGAAACTGAGGATTGAAGGGATTCTTCTGACGATGGTGGACAGCCGCACCAACTACTCCAAAGACATCAGCAATCTGATTCGGGAGAGCTACGGCGGAAAGCTGAAGGTTTACAAGACCGACATTCCCCGCTCTGTCCGTGCAGAGGAAATCAGCGCAGAGGGAACCAGTATCTTCAAGCATGATCCCAAAGGCAAAGTTGCCGAAGCCTATAAAATTCTGACGAAGGAGGTGTTAAACAATGCAGAAAAAAGGCGCAAACATCAGCTTGAAGGGGTACGATGATATTTTCTCCACCGATCAATCCAGAGCTGAAGCCCAGCAGGAGCGTGTGCAGGAAATTCCGCTTTCTGAGCTACACCCCTTTGAGGGACACCCCTTCCGTGTGGTTGATGATGAAGAAATGATGAAAACGGCAGAGAGCGTCCGAGATTTCGGAGTTCTCACTCCTGCGATTGTCCGTCCTGACCCCGACGGTGGTTATGAAATCGTTTCTGGTCACAGGCGGCACCGGGCATCGGAGCTTGCGGGTAAGGAAACCATGCCTGCGATTGTTCGTGACCTGGACGATGATGCAGCCATTATTTTGATGGTTGATGCGAATTTGCAGAGGGAGAGTATCCTGCCGAGTGAAAGAGCATTTGCTTATAAGATGAAGCTGGATGCGATTAAACATCAAGGTCAACGCACCGATTTAACTTCATCCCAAGTTGGGATGAAGTTGCAGGCAATGGATATAGTCGGTCAGGAGGCAGGAGAAAGCAGAAATCAGGTACACCGTTATATCCGTCTGACCGAACTGATTCCGGAACTGCTGGATATGGTAGATACGGGTCAGATCAAATTCAATCCTGCGGTGGAGCTTTCCTATCTGGCAAGTGAAGAACAGAAGGATTTTCTTTCTGCAATGGATTATGCTCAAGCAGCTCCTTCCCTTTCGCAAGCACAGCGAATTAAAAAGCTCGCACAGGAGGGCGAGTGTACGCTGGATGCGATGTGCGAGATTATGAATGAAATCAAGAAGGGAGAGCTGGACAGAGTAACCTTCAAAACGGATTCGTTGCGAAAATACTTCCCGAAGTCCTATACCAACAAGCAGATGGAGGATAAAATCATTCAGCTTTTGGAGCAATGGCAGAAAAAAAGAGAAAAATCAATGGAAAGGTAAGGTAAAAAATGTTTACACCCAAAAACATTCAGGGCGCTTTGGAAGAACTCTACGACCTTTGCGATCCTGATTATATGGTAGATATGCTCGTAAACTACAGTGAGGAGTTCGATGATATTTCTCCTGCGCTTCTGGCAAAGTCGTTTCAGAAAAATGCCGAGATGATTAGCGAGTATCGAGTATTGTCCTCTGCTGGTGAGGGTATCGACTATCAGGGAAAGGTACTTCTGAACAGCAGAGCCGTGCGGCTTCTGTCCTATGTAGAAGATATGAGCGGCGATGAAAAAGTTCGCACGATTCAGAGCAAGGAGCTGTGGTTAGCAGAAGATATGACATTCTATGTGGTGTCCTGTATGTCTACGATCACGATGGACAAGGAAGAAGCCATTTGTCTTAACGAACACCGCAGCGTGGTTACTACGGTGGAATGCGAGGACGATATTTTCTTCGACATGGGTTCCCTGATTTGCGAACTGGACGATATTTGCTTGTTCGAGCTTTTAGCCGATGTGGATGCGACTATTTATGAACTGTAACAGGTTCATGGATGGTCGCTTTTCTTATTTCCAAAGAAACGGAGGTATCGAAACTTGAAAGAATACGATGTGAAGATCACCGAAACCTTGGAGAAAACGGTTACGGTGCAAGCAGAATCTCACGATGCGGCAGAGGAACAGGTTAGAGCCGCTTATTACAATTCGGAGTACATTCTGGACTCCGAAAACTTTACCGGTGTTGCGTTCGGCACGACCGAGGAACGGGAGGTTCAGAAAGAACAGGCAGATACCATGAATGTGTTGCTGGTAAAGCCGTTCATGTATCCGCAGGCTGTGCAGATCGGCTGTGAGCTGGAGGATTTGCAGAAAGCCGTAGGTGGCGATATTGAGGCAACTTATCCGTTCAATGAGCCGGTTGCACTGGTGATGCACGACGAAGGTAAACTCGTAGGCAAAGAACTGAACCGTGCGCTGCGTGATGATGACGGCGATATTTATGACATTATCGCCGGTGATTTTCTGGTTGTGGGATTGGGCGAGGATGATTTTTGTTCTCTGTCCCCGGAACTGATGAAGCAGTTTGAGGAACACTTTCATCAGCCTGAGACTTTTGTACGCATGGGGCGCAGCATTATGGCGCTTCCCCTGCCGGATGACATGGTGAAGAAAGAAGATGCACCTGTCAAAGCTGATTCGGTTCCCCACAAAAGTAACCCTGACCGAGATGTTCTGTAAGGAGGTTCTTATGCAAAGAAATTCGACGATTGGAGAGCTGATGGAGCGAAAGCGGATTCAGGATGGTGCCAAGGAGTACCAGGGACATACCTATATGGACTTGGCACGATTTGATGACGCCACCAAGCACATGATTATTTTCGATGTGCTGACCGATGAATCGCCTGTCGGTTGGAAAGGCGAAAGAAATCGCCTGTATTTGAGCGATGTGGGTTATCAGAAGGCTCTGGATAACCAGAAAGCTGGCAATATCAAGATTATCAGCCATGCCGCAGTTGCCAAGGGCAATCTGTATTACGACCACAGAGATATGGCACGATAATCTGTTCACTCTACTGCTTGCAGGAGGTGATGAATCATGCAGGAAGAAGTTGAAAACAGAACAGTAAACCTGGCGATCAGCACAACCAAGCTGACGGGGCGCACTATCATTGCCGGTATCCGCAAGTATTTGCAGCACCGGGAAAAAGTGAAGATGAAAAAGGCACGAGACCCTGCCGTTCATGGAAAGCAATCCGTGAAACAGCTTTTGGGACAGAATCAGGGTGCTACGAATGTTGAGATCGACAAAGAGAGTATCCGTGATTTTGAAAAGCTCGCCAAGAAGTATGGCGTGGACTTTGCCGTAAGAAAAGATAAGTCCGTTGATCCTCCCCGGTTTCTTGTTTTTGTCCGTTCTAAAGATGCAGATGCTTTGGATGCAATCTGCAAGGAACATCAGGCAAGGGCATTAACCAAGAATGAAAAGCCGAGCGTTCTGGCGCAGCTGAAGAAGTTCAAGGAAATTGTCGCAGCGATTCCGAAGAAGGTTCGAGAGAAGAAACAGGAGCGTGATCTGTGATGGATAAGAGAAAAATGAAAAAGCTCCTGATTCTGAATTTACCGTATTTTCTGGTAGGGTTGTTCGCTACGAATTTAGGAGAAGCATGGAGATTGGCTGAGGGGGCAGATTCATCTGCGAAAATCCTCAGCTTTTTTCATGCCCTTCCGATAGCCCTGAACAATCCGTTTCCCAGCTTTCACCCGTTGGATTTGCTGATTGGTATTCTCTGCGGCGCAGGACTTCGGCTGGCTGTCTATCTAAAAGGCAAAAACGCAAAGAAGTACCGACACAATGTTGAGTACGGTTCTGCTCGTTGGGGAACGGCAAAAGATATTGAGCCGTTTATTGCACCAAAGTTCGAGGACAATGTGATCCTGACGAAAACGGAGCGGCTGATGATGAGCAATCGCCCGAAGAATCCTGCCAATGCCCGAAATAAGAATGTTCTGATTATCGGCGGTTCGGGTTCCGGTAAAACTCGCTTTTGGTTGAAGCCAAACCTTCTCCAGATGCACAGTTCCTATGTGGTCACTGACCCGAAAGGCAGCATCGTGATTGAGTGCGGCAACGCCCTTTTGAAGCATGGCTACACCATCAAGATTTTCAACACCATCAACTTTCAGAAGTCGATGCACTATAACCGTGCGACTTGTTCGTCGCTGAAAAGGCGGCGCACAGCGCTGTTTCAATCAGTTCTGTGAACTGATAATTCGAGAGGTGGAATGAAGGGGTAACGCCCTGAAACGCCTCCCCTGATACTCCGGCATGCAGAGGCCAAACTCTGTGTGAAGCCCGGTAAAGTCGGCAGAGAGATGCCGCAACAGGTTAAGCTGACGAAAGCTGTCCAGAGGTGGACGGTGCATCCTATATGCCGGGGATCTATAAGATACCCATGGTGAGAATGACAGAGATGTCTGACGAAGCTCCCGAATGTAAAGGTCTAAAAGTGCCACACTCAGAAATGGGTGTGTGGGTTAAAGCCCAGGCAGTACGGTTTAGTAGAAATGGTTGTTACGAAACGCCGTGGCACGTTACAGGCGTGTCCAAGCTGTCAGGCCCAGAGGGAACACCTAAAGGTATGTATGTACAGATAGGATTATCGGAACAAGGAAAGGCAGGAAGTCTACTGGATAATCCGGCGAAGAATAATAAGCGGATGAATTCCTGCTGAAAAGCAGTGGTCGAACCGATGATATCGTCTGCGAAAAAGAGGACGGTTAGGAATGGCCACAAGTCAGGCAAAACGTCAGCAGTACACAACCACTATTCATGCAGTCGAGTAAGAAAAAGAAATTGTCGCTCGGTTTCATAGAAATGGGGTGATGTACATGGCACAAAAAGCTAAGAAGAAAAGCAAGTTGCGCCATGCGGAATACTATGACATGCAGAAAACCTTTGACAGTCTGTATGCCGACAGCAAAAGCGGTGAAGTCTTTGGGAATCTGATGGATATCATCAGTGCCCCAAGCAACATCAAGCTGGCATTCAGAAATATTAAAGGCAATGATGGCAGTCATACCGCAGGCACGGATGGGCGGACAATAGAATCATTGGCAGTCATGCCAGAGGATAAGTTTGTAAAGCTCATCCAGAAACAGTTCAGGAGGTATGAACCAAAAGCAGTAAAAAGAGTAGAAATACCAAAGCCAAACGGAAAGATGAGGCCTCTGGGAATACCGTGTATTATTGACCGAATAGTACAGCAATGTATTTTGCAGGTCATGGAGCCAATCTGCGAAGCAAAGTTCTATGAGCACTCTTATGGGTTCAGACCGTGTCGGAGCGCAGAAAATGCGATTTCCTATGCGTATGGACTCGCCCAAAGGAACAAGCTTCACTATGTAGTCGATGTGGACGTTAAAGGATTCTTCGATAACGTTGACCACAGAAAGCTGCTGAAACAGATCTGGACTTTAGGTATACGGGACACCAAGTTGATTCAGATCATCAAGGCCATGCTGAAAGCGCCAATCGAAATGCCTGATGGGGAAACCGTCCTCCCATCCAAGGGAACGCCGCAAGGTGGTATCCTTTCACCATTGCTGGCAAACATTGTCCTCAATGAACTGGACTGGTGGATTGCCTCTCAGTGGGATGAAATGGTGAGGCACATGAAACATCCGTGTAAAGTGACCTACTATCCCAACGGCGCAGAGAAAAAGTGCAACAGCTATACAGCCTTGAAGAAAAGCAACCTCAAGGAGATGCGGATTGTCCGTTATGCGGATGATTTCAAGATATTTTGCAGAACCAAAGAGGATGCAGAGAAAACCTATTATGCAGTCAAAGACTGGCTATGGAAACGGCTAAAACTGGAAGTGTCTGATGAAAAGTCAAAAGTGACTAATCTCAGGAAACGTGATAGTGAGTTTCTGGGTTTTCGCATAAAACTGCGGCGCAAAAGTAACTCGTGGGTGATAACTTCAAATGTCTGCGATAAAGCCATACACAGAATCAGCAAGGAAATGGCTGACAGTGTCAAGGCAATACAAAGTAGTAAGACGGCTGAAGAAATAAGCCTGAATGTGGGGGACTATAATGCCAAGGTTATCGGAGTGCAGGACTATTACTGCATTGCGACAAGGGTCAACTTGAATTTCAGCGATATCGCCCGTCCAATCAATGGACAGCTTCTCCATCGTATTGACGGAATCAAGAAGCAGGGCGAGATCAAAAACAGATATCTGAGGAAACGATACGGAAAATCGAAGCAAATGCGATGGATTGGAGAAACGCCACTGGTTCCATTAGCCTACGTGCAATTCAAGATTCCAATGAGGAAAAGCCGAAAAATCAATCCGTATACGCCCGAAGGTAGAGCAGAGATACACGATAATCTCAGGATTGACGTAAATTCAATGCTCTGGCTGATGAGGCATCCGATACCGACCGAATCAGTGAGATACAACGACAACAGGGTCTCCCTCTATGCAGGGCAAGACGGTAAATGTGCAATCACCGGGAAGAAACTGGATGTTCAAACCTGTATCTGTTACAGGAAAACAAACAATTGTAAGAAGGGCAATGACAGCTACCAGAACCTGTTGCTTCTTTCTTTGCAGGGATTGGCAATAGTCAGCTCGGAAGACATGATGTCTGTAGTGGCGTTGGTGAAGGAATACTCTCTGAATGCCAAAGTTATTACCAAAGTGAACAAACTGCGTGCTACCGCAGGACTGCCGCTATTGGCAGCAAAGTAGCAAACTTAGCCAATGTGAAAGAGTGATTGTGTATCACTGCTGAAACTATGCTTGATGGAACGCCGGATGCGGTGAAAGTCGCATGTCCGGTGTGAAGTGGGGGAAAACCCGGAGATAATTTCAAAGGGTTACCTATCACTATCATTTGTATATATCCGCAGTGAAAAAGATATTCTAAAACTGGTAACAACCATTATTGCTAATACCAAAGGTGAAGGGCAGCAATCAGGTGAGGATTTTTGGGTAAAGGCGGAAAAACTCTATTATTGTGCCCTGATTGGCTATATCTGGTATGAAGGCAGGGAAGAAGAAAAAAATTTTAATACTCTGTTGGAAATGATCAATGCGTCAGAAGCCAGGGAAGATGATGAGAATTTCAAGAATCCAGTAGATCTGATGTTTGATGAACTGGAGCAGAAAGACCCGAACCATTTTGCGGTAAGGCAGTACAAAAAATACAAGCTGGCCGCCGGTAAGACAGCAAAATCTATTCTGATCAGTTGTGGTGCAAGACTCGCACCCTTTGATATTGCGGAACTGCGGGAGCTTATGAGTTATGACGAACTGGAACTGGATCTGGTTGGTGACAGGAAAACTGCATTGTTTGTTATTATTTCAGATACCGATGATACCTTTAATTTTATTGTTTCTATTATGTACACACAGCTTTTTAATCTGCTCTGTGACAGAGCTGATGA
>ENA-OQLI01000229-OQLI01000229.1-human-gut-metagenome-genome-assembly--contig:-NODE-229-length-80594-cov-8.102502_pt1 | contig 80594 bp, 91 predicted proteins | sample MGYA00242805_ERZ504812 | MGnify/ENA primary metagenome ERZ504812 (study PRJEB26092, sample SAMD00036430) | human gut metagenome | host: Homo sapiens | study: EMG produced TPA metagenomics assembly of... | reverse complement strand
CAAGATGAGATATCCCAATAAGTAAGACCCCTTAGAGAGTATGAGGTAGATAGGCTGGAGGTGGAAGTGCAGTAATGTATGTAGCTGACCAGTACTAATCGGTCGAGGGCTTATCCTGAAGGTATGGAAAAGTAAGTTTTGGAGAAAAAGATTAGATTCAATGTTCGGTTTTGAGGGTATGGGTTCATATAAGTGATGAAAGAGAAGTGGTAAGAAGTAATCCTCGATAGCTCAATGGTAGAGCACTCGGCTGTTAACCGAGTTGTTGTAGGTTCGAGCCCTACTCGGGGAGTTAGCTGTGAAGGCAGAGTCCTGAGGAGTGAGAGAGCGCTGGAGAAAGCGTGGAGCCAGGGGAAGGAACCTGGAAAAGAAAAGAGGCTCCGTGGTCAAGCGGTTAAGACATCGCCCTTTCACGGCGGTAACACGGGTTCGATTCCCGTCGGAGTCATTTTTAGATTGTGTTCTGCATATAATATAATAAACAAGGCGCAGTAGCCAAGTGGTAAGGCAATGGTCTGCAACACCCTGCTCACTGGCTCTCAGCCAACATAAAAAAATAAATACGGCGACGTAGCCAAGTGGTAAGGCAATGGTCTGCAACACCAGTATCCACCGGTTCAAATCCGGTCGTCGCCTCTCATCAAAACCTCGGAAACCTTGATTTTCCGAGGTTTTTTTGTTGTCTGCGTTACGTCTGATGGTGCTATTTATACAGTTTAGACCCTTGCCTCTATCTCATTTTTTTCTCATTGTACTTGAATTTGTAAAATTAACAAGTGTCGTTAGAAATCGTTAAAAATCGGATAAAATCGTTTCATAAGGTGGAAATAGAGTGGAGTTTTTTAGGCCGTTAGTAGATCAACCAATCCGCCCTTTCCCTGTTCCTCTGTGTGAAGATAGGTTTTAACCACAACCTTGTAGTCATCGCCTAATAACTCGGCTACGGCCTTCAGCTCCTGATGATTCTGTGTCTTACGGAGCAGCCTGGTAGCGAACGTATGCCGAAGGGCATGTGTGCCATAGTGAGGCAGTCCGGCTCTTTTCAGAATCCGATCTAGAGTCAGCTGAATATTACGGGCCGTTGGGAGTAATCCTGTTTTTGTTGTTACAATCAGATCATCCCGGACTGTACTTGTTTCATAGTAGCCAAGCATTAAATCCAGACAATACTCTGCTTCCTTGTTTAAGGGAACTGTCCTGACGCTTCGTGGATACTTTGGAGCAGTCAGAATACGCTTTGTTTTTGTTGAGGCATCCTTATCCCGATTCTTTACGGTGCTGACAGTTTCGTAGACGTGGTATGCGCGCCTCCCATCGACTGTCATAATACCTGATTTTGAAAGTGCGAGCAATTCGCCTTCCCGGAATCCCGTATTTAAGGCAAAGACTAGAAGCGGTCCATAGCGATAAGCCAGGGAACCATCTGGATTTCTAGCCATAGCGGTTTCATTAAATTTGGGGAGGTACTCATCAGGCATTATCTCAATCTCTTTTGTTTTCACCTCCAGCACAGATTCATCAGGCAACTCGACAATGGACAACGGGTCGTATGATTTGGGTAGATCCTTCATTTCAATTCCGAAACTTATCATAGCCTGCAAAAAGAGGTATGCTTTCTTGATGGTTGATATGCTGTACTTGCTTGACAAATTATCAATAAAATCCTGAATTTGCAAGCCATCTAAATTACACATCAAGACCTTTGCCAGATCGCTCTCCTCTATCTGCTTATGAAATGTCCTTTCAAGCCGGTCCAGGCTGGAGTTCTTAAATTTGCCGCGTTTATTTTGCTGCTCTTTGTGATAAAGAAATTTTTCTCCATATTGCTGAACCGTCAGCTTTCTTGTGACAGCTTCGCCAGTTTGAACAAGTATTTTATACTTATCCATTCTGGCTTTCACTTCGCTTTTTACATCTCCCGTGAATTCTTTGCCTTTGTATCGAGCTACCCACTTACCTTTGGAGTTTTTAAAGAGTGATCCATCACCTTTGCTTCGTCTCGGCTTCGATTGAGGCTGTTCTTTTGATTTAACTTCTGCTTTAGTTTTACTCATTGTATGCTCTCCTATAAGGTACAATGAACTCTACCCTACAGGAAGCCATATATTTGCTGTAGGATTATTATAGTACGATATAGTGTTTGTGACAACCGTAATCTATTTAATTGAGAGTTCCTTACCAGTATTCTTTTTTATGAAATCTTGCAATGCTTTAGGGGAAGTAAAGTAGTCCCGCCCTAATTTGGTCACCGGGAGAATTTTACTTTGCAAGAGTTCTCTGGTTTTTGTCTTACCCAATCCGAGCATATCTGCGATTTCTGCAACCGAGTATTTCTTGAAATCTTCCGAGACTGTATTATCTGCATTAGGATTATTCATGAAGATATCCTTCTTTCTAAGTTTATTAAACGCATATCTCCCTGCATCCCCTTCCTATGCCCTTCCCGGCCACGTAGCAGGCTGTACGGTGTACGATTCAATCCAGGGGCGGCGCAGCTTACAGCCAGGCTGTCCAGGGAACCTATATAAAATGCTGGTATATGCTCTTCAGTTATCAAAGTGCGGGTGATATTGAAGCTGAAAGAAAAGCTACTTACCAGCTTCGGAAAATCACATACTGTTTATAAAGAGGGGGAGAAAATCCAAATTATTGAAATATTTTAAAAATTTAAGATACTATAAAAAGCACTATGATATTGACAACATACTAGATATTGTGTTAGTATGGCTTTGTAATTGATTTTTGTGCTCCGGAGGACGGTATTCTGGCGGGTAAAAGGCCAGGAGGATTCGTTCCGCACACGTTGTTTAAGATTGTAGTGATGTCAGGAAAACGCCATGATGACTGGTATTTTTCTGGCATTTTTTATGGTCCGGGAAAGGGCGGTCCTGTCTTGTGGGTATCCACACGTATAAGGGAATGATGACAGTGTAAGAAATGCTTATGCTGGCTCATTCCCTTTTTTATTGCCTAAAAAGCACGTGCTTTAAGGATAAAAAACCAAAATAAGAAAGGTGGAAAAACAAATGAATGAAATTATGTATGCAGACAACTATTCCAGGCAGTTTCAAGCGCAGGACGAATTTTTCGACTGTCTGAAGGCGATTGGAGGAAGATCCAGATGGGAACGGAAACGCTCCAAGGATCTTCGGCTCGTTGCAATCATGGATGAGGACAGCAAAATTGCAAAGGAACTTAAGGAACAGTATGAGCAGGAGGGCCTGGATATCGGTATTCTGACGGATACCATGGAGAATACCAGGCTGGTACTGAAAGCCAAGGATAAGTATTACCCAGTGAGAAGCTGTGCGATTAAGACGATCTTAGATCGCGCCGGTATTTCAGGGGCGGTGTTAAACCGTCTGGAGAAGAATGTATACGCCCGGATACTGAACGACTGTCTGAAGATCACAAAGGGAGAATCCCTGTTGCGGATCTCAGACGGTAAAGTATCTGCGGTGCATGGTGGAGATTGCTGCGACTACTCCATTCTGGATATGGAGCAGGTTTTTGCTCATGTAGTGGAGTTCCTAAATAAGACTTTTCCTGGGGCAAGTTTTTTAGGCGGTTTTTACGATCACACAAGGGCATCGGGCCTGTGGGAACTTTCCAGGAATGATGAACTTCTGGGAGCGTACCGCAAAGAGCTGGAAAACTGCGGCCTTGATTCGGATGATATGAAGGCGGCCCTCCGGGTATCCACATCAGATGTCGGTACCAGCGGGGCTAATTTATATCCCATGCTGCTCTGTGGCCCCAAGCAGAATACCATTGCTCTGGGTGATCCGTTAAGGCTCAGTCATGAAAATGGAGTTACACTGGAGCAGTTTGATAAGCAGCTGGGGCTGCTGTTTGGAAAGTACCAGGCTGCATTAAAGAATCTGACAAGGCTCCTGGGTATTTTAATTACCAATCCCGGAAACTGCATGATTGGGATTATGAAAAAGGTGAAGGTTCCGAAACGATATATCACGGAAGCCTTGAATTTGTTTATATCCCAGAACGGAACAGGAAGCTGCACGGCCCACGAAATTTACTGTGGGATGTCAGAAGTGATTTTTATGCTGACGTGCGAAGGGGAGTCAGGAGGCCATATTGCCACCATGGAAGAAAAACTTGCCAGAGCTTTGTCTTTGGACTGGAAGGAATTTGATGTTCCGGGAGAAATCAAGTGGTAAAAAATGCAGGCTGTGAAAAACGTTCAATCACATTAAGAACGAAGAGGAGGGAGACCTCTTCTTTTTTCTTACCATGAGGAAGGAGAGATTTTATGTTTTTGAATCTGAATTACAGTCCAGAGGTAGTCGTTGATACGACTACGCTTACTGAAAAGGAATGGTTGGAATACCGCAGGCTGGGAATTGGCGGGAGCGACGTAGCTGCCATTATGGGTCAATCACCGTTCTGTACCGGCCGGGATCTGTATTATGACAAGCGGGGTATCCGGCCGGTAGTCAATGAAGATGAGGATAACTGGGTGGCTAAATCCGTTGGACATCGTCTGGAGGAACTGGTTGCAGAGATATTTTCTTATAAAACAGGATTGAAAGTCTACCCAATCCATAAGATGTTCCGTCATCCGCTCTATCCTTTTTTACTGGCCGATGTGGACTTTTTTATTGATTTCCCGGACGGAACCACAGGCATCCTTGAATGTAAAACATCAAACTATCATTGTCAGGACAAATGGGAAAATAACTGTGTGCCGCTCAATTATGAGTATCAGTGCAGACATTACATGGCTGTTATGAACTTAAATGTGGTCTATATCGCCTGTCTGTTCGGAAATAATGAGAATGAGTATGTCATCCGAAAAATTGAGCGGGACTATGATCTCGAAGAAGATCTTATCAATGAGGAGGCATATTTTTGGAATGAATATGTCCAGAAAGAGCAGGAACCTCCATACGTGGAAAGCGGTGAGCTGATACTGGAAAGTATCAGGAGGCATTTTGGGCCTGGAGATAAAGACGAGGACGAAATAATCCTCCCGGGAGCAATACGCGATAACCTGGACCAGTATTTAGCCTTAAAAGAGCGGAAATCCGCGATTGATAAGGAATCGAGAGAGATTGAGGGGAAGATGAAAAGCCTCTATGCCGGTGTGGTTGAGCGTATGGGTGTTAGCTGTAAAGCATCACTGGATCTCGGTCCGTGCAAATACCTTGTTACATATAATCCGGTCTATCGAACCGGAATCAGTAAGAATAGCCTGGAAAAGCTGCAGGTGCAGCATCCGGATATCTATGATGAATATGTAGAAGTTACGGAAAGCAGGCGGTTTTCTGCCAAGAAAGTGGAGGCGGCCTGATGATAAGAGAAAACGATATGGTTTATATCTGTTCTCCCCTTTCTGCACCTACAGCTAATGAAATCCGCGCAAATATGGAACTGGCCCGCAGTTATATGCAGTTGGTATCGAAAGTTTTCCGGTGCCGGGCGGTGGCTCCTCATGCGTATCTTCCGGAGCTTCTGGATGACAGAGTTTTATGGGTGCGTGAACTGGGAATCAGCGTTGGCATGAAGTTGTTGGAACACAGCCAGGCGTTGATTGTTTGCAGCCCGGTAATCAGCTGCGGTATGCAGGCCGAGATCGTAAAGGCCAGGGAGCTGGGAATACCCGTATATGCCCTTCTAAAGGAGGACCCTTATATTGGCGTGGTGCAGACGCCTTCTACATGAAAGGAGGCGTTGACGTGAGATGTAGATACGACAGGGAGATCTATTCCAATCCGGAGAACGGATATTGTATATTTCAGTATCTTACGGAGGAACCGGTGCCGGAAGGTGCGAAAAACTCCTTCTATAAGGGAAATAAAACCGCATTTGTGGCGGTCGGATATCATCTGCCAAACGGAGACGTGCTGGAATATGAGCTAAACGGAACCTGGGCCAAGGGCAGGAATGGACTGCAGTTTGCGGTCGAATATTATGACGATATTTTATCGGACACAGAGGACGGCATTTACCAGTATCTTAGTTCCGGCGCGGTGAAAGGAATAGGCCCCAAGACAGCGGAGGCGATTGTGAACCAGTTTGGTAGACAAACCTTTGAGATATTTGACGCAGAACCGGAAAAGCTCCTGTCGATTAAGGGAATCACAGAGAAAAAGCTGTCCATGATCCTGACGTCCTATCAGGAAGCGCATTCCAGAAGGGAATTAACTATGTTACTGGCACCCTATCAGCTGGGGCCGGGAAAGATTGCCAAGGTGCAGACCGCATATGGGGATCGCGCGCTGGAGGTAGTACGCAGTGAAACCTATGAACTCTGTAAGGTGCAGGGATTTTCCTTCACGCAAGTTGACCGGATCGCAATGGCAAATAACATATGCCTTTTCGATCCGCAGCGGATCAGGGAGTGCCTACGCTATGTGATAGACGACAATATGCGGGCAGGGAACCTCTACATGGATAAAGAAACCTATATCAAGACTGTATATCAATATTTAAACCATGGATTCCCGATGGAAGCCGTCAGCAGGAAACAGATCTGTGCAGTCGCTAATCAGATGTTTGCAGAGAGCGAGCTGGTGGTTGATGGAACTGCTGTCTATACCAAGAGTGCTTATGAACAGGAGGAAGGTACAGCAAATGCCATAGCGGAGCTGTTGCTTCAGGAGCCGGACAAAACAGATATCATTAGTCTGCTGAAGGAGGCTCAGGAGGAGCTGGGAATCCAGCTTGCCATGCGGCAGGAAGAAGCTGTTATCATGGCTTTCCGTTACCGCTTCAGTATTATTACGGGAGGGCCGGGAACCGGAAAGACAACAGTGGAGAAAGTAATCCTTTATATTCATCAAAAGATTGATGATGGAACCGTCCTTCTTATGGCACCGACTGGGAAAGCAAGCAGGCGTATGGCAGAGAGCACCGGCTATCCGGAAGCGTCTACCATGCACAGTGCGCTGGGAATTGTGAGTGATGATGAGGATTTTTGGATGGACTCCGATTCTTTGGAGGCATCCCTGCTTTTGGCTGATGAGTTCAGTATGGTTGACATGAAGCTGGGAAACACCTTCTTTGGCCGGATAGACAGAGATACCAGAGTGGTTCTGGTTGGAGACGTGAAGCAGCTGCCATCGGTGGGACCGGGAAATGTGTTTCGGGAACTGATTGAAAGCGGAATCATCCCTCTTACGGTTCTTGACGTGGTCTTCCGGCAGGATAAAAACAGCAGGATTGTTCAAAATGCGGATCTTATGCAAAAGGATCAGACAGAGTTCGCGTATGGGGAGGATTTTGTCTGGCTGCCGGTCGAAACAGAGCTGGAAGCTAAAAACCTGGTACGAAAAGTCTATGCGGATGAGGTTAAGCAAAACGGCGTGGAAAACGTTCAGATTCTTACGCCGCGCAGAAAGGGAGACGGTGTGAGCGTCAACGGGATGAATGAAGAACTTCATGAAATGATGAATCCAGCCCGGAAAGGCCAGCTGGAAATGAAAGCTGCTGGCCATACATTCCGCGCCGGGGATAAGATTATTCAAAATAAAAACAAAGACGGAATCAGTAACGGGGACAGCGGATTCATAAAGGCTATTTACCTGGACAGTGACGGGATTAAAAAAACTGAAATTGCGTTTGGTAGCCGTATTGTGGAATATGATGAGGAACAGATGGAAATGGTGGAACACGCCTATATCCAGACGGTTCACAAATCCCAGGGCAGCGAGTATCCGGTGGTGATCCTGCCATGGCTGATGGCGTTCCGCCTCATGTTAAAGCGTAATATCCTTTATACCGCCATAACAAGAGCCAAGGTAAAGCTGATTATCATAGGACAGAAGCGGGCCATTGAGAAGGCAGTCCATAACACGAAAAATGAAAAGCGCCTGACCCGGTTAGGGGAACGACTTACCAGACGGTATTATGAGCTGTTGGAGGAACGCAGGCTGGAGGAATCCGTATATGAACAGATGGCAATTAATTTTTAGGAGGAATTTAAACGATGAATAGGACAAAAATTGTTTCACAGGGTATGGTGCGCCGCCTGGATGCATTATCGCAGGCTGCAGTTGACTTCTGTAAGGTACTGGTGGATGGCAGCACGGATAGAGACGGCCAGGAGTTAAAGAACGTCTTAGACCGTGGTGTGCGAAACCAGATAATCCATTTTGCGGTAGAGAAACTGGAGGAACTGGGATTTACCATCTGTATTCCCTACGTTGAAAGCCGGAATCCGGCGCGGCTCAGACGCTGCACCCAGTTGGACTGTAAATGCAAACAGTGTAATTATCAGGAGAAGCAGGACGAGCGGGAGCGCGTTTTCGATGTAATCGAGCAGGCGCTGTCCATGGCAGGCTACCAGGTGCTGTATGGGGAGAATGGCGAGGTCATAATCCGCAATAGTATGTTGGAGAAGGACATGGCCGTACAGATTAGTGAATTGCCGGATCAAAGAAAGGGGGCAATCAATGAATAAGAAGCCGGACTGGAAAGCAGAATTTTGTACCATGCTGGAGAAACTTACTGAGCGCCGTTCTATCTGGAAAGTGTGGAATGACTTCATTACTCTGGCTGCAATCACCATCTCAAACCTTGTGAAAACAAGCAGCTGGGATGAGAGGGAAGAAGAATATCTGTCCATCATACATACCTATCAGAAGGAGGAACAGGACATCATCGTACAGCTTTTCGCTGTTATGCAGCTGGCTTATGAAGAAAACGACAAACAGGATTTCCTGGGGAATATATGTCAGGAGCTGGAGTTGTTGCAAAGGCTAAAAAAGCAGTATTTCAGCTCTTGCAATGTTTCCGTTGCAATGCCGAGTTTGTGTGCGAGAAACTGATATGGAATGACCAATTAGAAATGAAAGGGTATTTGTCCGTATATGATTCGGCGTGCGGAACCGGAACGATGTTAATTACGTTTGCACATATGCTTCAAAAGAAGGGAATCAATCCGCAGACGAATGCATTATTTGTGGGCCAGGATGTTGACCGCATATCGGCTTTGACGTGCTACATTCAGTTAGCCATATTGGGTTTACCCGCGTATGTAATTTGTCGGGGATACCTTGTCAAATTCGGGAAGAATTCCGGGTAATGAGGTTTGGTATACACAGGAATACATTGTAAATGCGGAACTTTTTGTGGATAACCAGGAACTCTGTCCGGAAGAATATGGACAGTCCGCCCCTCTTGATGGAAGGGTAGAAGATCTTTCTGAAGATGAGGAGGAGAAACGGGCCAGTTGAGTTTCTGTAAAAAGATAAAAAAATTCAAGTATTTCAGCGGTTGGCGGCTCTTTACTATATAGAGGTTAAGATACCGCCTGCCGCTCACAAGAGAGGAGCGAAAGCGAATGAGTGAAACAATCAATACAACGATGTATGACAGGGTGGATGAAGTCAGAAATTTGAACCGGATTGAAGGTTTTGATCCCAGGCAGTATATGAGGAATTTAACTGGAAGTGATGGGACCGTAAAGCAGTATCTGGATGTGGTGTACCGTAAACTGTGGTTCCGCCTGAAGAATCCGGAAGGGAAGATTGTCAAAAAGCTGCTAAAGCTCACGGAGCAGACGGCCATTGTGGAGGCCAGGATTTACTTAAACAAGACGGATCCGGAGGACAGCTATATTGCCAGTGCGTTTGCCCAGAAGTTTGTAAGTCAGGACGAACAGTTCGGAGCCAAATTTCTGGAGCTGGCGGAGACTGCCGCCGTGGGGCGGGCGCTTGCTGATGCGGGATATGGCTTACAATTTGCCGATCTGGAAGGCGAGCAGGACCCAAATGTGGTCGATGCGCCTCTTGGACAGAACCGCGGTGAGGGAAGCAATTACATTTCTGATATGCCCGGCACTATGACTGAAGAAGTGAATGGTTCACAGGGCCAGCAGGCCGTACCAAACCAGAATCCGGTAATGGCTCAAAACCAGACACCTATGCAGGGGAATCCGGCAGCGTCGGCAGGCTATATGGAACCGGCCGCTTCCCTGGAAGCATACATGCAGGAAACCTCCAGTGTGGCTTATGGAATGCCTCCGGCTTTTGGCGGGGGAACACCGGTACAGAATCTGGTGCCTGCTAATTATAATTATGCTGCAGGCCAGACAGTACCACAGGGCCAGGCAGTACCGCAGAACCAGGTACGGCCTCAGAGCCAGGCAGTACCACAGAACCAGGTACGGCCACAGGGTCAGGCAGTCCAGCAGAATCAGGCATGGCCGCAGGGCCAGGCAGCTCCGCAGAACCAGACAGCGCCACAGAATCAGGTGCCGCCGCAGAACCAGGCTCTTGCACAGGAGCAGATACAGCCAGTCGGCCAGGCACCGCAGTTACCAGTTATCACACCGGATATGACAGACGAACAGATTTATGCGCTGTTGGACTATAAATCAGCGGCGTCTGTTGTTGTCTCAACCAAGATCAATCATGGCAAGACATTAGGGCAGATTGCGATAGACCGGCCGAAGGACTTAAACTGGTATGCAAATGATTATAAGGGGCCGGATAAGCTCTTGCGGGTTGGCGCTAGATTCCTGATTGACGCAGCAACAAACAGGGTAGCTTAATGACATGCAGCCTGGCTTTTGCCGGGCTGCGGAAAGGAGGGAGGAATTATATCGGATGAATGAGGTGTTTCCATTTGACATTAGTGATATCGTATTCCTTCTGAACCTGAAAATACGTCGAAAAAATCAAACAAGCTGGGATTGTGACTGCCCATTTTGCGGCAAAGAGGGGAAGCTGAATATTAACCTGGAGAAGAACGTATTCCGCTGCAATAAATGTGGAGAAGGCGGAGGCCAGCTCCAGTTATATAGCAAGGTATATGGTCTGGATCGGGCTACGGCCTGTGAACAGATTAAGAATTATCTGGGAAAAGGCATCCAGGCTCCGGAATATGAGAGCTTTAAGAAAACGGTGAAATCCAAACCGGAAGTGATCCATGCAGACCGGGCTCCTGATCGGGTGCTGCATCAAACATATTCCACGTTCCTCTCCATGCTTACTTTATCGGAGACACACGGAAAAAATCTTTTGGAACGCGGATTAAGTATGGAGCAAATCCAGAAGAATGGATACAAGAGCACGCCAGTCTTCGGCTTTCGGAAGCTGACAGAACGGCTGATTGAAGCCGGCTGTACCGTGGAAGGTGTTCCTGGATTTTACCAGGAGGAGGACGGGGCCTGGAGTATCCGCTTTAAGCGGAAGTGCAGCGGCTTTTTAATTCCGGTCCGGACAATCGAGGGGTATATTGTGGGAATGCAGATCCGTTTGGATTACCCGTTCGATCATACCAAGTATATCTGGTTATCCAGTATCAACGATAAGATGGGAACCAGCTCTGGAAGCCCGATTCATTTTGTAGGGAATCCGAGGGATGAGATTGTATTCCTCACAGAAGGCCCACTGAAAGGAGACATAGCCAGTTTCCTGTCCGGTCGCAGTTTTGCCTGTGTCCCAGGCGTCAACCAGTACGCGAATCTGCCGGAGCTTATCGCACAGTTAAAGCGGCTTAGAGTCAAGATGGTTTATGAGACCTATGACATGGATAAGCTGTTAAATACGGTTTGTCAGGCGGATTATAATACAGACTGCGTAACGTGTGCGTTCCGGCAGGAAAAAGGAAAACATCAGTGCCTGAAAAAAATAGAGAAACGGAAGCATATCCAGAACGGGTGCAGGAAGCTGTATGGCATCTGTAAGGAGCTTTTGGTACCGTGCAAGCAGTTTGTCTGGGATTTAGACCAAGAAGGCGCCTGGGCTGGAAACCTGAAAGGTGTGGATGACTGGCTGCTCGATCTGGAATGTAAAGCATCCGAGTGATGCGGAATAAATATAAGGCAGGGAAAAGATGAAGGTAACAATAGAGATTGATGAGGATGAGCTTCAGAAAGCAATTATAGATATGGTTGCAAAGGAATGTGCGAGGGCTTATTTTAAGCGTGATGAATATAAAGGGATCGAAAAAGCGGTCAAGGAGGTTATTTATAGTCAGAAAGAGGAGCTGCTGTCGCGCTGCGTGGATAAAGCATCGGCAGAACTTACGCGGAAAGCGTTACCCAAGTTGCTGGAAAAGCTGACGGAATGATGTTTCCGTAATAAATGACAGCGGTTCAGACAGCTCGGAGCTGGCAAGGAGAAAGGTGCAGATGTATGAAACCGAGATTTAAAAACAATATGATTATCCATTGTCCGGAACGGCAACAGGCTTTGTGGCTGATTGCAGAAACTGAAGTTCCGGAAAGAAACTGCAAAGAGGAAGCCATTGCAGGCTGGGATAAGTATAGAGAGAAAACCGTGTATGGCCTGATGGGGGAACCTTCCTATGAGGCCCCGACGTTGGTGTGGGTATGCTCGATGGATGATGAAATAATGGAAGGCAAAGTAATTACGGAATATGCTGATTTGTATAGCTAAATAAGTAATATATGGGTGTTCAATACTAATTTTAATTGGTATTGGCACCCATTTTTTATACCGTTTGTTGGGAAATACGTGGTCTGTCCGTATATAGTATGTATAGAAAATAAAAAAGGAGTGGATACATAACATGTATAGAACGAAAACAATCGCAGTCGATCACGGGAACCGGAACATAAAGACCGAGAATCAAATTTTTACATCAGGGCTAGTAGAGAGTGATACGGAGCCGCCGCTGGGGGACTTCCTGTCTTATAACAAGAAGTATTATACACTGTCACAACAGCGGATTCCTTACATGAGGGATAAAACGAAAGACGACCGGTTTTTCATACTGACCCTGTTTGGGATTGGCATGGAACTGGAGCTGGAAGGACAGCGGCCGAGGAATGAAATTACAAAAGTAAATCTGCCCGTAGGGCTGCCACCGGCGCATTACGGTTCACTATATAAAAAGTTTGAGCGGTATTTCAAAAGAGAAGGAATCATTCAGTTTTCCTTCAGAAGAAACAGCTATTCTGCTATAATCGGGGATGTGGTTTCCTATCCACAGGACTATGCAGCAGCCATGACAATCTATCCGGAGATCAAGCGGCATACCAAGGTCCGGATTTTTGATATTGGCGGATTCAGTGTGGATTATCTGGAGTTAAAGAATGGAGTGCCGGATATGAATATCTGTGATTCCCTGGAAAACGGAGTTATCACCTTATATAACCGGATTAAGTCCAGGGTCAATTCCGAGTATGATTTATTACTGTCCGAATCAGAGATTGATGACATCATCCAGGGAAAGAAAACGGATTTTAATGAGCAGATACAGGGGCTGGTAAGGAATATAACCAAAACCTTTGTAGACGATCTGTTAGGAGCCTTCCGGGAGCGGAGCATGGATTTAAGGACAGGCTGTGTGGTCTTTGTCGGTGGCGGAGCTTTACTTTTGAGAGAGCATCTGGAGAGGTCAGAGAAAGTGGAAAAAGCGATTTTTATACCGGAGATTACGGCCAATGCGCGAGGCTATGCCAAGCTCTATAACCTTTCAAAAGTTGGGAGGTAGCCTGATATGCGGGAAAAGAAGAATGAATTTGTTTTCACGATTGGTTTTAAGAAAAAGGATCCGGAACATGTTAGAGTTGCAAAGATGTTAAATGAGATGGACCCCAAAAACCAGTTTATTGTTAATGCGGTCTTATGCTATGTAGATTCAGGGTATGTAAATGTCCGACCATGGAATCTGCAGCCTTTATTTGTACAAGCTGAAAATATCCAGCCCTCAGTGCAGATTAAGCAAGGGCCTAAACCACTGAAGGAGGATGAAGAACTGGATGAAAACGATGCCAGAACGATTATGCAATCTCTAAAAAATTTTCGTGCATGACACTACTATGAACATTGTTTTATTATTCATTACCATGAAAATGAATTTTTACTACGCAATAAAAGTAACAAATATATTTGGGGTTTTACAATGGAGACGGTAAGTTGAAATGTACAGCTATGTGTGTATAACATTCAGTAAATATTTCTTAATATCACAGATGTAATCGTTTTATATACTTTTTCTCTGTGATAGGAAACAATGTGATACAAACTTTGGCACTGAATATTAAATAAGTATCTTAAATTACATAGTAATTTTTGGTACAATAGAATGAAAGAGGGGTAGATGAAAGGTAATTTTTACACCAGCGGTTTTGGCTTGTCCTGTTAGTTTTCGGATCATAGAAAATCTTGTCGGGAAGGATTAAAAAACGGATGATATCTATGTAAATACCTATGGAAGGCCATGTTTATTTCAGAATAACCCCTTACAACCAATTTTTTGTACTTTTAATTATGTTATTGTAGAGGACTGAAAATATTTAGGTTAAAGTGAGGGAAACATTATGATAGAAATATTAATCTGTGATGATGATAAGTATTTTTGTGGTTACATGGAAAACTGTATATTGGATTGGGCATCTAAAAATCAGTGTGAAGTAAATATAGAACAGTGCTATTCTGGAAAAAGCCTGCGACAATTCATGAAAGAAGAATATCCCTATTTACTGTTTCTGGATATAGAACTTGGGGATGAGACGGGAATGCAGATAGGCGATTATATCCGAGAGGGGCTAAAGGATGAGAACCTCCAGATTGTATTCGTATCATCCCATACACAGTACGCGATGCAGCTGTTTCATATAAGGCCCTTTGACTTCCTGGTAAAACCAATCGGGCCGGAGCAGCTCGCACAGGTCCTTTCCAGATACTGTGCAGTTAAATTAAAGGATAATAAGAAATATTTTGCTTATCAGCAGAAAAATCACACGATTCGCATTGACCTGAACAATATTATGTATTATCAAAGCGACAGAAAGAAGGTTAAAATATTTACGGAAAATAGACAAATGAGTCAGCAGGATTTACTTTATAGAGGAGAGTTGAATCAATATATTGAGTTTTATGGAAGCTTAGAAGAGACTATGCAACAGTTAGAGCGAAGACAGTTTTGGCGTATCCATAAATCATATATAGTGAATATAGACTATGTAAAATCATTTGGACGGGACCACTTTCTTCTGAAACATGATATTGAAATACCTGTTAGCCGATCGAGATGGAAAGAAGTTCAACAGTGGATTTTACAGTATGGATATGCATAGCATCTTATGTAAGAAACAATATGGCGGAATAAAACATGATACAGAATGGAGAAAATAGTCATGGTAATTTTTTTGATAAATAGTCTATTTGGAATTTTCCTGACCTATAAGATGGTTGGGATTCTGCTTAAGCGGCTGTGTATCAGCGTAAAAGCGTGTATTTTACTTTATTTTATATATTACATAATTAACAATCTTGTATATTTCTTATGGAAAAACGATAAAATTACATTGATTTCAAATTATATTTGCCTCTATATAATTGTTTTCATTGCCTATGATGAATATATTTGGAAAAAGATACTGGTACCTTTGTTGCTTGCGACTATAGGCTATTGCACGGAAGAACTGTTTTGGTACTTGCTAATGATATTCTTTAAAACACCAGATATATCAGTTGTTGCGGTCCTTTCTAACTTTATGTTCTGTATTGTTCTGGCTCTCCTACAGGGACATTTTAATCGGGGAGTGAACGATTTGCGTCTAAGGCATGAGAATCTATTACTGATTATGCTGCCAATCACCAGCATGTTTGTCGTATTGGCAATGGATACAAAAATGAATCCAGAATTAAAGGCAGGAGGAATATTCGGGATAATTTTATTGAATATTGTAGTATTTTATTTATATGAGCAACTAGCGAGCGCATATGAAAAAGAAATGGAACAATATTTACTCAGCCAAAAACTCAGACAATATGAGAATCAATTGGAGCTGATGCGCGAATCTGTCAAACGGATCCGTTCGATTCGTCATGATATCAAGAATCATATCATTGTTGTGAAACAGTTGCTCAATGATAAAAAGATAGAGGAGATTAACGACTATCTGAAACAATTAGAAGATGTAATGGCAACAAATAAGGAATATGCAAAGACAGGAAATGATTGTGTAGACAGTATCATTAATTATTATATGGATGAGGCCGAAACAATGGGTGCCACGATAGAACTGACACTTAAGATACCGGAATCTCTGCCAATTGCCTCATTAGATATCAGCATTATTCTTGGAAATCTATTGCAAAATGCAGTGGAGGCTCTAAAAAAATGTGAAGGGAATAAAAGACTGTATGTTTTATTTAGTATGGAAAAGGGGACCTTACGGTTAAGGATTATAAATACCTATAATGGTAACCCCATCATGTCTAATGGAAAGCATTTACAAACATCAAAGACGATGGAGATGGACCATGGATTTGGCCTGCAGTACGTTAAGGAGTCAATTAATAAATATAATGGTGAAATGGAATATAAGATTAAGGATGATGAGTTTGAGGTGAATGCTTTTATTTTAATGGGAGAAGAATTCTAAACATAAAAATCAATTGCAATAAAATGCCGATTTCCGTATGCAAAAGTTGTGGCTAAGGAATCGGTATTTTTTATATGTGGGCAGAAATAAAGTCCACTTACAGGATTAAACTCAAAATAGAATTTTTTGTACTCTTTTTAACAATTTTCTAAGCAATAATCTATATGTTCTGCTAAAAATGACTGGTAGGTCTGGTGGTAGATTGTATTAAATGCAAATTATACCATTAAAATGGTTATTTGTACCATTTGCAAATTATTACTAAAAATTTGTGATATACTTTATCCATTAAAAATGAGGAGGGGAAACAATGAAATTTATCAAAAGTTTTATTAAAAATCATTCCACTCAAATTACCAGTTTTGCACTGGCGATGGCCGTAATCATTACAAACATGAACTGCTGGGGAAAAGCATTTCAAGAGAAATTGCCGGAAGAGATTGATAAACTCCGTAAATTCAAATGATTGACTGGATTTTAGAAATCTTAAAAGAAAGCGGCGCAGTTGGAAACAATAATGAAACAATTGTAAAATATGGACTGCAGAAGGCAGGAAGTTTTTTGCTAGATTTGATTATTACTTTCATATGCGCTGCTTTTTTTGGAATCCCCATAGAGGGAGTGGTTTTCTGGATAGTTTTATTTGTACAGAGAATGTATATTGGTGGATATCATGCCAAGACCCAGCTAAGGTGTCTGTTTATTTCGTGGATAGTGACAATAATTTCTTTTTCGATTATAAAAATGGATATGAGTGATAGAGTATTGCTCTATATGATGGGAGTGGTAACCATAATTATTTGGTTGGCAGCACCCGTGGAAGCTGAAAACAAGCCATTGTCTGAACGGGAAAGGGTACTTTATCGGAAGATTGGAAAATGGATGATGGGAATTTGTTTTATGGTGGCAGTGATAGCTAAATCCATCCACCTATATGTAATATTTAAACCACTTGCACTTGCAACAATCGGAACAGGACTAGGAGTTATCATAGCGCTGGTCCTAAAATATCAAAAAGCAGGTAATTGTAGAAAATAATATATGGTAAATGAAAGGGACAATTTCTATCGGTATGCGGCCAAAGTAGAAATCTTAAAGCGAGGCAAATTTGACGTTGTGCTATACAATATTGAGACAGACATTAAAAAAAGCCATTTGTATTTTTGGAATCGATCATGGCAGAAACAAAAATACCGTTATAAATTAATGGATTGTATTATGAAAGATAAAACCGTTGTGAGCTGTTCAATTAAGGAAGATTCATTTGTACAGGCGATGTGGATTTTTCCTGGCAGGGAAGAATAGCAAAGGCCTAACTTACAATTTTATCTGTCATGCCAAGACAATCTGCAAATATGAACGGAGGCATAACAGAGAAGAGATATCCAAACTGCGATGTTTCAGAGCGGGGAATAGGAAGATAACAATGAAAAAGTATAAAAAAAATTATGGCTTTTTAATTATGGCCCTCCTCTTTATGCTGATGTTTTCCTTCATATCGGAAGCAAACGAACACAGCAGTGATAAGAAAGGGCTGGATGTTATTTTCGTTATGGACTACAGTGGTTCGATGAAAACGAATGATCCGGAACAAACAGCACAAGGAATGGTAAAAGCATTTATAGACACTGTACATAGCGCAGACATACGCATTGGATTCGTGGCATATAATGACCGGCTTCTTTCAACAACTTCCCCGATTTCAGTAGGAACAAATGAGGAAAGACAAGTATTAAGGCAGTTAATTGATGCACCTGGATATTCTGGAAATACAGATATAGGTCTGGGACTACGGAATGCTCACGAATTGATTTCACAGGAAACGAACCGCAAAAAGGCAATTGTTTTAATTTCAGATGGGGAGTCAGATTTAAAAGGATCTCAAACCGGCAGGGGATTGGAACAATCGCTTCAGGACGAGGAGTATGTGGCACAAAAATGCGGGGAGCAGGGCATACCAATCTACTCCATAGCTTTTGGAAAATACGATGGGAATACTGCGAATCTGGAATCGCTCTCAAAACGGACCCAAGGACAGATGTATTTCGTTAATGAGCCATCGACACTGATTGAAATATTGTATGGCATTTTTGCCGACAATATGGACTACCGCATCCAGCAAATCACAGACAGTATCTATGCACCTGGTATACAGAATATTCTGTTTAAACTGGACGATGCCTATCTGGATGAGTTGGATGTGCTTGTTATATCACCTCAATCAATTGGACCGGTTCGTGTTTTGTACGGAGAACAGCAAGTTGAAGCTGTAAATTCGAAAAATTATGCCGTCACAAAAATAACGGATGTAAGAGATGACATCGAAGAACTAACGATACAAACAGAAACCGTAGAAAACCAGAAACTTCAGATATACCTGGTTAGTTACCGTAATTTGACACCGGTCCTCGATGTAGAAAGTACCATCGGAAAAAATTTACCTCTGAAATATAAAGTTTATTTTAAGGACAAAACTGGAGCGGTTATATCAGACGAGGCTTTCTATAAAAATTTCAGGTGTGAACTGACGCTGTATGATGGCGAGCAGAGGGAAAAAGAATCCTTAACGTGCGAGATTCGGGACGGAATTATTGCAGGAGAGACGAGTTTTGATAAATCGGGTATTTACTACATGGAAGGGCAGCTGGACGACCGCATGGGTTCAGCCTCTTTTAAGCCGATTAAAATTGAAGTGAATAATCGTCTGCCCATGGGAAATCTTCCGGAAACCGGAATATTAACATCAATCAGCAAGGAAACCGAGTATGTTTTAACCGAGTTCTTTTCGGATCCGGATGGAGATGTTCTTAGTTATTCATTGAGAGATACGAGTGGGGGCTGTGTGGAAGCAAAGATTTCTGAAGGACGCCTTCTTGTTAACCCGGTGAAATCCGGTAACCAGTCATTAAATCTATGGATTTCTGATGGGGAGGGTGTGCTGGAGTATTCATACCACATAACAGTTACTCCACTGTGGAAAGTATATTGGTGGATAATCCTTCTTTTTGGCATGATAGCAGCGGGAATTTTGTGGAAAGTATTCCACAAACCCAAACCGGTATTAGATCAGATAACAGAGGAGAAGAAACGCAACCATTTTTGTGGAAAACTGGATGTTTATTGTACCAGGCAGCCAGATACGATGGGAGAAATTCCACCGTTATCTTTTCCAATGCTTAAAGTGAAGGATAATAAAATAACGCTTGGCGACCTTATGGGGGATTATCCAGAGATTTCTGATGCGTTAGGATTAGATTTGCTGCATCTAATTGCAGACGAAGACAGAAGGATGATTCTGTATCATACATCCAATGCGGTGGTAATGATAGGGAATTCCATCGTTTGCCGGCAGATTCAGTACAGTGTGAGCTTTGGTGATGTGATTTATATTACGTCACAAGATGGAGCATATGAACTGGAGATGCATTATATAACGGTGATCCAATAAATTCAAAAGAGGGAGTGAAAGCCTATGGAAACTATCACACAGACAAACAGAACGATTCTGTTTGCTGAAATGAATCCAGAGCGCCTGAACCTGGTTACTTTGATTGGGGATGTGCGGGGAAAGAACAGTCTGGACGATGACAAAATCAAAGAAATTAATGAGGAATTGGTGGTCTCCAGTTTTGAAGAGTTCTTGGAGAAATTCACGCCGGTAGTATATTCCTGGTGTGACGCTACATCATCAAGCATCCAGTATAGCCTTGTGAAGCCAGAGAACATCCCAGATAACTGTATTACGGAAATTCCACTGAACGAATCAAATGATTTACTTAATATGCTGATAACCTTATTAGGTGCAAAGGGAGCCCAAGGAGTGGCAAATGTTGACTTCAAGTTTAGTAATGTGTTGGATATGATTTCTCCCAAGAAAATTATGGAGGATATCCGCCAGGTCAGAAGAGAAATCCAATACACCTATGGCAAATATATGGAACTGGATGAAGGGGATCCCAAACGCCTGGACCTGGGCGATAAACTGAATTACCAGTTTGAACAGGCCAGCCAAAATTACAACAATGTACTCGCCATGCTCCCTCTGGCAATTGAGGACATCAAGACCCGGCTCCTTCTGGGAGATGGGGAAACAAAACAAGGCGGACAGGACTTTAAGGCCGGGCTTCTCAGCATGGGTGATGATGGGGAACTGAAGATTCTTGAGATGAAACAGGAGGAAAGTACCCAGCTGGCCGTGGTGGATGACCATATCAATACAAGCCTGAAAGAGACATTCAAAGAGGATTATGACGAATTAAACGAAGCTCCATCGGATTATGTCAGGGATCTGGTAGTGCGTACATTCTGCCCGCTTGGTTCCACCATGGAAAGTGCTGTGGATACAGAGGTGGAAGTAAGTAATTATAATAACTACCTGGAATTTTACAAGAAGAGCAAGGATGATTTTGTGAAGGCGGTCAAACCGTTGATTGAGAAAATCCTTGGAGTGAAGACATTCTTTGACCAGTACCAGGTAAAAGAAAAAGGTATGCAGCCTAAGCTGCTGATCTCCAATGCTTCCCTGGAAATGTTGGTTAAATCCAGCAATCTTCCAAGACTGTTGACCTATTTAAATACGACCAATGATAAAAATGAGTTTGAGAATACCATCTGGTATGGGATTGTCCCGGATGTCGAACTGAACCAGAGTGCTGGCGGTAAGCTTCAGAGGATACGTTTTGCTGGGAACCAGAAGGTGGAGAAGCAGGGGACCAATTCCATGGAAAGCCTGGCAATCTTAATGAATGCACTGCTTCCGTATAAAATCACTACTTTTTTCAGCTTCTGTACGGGTGAAGAGACGACATTCAACTATGTGGCAACTGAGGGAATTGAGATTTTTAAGGATAAATGTACGCCCCTCATGAAGCAGGATTACAGTGAGTTTGTGGTACCGTGTATTCCGAACGCAACCATTATTCCCAAAGATAAATCAGGTCTGATTCTGGATAAGCGTATGATTATGGATGAAGAAGGCCATGTGATGTTATCGGAAGAAAAAGAGGATGTCATGAAAATGTGGCTGGAGGGCATTTATATCAATGCAGCCTATGAAGCGGCCGGTATCGTGGCGGCATGGCAGTGTCCGGAATATTTAAAAGAGCGTTTCAACAATACCAGCAGTGAGTATCCAGGGGTCAGGTTTGATGTGGAAGCAGATGATAATGCGCTTCTAGCAGCAACGAGTATGACAAAGGAAATCTCAGGCTTTACGAATGCAATTAAAAACTCTATTAATCATACCGGTTTCGGTTTTGTGTTTTCCTCGGACAATGCGCAATATAAAGGGCGTGAAATTAAAAACATTACCGTTTATAAGGCGCGGAATCTGTTGAGCAATGGCACTGAGTTTGAGCCGATTTATAAGACATTGGTAGTTACCTATATTGAGCGTATGCTCCGTTTCTACAGCGGGGATTTCAAACAGGATAAAATCCTTAAATTTTTCAGCAGCAATCCAAGCAGCCAGAAAAGCCGCTGGGATGCAGACCGACAGCATGTGAATTCCATCCTGCAGGATGGGGATGAGCTGGATTTTGCGATTGATGAGAAAAATGGTATCTGTAATGTACAGGTAACGTTTTCGAATGTCACAAAGAACCTGAAGGTGCAGCTTACCAGGAAAGTGGGGGATAAATAAAAATGTACGAATCGTTTGAGTTAATCGTTACGATAGCTTTTTTTGCGGTGGCGGGATATGCAATATATAGTTCAGTCAAAAAAATAAAAGACAAAAAAGATAAAAAAGACCAATAGGAGGAGACATATATGGGATTACGTTTGAAAATTGAAGGAAATGAATCCATCCATCTGCCAGAGACCAGCATTATAACGGTGCAATTTGGTGCGGACATCCCGCATGATAGCAATGCGCGGTCCACAGACCTTGGGTCTACGGTATTAATTAAAGGCAAGATTCTGGCGGCGGTAAACGGAGAAGCAGCAGATGATACTAGTAAGATCGCAAGATGGTCCTTAGTGCCGGCAGAAAATTCCGACTGTTACCGGAACGTACAGATTGATGTAATCAGTGCGTCCCAGGTGGTTCGTCAAATCACAGTACCCAATGCATTTGTCATTGATTATGAAGAGGATTTTACGGATGACACAGGTGCCGGAACCTTCAAGCTTCTGATGAAACAGAAGAAGGACAAGATGGTTAACCTGAAATTTGAGGGCGGATTCAGCGGGGAATAAGTGCCTGACTGAATAAGCCGGCAGGTAGATACTGCAGAAATGGATGAGAAGAAAGGAAGGAGCATATTATGGGATTTACATTAAAGGTAGAAGGTCCATCCACCATCGAGTTGGGTACCACGAGTGTTATTGGAGTTAAATTCAGGACAGATATTCCACATGATAGTAATGCCCGTTCTACAGATATGGGGAGCACCGTTGAAATCACAGGGAAAATCCTGACAGCAGTTGATGGAGATGCATTCGACAGCACAAGGCAGCTGGGGCTGTGGGCACTGGTACCAGCTGAAAAATCGGATTGTTATCGTAAGGTCACCATTGAGGTGATTGCCGCCTCACAAGTAGTTCGCAAATATACATATCCCAATGCCTTTGTAGTGGACTATAAGGAGGATTATGGCGACACAGAAGGCGTGGGAACCTTTACGTTGATAATCAAACAGAAAAAGGATAAAATGGCGCAGGTTACTGTGGAAGGCGGATACAGCGCATAAATAACCGCAAGAGTTCCGCGAGCAGCTTCGCGGACCGTTATCAAAGGGCTACCTATTCGCTTGGGCAGCCCTCTTTCTATAAAAAGATTGTTCTTGTAGGACGGACAGAGGGTTAAAATGAAAGATTATTACGGGATACTCGGGGTATCGGAACAGGCCGCGGAAAAGGATATAAAGGTTGCATATCGAAAACTGGCAAAACTTTATCATCCGGATGTAGTTAAGGATGATGCGGATAAGACACAGCGCATGTATGAAATTCAGGAGGCATATCAGTGTCTTGGAGATGAGGAAAGCCGGAAGAAATATGACAGGGCCCGCATGGAGAGACGTGCGGGCGGCCAACAGACGGGAAATAAACGTTCGGAAAAGAATGAACAACGGGAACAGAAGGGCAGACAGACGGCGCCTGATATGAGTCAGTTTGAACGTTTCTTCGGGTTTCAGCCAGGAAAAGGGATGGAGACATACCAGAATAAAAAAGGCACAGCCAGGAAGCCGGATGGACCAATGAAGCCGGAGGAAATGTTTGCAGCCTTTTTTGGCAGACAAAACCATAAAGGGGACGGGCGTTAGAAGATGAAAAAAAGAAGAAAAGGTGTAAAAATAGCAGCAGATATTATCATCTTATTATGCAGTGGAATCCTGTTGTCCAGCATATATATGGGAAAGGCGGACAGAAGGTGGTTCTGGCCTCTTTTGTGTTTCCTGCTTTTACTCATGGTCTGGGCCATCAAGGATTTAAACAGCCAGGTCAGGCAGAAAAGTACGGGATATCAGGACAGCCCTCCGGCCGATGATACAGCCATACGGCAGCTGATTCTTTTGGATGAGCAGAACAAGCCGATAAAATCCTGGGACTTATCAGGAAAAATAGCGGTTGTAATTGGAAAAAGGAATGACGAGGAAGAGGTCGATGTGGATTTGGAGGATTGTGAATACAGCACGTTCATAGACCCGCAGCATGCGGCGCTGAATTTCTGTCAGAATTTTTGGTACATTGAAGATTTGGGTTCGCAAAACGGTATACAGATAAAGAAGGTGGAGGATGGGGTCTGTTATAAAGTACTGAACCGTCCCTGCCGAGTCATGCCTGGCGATATCATTTATATTGCCAACACAAGACTTCTGCTGACTTAAAGATGAAACCAGATGATCAAAGAGGGGAGAGAAGAGCAGGATGAGTTTAACAAGATGTCCGATGGGACATATGTATAATGCAAGGCGCTATGGAAAAATTTGCCCCTACTGCAACATGAAGGTCCAGGAGGAGAGCGCAGCGACAAAGCCATTGGGATTTGAACCGCCCGTGGAACTGCTTCAGGAGGAAATACGGCCTGTATGCGGATGGCTTGTCTGCATTGAAGGGGCGCGGGTAGGCATGGACTATAAAATCCATGATGGAAAGAATTTTGTGGGCCGCGGGGATGAGATGGACATTCAGATTCTTGGTGACAATGCAATCAACCGTAAAAACCATACCATCATTGTTTATGACGCGAAAAAAATGAATACCGTGATACTTCCGGGCGACGCAGCAGGACTGGCCTACTTAAACGAAGAGGCGGTTTACGTTCCTACAGAATTAAAGCCATATGACACAATCAGCCTGGGAAACAGCAGGTTTTTATTTGTGCCTCTGTGCGGAACAAACTTTAGATGGGAAGATGTGAAATGATGGAAGCCGTAATGATTCAGACCGCGGCCGCGGTGCTTTTGATCGCTGCAGCTGCAGTGCGGATTGCCCTGTCCGCACGGTATGAGGAACAGGAAGAAATGTCCGGGACAGGAATCTGCCAGACAAATGGACGGAAAGAAATACAGGCGGATATTGCGATGGCATTCACGAATGAAGCGGGGACCATGGCTGTTCTGGCGGATGGAATCGGGAACGAAAACACGGGAAGGCTCTGCGCGCAGCTGGCAGCCGATACCGTTCTGGACCGTTATGAGCCCTATCATGTCCTGAATAATCCGGCATATTTTTTTAAAAGCACGTTTGCGGAAGCAAACAGAAGAATCCAGATGACCATTGGGGAACGCAGAGGCGGTGCAAGCCTTGCGGCAGCATTTATAGATAAAACTCATTTATACTATGCAGTGGCAGGCAATGTACGGATAGCCTTAAAGCGCGGCGAAGAACTGATCCCTTTGAGCCGGGGGCAGACAATGGATGTGCTGGCTGCAGAAGCGTTTGAGAACGGAAGCATATCCAGGCAGGAGGCCATCTGGTGCATGGATGAAAAAAGGGTATGGAATTATCTGGGCATGGACGGCTTCCGGGAGATAGAGTTATGCGGACAGCCGATACGCTTAAAAGTAAATGATACCGTCTTACTTGCCAGTAAAGGCATATTTGAGGAATTGTCATGGGGTGAGATGGAAGATATCCTGTTGAGCGGGGCGTCTGTTCAGGAGCAGGCGGAGGCGATGGTCCGGATGGCGGAAGGAAAATTAAACCCGGAAATGGATAACGGAAGCGTACTGCTTCTGAATATACAAACGGAGGCAGCAGATGAGAAGGATAAACTCTGAATTTAAGACCGCCAATATGTCGGAGGAAGGACATAAGCTTTCCAACAGAGATTATTTCGGATATGTGGAGATGGATGATTTTGCCTGCTACGTCCTGGCGGACAGCTTAGACGAGGAACCGGCTGTTAACAGTGCGCATCTGGTGTCAGAGAGTTTGATCCGAAGCTTTACAGAACGGCCTGCAATCGGAAAACGGAGGCTGAAAAGCTATCTGGAGCAGGCTCATAAAGAACTGATGAACCGGCATGGGGGAATGCATTTAAAGGCCTCTGTGGTTATGGCTGTAACCGACTATAAAAAAATCAGGTACTGCTATGCGGGAAACAGCCGGTTTTATCTCATACGGAATGCAAGGATTATGGAGCGGTCCATTGACCAGTCCCTGACCCAGAGCTTATTGGAGGCTGAGAAAATTCCGCTCGATCAGGCGGCAGCCCATGAAGCCCGGAATAACCTGTATTCCTACTTAGGAGAGCGGGGAACTCCTCATATACAGATTTCCAAAAAGATAAAGCTGGAAAACGGCGATATCTTTACGGTTCTGTCACGAGGGGTATGGGAGCGTTGCAGCGATCAGGAGCTTCTGGCGTTTACGAATGAGGCGAAGGAGCCCCAGGAGATATTAGACCAGACAGAGGATCTGATATTAAAGGCCCAGGAAGAAGCCAATATTGATAACTATACCCTGGCAGTCACCTTTGTGAACAAGACCTATCAGTCGCCGAAGAAAAAATGGACTGTAAAAAATGTTCTGATGATCGCCATACCGGTACTTCTGATGATTGGCGGAATCAGTCTTGGCCTTTACCTGCGCCACCGCAGTATACGGATAAAAAAGGAAAATCTGGCGCAGTACATGGAGAGCGGGGAAACGTACCTAAGATACGATAATTACCAAAAGGCATCCGAGGAATACGGGGAGGCGCTGAGGTTAGCAAAGAACTTAAAGAGGGAGGAAGATACCCAGGAAGCCGACCAGTATAAAAAGCTGGCCGAGCAGATTATCCTGGCGGATGAGGCCATGACATCCGGTGAATATCAGAAAGCCCAGGGCTTGTACCTGACGGCCAGGGAGATGTCGGTAGGGGCTGGAAACGTTGGAAAGAGTTATATTGACAGCCAGTTAAAGCAGACAAAGGATTATATCGATGTATTTGATTTAATTGAACTGGGCGAGCAGAAGGAAGCGGCCGGCAATATGGAGGGTGCAGTTAAAACCTATAAAGAGGCCAGAGATAAGGCGGCATCCCTTTACTATTCAGCCGGGAAAGAGGAAGCCCTGAAAAAGCAGGCGGCAGCCGAGGAAAAATTAGAAAAAGCAGAGCAGCAGGAGAAAACCGCAAAAAAAGAAAATGAGGAATCCGCAGCGGCTGAGGCAGCAAAACAGCAGCAGGAGGAAGAAGCAAAGAAGGAGCTGGAAAACCGGCAGAAGGCAAATGACCAGCAGAATGCCATAGAACTTGAAAATAAAGGAAATGAACTGCTGGCAGAAGGAAAGTATGAGAACGCCATTACATTTTATCAGACTGCCCAGGCTATTTATGTGCGTCTGGAACTGCCGGATCTGGCAGATGGCATTAACGGAAAGATTGCCGCGGCAAGAGCCGGCATAGAGGCGGCACAACAGGCAGAGGAAGAAGCGCAGAGACTCGCCCGGGAACAGGAAAACACGGAAACAGAGACGAAGGAATACGGACCTGGGGCAGGTGTGCAATAAAAGGTAAAGCGAGGGATGAACATGAGCCGATATACATATACCCTGAACCGGGAGCAGAAAACAAAGGAGCATGGGACCTATAAACGTAAGGACCTGGAGAAAATGACCCTGTTTCATTTAAGGGAAATCTGCAGGAAGGAGCAGGTGGTGGTGCCATCTGCCCAATCCAATGACAGAGAAGGTCTGATCCGTCTGATTATGCGGTTCCGGGGACAGAAAGAGTATCGGCATATCAATACAGCACGGGAAGGCGGCCTGGAGTGCCTGCAGGAATTCGTGCAGAAGAATAAAATAAACATTACGGATAAACAGCAGATTTGGATACCTGGTACGATCACATTGTATCAGGAAACCGGAATGAATGAATTAGACGGTTACAAGGTGCGGTCGGATGACAGGCTTTATGAGGGGAATCTAATCCTGATTGATGAAGCGTTTCAGATTTACACCTGTTTTTATATACAAGAGGTAAAAGGGAGCTATTATCTTTTCAAAGGCAAAGACGTCCCTGTACAGCCGCTGGAAAAACATCAGTATTTTATCCTCTACCTTCCAAACGAAAGGGACTCGGAGTTTTTCTATGACTGTTACTATGGAAACCGGGTGTCTGCTCCCGGATATATAGAGGGTATCAAGATTCCGCTGCTGGATATACAGGAAAAAGAAATCGTAAAAGCAGAACTGCCGCTGGTCATTGACTTTGGAAGCTCCAATACCACCATGGGAATATGCCTTCCGGATGGAACATCGAAGATTGCATTGGACAAGGGACAAACCATGATTCCCAGTATGATTGGCGTAAAGGGAGTTTTGGAAGACAGGACAGAGTTCGTGTTTGGGTATGATGCGCTGGCACTGACCGGAGAAAATTACCAGGACGAAGATGTCACCGTGTTTTACGATATAAAACGCTGGATCAGCGATGCGGACCGGAAACAGAGTGTCACCCTGAAAAACGGGTATAAATATGAAATCGACAGAAAAGAGATGCTCAGGGCGTATCTGGACTATCTGATTGATCTGGCCCGCCAGCAGTTTAAATGTACATTTACCAGCATACAGCTTTTGGCGCCAATCCGTCAAAAGAAGAAGTTTGAGGAGCTTTTTACGCAGCTCCTTCCAGATTATCATGTCAACTGTGAACTGGATGAAGGTATGGCTGTGTTATTCAATCGTATTAACAACATGATAAACAACAATCAGTACGAAAGAGACCGGTGGTATCATGCGCTGATTATTGATTGTGGCGGAGGAACTACGGATTTGACCTCCGGATTGTTCCATATCGACAATAACAGGGTCTCCTACATGATTGATCTGGAAACAAGGTATGAAAACGGGGATACAAACTTCGGGGGGAATAACCTGACCTACCGGATTCTGCAGATGTTGAAAATCAGGATTGCATTTGAAATGGGATACATACAACAGGAAAACATTTCCGGTCCGGAAAACAGGTTCCCTTATGAGCAATTGGACAGTCTATACCGGCAGGCGGAACAATATATCCCTACGCGTTTCAGGGATTACCGGGAACGCAGCAGGGAACAATATTTCTTTGTAAAAAACAACTACTACTATCTGTTTGAGCTGGCAGAAATGATTAAAAAGCAATTTTTCCAGTCAAAGTTCCGTTATGAATTGTATGTAAGCACAAATAAGGACACCAAGGAAGGAAAGGTATACCTTGACAGATGGAAGCTGTCAATCTGTGTGGAGGGCCGTTTTGACCGAATCCATGATTCCATCGAATTTCCTCTGTATCTGAATGAGATTGAGGAACTCCTGCGGCCTGATATCTACCAGTTGATGGAACGCTTCCTGGATGAGAAGTTTGAGCAGGGGGAACTACAGGAATACGAGATGATAAAGCTGACGGGACAGTCCTGTAAGTCCAGGCTGTTTACGGAAGCTTTGAAACAGTATGTCCCCGGGAAGCTGATCCAGAATACAAAACAGGACAGTGACGGGGCGGAATTAAAAATGTGCTGCCTGGAAGGTGCGTTGGCCTATTTCCTGAATTGCAAGCGTGGATACATGAATGTCAACCAAAGATACCAGGTGGGGACCCTGCCCTATGAGATAATGGCGCTCACGCATGAGAACAGGGAAAAGATACTGATTAAGAGTTTGGATCGGGAAGACCATATCGGATATATTTCCCGCTTCATGATAGGGAACCAGCTTGACCTGTATCTGAATAACGAGCGGGGGGAACGGTTAAAGACCTATTATTTTGAATATGACACCTCCAAATTTGAAAGGACCACCCAGGAGGAGATTGACCGGTGCTATCAGGATACCGTTATCCAGGAGGAAACGGATATCATCCTGGAAGGGGAGATGAAGTTCTTCGTATGGGTGTCACGAGAGCGCTGGGGATTTGTAGTGCTACCGATTCTCAGAGAAGGGGAACTGCTTTACAAAGGAGAGGAGACGTTCTTTGACTTTGAGGACGATACCTGGGAACTTAATTTCTTTGATGGGAGGAAATAGAGGAATCCATGGAACACACAGAACAAATTAAAGAAATGATCCGCAATGAAATCCAGTCGATTGATAGCTTGAAGGAACGAATTGCTTTTAAAGAGTTAATGGAAGGGGTATTCCTCACATTATATGAGGCAAATGAGCGGATGTATAAGAACCTGGAAGACAGGGTGATAAATGAATTGGCTTATGATATCAATCGATATCAGATAAAAACAGGATTAATTGAGCGCAATTATCTGGATCAGTCCCACCATCTGATGTCTGCCGTTTGTGAAGAGGATTTAAAGAAGCCCCGGTTCCAGGCAGGTGACCTACGCCAGGAAATTAGTAGCGCGGGAAAGGTCCGCCTTGTCACTGTATTTGTACAGTGCGATGCCATTGAAGGGAAAGTGTTTTATGAAAATCAAGGTTCGTTTACAGGAATCCTGTATGCGGAAAAAGCGTATACAGTTCCAATTCGAGTGGAACTGAACAAACGGTATCTGTCACAAATTGAACATCTGTATCATCTATTTATGAAAAATGGAATACCATGGAAAACCGTCAATGCCCCATATCTGTTTAAGATGGCAGATGTGTATATTACGGATATACCTAAGGAGATTTCTGACCATACACCAATCACAAAATTTGGTACAGACTTTGGTGAATATAACAAATATATTCACTATGATATGATTCCGGTCTGGAACATCCGGCGGCTAAAACTGGACAGTGTAGGTTTTCCCGTTGCTTGTGGCGATTATGAAAATTATGAGCACACAATATCAATTCGGGAATACGGAACAGAACATGCTTATCTTGTAGAGGAGAAAAAGGGAATCCGTAACACCCGACAAAGTGGCGATAAACTGATGATAACAGGCCAAATCGCAAATGCAAAAAAATGGGATGTATACATGATACGGAAAGGGACTGACCATAAAATTGACAGATATACCTATCCAATCATGGAAAACTTCAGAAAGGATGGCTTCGCAGAACGCTTCCAGCGCCGTTCCGGACAGCCGGTGAAAACAAAGGGGGAACTGCGGCGTATCATTCTTGGATTCAGCTTGGAGAATTACATTGAATATCAGGATTGTGCATTAGTGGATCCCGGAACAAACAGAATAGAAACCTATTCCATGAATTTCTTTATGAAGGATGAGATACGAGAAGAAGGCGGCAGGAAACTCCTTATATTGTATTTTAAGCCTCAGGGAAAGGAAACATGGCTCCTAAGAGATATTGCAAGCTTCATATCCTCAGAAATCCAGGAATTGTATCCGGAATACCATTGTGGAGGTGTACTGGTATGAACTGTTTATGGGAAGTTATGTTGAAGGCAAAAGAGCAAGGAGTCCCGGAAAAAAATATAAGATTCCAAGTGTCTCGTGCTTTCAGCCCATATATGGAGGTTTCCTGTCCATGCCTGAACCAGGACACGCTGGAGGACATTCCTGTAATCGAGGTCAATCCATATTATCGGTTTTATAGTATATTTAAAGATTTATGTCATCCGGAAATGAAGGAATTTTCTCAGGCCAGAGAGAGTCTAATTAATTTATTCCTTCACCAATTGGCTGAAAATGATGTGATTTCCGGAATGACAAAGGAGGCATATTATAAAAAGCTGCTTTTCCAGGACTTCATAAACAACTTGTATGGTGCACCTGCAATGGAGGCAATGGGACTGTTTAACAGGAATGAGCGGGAAATCCTATTGAGCGGGCTAATTAGGCAATATGAAACGGGAAGTTCATTGGACCTTTTTAAAGATATGATGGAGGGACTGATACAAAACAATATTGTATACCGGAATAATGACGACTGTCATGAAATAATGGTCTATATAGGACAGAAATATGATAAGACGATTGCGGCAAAGATGGAACATTTAATTCAGTTGTTTGTAGAAATCCCATATTCTGTTGAAATCTATTATGAGTACCATTTTGGGATTATAGGAATGGATGATACGTTACACATAGATGAAATCGCAATATGCTGATGATGGAGGAGAAAGATGTTCAAATATGTATATCCTCAGTTTGAGAAAAAGCGCCTCTTAAGAGGGGAGATGTTAGATCAATTAAGGGATTATCCAAAGAATTACATAAAAATGTCTTTCCAAGGATATGGTGATGGGGTCCTGGCAGGTTGCAAGCTCACCTGGGACAACGCACGGCTTACGGTCTTACCCGGAATCATTCTATATAAAGGCAGCCTTTATATCATGGAAACTCCATACGAAATGGACTGCACAGCATTGGACAGAATGCGGTATCTAAAAGTACAGTTTCTGGCGGAAGAACGAGAAAATGGAAGTATCGTGGGAAATACTCGGATATCACTGGACGATGAAAAACCAAATCAGGCATGCGAAATTGAGTTATGCCGATTCCGCCTTCAGGAGGGAGCTAAGCTCAGGGACGAATACGAAGGGTTTGAAGACTATTCAACCCTATATGATACGATAAACCTGATCCATGCACCTTATGCAGCGGAGGGCGGCAGTACCTTAAATCCTCTTCTGTTAAAGACTTTTGCGAAAGAAATGATATCCAAAGACAGTGAAGATACCATGGACTGTATTTTTTCCATGAATATCCTTGCAAATAGTGGGCATGTCCCAATGGATTTTATTCAGGAGTATCTGATGTCCAAGACAGGGGAAAACGTAGAGGGACAATCTAACTTATATCGTGGCCTTTTGGAGGTATTAAAATCGCAGAAATCAGGAAGAGGAGCAAAGGTACAGAATAACCAGACGTCAAGAAGTGTAATGCTGTTGTAGAAAGGGGACAAGGATATGTTCATTGATGAAAAAATAGCGTCTATGGACCGGCTGCGCAGAGAAAATTTAAGGAAAGAACTTGAAGAAAGGAAAGCTGACCAGGACAAAAAGGTGTTGACAATAGAAGAAGCCATGGCGGGTATTCAGGCGGGAAAACTTCAGATGGAAGGAATACCATTATTGGAATTTGACTCTTATATCATGCCCGTTAAGAATATTCCTTTTATTATCTTCAAAAATTTCTATGATGCCAAGCAGGAAGATGAGGAAGGTGTGATTTTCCTTAGACGTGAGAAGGAAATAAGCCAGATAGTAAGCTGGCCGAAAACCATACTCAAACCAACCACTTTTGAACAATGGGGAAAGCTTCTGGTCAATGGCATGGCAGCCAACCGTATACATGCGGATATCAAAAAAAAGCAGCAATTGAAACACATAGAATACATATGCTACGAAGTCCCAAGTGGAAAAGGAGCGGTTTATAACCTTATGTTCCGTTTCAGGGATAAGGAACATACAGCAATAGGAAATTACAACTGTATGGGGATAGATAAAGATACATTCGGGATTATATTTGAGGCCATGATGGCTATGCTGGACCAATGGACTGATACAAGTACACGGGAGGCACAAAATGGAGAAAATGAAACCATGGAGTGATATTCAGGTCAAAGACCTGGGATTAGATGTAAAGCATATGAATACGGGGGATCCGTCTGTGGTAAATGCAACAGGATTTCCAAAAAACGCACATATATCCCGCTTTAACACAGCCGAGCCTGGAAGCGGGGAATCTGTCACCATTGGACGTAGGAGGTCTGCCGAAACTTTGCGGTCCGGCTTTGCCAGCACACATTTTCAAAATCGGATAGAGAACCGGTTGGAAAAGGAATACACCGGCGCCTCAAGGAACCTGACGCAATCCTTGGCTGCCAGTCAGAGCCTCAAAGACAGATCATTCCGGAAAGAAGATACTTTAGAGTATATCCTGACTGACCGCTCAGGAATAGCGCAAGTGAATCCGACAAGATCATCTGGAGGATTACGGAGCCAGCAGGATTATGAAATGCATTATGCAGATGATAGTCTCGGTGGTGATGTAACTTATGATGAACTACTCTATTATCTGTTGCAGGTTATGTATCTGCAAAGACTAATGGAGCAGATGAAGAGAATAGAAGCCAACCCGGATATGCCTTATCTGGCGAATGCCTTTGCTGAAGACGAAGGACTGTCTGCTCCGGGAGAAGGCTATGCTTATATGGACATGCAGGATTCCATGGAGGCACATGGAATGGAAGGGCAGATGACACAGTTGGAAGATGATGGGGCCATCACATACAAAGACCTCTTTCTTTCAACAATGGAAGTAGCCTATTTCATTGACGTAAAAATAAAGCAGTATCCTGGAAAACATGCCAGTCTATACGTTAAGGCGGTTTTAGACAGTGATATGGATGAAAATGATTTCCATGGAATTAGTGATAATGTGTCGCTGCAATACTGGAAGGATGAGGAGGCCCATGTGCTTTTCTATGGAGTGATTGATGATTTATTTCTTGACCGGGACGGGGAGGGAAAAATACTCGTTCTGACTGCATGGGATGCAACGATGCAGATGGATATCCAGAGGAAAAAACGTATCTTTCAGAATCCGGAAATGGGGGTACATCAATTAGTGTCGGAGGTAATGAAGACTTATATAGGATCTGACTATAAGATCCATATACCGGATGTACCAATTGGACAGTTGGTCGTACAGTATGAGGAAACCGACTGGGAATTTCTTAAGCGTTTTCTGTCAAAATATAATGAAATGCTCTATTCAGATACAACTTTCCCGGATATAAGGTTCGAAGCAGGGCTATCCCCCCACCCAGAAGCCTATTGCTGGGATGCTCTCCCCTTTGTCCTGTCGCAGGATTTAGACAAGCTGGTTGAGTTGAAGGTAAACGGTATGAATCAGTTGACAGGTTCCCAGAACACCATGTTTGAAATTGAGTCATATGATGTCGTAACCATTGGAAGCCAGATTATATATAAAGAGGCCCCATGGTTCGTGGAATCCACAGAGCGTTTTATGGAAAACGGTCTCTTAAAGAGCGTGTACCGATTGCGCCAGAGGGAAGGATTAAAAGTATTACCTTATTTCAACCAGAATATAACAGGTGTATCGATTGATGGAACCATCTCAGGCGTTCAGAGGGACCGGGTTCAGGTTGAAATGGAAATAGCGGCCGGGGATGGCGGGAACGAAAGATATTGGTTTCCATTCTCCACAGTCGCTGCATCATCCGATGGCAGCGGTTGGTACTGTATGCCCGAAGCCGGGGAGGGTGTCCGTGTCTATTTCCCGACTGATGATGAGAAGGAAGCATATGTGGTAACTGCAATAAAATCACATGAGCCTGATGCCGGGAATCCGAATGATCCAATGGGTAACCCGAATGTCCGCAATATACAGACAGCCCAAGGAAACCAGGTTCAATTTGCGGAGGAGGGGGTTGTGATTGGAGCTGGGGAAGGCAAGGGAAGTATCCTTATAAAAAAGAGTGGGGAAATTGCTTTGGATGCTCTGCTGGATATACGTATTTCAGCCGTGGAAAACCTTAACATTGCCGCCATGAATGAGCTCACCATTAAATCCCAGGATTCAATCAGGATTGCCAGCAGTGCTGGAGGGAACATAGAAATCCAGAAAGGGACAGTGACCTTACATGGAAAGCTGATTAATGAGAATTAGGAGGCGGAATTATGGCATATGCGGCAGATAAGATTACAGTAAATGGGATTCAACTGGGTCAACTTGAAAAAATGGATATTGTCAGTGAAGCGGGGGAACATGGCGAATTGACCCTTTGTGGATACTTGGTGGAAGGGCAGGGGGTAGAAATCCTGTATGGCATTACAGAAGAGGAAAGCATATCCATCTATGTGGAGCAGACGTTGATTTTTTCGGGAATCATAACAAAAGCAAAAATATATGGTGTGGCTGAAACAATCAAGATTGAGGTGGAAGCCAAAAGCAGAAGCATCCTGATGGATCGCAAGAAAAAGTCACGTTCATTTCAGGATACTTCCATGACGTACAGTCAGCTGGTGAAATTTATTATGGCAGAATACCCTGAAAGCGATATCATGCTTTCCATCGAGGACAGGCCTTTAGGCGATATTGCTGTTCAATATAAGGAAACGGATTGGATATTCCTAAAAAGGATGCTTTCTCAGCTACACGCCGCCATTTCATGCAGGGTCGCATCTGAGACTTTACAGCTATATGGAGGGGTACCGGATGTTGTCAAAGAAAAATGGGACTATGAAGTAAAAGGCTACCAAAAAGAACTAGGAATATATAATTACTGGCTCCAGCTTGGAATGAATGTCAGTGATACCGATTTTTTTGTGACGGAAATAGAGACAAATCATGTACCAGAGCTATTTGAAGAGGTGGAAGATGCAGGAAAACCTATGGTTATCCAAAGCTTTTCGTATTCAATGACGAAAGGGCTGCTCTGCTGTTCTTGCAGGCTCCAGAAAAAGGAAGGGATTTTGGCACCAGTCCGATATCCTATGCACCTGATCGGTGTTGCACTGGAGGGGAATGTCCTGGAGATATCTGGAATTAAAATTAGGCTTCATCTAAAGATTGATGACGGAAACAGCCTTAGTGACACCTATTGGTTTCCTTTTTCCACATTGTCGGCTTCACCGGATGGAAGTGGCTGGTATTATATGCCGGAGAAAGGGGATAACATCAGGGTCTATTTCCCTTCCAAATTCACTAAGGATGTGATTGCAGTCAGTGCAGTAAGCAACTATGACGGTAAAAGTGGAGGCGTACCTGACCGTATGGGTAATCCAGCCAATAAGTATCTAAGCAATCCTGGCGGACAGCAGATGAAACTGGCGGAGGATGGGATTTATCTGGCCTGTAGCGGAGAATCTGCCTGTGTAAAGATTGGAAACGATGGGGCAATAGAAGTTTCATCCCAGAATACGGTTGAAGTGACTGCTGATAATAATGTGAGCATTGAAGCGGAAGAAGCTGTGGTTATCCAAGCCTCGGAAACAGCTGTCATATCCTGTACGAAGGGTGGAACAATGCAGATGCCGCCGGATGGGAACCTTTATATACAAGGAAGCGAAGTGAAGCTGGACTAGGAGGCATTATGAAAAGAGAAGAAGCGTTAGCGAAATTCCGTGAAGAGGAACAGAATTATATAGATGGAATCAAGGCTGGTTTCCTTGTCAAAATACAGGAAAATGCTAATGACATAGCAGACTGTCTTCAAAAGGTATTTTCAGATATCAGGACCGCAGTAGAAGAAAGAGGGAAAAAGGATATCATGTTCATCCATTTCTCGATTCTGCGGATTGATTTCTTGAACCATATATATAGATTCCTGGCACAGGTCATGGATGCAAGATGGTATATGGATACGGATCCTGTGGAAGTGACATTCTTGTTGGGAGATTGTTTCTCTGCATTTACTGAGGCAAGGCAAAAACTGGAACTGGATAGTAAAAAGTATATGGGAAAAGTCAACCGTTACGATATAGATAATTTGCTGATGGAGGCCGGAATGGAATGCAATATCATGTTGGCGAATCTGCTCCGTTTTGTATTCCGTGATATTGAAAAGAATCAGGACTTCGAATCACTTCCAAAACTTCCCACATGGGGCATCCGTTGGGGAGAATACCGTGATGCAAGTGATATGATAGCGTGTGCTGACCGTGAGAAAAAGGAGCAAAAAGACTGGAATAGAGCTCTCCGCGAAACAAAAGGGGATGAAGGCAGGTTGGTTTCCTCTTTTTGGTATGAGGCAGAACTGCAGGATTCTGATTGCAGTGGGAAGGCGCTATGTTTTCTCCAGTTTGAAAATTGCAGTTTACAGAATATGAATTTTGGGAAAGCAGATCTAATCGGTGCCAGGTTCAGAAAATGTAAACTCACATCCTGTGATTTCCGGGGAGCGATATTAAGGCAGACCATTTTTGAAGAATGCAAGTGGGACCAATGTGATTTCCAGGGGGCGGATCTTACAGAATGTATCTTTTTTGAAGATGATATCCCTTTCCTGCATCTTGATGCGGATCAGCTCCAGGTAATCCTGATTGATAGGAGGGTGTAGGAATGAGGTTTTTCACAATGGAGCAGGACAGGACACTGCAGGATATGATTCAATTCCGCGATTTCGATATAGCCGGTCCCAGACATATTTTTTATAAAGAGGATGCGGATGATATCGATCCATCTGCAACTTTATATTTAGCTGCTGAGAGCGGCGAGACGGCCCCTGATTATATTCAGTTTCCGGTGCATATGGTTTCCGATACAGTGAAGAATGTATTAGATATGTATGAGGACGATATGGTCTTCCGTACAATTGTCATTACCAGTAAAGAAAATGAAATGCTTAAGGTATACCATCACCTGCTTTTAGAACGGCTAGACATGTTTTCAGAACAGACAGAGTTTTATCCCAATGGCAGTATTAAGCGCCTGGTGCTCGATGCAAAAAAAATTGGTGAGCATAAGGTGTTTATGTTGAATGATAAGAGATTCACCAATCCCTATGTAAGTCTGGAAGTAGTGGAAAGCCTGTTAAGAAGAGGCGTAGTCGGCATTATCTGGAAAGAAGTGGAGGTGGAAGAATGGCCGAATTAAATGATACGTATGTAGTACATGGAGCTCCGGCGACTTGTACCATGGGGATGCGTTTTAGCTTTATTGCATTGAACCTTACTTACGGTGTTTTCTTAAGGTCACAGCCTCAGATGACTGTAAAGGATTGTATCGGGAATGTTAATGTTCTTAATTTTGGTGGCTGCTATAGTATGGAGAATCCGGATACCCAGAGAGAGGCACAGAAGGTACGAGAGGCAGTTGAGAAAGAGTGTCCGGATACTTTTTTGGATTCCGTAATGGGTTTGTTTTGCAGTAAGAAGAAAAAAAAGCAACAGGAAGTCTCTGAGGAAGTACCACAGGTCGTGGGGATATGCAGACCTTTCATTATTGGCGGGCAGGAATGGGATAATGGAAAAGACGGAGTAAAAACAGGTGGCAAGACCCCGCTCCTTGGTGGCGCAAAGCTGCACTGCAAGTATGGCGGTGAAATTGAGATTGTCCATTCGGGACAGCAGGAGGCCGGCGGGGAAGGATAGGAGGATTACATGAAGCTGGAATTTAAAGAGTTAGAGATTGAATTAGGATTAGACGGACTTATTCAGGTCGAAGCCTTCCAGCTGGTGCAGGGGCTTAATGACCATGCATTCCTTTCCATAAAATTCCTTGTGGAGGAAGAAACATCTGAGGAATTTGTCAATCTGGCCTCTGTATTTCCTGTTATCATCAGAGAAAAGGTTTATACCAAAGGACAGATTATATTCCAGGGTAAAGCGGAAAATGTCTATACAAGAGTAGAAAGGGGACTTTCCTATCTGTACTTTGACGCTTACTCTTACTCCAAGGAATGGGAGCGAATCGAAAAGAGCAGAAGCTTCCTGAACGGAAATATGTCCTATATGGATGTTGCTCGAAAGGTACTATCTGATTATGAGAAGGCGGATATAAAAGATGAGATTACCCAAAATGCCCTTATCCCAGAGTTGCTTCTGCAGTATGAGGAAAGCGATTGGGTATTCCTACGGCGTTTGGCCAGCCATTTCGGTACTTATCTAATAGCTGACTGTAGGGACGCCTGCGGAAAAGTATATTTTGGTATTCCGTACATGAATTACGGAACGGAGCTGACAAATCAGGATTATTCATTAGAGAAAGATTATCTCCATTATTCCAAAGTGCTTATGCCGGAAGGGATACTTCCTCAGGAGTCTTCGCAATGGAAAATTAAAACCCGTCAGTTTCTTTTTATGGGAGAAGAACTGACAATTAACCAGATTCCTGCAGTAGTCACAGAAGTTGACATTGTACTGGAAAAAGGAGAATTGGTATACCGTTATACACTTTCTCGGAGAGCCGGTATCCGCAGGGAAAAAGAAATAAATCCAAGAATTTATGGTATGAGTATTCCGGCTACCGTGAAAGAACGGTCAGGAAATCGGGTTCGTGTACAATTTGACATAGATAAAGAGTATGATCCGGCCGGGAAATTTTTTACATACGCAATTGAGAGCAGTAGTTTTTACTGCATGCCGGAAATTGGAAGCCGGGTGCATATCTATTTTCCGGAGCATGATGAGCAGAGTGCAATTGCCGTACATGCAATAGGGAGCGGAGGTCCCGGAGGGGGACAAAATCCAGATAACAAGAGATTTTCGGATCCCAGTGGAAGTGCAATGGATATGACCCCGGAGACTCTTTGTTATGTTCCTGATTCTGGCGGAAGCACTATGCTGTATATGACGAATGCAGGGCAGGTCTCCCTTCGGGGATTCGATATCAATATTAAAACCCAGAAGGGGTTGATGGCAGGTGGTGAAACTCCTCCAAAAAACACCTTTATTTCTGGCGCTCAAAAGGTAGTACTCCAGATTGGGGATGGTGGGGACGATGTAATTACAATGGAGGCCGGAACCGACATTTCTTCTGCAATGATTGAACATACAGCGGATTCGAGGCCTGCCGCCCAGCCATCTGGTGACGAATTGCTAAAACAGGTACAGGAGATTGTGGGCAATGATGAAGAAAACCGGAATGCCATAAATGGGGCGGTAACCCAAATGCTGGTTGACAATAAGAGGGCAAGTAAGCAAAAGTTCTTTAATGGTGTGGTCAGTATTGCAACCATTATCGGCGGTGTTGCGCTAACCATTGCAACGGGAGGGACTGCACTCGCTGTGGTTGGTCCGGTATTACTTGCGGCTGCGCCGAAAGCAGCGTTTGCAGTGGCTGATATAGCGGAAGGACTGGATGGCTATAGCAAGGTTAATGCGTTGGATGCTTCAAAGCCGTCCAACTTTATCCGTGATAATTTAATGGGAGGGAACCAGGCACTCTATGACAAGTTCTCCATGGCAGCAGACATCCTGTTTGATGTGGTATCAGGAAAAGCCATTAAAAATGGTGCAAAGGGACTTCCAAAGGTATTGTGCTCCGGATCGGCAACCTCTAATATGGCTGCCCAGGTCGGTGGTACCGTTGTGTTTGGCGCTGTCAACGAATACATGGTGAATGGTTCGGTGAACTGGAAGAACCTGTTGGTTTATACTGGCTCGGGAATCATAAAAGGAGCAGCCGGTAATTACCTCACAGATAAAGTCCAGGCAGTTGTAGGATCTGACAGCAAGATTGTAAATAAGGCGATTGGATTAACTGTGAATACGACTGTCGGCACCGCAATTGATATTAAAACCAATCGTATATTGGGTGTTGAGTATGACCCAATGCAGGTTTTTACGCAAAACCTGATAACGAGTGGAGTCGGCCAGCTTTTTGGAGAACCGATTGATGCAGTATCCGGGGCATTTTTAATAACGGCTACGGACTTCATTCTTTCGGATATCCGAGAACCCCTCCGGATTACAAGGAAATACAGTTCGATTAACAAATATTCTGGCCTGTATGGCCGTGGATGGAAGTTCCTATACGAGGGACGGTTGGGCAAATATGAGAATAAAATCCATGTTGACCTCGATACAGGCTACCATGTCATCTTCGAATGGGAGAACGGAAAGGCAAAAAATATTACGCCTGGCTGTGGCTGGTATGAACTTGAGGAAGATGGCGATGAATGGCTGCTCAGGGACCGCAAAAAGAAGCGGGTATACCATTATGGACAGACTGGGCTCCTGCTCTCAATTACGGATCAGAATAGCCAGACAATCCGTTTTGAATATCACAATGATGAGCTGGACAGGATTATAACAGCCCTTGGCTATGAATTAAAGCTCACGATGCGGAAAGGACGTCTGGTTCAGGTAACAGATGGTCTGGGCCGGACGATGCAGTATCGGTATGAGAACGGTCTTCTATCTGACGTCATACATATGGATCAGGGTATTACCCATTATGAATACGATGAGCAGGGATACCTCACAAAAGCAGTGGATCAGGCAAAAGTAACCTATCTGGAAAATCAGTATGATAATCGTGGGCGTGTGGTTCTTCAAACCCTGGCAAATGGAGATACTTATAAGGCAGAGTATCTGGATGAGGAACGTCAGGTACGGGTGCATAGCAGTATTGGCAAAAAAACGGTACTTTATTGTTATGGGAAAGAGTGCCAGATCCTTTCCATGCGTTTTACAGACGGTACGGAAATCGCTTATGAATATGACGAGGCAGGATACCGGATACAGGAATTGAACCGTCTGGGCCAGATAACCAGCTGGAGATACGATGAGATTGGGCGCTTGATTTCAGAACAGTCTGCCAGTGGCCTTACGACTACATATGTCTATGATGAGGAGGATGATTTAAAAGAAAAAACAGATAATGCCAACCGGCAGACACAGTATTTTTATGATGGGAAGCACAACCTGATTGAGGTAAAAGAGCGGGTTACGGGTAACGGAGCCGCTATCAGCCGGTTATACCAGTATGACAGGAAAGGACGTCTGGTTCAGGAAACGGATGCCCGTGGGGCAGTCACAACGTATATTTATGGAGAGACCTGCGGGAAACCAGCCGTGGTATCATATGCGGACGGGGAAGAAGTCCGATATGAATACGATGCTTTGGGACGCCAAATGGCGCTGGAAGATGACTGTGGCCGTGTAGAATATGCATATAATGCAAAGAACTACCGGACCATGGTGCGTGATGGGGAGGGGAATGAATCCCACTATATGTATGACGGTATGGGGCGTCTCCTTGCAATGTATATGCCTAAGGCGTGGAAGACGCGTAAAGACGAATATGTCTACAAATATGATTTCCTGGACCGCCTTATAGATACGATTCGCCCAGATGGAAGCCACCAGCGGCAGATCCGTGATGGGGAAGGCAATATTTTAAAGAACGTCCACCCGAACGCATATGATGCGCTTACAGATGATGGTGAGGGAATCCGGTATGAATACGACAGTGACGGCAACAATATCCGTATCCATTATCCGGATGGAGGCTGCGAACGGATTTTCTATGATGCGGAGGGAAAACGGACTAAGCATGTGATGCCGGAATATTATGATCCCATTCTTGATGACGGTATTGGCACTTCTTATGAATATGATTTTGCCGGCCGCCTTGCAAAAATTATCTTACCGGATGGGACTGTAGAGGCAGAGTATGGCTATGATTTGAGCGGGAACATCCTTACAAAGACGGACGCCCTCGGGCATACCAGTTATTATGCCTATGACCTGCGTGGGAACCTGACACGGAGCCTGGTTCCATCCAAAAAAGAACAGGATGAGGACCTTTACCAGAAGGTTACTTTCTCCTATGACGGAAACGGGAACAAGGTAAAAGAGCACAGGTTCAGCGGATACTGGGATAAAGATGGAAATCTGCTGCGTAAGGATGGAACCGGGTTATGTCTGACCTATAGGTATGATTGCCGGAACCGGTTAGTGCAGGTGGAGGATGGGCTTGGAGCTGTTATTAAGTACCGGTATGATGTACGTGGAAACCGGATTTATGAAGAAAAGGCCATAAATCCAGAAGTACGTCAGATTATCCACTTTGTGCATGATAAGGCGGGCCGTTTGATAGAGCGGCGTGAGGAACTGGACAGCGGTCTGGAACCTGTGTCAGGTGAATATAAAACAGCTGTGACAACTCATGGCTATGATGGAAACGGAAACCGAATTTTTACCCAGACACCGGAAGGTTACCGAATTACCCGGGAATATGACACCCTGGACCGTCTGATATCAGAACGGGTCGAAGACCGCCTGAATGGGATTGACCGTACCGTTAGGGTGAACTATGACAAGGCCGGAAACATCACAAAACTCATCCGTCAAGGCAAAGACGGGATGCCATGGGAGATTAGCTATAGTTATGATTTAAAAGACCGTATTACACATGCCAATGATTATTTCGGTCCGGTCTTCCAATACGAATATGATAAGAATGACCGCCTGTTGAAGGAAGCTTTAGCTGGGGCCGAATTGGAGCGGTCATATGCTTATACCTACGATTACCATGGAAACCTGGTAACGGAGACAGACAGTGAGGGAACCCTGCAGGAGAAGCACAGCTATCGGGCAGATGGAAAACTAGCACAGAGCCGATTCGCAGATGGGAACGAACTGGAATATTCCTATGGAATCAATGGGCTGCAGCAGGAAATCCGTACCGCCAGGAGCCAACGGGCAGACCGGGCGGCCCAGGTGTACACGTATGATGCCAGAGGCAGGATTACCGGAATCCAGGACGGAAACCAGAATCAGACAGGCTACCATATGGACCCCTGGGGACGGGTACATCAGATTGAGACGGCAGAGGGAGGAAAGGAGAACTTTGCCTATGATTATGCCGGCCATATTACCAGTACCACGGATGCCAACGGCGGCGTCATTACCTACCGGTATAACAGCCAGGGTAAGGTCTGCGAGATTATAGACCAGGAGGGGAACAGCGAGATGTTCCGTTATGACCGGGAAGGGCGTATGGTATTCCATGTAGACCGGAACGGGAAACAGGTCCGTACCACTTACAATGTGGATGGGAACCCGGTACTGGAACGCGCCTGCGATTATCTGGGAGAAAATGAAGTGACCCGCTCCTGGGAATATGACGACATCGGGAATGTAAAGAAAGCGGTAGCGGGAGGTTTCTGCTATACATATGAATATCGGCCGGACGGGAAACTGATTAAGAAATTGCTGTATAAAATATCTGGTGCTTAGCAATCATCAAATATACTCAGTTGTAAGGAAATCCTGGCTTTGAGGGATTACCGCCAGGATTTTCCTGAAGAGAGCCCATCAAGGATAAAGAAGTTCCTATATAATACCAAGAACCAGAAGACTGAGATAAGGCTAGGGGATGGTCAAGTACAGACGAAGCGTTATGATGCGGAGAATCTGCGCTGCGAGATGAGGGAGAATGAGAAGCTGATTCTTATGAGTATCATTATAATAAGCAGGGGCTTTTAAAAGAGAAATGTTCCAGCGGAAAGCGGCTGATTTCCTATGAATATGATAATGCCGGACAGATGATTCGGATGACGAACCCGGAAGGGATTACAGTCACCTATGAGTATGACTCCCTTGGGAGGAAGAGCCGAATTTATAATAGCAGTGGTATGGAAGTGCGTTATAAGTATGACTGATATAATTTATATAAATGAAGCAAGAAAGCCAGGTAAAATTAATGGGTTTGACAATTAAGTCTTATGCTGAATGGACTCATTATAAAAAAGGGAGCAATGAAGAAATTGAGATTAGCAAATCATTTAGGGATGAGATGATAAAAAAGGAGCAAACATTAGAGATTGAAATTCAAAAACAAATTGATGAGCTAGTAATAAAGAATGCTGGAGGATTATAATATATGAATGATAAAACTAAATTTTTAGAAGATTATTGTTTAGAAATAAATGCAAACGTTTATATTTTTCAGCCTTGCGAGATAAAAAAAATACCTTTGGGTATAATTCCTCAATGTTGGTATGATATTTTAAGCAGAGAAGACGTTGATAAAAGAGTACAGGGTATTTTAGAAACATGGAAAAAATATCTATCTAGTGAGTTATATAATACAATTAATTATTTGGAAGAAAACCTATTGGATATTGAATTGTTTAAAATAAACGATAAGTATTATCTGCTCTATTCAATAAAGACAGAGGCGGGGGAAATACAATATTATGAGGGAGGCAACCCATTAGATTCAATCGCCGAAACTGAACTGGAAAGTGTATGGAACAAGATACCAGAATCTATTCGCTTCTTTTATGAAAATATTCATAATGGGTTTTATGATTATGCTAGTAAGGCAATGGGAATTATATGTACAAAGCATATAACAAATTTTGGAGAAGTTGAGTGGGGGATTATTAATGAACTAGAAGAATCTTTGCAGATTGATTTAAAAAGTACATTTGGTTTTTTTAATAATGGGATGGGAGGATATTTGGCCATAGATATAATAAATTGTGACATTAATAGTGCAACATTATGGTTCTCAGATGATCAGCCAGAGTATAATCTTAATTTCTGGGATGTTGTTGATGAGTGGACGAAAATAGGATTACAAGACATATAGTGAATTTGTGAAATCCACTCTGACGGATTCCGTACAGGCTATAGTAATATAGGTAAATATATCAATTACCTGGACAACTAGCACCACGGACGCCAATGGCGGTGTCATCACATACCGTTACAACAGCCAGGGAAAATGGAATCAATGGACTGCAGCAGGAAATCCGTACCGCCAGGAGCCAACGGGCAGACCGGGCGGCCCAGGTGTACACGTATGATGCCAGAGGCAGGATTACCGGAATCCAGGACGGAAACCAGAATCAGACAGGCTACCATATGGACCCCTGGGGACGGGTACATCAGATTGAGACGGCAGAGGGAGGAAAGGAGAACTTTGCCTATGATTATGCCGGCCATATTACCAGTACCACGGATGCCAACGGCGGCGTCATTACCTACCGGTATAACAGCCAGGGTAAGGTCTGCGAGATTATAGACCAGGAGGGGAACAGCGAGATGTTCCGTTATGACCGGGAAGGGCGTATGGTATTCCATGTAGACCGGAACGGGAAACAGGTCCGTACCACTTACAATGTGGATGGGAACCCGGTACTGGAACGCGCCTGCGATTATCTGGGAGAAAATGAAGTGACCCGCTCCTGGGAATATGACGACATCGGGAATGTAAAGAAAGCGGTAGCGGGAGGTTTCTGCTATACATATGAATATCGGCCGGACGGGAAACTGATTAAGAAATTGCTGTATAAAATATCTGGTGCTTAGCAATCATCAAATATACTCAGTTGTAAGGAAATCCTGGCTTTGAGGGATTACCGCCAGGATTTTCCTGAAGAGAGCCCATCAAGGATAAAGAAGTTCCTATATAATACCAAGAACCAGAAGACTGAGATAAGGCTAGGGGATGGTCAAGTACAGACGAACAGTTATGATGCGGAGAATCTGCGCTGCGAGATGAGGGAGAATGAGAAGCTGATTCTTATGAGTATCATTATAATAAGCAGGGGATTTTAAAAGAGAAATGTTCCAGCGGAAAGCGGCTGATTTCCTATGAATATGATAATGCCGGGCAGATGATTCGGATGACGAACCCGGAAGGGATTACAGTCACCTATGAGTATGACTCTCTTGGGAGGAAGAGCCGAATTTATAATAGAAGTGGTATGGAAGTGCGTTATAGGTATGACTGATATAATTTATATAAATGAAGCAAGAAAGCCCGGTAAAATTAATGGGTTTGACAATTTAATTTTATGTAAGGAGAGGATCATATGCTTGAAATCGGTAAGTTCATAGATTTTCTTGGGCAGGATAGTATAAGGGAGGCAATACCAGTTATAACGGCAATCGGAGGAGCTTTGGTTGTTGTTCTAAGGTTTATATTTAAGGTAATCTATGCCCAGAATATGAACGAGATTGACAAGGTATTTATGAATCGAAAGCAACGGACTAATTTGAAACTCATAGATTTATTTATGGTTGCGATAGTCTTGGGACTGGTAAATATAATTTTAATGCTTATTCGCGATGATGCGACTGATTTTTTATTAGTGTTGGGATTCATAGCCGCTTTTTTCTTGATTCTAATCTATTTAATTTATAAAATCGCACATTTTATTTGGTGTAAGTATAAAAAGACGGATAAGAAATGGAAATTGCATCGCTATATGGAGGAAATGCTGTTTGTGAGTGAGTTTCTCATTGGGACAGAAATTGGAAAACTTACCTATTATAATACACAGGATTTATGGAAAGGAATTCTGGTTTGTCTGATAGCAGCGTCAGCGACCTCATTTTTGATGGTGATTTCTGTTGGTTTTTTTGAAGATGGTCCAAGTAAAGTGTATTTTTACATAAAAGGTGGTAGGCGTATGTACATATTCTATAAACTGGAAGATGATATTTTATTATGCGGAGATAATAAGAATATCAAAAAAGCTAAAATCCGTTTAATACCTTTCGGCAATTTTAAAAAGAGCTACCATAAGCTGATTATAGAAAAGTCAAATAATCAGAATTGAAGTTACCATATGATTTTTCGGGGACGGGTGCATCAGATTGAGACGGCAGAGGGATTGTGGAGTGATTGATAGAAATCGTCTTCTTAAAGATCGGTAATTAGATGAAGGGTAATATGTCTAAGTAAAAATTGATTGGAGGGAATTCTGTTGAATAAAAATCTTGAGGAGGTTATGAATCATGAAAAATATAATCAATATAATTAAATGCTTCATATTTTTAGGAGCAGGATTTTTGCTATTATTTGTACCATATAATAAAATCCAATCGGCGTTTCCCAAGGCACCAGCCCCCATAGTGGTAAAAGTCATAGGAGTTATTGTTCTTATCTGTGGCATTGTGATAGCGCTGATGTACTCAGGAATGTAGGTTCAGTATACAGCATATTCCGGTTGACTGGCTTAGATTTATAACAATACGGGAGGATAAAGTCATGTCTAAACTATTGGTACGAAAAAAGATAGGAAAGTTTTTCCTGATGGTAGTTCTTGTAGTGTTATTACTGGGGACAATACTACAGGCAGTATTTCGACATTTTGAAATTAAAAAAATAAATGAATTGGCTTATGGGCAGACAGTGAACGTAGATGGAAGAAAGATGAATGTTGAGGTTGTAGGGAATGGTACAAAAACAATTGTCATTCTTCCTGCGTTAGGCGTTCCTTCACCAATCCTGGAGTTTCGACAGCTGGCCGGTTTATTATCCGAACACTTTACTGTTATTACGATTGAGCCATTTGGTTATGGCTTAAGTGATGGAACCGATAAGGAGAGGAGCATTGAAAATATATCTGAGGAGCTTCATACCTGCCTTGAGATTTTGGGATATCCGGAATATTATTTGCTGTCGCACTCTATTTATGGAGCTTATTCGATTTATTATAGCAATCAGTATCCGAACGAGGTTAAAGGGATAATCGGACTGGATTCCTCTGTACCAGGAATGTACAGTGACATTCCGGCTGTTATAAATTTCCTGGAGGATATATTCCCTTATGTAGGTAAGGTAAAAACTACAGTAGGGCTTTCCCGCTTTACGTTGCTGTTTAATCCGGATTTCGGTATACCTGCAGTAGATGGATATGAATGGACCTCGGAAGAAAAAAAGCTGTCAAAATGGATTACTCTTGATAAGGCCTATAATAAAACGGTAATGGATGAGGTAAAGCGTTCAAAAGATAACCTCAATCAAATGGAGGAGCTAAAGTTCTCCGAGAATACGCCAGTATTATATTTTCTGTCGGAGAATAACTTGGAAATGTTTTCTACCTGGAAAAAAATTCATGAGGATTTGATTCAGGAGAAGGAACGAAGTAATATAGTTCCACTTTCAGGTAATCATTATGTCTATTATAAACATGGGCCGGAGATAGCAAAAACTGTAACAGACTGGATTCTTAATGATTAGAGAGAATGAAAGTTTATGATTATGTAGCATAGTGCGTGTGCCGGGGGAGAGTAAAGCTACTATTGTTGGATATGCAATTAGGATAAAAAGTAGATAGTAAAAGATAATGATATGATATAACTTTAATAAAGCAGATTCAGCCAAGAACGGAAAGGGTCTATGAAGCTGTTATAGATTACGACAGATTTTACACCAAATGATTATAGAAAATTAGATATCTATGAATAAGGGATTTTAAGATACCGGAGAACTACAGGAAGGAAAATAGTATAGGTTTTTTATGCTGATTTGCAAGAGAAATATAAACAATATAAATCTTTAGATGAGTGGCTTGTTTGGAGAAATTTCAAACAAGCTGTTTTTTTATTCGATAATATTCATCGTTTATAAGCAGAAAACAGTGTGCCTTTACAGAGCTAAAAATTTGAGCTTCCGGGGCAACTGCCTTTATCATAGGCCAAGGCCCCGATAAGGAGTTGTATGCACTGCCGGTCTCCACCTTCTGGATTTTGAATTACTTATACTATTCAAAATTCAGAGGACGATATGAAAAAGAACAATCAAAAAAATAGTGATATACAGAACCGCTTCACCGCATACCTGGTGACGGCCATACAACATACAAAAATTGAATATGGTGAAAAGAAAACGCGGCTCAGGCAGCATGAGATTGCCTGCGCGGAAGAATATTCCTGGAATTACACAGACTTCGACCGGGAGTTTGTAAGGTACATCAGTGAGCAGTATTACACATACTTCAGGGATTTGGATAAAATGCAGGAACTTCTGTGGACCCTGGAGGGTGGAAAACTGGTGAAAGTATTAAAGAAGTTAAAAGAACAGGAACGGCAGATTTTATTTAGTAGGATTTTTGGAGAGCAGAGCTTTACGGATATTGGACAGGAACTTGACATGACGCCAGACCAGGCAAGGGCAGCATATTTCTATGCGCTCCGTAAGATCAGAAAGGAATTGGGGGTGAAAAAAGATGGAATTTGAACAGTTACTGCAGCGGGCAAAGGAAAGCGATGAATGGGCATTTGAGCAGATATTTAAGATGTACCGGCCGCTTTTGTTAAAACAGGCGATTGGTGACAATGGCCTGGACGAGGATTTATATCAGGAACTGTCCAGGACTCTGTATATCTGCATTCAAAAATTTCCCGTATAACGGGCAATGATGTTGGCTTTTGAGGACCGCTCCGTATATATAATATGTCGGTAAATGTAGGGGACTATTTTATCGACATCGGTAAAGTGATTTGGTACGTTTACCGACACAATTTCAGCGGTTTTTGTCCTGCTTTTTTGTGTCGGTAAATGCATACCTTTTCCGACAGGAAGGAGGGGTTCATTTGGAGCCTAAAACATTCGGATATGCCAGGGTATCGTCAAAAGGGCAGAATCTGGACCGCCAGATCTTCCTGCTGAAGGAAGAAGGGATTGATGAGCGGGATATTTTTGTAGAGAAGGAGAGTGCAAAGGACTTTGAGCGGCCAGTATTCCGCCAACTGGTAGATTTAATCATGAGAGAAGGTGATATGTTAGTTGTCACGGAGCTGGAGCGGTTTGGACGAAACTATACGGAGATTCACAATGAATGGTATACAATTACGAAACAGAGAAAAATGGATATCAAAGTCCTGGACATGCCTCTGTTGGATACGACACTGGCAAAGGATCTTCTGGGGACGCTAATCACGGATCTAATCCTGACCCTGCTGGCCTACGTGGCACATCGGGAAAGAGTTGAGAAAAAGGTACTGCAGAAACAGGGGATTGAAAGGGCTCATGGCCGGGGAGTGAAATTTGGACGGCCCGTCATAACTTATCCGGATCAGTGGGAAGAGGTATATAAGGAGTGGAAAGCCGGACGTCTCACGGCAAGAAATGCCATGAAGCAGCTGGAGCTAAAGAAGGACAGCTTCTATAAGCTGGTAAATCAATATGAAAATAATTCCAGATAATTTCAACTTTATCATGTCCATGGCCCTCTTTAATATAAAAAAGGAAAGGTGGGAACTCTTATGGCGATGACAAATGATGAAATCCGGGAAGAGATCATGGAACATATTGAATTTCTGAAAATGCTGGATATTTGCAACAAGGCCAATATGCATAGTGCAGATGAAGAATAGGTGAAAAAAGAATTAAAAGAACGGATTCAGGAGTTGTACGATATGCTGCTGGAGGTATAGGAGGACAATATGTTAACTGGAATTTACACAAAAAATAGACATGGTAAAAACATCTATATGTTTCGTGTAGGAGTATATCCCTTTAAAATTTGGCTGTATGTATTAAATAGCAGGGAGGCCGCCGAGGCGTCACACAGGCAGATTGCTGGTATTAAAAGCGAAGTAGATACTATTTTTGCCTTTATTAGAGCTGGATTGGAATATGATAAAATAGAGCCACATGCAAAGATACTGGCAGAGCTGGTCCGTGGAACCTGGCCCCCTGATAAATTGTATGACTATCTTAAAATGCTATTTTTATTAAGTGGGCCGGAAGAAGAGAAATGGTTCTGTTATGTTGCCCTTTGCCGTCTGGCTCTTTACAAGGATACCGGGTATATGCAGTCACCAGTTATACGGAGGTATGAGGAACGTTTTGCCTACATAGAGGAGCGCCTGCAGGTGGAAGGAAAATTACTGGAATTGGCCTATGCTCAGGTAGCGAGGGATACGGGCTTCAGATTAAGCGAGATGGATTTCCTTGAATGGGAGGATGTTGTGTATCCGAAGATCATGCTGCGGATTCCCAGAAAGACGAGCAATGAGAATATGTTTGGCCTGATAAGCGAAAAAACTTATGAGACGCTGCAGAAATTGGATCATCCATCTCAGAGAATCTTTAACAATGCCGGGAAACATCTGCGTATGAATATTTCCAGCGTATCAGACGGTGATTTCCGCTTCACTGACTACCGCCAGTGTTACCAGCTGAAAGTAATATGGAATGAGATCCTGAATTCGACAGGGCCGGTTTCTGGAAAGGGAAAGGCATGAGGGAGACAGTCAGGGAATGGCAGGAGGAGTGGATTGGGACAAACGGTCTTACACATGAACTGGAAGTAATCATATCTGACAGCAGTCTGGAGGCATTCCGTACAGAGGTTTATTCCGGAAGTTTTGCAGATATTCCTCCGGAGCTGTTCGATAAAAAAGTGATCGAAAATGGGAAAATCATTGCGTCAACCGTTCCGGAGCGCATCGGAGCCTATTCATTGCTTGTGTAATTGGGATACGGTTGGAAACTTGAATTCGTTATTGATGGAGGAATGATTTCATGACAAATTATGCGGCAATGGGATATGCTCTGTTAGCGGCGGATGAAATGAGATTGTCAGAAGAACAAAAAGAGCGGTTGTGGCAGCTGATGTATTCAAATTTCGATATAGTCAGTGAAGAGAAGGCAGAGAAGCGATTTAGGGAAGGAAAATAGCTTGAAGAATGAATCAGGCCACCAGAAATTTTGGCGGCCTAATTTAGCGATCCCTCTTACCGTTGTTTTGTTGTCTGGGCTGGGGTTCTATGTTAGAATATTATTAATAGCTCATAGTTTATATTTAAATTGTAATTATGATGAATGGAGCGATTTTATGGAGCTGATAGCAGGAAATAAGCAGCAAAGCAGTTTATATGATTACCATGATGTTTCTGATATGCTTGATAAAGGCATTGATGATATGGAATTAAAACGGGAATTGCCCATTGATGAAGCATTTCAAAAAATATTAGAATTAAGAGGTTTCAGAGGAAATACAGGGGTATGAGGGATAGTCAAAGTTTTTACGGAAGGGAAACCGTTGGAGGAATATATTCAAAAGTAGGAGGTTTTGGAAATGAGCTGTCATAATATTGGTAGGGGAATGAACTATGTAGTTAAAAACGTTATAAAAATGTATGATACAGGGGAATTGACTTTAGAGGCAGCGAGAAAGATCATAGCTGCCGCGCGAAGAGGTGTTAATTGGTGTGATGGAAATGAGTACGAAGCAGTTGAAATCATACGCAGGTGCCGCTGTGGGAGATGTTTAAAGAAAATGGAGGCCGGAGCTCCCTTATATTCCGTATGGGACGTGCCAGTAGATTCGCCTGGATATAGTCGTATTCTTGATACAGAACCTGAAATTCTTGCATCGGAAGGATTGTGTAGTTCTTGCTTTGATATTGTTATAAACCGTTTTTTGGGAGATGAAAATGCGGGTCAGAGGGAAAGAAAGTATATAGAGGAGCATCGTTCGGAAAAGGAGTGGAAAGCAAATGAATGGAGGGAAGAATAAGATAATAATTTTTGTGTATAAATAGTAACACCAAAAGATTACAGAAAACGGACTGATTTATTCTATAAAAAGCGGTGGTATGTATCATATGGAGCATACTACCGTTAATTTTCGGTATGCCATTTGTGATGTGATTCTATTGAAAATAAAGAGATTTCGGTTTTAATAACCATAACGGCAAAAAACTGAATAAATGCCGATTCGGTTATTGAAACAACGAAAGAATAGTGCTATAATAAAATAACCATAACGGCAAAAAAATAAAAAAATGCCGATTCGGTTAGGAGGCGGATACCTTGGATACGAAAATGATGATTAATCAAATACCAGATGAAACTATTTTGACGAGACAGGATATTCTCCAGATTGCCTGCGAGGTGGATGTCTCTTTCCGAGAAACTTTACTTAGAAATTTATTGGAAAACTTACTTCAGGAAGGCATTCTTGTTAGAGCTGGGAGAGGCAGGTACCAAAAATTTTCATATGAAGCGAAAAAGGCAACCTATTTAAACCAGTATTCAAAAGAAGCGAAAAATATAGTTGAGGAAATGAATGATAAGTTTCCACTTATGGATTATCGTATATGGGAAATCAACTGGCTTAATGAATTTTGGAATCATCAGATTGCACAAAACAAAATATTTCTGGAAGTTGAAAATATAGGCTGTGAATTCGTGTACACAGAATTATGTGAAAGGCATTCAGGAAAGATACTATTGAGACCGGATGAAAACGAACTTTACAGGTATGGCGGACAAAATACAATTATTGTGGATCGACTTATATCAGAAGCTCCAAAAGGAAGTCCGTATCCATATAATACGCCTTTGGAAAAGATAGTAGTTGATTTATTTGCCAATCGCAATTTAAAAAGCATGGTTCATACCGGCGAATATGCAACGGCTCTGTTAGATATGTTTGGAAAATACCGGATTGACCAGGTAAAATTATTCCGATATGCCAAACGACGTCACAAAAAAGAAGAGATTTTTTATTTCTTGAAGGATGAAGCACATATTAAAATATACGTGGAGGAATGACTGCTGTGTTAATGAAAGAGAATTTTGGAATTGAACATATCAATGAATTAAGGGAGAATAGCAGATGTGATCCCGCGATACTGGAAAGAAGTATCTATGCGTTTGGTCTGCTGGAGTCGCTGGCACGAGTAAATATGCCATTTATATTTAAGGGTGGCACCAGTTTAATGCTGCTTCTTAAAACTTCAAGAAGATTATCCACTGATATTGACATTATCGTTGAGCCGGGTACAGATATTGTACATTATATTGAGAAAGCCTCGAAAATATTTCCATTTGAGGAAGTGGAGGAGCAAAGCAGGATAGGAAAAAATCTAATTGAGAAAAGACATTTTAAATTTTATTATGATTCTCCCGTCAACAAACGGAGATTTTATATTCTTTTAGATGTTCTTTTTGAGGAAAACCATTATAATACACTGGTAAAAAGAGATATTGTAAATGAAATTTTACTTACGGAGGAGCCATATATTCATGTGATAGTGCCAAGTATTGATTGTATTCTGGGTGATAAAATGACAGCATTTGCGCCACATACGACAGGGATTCCTTTTGATACGAAGAAAGAAATGGAAATAATTAAGCAACTGTTTGACGTGGCAACGTTGATAGAAGAATGTGACAGCTTTACAGATATATGCGAATCATATAGAAAGACGGTTGCATCAGAAATTGCATATAGAGGAAATTGTTGCAGTCCAGAATTGGTACTGGAAGACACAATTAGAACAGCAGCCTGCCTGATATCAAGAGGAAGCATAAATCCAGAAGAATATAAAAAATTGATGGAGGGAATAAAAAGTATTAAAACACATATGTATAGAGAAAATTATTCAGGAGAACTTGCGGCAATCCAGGCGTGCAGCGTAATGTATATGGCAGCTTGTCTGTTAAAAGGACGCGAATTTCATAGAATAGAACATCCTGAATTATATATAAAGGAAAGTATTAGTAAGTCGCAATACAAAGGATTGGCCTACATAAAGAAAATGAAATTAGAGGCATACGGCTATCTGGTAGAGGCTGTCAAACTGCTAGAAGCATAAGTTATTAATAAAGTCTTAATAAACTTAGGGGCCGTTACAAAGCGCGGCCCTATTGATCTCAGCCTGCTCTTTAACATTCCTCTATCAAATCGTGCTCTACCAGTTTGGCTTTCCCAGATTCAATATCAGCGACAATAGAGCGCAAATAATTCATATTGCTCTCAGAATAGAACGGATCAACTGAAACCTCAAATGGTATTCTTTTTTCCCTGCTAACTTTGGTTGCAAACATGGTAAAGGCAGTTGTCATTGAAAGTCCCATTTCTTTACAAGCCTGTTCCATACCTTTTTTCAAATCTTCGTCCATGCGGAAATTGACCATTGTCTGTGCCATAAAGGTTACCTCCGTCTTTGCTCTGTTGTAAAGCAAAAGTCGATGCATTGCTTTACAATAATATATGCATTTAAAGTAAATTCATTTTATAGAATTAAACAATTTGTTCTTCCTTTAATGAAAGAATCTCTGTTTCGGTTAAACCAATGGTCTCCATAATATCTACTATGTCTAATCCCATATTTAATAAATTTTGGGCGATACTGTATTTTTCCATCAAAGCAGCCTTTTTAGCCATCTCATTACCATACTCGACTTTTTCTTTCTCGTGAAGCAGACTATACTTTGTCATACCGGATCGTTCGCATTGGATAAGATGGACTTCGGTCTCATCCAAGCCGGTATTACCCATAATATCAACTATGCCATAGCCCTCATCAATCATACGTTTAGCAACATCATATTTTAATTCTTGCTTTATCTTATTAACTTTTGGATTACTGGATTCCATGGTTCCCCTTTCGTTGAGCATATTACGCATAAAATAATTCTTGCATGTAGAGATAAGAAGTGCTAGAGTATATATAAAGAGGAACAACCGCCCACAAGGTGGGTTGACCTGTAAGAAGATAGAAAAACCACCCTGCTACCGGCCAAAGTATTTTGGGGTGGTTTTTCTATGTTAAGCTAGTGACATATAGTAAAAATAGGGCCGCTACAAAGCGCGGCCCTAATGATACATACTTAAATTTCGAGTGTAATTCATATATTTGCTGCTTGATTATTACGGTATGATAAAGTGTTTATAACAACCGTCTTTTATCTAATAGATAGTTCCTTACCAGTATTCTTTTTCATGAAATCTTGCATTGCTTTAGGTGAAGTAAAGTAGTCCCGCCCTAATTTGGTTACCGGGAGAATTTTACTTTGCAAGAGTTCTCTGGTTTTTGTCTTACCCAGTCCGAGCATATCTGCGATTTCCGCAACCGAGTATTTCTTGAAATCTTCCAAGACTGTATTATCTACATTAGGATTATTCATGAAGACATCCTTCTTTCTGCTTAGTTAATTAGACACATATATCCCTGCATCCCCTTCCTATGCCCTATTCGGCCACGTAGCAGGCTGTACGGTGTACGATTCAATCCAGGGGCGGCACAGGCCGTCCAGGGAACCTATATAAAATGCTGGTATATGCTCTTTAGTTATCAATGTGCAGGTGAAATCAAAGCTGAAAAAAAGCTGATTACCTGCTTCAGAAAATCACATACTATTTATAGAGAGGGAAAAATCTGAATACTTTAGCTGATTTAAAAATGGAACCGCTCCAGTGAGTAAATCGGCATGATAATCCTCTTTCCATCTACGCTGCCGTGGGTATCGTCAGTCAGATAAAGCAGGTAATCCACTTTTCCGGCCTTCAGTGCCGCCTTTGATGTGTCTACGGCTAAGATATCATTATTCGTCCTAATCGCATACCGTATCCTCTCCTGCAGGCTCTGCACGTAAAAATCAATCTCACCATCTTTATAGGAAGCGAATGCCGGTGTCTCAAAGGCAATTTCACCCGGAAAATCCAGACGTTTTGCCAGATTGATGTAGACATAGTTTTCATTGAGCATGTCCTTTATGGAGGCTTCATCAATTCCTGCCTGATTCATATAAAAGTTTGCAATCCCTAAATCCATAAAGTAAGCGCGTCGGCCAGGTCTGAAGTCCAGAATATCAAGTTCTATGATCTCTCCACAGAAGCCAATCACTTTGGAAAGATAAAGCCAGTTAAATGCGCGCATCATGGTTGCTTCTGAAAGATTGCGGGTCCCGTCCTTAGTAACCAGATTATGCAGGAGATTACCAATACTATCCTGTCTGGAACTCTTTTTCTCCATAGCGAGGAGGTGGCAGATATTTAAGAAGATTTCCCTAAATATGCCGATATCAGAAATATCAGTATATTGCATTGATTCATTAAGAAATATATCTGCAATGCGGGCCAGCTCATCTAAGCAGGTCCTCACCGAGCCGGTCATTAAGTATTTTTCCACAACGGAAGGATACCCTCCGATCTGACAGTAAATGTCATAGGAGGACCTCAGACGTTGGTAGAAAATATGATCCTCTGATATGGAACTGCCAACCATAAGATACTGTTGAAACAGCTCCTGATTGGCTGCAGCTAGAAATTCCTCAAATGACAGAGGATAAAGGGTAATGCTGGTAACATCTCCGCAGGAAAACCGAAATTCTGACGCCAGGACACGGCCAGGATAGCTGTCTATAATAATAAACTGACACTGGAATTGTCGGGTAAACTCCCGGATTCGGTTGTAAATCTCAGCAGATTCCTGTATTTCATCAATAATAATTACCGTGTCATCTGTGTCCTCAAAACTCTGATCGAATAGACGAAAAGCGTCCTGCAGTGGGTGTTCTGGGCGTGGTGTACCTGGTGTCCAGGCAATCGCTTTGTAGTAGCACTCCAGAAACTGTTGCCCACTCGGTTCAAAAAAGTTAATATATAACTTGTGCCTGTAGTTCTCATCAGCAAATTTATTGATGATGAAGGTTTTTCCAACCTGCCGAGTTCCTTGTATTTCCAGCGTGCCGTGTCTTGATTCCTTTTTCCAATCCATAAGTTTTTGATAAAAATTACGCTTAATATACATAGTTGATCTTCTTCCTAAGAGAATACTTTAATTGTATCAGATATGACTTATGGATTCAATGCAGGTAGTGGTTATCCAAGGACTCTCTATCTCCGGTAAAAATCAGAAGCATTCTTCACGTTCATTTTCTTTGCTTGCCATACGGTTGTCCTTTCACGGCTTCAGCTGTTAAATTAGATCCTTTTATTAAAAACGCTGCCGAAATAATCGGCAACGTAAGTAATTTACGAAATGTTAAAGCTATGCCCACAAGAGCTGTGATAAGCATGTACTCCCATTTCATCTGTAGTGATATCGCAGTCCGCAACTAAAAGCCACATACCGCAATGCTGGCAGGCGACATGATAGAAAAAGCGAAATCCCTGTATATCCTGTTCTGTGCAGCCATGACCGGTTAAATATTGCGTTGCCTGGCTCTTGTCCGGGAACAGCATAATATTCTTGTTATCACCCCAATACAGCTATTCCAGGCCATTGAGGGTGATCCCGTTTACTGGCCTGCTTACACAGATCCCGGTAATTTCACCTGCAGAACCTAAATATCTTTCTTCCGTATCACATTCAAAAATCATGATTCTCTTTTTCCTTCCATTAAGCCTCATCAATCATAGACAGGAATTCATATTCGGACAAAATCCGTACACCGAGGGACTGGGCCTTTGCGAGCTTGCTTCCGGCCTTATCCCCGCAGATCAGATAATCTGTGTTTTTCGATACGGAGCTGCCTGCTTTGGCTCCCAGACTTAAAATTTTCGCCTGGATACCGTCCCTGGTGTAGTTCATCAGCTTTCCGGTTGCGACAATCGTGCGTCCGGCAAAAGGATTCTGCTCACTCTGTTCTACGTTCATGGTTTCCTCTGTTCTCTCTTCAAATGTCATCTCTTTCTGTAACTCCTTCCATAATTTTAAGTTGTCCATATCTGAAAACCAGGTATGGATGTTGTCATTGATAATCGTTCCGATATCCTCCAGCTGGGTGAAATCATAGGTGCCAGTTGCGGCCTGTTCAAAGTCATCCAGACTTCCGTGAAACTGCTGTCCCAGGCTCCGGCTTATGGTCCGGCCAACGAGCGGGATATCCATAGCGACCAGATAGCGCTCAAAGGTTGTATGCCGGCTTGCTTCGATGGAGGCCCAGAGGTTCTCATAGGATTTAACTCCAAATCCCTCTAAGCGGATAATCTCTTCCCGGTGCATATCCAGGTGGTAAAGATCCTGAAATGAATCCAGCCAGCCGTATTCCTGAAACTTTGACAGTGTGGCCGTTGACAGGTCCTTGATATCCATGGCCTTTTTCCCGGCGAAGTGGATTAACTGCCGGAGCCACTGTGTCTCACAGTCCGGATTATCGCAATGCAGCGTCTCAATGATGCGGCCCTTGTCCCCTTTTCGTGTATGGACTCTGGTTGGAGCCCCGCAGCTGGGACAGGTGCCGGGAAAGCTGTATATGGAATTTCCCCGGTCAAGGTTATCCTCTATATGAGGGATAATCATATTGCGTTTGGAGACTAATATCCGACAGCCTGGCTGCAGCTCCAGATCTTTAATAAAGGTAAGGTTATGGAGACTTGCCCTGGATACCGCGCAGCCATCAATTTCAATGGTGTCAAACAATGCGACTGGGGCAAGCTGTCCAGACCTGGTAGGCGTCCACTCGATTGAACGGAAGACTGTTTCAAACGTATCATCCTCAAATTTGAAGGCCAGGCCGTCTTTATAAGCGCGACCCGTTCTGCCACAGCTTTTTGAATAGGAGATATTGTCATAGACAGCCACAATGCCGTCAATCGGGATCATTTTTTCTCTGGCAATCGTCTGAAGGCACTCGATGTAAGTCTCAATCTGTTCTTCCGTGGCACTTTTATCAATGGTGTAGGAATCACAGTAGCCAAATCCATAATCTTTCAGCTTTAAAAGTTTTGAGGCTCGGCTGTTACTGATGACGGCTTCATAATCAAGTCCTTCTAACACATTAAATGGGATAAAAGATACACAGCGTTCTTTACAAACAGCGGGATTTAAGGTACGAACCGAACCGGACGCCAGGTTTCTGGGCGTTTTATAAGGTTCTCCGTTCCGATCCAGGATAGAAGTCCGGAGCTTTTCAAAATCATCAATCCGGATATGTGCTTCTCCTGTAATAACAAGCCTGTCCTTATAAGGAACCGTAAGCGGCACGTTGATAAATGCCGGAATATTGTGCGTGATATCTTCTCCAATCTCTCCGTCTCCACGGGTGGAGGCTTGCTGGAGCTCTCCGCCGTCATAAACCAGTTTTACCGTGAGTCCATCCATCTTCAGCGTCAGGTTTGTTAAGCCTTTCCCCTTCTGGACAAAGTCTAAAATATCTCTTGTCAGCTTCGTTTTATCCAGAGACAACAGGGGAATGGGGTGTTTTACCTTCGGCAATTCACTAACCGGGTGATAACCTACGGTTTGTGTCGGGGAACCGCTCAGGATAATGCCCGTGCGTTTTTCCAAAACCTCCAGCTCATCAAATAACCGGTCATAGGTACTGTCCGGAATGGACGGGGCGTTCTGGTTATAATATTCGTCCCGGTACTGATTCAGTTTTAATACCAGCTTTTTCATGTGTGTGATTTGTTCTTCTCTTGTCATGCTTCATTCTCCTCTTTTATTAATGTAAATTCCGCGATGAAATCCGAAATCTCTAATTCCATACTGAAATAGCGATGTGTCGCGCACCAGAGTCTTGGTTTTACAAAGTATGAGCAGGAACATTTACCTTGCTCATGAAGTATTATTGATTCATGTGCCGCGGACAGCATTCTGTATCGGGGATTTTCTGGCGTTGCCGGCTGGCACTGTGCCATCAATTCTTGGAATAGCTCCGGAGTATAGGCTGTATTATGGAAATGAGCCAGAGCCGATTTTAAGGATTCATTGTGGCTGCAGTCAGCACTATGGTTATGCCAGTATTTTTCAATCAGCCAGGCCATCAGCTCTGGAACTGCTTCCAGCTCTTCTACACGCAGCCAGCTGTAACTCGGATTGTAATTCTCTTGGACCTTCTTAATAAGATCCTTTTTCAATTTAAGATTTATCGCAGAATGGTAAATTTGCTCTAATTCCGTTTCGGTAAAGTAAAGAGGATAGGTACTCCCATCCTCTTTTGAAATCTGTATGCAGTTCATAGGATTCTCCCTTTCATACCAGTTCTTTAGCTTTCGGCAGCTTCCTGTAATGGATTGACGTGGAGTGGGCAGCCTTGCGGTTCACCGGATTCTAAAATCCAGGCCCCGTTCTCATAGACACAGCCAGTAGCTTCATTAAAGATTAAGGGGATGGCCGGAGGTTCATCAAAACACTCAGGTGAGAGCAGGAGACAGATGTATTTTTCAAAAAATGGGGCAAGAGCTTCCTGATAAGCATTTCTCAGCTTTTCAGAAAGTTCCTTCACTTCCGTCATACTTTGCCTCTGGAATAATGCACGGCTGATTTGCGGCATGATCCCGGAATCCTCCTTGGCCTTTAAGATGACGGCCAGACACTCCTCCCAGAATCGCTTGTTGCATCGGAAATCATGGAAGCAGACTGCCGTGAGATAATCAGAGCAGGCGCTTTTGATTTCCTGGCACAATGCATCATAGGGATTTTTATACCTGGTATGTAGCTCCTCCAGGGGGACATGATCCCGGTTTTTTTTCAGGGTGGCAAGTAATTTTGTCAGCTTCTCCTCGGTTCCTTTTACATCCACATTCCCACACTCCTTCCGAAAGGGCGGTCATAGAGCTGTCTAAGGCCGCCGCAGAGTATTCAAATTTAAGCGCAGGTGTGTGTAGGCAGAAGACTGTGGTAACTCACAATGTAAATGGAGTTCCTTGTCTCAAACTTGATATAATCCGCCGTAATCTCCAGAATTTCAGAAACCGTAGAGGTACGCATTACCTGGCCGTTATAAGTGAAAATTGCCCGTTCTCCGCATTTGACAGGGGAGATAAAAGTTCCTTTCAATATTACTGTTTTCTTTTCCATGGTTTCCGGTATCGGCTGCAGAGCCATCATTTCATTTTCTTTACAGATCATCATTCAATCCTCCTAAGCTACTTGATAATTTAATCCGTATAATCCATCACCATAAGCAGTATACTGTGTTCTATGCTCATAGATCGTGGCGCGGATACGTTCTTTGTAATGGCTGTTTTTCTTTGCTTTTGGGTGGGTACTCAGGCGTTCGTAAAGCTCCGTCAGGGTACATTGCCCTCCAATACTTTCAAGTGTCATGCGGATCAGATGGTGCCAGGTCAGCGCAACGATATCAGTATTGCTGATAGAAAAAGTTCCTTTATCCTGATAAGTAAATGGAACAATCAGGGAATCCTTTTTATGAAACAGCAAAAGATACTCTGTTACAATGGGGATCAAGGGCTTTTTATAGCGCCGGGAATCCGAAACACAATTAAATTGGGCCTTCACTAAAAATGATTCAGCTTCTCCCATCTGCATCATGTCACGCTGGATACTGTAAAATTTACCGGCTGATCGGATATCACCGACCAGCACCGCCAGCCTGCCGTCTCTCCTCAAAGCCATGTAGAACTTCCGTATACAGAGGTTCAGCTTCTCCAGGAAATCATCATAGTTTTCACACCGGGATAGATCATCTGCATGTGGCTTTCCCCACATGTTTCCGGAATAGGGAATGATATTGTGATACGGCGGGTGGAAAAATACGAGATCCGCCGAGTCCTCTACATCATCTTTCAAGGCATTCCAGTTACCCAGGCCAGCTGCGGGATTGGGATTTAGGTCATACAGAATGGACCGTACTCCAAGCAGATCCGCTGCGGCCTTACTGGTGCCGGAACCGGACATGGGATCAAGCAACGTGAAGTCTGAAACATCTTTCCCATAATATTTCTTACAATCTATGACATAACGCAGGATAGAAGAGACCACCTGCGGAGAGCAGTTTCCTCTCCATTGGTTATCTCCGCCGTTCCCTCTGTCAGGGAAGGCCATAAAAGATGTCAGCTCCTTCCCAAGGCGTTTCCGTAGATTCTCCGTTCCAAGTGTCTGGGCAATGCTCTGCCAGTTTGGACCAAATTCCTGTTGCAACAGCAGGACGGCTCGTTGTATCAATTCTTCATTCATTTACATTTCACACTCCTTTAGACAGCTTCTATTTGCTTCAGTCGCCTTCTCATGCGGGCGAAGCGGCTGCCAACGGCTTTAATGCTCAGGCCGCATTGTGTTGCTATTTCTCTGTATGTATAGCCATAGGCTTTCAGCTTGACAACTTCCTGCTCCTTTTCCGTCATATACGTCATGAGTTCCAACGCGTAAATCTTATCCGTGGCGGATTCATGGATACTTTGCTGGCGATCCGGAAGCAGGCAGTCAAGGGATGATTCTTCATGGCTCCCGTTACTGTTCATGCTGATAACGGGGGCGTTGCGTTTTTGCCGGCTGTTATTTCGGTAATGTTCAAATAAGCTGTACCGCATTTGCCTCCAGGCAATCGTAGAGAAGAGGTAGCGGTTTTTCAACCGCTCATCTTCATCATATAGCTGTACTGCTAACAGATAGCCGAAAATAACAATGTCGTAATACTCATCAATATCCAGGTGATTTAAGTATAGAAATTTATATACAAGTCCAACATGGTTTCCTGCATAGTCGCGCTGGGTATTGGTAAGAGGATAGATCTTTTTCATAATTCCGGCCTCCTTTAACCGACAATTTTCAGGCTTCCGTCCGCTCTGTTATACCGGTAGATATGATCCGTCAAAACAAACGGTTCATTAAGATACTTCTTTATAACCTCCCGGACCTCTTCCTTCAGCTCTGCTAACTCCGATCCTTCAGAGACCGCTTCAATTACGCACTCATCTTTGCTGCAGGGGAGGATATAGAAATCACTCTGGAGTTTTTCACCGATATTGCCCAATAATTCGGGATACAAAATCGCGGTGGAACCATACAGGTTTCCTTCACAGCTTAATACATATCTGGAGGTATACTCTTCTTCCGGAATCAGTCCCATCTCTTTGCCGAACATTAACATAAGGCTGATCCTTACTTTCGAATCCTTCAAAAGACTGGGATCATTGTCCAGTATATCAAGCGCGGCATCTTCCATAGGCCGTAAGGTGTACGGAAACAGCTGCGGTGTATTTTTGTTCGCCAGACTCATGAGATCCGATATGCTCAGTTTCGATTCGCGCAACATACTGTTGGTAATTCTACGGGACTGAATGGAATCCTCAGTGCGTGCAAGATTGATGTAAAATACAATCGCAAGGTCCAGAAAACGCTGATACGGAATATCATTGTATTCTTTTTGGACAAGCTCCAGATTTTCTAACCGGTAGAATACCTGGCTTTTGTTAATCCTGCCGATATCTTCACCGATACCAAAACTGGCCTTCAGAGCGCCTGCGAGAACAGCCGGAGGGACTTTGTGATTGGTATGAATCTCGTAAATGGGTGCCATTTTTGAGCACCGCATTACCAGCTCAGATGAATCAAAGATTACAACAAAATCCTCTAAGTTCTCTGTGAAATCCGCCTTCTGAACACTTACCAGATAGCGTGTCCCAATGAGATCCTGTAAATTTGATACTAACTCCTGCTTGAATTCTGTGTACTCCATGATAAAATTCTCCTTTGTATTTGATTATTCTTCGATATTTTTCAGTAACCTGGAAATCAGTATTGCAGTATAAGATGCGAAACTGATCTGCTTGTCGGTATAAGGTTTTCCGTTATCCAACAGGAGTACGGCACCTTCCATGGGCCGCCCTTCTCCTGGCCCTACCGGTATGAGAACACGAATAGGATAACTACCAGATGGAAATACGGATAACTGATCGGACTGGCTGCAAAACCAGGTTTCTGACTGTTTGATCTTTTCTTTGACGGCAGCATCAATGGAGGCAGTAGTAGAAATACTGCAGCCTTTGGCTGCTAAGATGTTCTCTTTGTTACAGATGGCCGGAATACCTCCGCACACCTGATAAAGTGTTTCTAAGTACAGGCCGGAGAGCCCTTCCAGATTTGAGAGGGATGAATACTTCTCCAGTACAATCCTGCGGCCTTCAATCCCGATTTCAAGAGGATTACCCTTTGAAATGCCGAGGCTCCTCCTAAGCTCTTTCGGGAGTACGATACGGCCTAAATCATCAATTCTTCTTACAATTCCTGTTCTCATGCGTATTAGAACCTTTCCTGGTATAAAAAAGAGAATGCGTGTTTAGGGCATTCTCTTTCTTAAACAATGGGTAGAGGCTATGCGGCAGGCTGATTTGTCTGCCCTTCCCCTTCTGCCTGATTTTCCTGAATGGCTTTTTTTGCCCGCGTAATGAGAGATGGGGCAATGGCCTTTTCCCAGGCATCAATATAGGAGGAGACGCGGTTTAACAATTTGAATAGATCCAAATCTGTTAAATTTGCAGAAACCTTCTTTTCACTGATGTAGGAGTTTGGCTTCATGTAGGTGCCGCCGTTGCTGTTACGCTGTGGAATCCCTTTTCCATTCTCAATTTCCATGTACCATGGGCAGTTACGAGGTTTACCCGCTTTATCTGTAGCAGCGCGCTGAAGGCGGAGCTTTGTGACTGACGAGTATCCGTTTGCATCCGGAGTACCAAATATTTTGTCCTGCTTAAATTCAAAGGTTGGAAATCCGGCATTTAACCGGCTCAGAACAAACTTGGATTCATCCGGCGAAATATTTGCCATTACCGTTATCGCTTTATCACCGGTTCCTGCGGAATAATCCTTCATCAGAATACCGATCAGCGAGGTGCGTTTCCAACTGTCTTCGGTCGCTTCTCCATCCGCATGAATATGTGCATAGCATTCCAGGGAAGCAACTTTGAGCTTGTCCCGGAACTCCACCAGATTTTTTGAGTTCTTGTAGACAGCAATCTGCGGAGAGATATAATCATGATTCATATACTGATCCCTTCTTTCTATGCAGCTTTTTTAATATAGCTGGAAATCAGCTTTGTCATTTTCGTGGGCAGCTCATTGAGGTTTGTGATGTCTAAAAAACCGTCTCCATAAATTCTCTGGATATTCGGCTTATCTTCACCGATTGCTGCCGCAAACATGGTGATTCCTTTTCTGCTGTATTCACGTTTGATTCCGCGCAGATCCGCTTCCGCTTCCGTACCACTGTAGCCGGAAGAACTGGGCTGGCCGTCAGAAACTAAAATCAGCAGTTTCGTTTGTTCAGGCCGGGGAGCCAGACGCTCTGCAACATAACGCAGCGCAGCTCCGTCACGGTTACAGCCTCTGGAGGCCATATCCATGATCCGGTATGCATCATTTCCATCAAGAGAATCAAATTCGGCATAGGAAAACAGATCCACATCTTTACCGCTGGAAGAATGGCCGTAAACAATCACAGGGATGTGTAGATTCCTGCAGAAGTCATAAATAATAATGGCTGCTTCCCGCGCTCTTGTGATTCTGTCATTAGATGACATGGAGCCGCTCTCGTCAATCAGTAGTGCGACGGCGAGCAGGGGTTCCTCATCCGGCAGATTCATCTTATAGAAAATGTGTCCGTCATTGTGTACGATATTTCTTGTGTCAATCCGTCTGCCTAATAAGAGCCGGTTCCGTTTCCCGCCTTCCCGTTTGTCTTTTAAGATCTGCTTAACCTGCTTCTGCAGCCGTTTGGAAATCAGCAGTAGGGGCGGCGAAACAGATGCGTAGCTTTTTTTCAGAGTGTCATTCACATAGGAAATTCGATTAACCGTAACATGCACATTTTTATGTGCATTGCCATACCGAATCCGGGTGGCCTCAGCCTGAAGATCGGCTTCTAAATCCTCCTCATAGTGGATTAACGCCTGTTCTTCCGCTAACTGGTTTAAAATACGGTTCATATCCTTCTCAGCCTGTGGTGCATACCCGGAACCAGTATAATCATGGTTATAGGTCACACCGCCGCTTCCGTTGTCACTGATATCGGTTGTTTTTTCCAGCGCCATACGGCCGGTTTCATAAGCGATGGCCTCCTCAATTTCTGTATTTACATCATTGTCAGAGGGCTTTTCATGCTTCATCTTCTTGCGGCACGGTACGGCTTTCCCTTTTCGATCCGGTAAAGAGGCTTTGGCGGATTGGTCTGCCAGTGCATCGGTCAGATTCTGAATCAGCTTAGCGGTACTGCCAGCGCCGTTTGCCTGGTCCTTCTTCACCTGCTCAATCATTTCTTTGATGTAGTCCCACAGGATTAATACAATTCTGTTAGCTGCCTGATAACGCACGCGAGCGTCATCGTCGCAGGATGAATCGTCGAGCAGGGGAATACACTCATTTAACACATCTAAGTATTCTCCGGTATAGCTCCCCAGGTTATTGATATCCCCGCTCAGTAAGTATTGTGTGATAAGGTTTATAAGCAGGAATACAGGAGGTGTTCCATTGGCAATCTGTGCCTGAATCGATGGGGTCTGCTCACAGATACGGATATTATTAAGCAATATTCCGGTCCGGAACGTTCCTGAAAAGGATTCGCACATTCTGGACTCGATATAGACGTCCTCAATGGCATTTACCAGATTATGAGCAATCATGGCAATTACACCAATGGCTGCTTCGTCCTGATCGCTGTAGAGCTGCCTGATTTCATCAAGATGTTTTCTTTGTGTAGGTGTCAGCTTTTTTGGCTCCTCCGGATAGAAACTGCCCGCAGACAGAGCATTCATATAGATGTTCAGCATCTTAAAGTCTGTATACAGGAGATGCCCGATTTCGTGTCCATCCAGTCCTACCAGGCTGTCGGCTCGTAAGCGTCGGCTCGGAAAACTTTGGGTGATAGGATTTCCGGCATTGATACGGATTAATTTAGAATTTGTATTAGCCAGACCTCCATCTTCATCCGGATTCCAATAGACAGATACTTTGACCGACCGCTTATACCGCCTGGTGGCTGTTTCAGCAATATCTGTCAGATAATTCGCAAACTCTGGTGAAGCGAAAAGCTGCTCATCGGTAATGCTTAGTTTTTCATTCTCAATCCGTTTTCGGATTGTTAAATGGGAAGTTCTCATACTTACAATCCTTTCTTTGTCAGGTCCTTACATAACAGGTCATCCACAGGAATATGGGAATATTGGGCCAGTTGCAGTACAAAAGCAACAGAAGGCAGGCAATTTCCTTTTTCATACTGGGAGATACATTTTTGTGTGGTTCCTAATCTTTGGGCAAGTGCTTCTTGGGAAATTGGGGGCTTTTTTGACAGCCGCAGATATTTGAGATTGTGTGGAAAATTAGATAAGATAATTGATTCAACTGGCATGTTTTCTCGCCCCCTTCTACGCAGCAAACTTTTGCGCCAGGCAGGTGGACAGGATCTCAGCACGGTTTTCGGCGTCACTGGACACAGACGATAATACTGTGTATTTGGCCGCTTCCAGAATACTTCCGCAGACCATATAAGACTGGACCCAGGAAATCAGTTCCCGGACACCACAGCTTCCATCTGTAATCATTGTTTCCCGACAGTGCTCAGCTATTTCCTTAATTGCATCAGCCATTGACATTACGGCCGTCTGATCGGTACAGCCAGTGAGTCCCATAACGCGTTTCGCCATTACATCCGCATCAGGGGTATCAATATCCATTACAAGGTTCATTCTGGATATGATAGACTGATTCATGTCCCGGCAGCCGGCATAATTGCTGTTTGTCGTTACCACAACAACCGTGTCGGGATGACGCTGTATGGTCTCCCCGGTTGGAAGGGTGATACTTGCACAGCGGTCCAGCAGGGAGTTTAATCCTACAAGGACACCTGGATTTGCGATGACGGTAGGCTCCTGGATCTCAATCACATATCCATTCCGGATTGCACGTACCAGAGGCGTATCCACATAGCGGAACCTCTGGCCCTGGGATTCAGAACCGGCCTCATGTTGTGCTTCTGCTTTTATGACCTCCAGAAGTTTGTCATAGACCTGTGCTTCAAGGATATTTTCATCATATATGCCCGTCAGCTTGTAATAAGCAGACGGAGGGTCCATTTGGATATCTTCAAACGTGGGATAAGAAGAGATGGGGGAATCCGTACTGTTCCCTGTATCTGGCAACATCTGCCCCAGGAAATCAAAGATTTCGCTGTTTGCGGAACAGGTGTAAAAAAGATACGGAAGGCCCAGTCCGGCGGCAATCGCTTTTGCCCCTTCTGTCTTTCCCGTACCAGCATCTCCACGCAACATATAGTTGCGCATTGGTTGAGCGGTACTGGTAGTAAGTTTGGTGTGTTTACATATGGAGACAACTTCCGGAGGAATGATATACCAATCCGGGAGCTGTGGAATAAGTTCCTTTTCTAACGGGGTAAAGTTTCGATTACTGGTTGCGTAGCTGCCGACAAAGTCCTCATGCCGTAAAAGCGGAGTGAACTTGGCAGGGACAATTCCGGGAGATAAAATCTGAAAGGCACCAAATAAGGTGCTGGTTGGATTATAGACCCCATTCTGCATGTTGAGCGGGGTCAGCTGACCGATGTTCCCAGTTGAGGGAATCGTAAGGCTGATACCAGCAGGAATGGTACTTGCCAGCTCACACCTCCGATAAACATTGTCACATAACACCGCAGCGTACTTTGCAGCTTCATCTATATCCGGATATCCCGCTGAACGGCAGGCAGCCAGTTTGTTATAGTATTCTTTAAATTCGTCATCGTCCAGAGCCTCTGTCATTAACGCAAAAAAGAGGGCGGTGCCGGTATTCTTGCCATCCTTGACTGTATACACCGTGGGAGAGGCAGACGGGCTGCTGTAACATCCCGCAATAAACTTTCCTGTAGTTTTATTGAAGACAACTACATGGATTTCTCCGATACGGCTATGATACTCGGCCATTGTCAGGTTGTTTCCCTGGGTGCCGATGGCCCCGTTCCCTGTTGCTCCGGGAGTAATTGAGGTATCTATATCCATATACGCAAGAATCGCTGCGATTGTCATAGAATGGATGGTCGCCCGCGGGGTGCCGGTCATATTGTTATATTTGGAATGGACATCGGTTCTTGCAGCATTTGGCAGGCTGTCAAAGGGAGCCGGAAGTGCCCGGTTCCATGTCCAGCTTTCAAATAGTTTTGATCTTGGCATTCGTTTTTCCTCCTCTCTTTACATCCAGGAGATACAGAGGCTGTCTTTTCTGGCCGTAGCCTTCAGCTCATTTTCCTTAAAGATGTTAATGAGTTCATTCCAATAATTTTTAGCCGGGAAATTATCCAGATGTTTCTGGACGGCTTCTTTGCTGTTCTGCATAACAACGATATCGCCGTTCTCCTTAATGGAAAGACGCGAATGGCCTTTGGCGTTTAAATCGGTTATGAGAGTTTCCAGCACTTCACGGCCGATCAGGTCATACCATACCCTGACATCTACAACATCAGGGACAGTTTCCGGAGCGGGAGCTTCAGGCTGTTTAGGAGCTGCAGGTTTCACTGCAAAATCCTCCACAATCAGCATTTTGATATTCACCCGTGCAAAGCGGTCAAAGCAAATGTCCGCATGGGTGTTGTTTTCAATACCATCTGTTTTTACCCGCACGGTCTGGCCGTTTAAAATAGCTTTCAATTCTGGTGTATCCTGCCATTGCCAGGTTGCTCCCGAATAAGCAGACTGTAATTTCTCTGTGATCCGGAGCGCGATGTGGCACAGCATTGTATTCTGTTCTTCCAGTGTCAGATCTGTTTGATTGGTTTCAGCGGCTGGACCTGCCTGCTTTACGATTTCTTCTGCAACAGGTTCCTCCCGCTCATATATCGGCTGGGGCCTCAGCTGGAATTGACTCCATGAGGTCTGGAGCTGATGACCGATTAGATGTCTCAGACCCTTTGTCCGTTTGAACAGGTAACAGCCGAGAACAATGATTAACCATATCACCGCAGCGCCTGCCATAAAATACTGTGAACGATCATTTGGAAGGCATACGGCCAACAGGATCAGAGTAACGATTAAAACTTTCATGCTTGTAGAAAATACAGAATGTTTCATGATGTTCTCCCTTCTTTCTTAAACAAAAAAAGAGGAACTGCGTTAGAAACAGATTCATCCTGTCTCTTAGCAATTCCTCTTATACCCATTCAACATTAGTTAAATGGAAGTCCATTCTCTCCAGCTTCAGCAGGCACATCAAGGAAGCCGTCCTGGCTTTCCGATTCGTTGTTGTTGTCTGCTGGTTTTGCTTTGCTTGTGGGTGCGTAACACCAGTCATAAAGCGTGACTTTGGGGGAGTGATCCTTTGACTGATCGGCTCTGGTGTATTCTGTGATATCCAGATTGCCGACAATATAAATCAGGCTCCCTTTTTTAACGCCAGCCTTTACCATTCGCTCTGCCTTTTCGTCATAAAGGACGCATTGCAGAAAAATGGCATGTTCTTTGTCTCCAAAGCCTTTGTCTACGGCGAGGGAGAACGAAACGTAAGGGGTGTTATTACCGTTCTGGCTCGTTTTAAGTTCCAGATCAGCAGTTACCCTTCCGAATGTGGAGATGGGCGTCAGTATGTTCATAATTGGTTCCTCCTTTCTTAAAAAAATATCTATAAATAAAAAAAAGTGCCAAAGAATCCCTGTTAAAATCAGGGTGATTCCTTGACACATTTCAATCTTAAACAACGTGTGCTGCGGGGGCCGCATATGCACAAAAATCAATCACACTAGAATATTAACACAATATATAGATGTTGTCAAATATAATATTCTATATATTGCGTTAATGCTGATTTTCAAGCAGCTCCAGGCCAAGGAAAGCCTCTGTTTGAAGCGTCTTCTTAATATAAAGAGGGTAGGAAACCTCTTTTCCTTGAAATGAATTTTTAAAATACAGCCGGTATCGGAGACCGGTCTGGATCTGGCTGCTTTTGGGAAGCTGCAGGTGGTAGATTTCTCCGGTATCATCGGTAATCTGTACCTGGCAATATTTCTTCAGCGTATACTGCCTGTAAATACAGATCCCCTCCAGGCAGTAATACGTTTTCTTTTTTATGAGCTGATAGAGGGACAAGCCGTTGCTAATGCTGCCCAGGAAGAGAACGGTACCAAGGATCAGAAGGATGCAGTCTCCAGTACAAAAATAAAAGAGTATGCTGAAAAGAAAACAGCCAGTTCCTACCAGTAAGGCAAGAACCAGCTGCTTGAAAAGTGGGGGAGGTATCATAATTAGTCTCCTATAAACAGTCGAAGATAATCAGTCTTTTTAAATACAGGTTTGCGATTGCGGTAATAACAGTCTGCTGATAGTCCGGCGAGGCGGAAGGAAGAATAATTTTCTGTGTCTCCATGTCCCGAATTAGCTCAGAGGGAGACAGGCGCCGGTTCCTGCTTAACCGGAAAACATATTTTTCACATGGATTCAGCTTCTCTTTCCGGAATATCTGGACGGCCATTCGGAATGGCTGATTCATTATCAGATGGAAAAACGCATAGATTTTTGCCACAATTCCACCTGTAATCGGTTTTATGTATAAATATCCCAGCAGGTCGCATAGGGCCTCTAACCCGGTGTAACCACAGCCGGAGGTCACCAGTCCTCGAAAAACCAGGCGCTTTAAGTACCGTTCAAAGTCCTGTTCATCCAGAAGATGAAGCTCAGCTTCTTTTTCTCCATAGAGGCTTTTCAGTTCATCAAACGTGAGTAGGTTCCACATCAGGCTGGACCACAGGAGCAGCTCTTTTGTATCCAGCCGGTGTTCCTTCCCATTGGCGGTTATGACTGGATAGGACACGTTATTCTTACCGGATACTAACCGGTAATGTCCGATGGAAGTATATAGTGTAATCATATGGTATCCTCCTATGAATAGCATAAATCTGTCAGTGGGTAGTCTGCCTTCAGCCTGCTCCGCGCACGGGAGATCCATGCCGAAATATGGTTGGCCTTAACATGGTAGAGGTTAGCGATTTCCACATTGCTGTATCCCTGGTATTTGAGTGCAATGGCCTCTATCCCTTTTTTGGTAATCCCGTTGTAATTACTCTTGGCCCGGTTCAGCAGCTCCAGAAGTTCTTTTTCTGACAGATACGCGTCCGGTTCCTGGGAATCATGGATAATATCCAGATAGCTTTCTCCCTCATCGGATGAAAGCGGGGAGTCCAGGTAACAGAGACGGCTTTGAATATAGCTGGCATGTTCCCGGTGATCCTGAAGCATGTTGCGGATGACTCTGCAGGCGTAGGTTTTAAAAGTGGCCCCCCGGTCCGGCCGGTAGTGCGCTGCAGCCTTACACAGGGCAATGCAGCCAATCTGGTATAAATCTTCAAATTCCATACCGACTACACCTTTCTGGTATCCAACCTGATAGATGAGACTTTCTACTAATGTTAGATGGGTAAGGATTAAATCCTGCTCTTTCTCTGTCATAGAAATCATCCCGCTTTCCTTTCTGCCTGGCTAACAGGCGATTTGATTATTTTCTAATACGGCCCGGCATTCTGCCATCAGAGCGTCACACATATAATCACTGAAACAGCCGATGTGAGCCTGTTCCGATGAGAGGCCGAACCGGTCCCTCATCCAGCAGTAGGCATTTCTGCGGCTCATGATATTGGACTTCCAGATTTTATCGAAAATCTGATGAGTGCGAATCCGTTTATTCCTTAAATCTCCGTTTGCCAGTGATCCTTTGGGGATCATGGTTCCAGCATGGACTCCAACATAGGAATTGCATTCCGGATAATTGGAGCAGACGTAAAGATAATCTTCCCGCGCTTTATCTTTATAAATATAGGAGGCCGGCCGTAGTATAGCTGGTCGGTCGCAGTATGGACATTTGATAGAAGCCGGTCGTTTTTTATGTTTCATGAGGCTGCCTCTCCTTTCTACTACTTACAGTATACATAAGCTGTACGTATTGTTTGCTATTATTGTAGAAAATCCGGATATAAATAGACAGCGCAGGGAGAGCAAAAATCATGTCATTTTTATCTAAAGTTACAGGATTTACCATTTTCAAATCCTATTTAGTAAATCGAGTATCTGATGATACGGGCATGTATGATCGGATACAGTGTGAAGCTCGATCCATTTGTGGTACAGTCGCAGGAAATCCTGGTTTCCTATTCGGCCATTGCAGTCAGAATAATCAATTTTGCACCCGAAGAACTGTTCTGCATCGGATATGGGAAGCAAAATAGGAGAGCCGTCCGAACCGGCAATAAACAGAAAATCTCCACAGTGAGACTCCTTACTGTAGCCACAGACATTGCAGGAAATATAGAGTGCATTGCGGTAATTCCCCTGTGCGGCATCCATAAAATCAGCGATGGTTTTTAAGTTCACACCTAAGATTTCAGCCATAAAATCACCTCCTTCCTGTCCTGATTGCGTTCGGAACCACGATTAACCAAATAATGCCTCGATTTCATGTGTGATCCGTGGAATAACCGTGTCATTGAAAATTCCGGAGAGCGCTGTCAGGAGCAATGCACCAAGTACGACTGCAATAATGATTTTGACGCCATCTGAAATGTAAAAATCTCCCCGCTCATTGCAGAGCGCTTCTTTGGCCTGTCTCTTTGTATTCCATACGGTAAAGGTTGTTGCAGCTGCGGCGCGGTTAATTAAATTTCTCATAGTTTTGTTTCCTCCTGATAAAAATAGTTGTGATGATCCCGACGACTAACAGAACGGCCGGGATAGTGAATAACTTTCTCATAGTGAATCCTCCTTTGCTGGCTGCCCGTATGGGCGATTTCCAGGGAGCTTTTATCATAAAAAGCCACTGGTATACATCGGTTCCCCCTCCTTTCCGTTAGAAAAATGATCCCAGAGATCCGACGACCTCGACAGACAGGACCACCACATAGATGAGCAGAATGCAAAAAAGCATCATCATGGAATATTTCTGCATCTGTTTGGGGCGTTTGGCTGCTTCCTTTTTCAAATTGTTTTGTTCAATCTGACGCATATCAAAGGTGAGCATCTTAAAAAACATTTGCTGATCGTCACCACGGAGGGTCCCGATCAGGCCCCGGATAATATCAGAGAGCATGGTGCTGCCAATCCGGTTTTGGAAGCGCAGCAACGCATTTTCATAATTCCCGGTCACCATATCCGCAATGGTTACGTCCAGTTCATGCCCCAGCTCCGGACCTGCCACACGGCGGTAGGAGGACAGGATTTTGACAACATCCCGGTCATTCTCCAGATTGTGTGTAATGGTAACCGCAAAGCGCGGCAGTTCCGCCTCAATGATTTTCTTTCTCTTTTTTACATAGTCAAAGGCTTCATAATAGGTGGCAAACCACATCATGACAGCCAGGCCGAGCAGGAGAAAACCGAAAAGCGGCATAAAGGTGAAGCAGGGAAGCGCCGGTAATGCGACGGCCAGGGCTGTGATGTATGCCTTCAGAGTGTAGCTTTCCGGCGTCAGATGAATTCCGGCGATTGCCAGTGTGGTCTGAAGGCGGTTCTTCTTTACCGGATCGAGTTTAACAAAGCGGGACAGACCTACAGCCAGTTTTGATACATAGACATCAAACAGCTTTTCTTCTCCGGTCCCAGTCTGCTTTTTGGCGCGCATCATTGTTTTGGAGGTCCGTGCGGTCGGAACGTCGATGAGCGCGCAGGAAAGATGGTATATGCCAATTCCTGTAAAAACCGCCGCACATAGGATTAAAAGTCCGATCATAGATATCACCCCTTGTATTCGATTGGTTTACTCAGCTGCATGATTCTGGTGAACGCGAAGAGCACAATGCCGCCGCAGATTGCCAGTGTCAGTTTCCCAGGTGTAGAAAACAGAAGCGTCTCAAACCAGGACTTATTTAAAAAGTACAAAAGCGGTATATTGCAGACTACCAGGAACATCATGGCGAAGGCTTCCTTTTTTGGCTCATTGATGATGGCCTCCAGTTCAGACTGAATAATACGCATGTCGGAAAATTTCTGAACGGTAAAGGTAAGCGTATTCTTCATGCTCCGGTCCGACTGGCATTGGATTAAGGTGTTGCACCACTCATGGAAGATAACATTGGGAATCTTCATTTTCAGACTGTTCAGGGCTGAAATCAGGTTCGCATTAATGATTTCCGCTTCCATAATGAACGCTTCAAAATGTCCCTTGATAGGTGGATTTAAGTAAGGGATATTTTCCTTAACTGATTTCAAAATATCTCCAGTACGCAGGTAGGAGGTGGTTACCACGGAGATTGCGGTTTCCAGCTCCTCGTTTAAGTGTTTCTTATAGATCATGGCGGTAGAGCGCAAATACCAGACCGGTGCAAAAGCAAATCCCGCGCCGAGCACTGGGATTAAAAACAGGTTGTTGAAGAGAACGGAAACAAGCACTCCCAGAGAAAATCCAATCAGGGACAGGCGCTTCACCATGGTAAAACGTCCCTCCCTTCCGGTGGTCTTTAAGAGCTGTTCAATCTCTACGGTTTCCCGGTTAAAAAAGCCTTTTGCAGGTTTTCCCAGTATTGCATCAAGGTCGTCCTTCAGTGTGCTGGGTTTTCCACGGGCGGCAAGCTGAAAAAAGTCTTTGAAATTGACGTTTAACAGAGTCATGGTCCCGCCTGCCACCAATAAAAATATGACAATCTGAATCCAAAGCATTTTATAGTTCCTCCTCATGATTGATAAAGGGCTGCAGCTCTGCGGCGGATATACCGTTATCCAGGAAACGTTTCTTCAACGATTCCGATATGTACCCTAATTTCCGGTGGCGGCCTACAACTTTTATGTGTCCCTGGGCATCGGTCTGATTGTCTGTGACATCAAACTGATATAATGGGCGGTAGATCAGACGGCCATCTAAATAATCCTCGCCTTCAATAATCTGCATGACCTTCCGGCTTCCGTCCTCCAGCTGCTTTGTAAAGACGACAATCGGATAGGCTTCTACCATAATCTGCATTAAGATATCGTCTGCCATGTTATACTTTCGTTTGGCAAGCGTCATCATTCTGCGGTAGGTGGCCTCTGAAGAGTTGGAGTGGATGGTGGTGACAACGGTATGGCCGGTTCGGGAACTCTCAGCTACAGACAGGGCCTCCTTAGCGGAACGCATCTCGCCAACGCCAATCACGTCCGGGTGTTTTCTTAAAACACGCTCCAGAAGCAGATCCTGGTCGATATCCAGAGCCGGATTCTCATGGGGCCTGGTGAGAAGATGGACCACACTGTTAATGGCATTTCCGTTTTCGTCCCGTTTAATTAGGTCAAACTCACGGCTTCCCTCTTCAATGGTGATGAGGCGCCGGTTATCCGGCACCATGGAGAGCAGCCAGCTCATAACTGTGGTTTTGCCGGAACCGGTGCTGCCGGCAATGCAGACAGATACTCCATACCGGATACAGCAGGTCAGAAAGTCCAGCATTTCCCCGGTGGCGGAACCGGAACCAATCAGTTTCTCCCTGGAGACAGACTGCTGGTTCACAATCCGAATGGAAGCGTTGATCCCGACTTCCGGATCAACAATCGGTGTCTTGTCCACAGAGATACGGATATTTTTATCAAGAAATCCAATCACGGACGGCATGGTATCATCAATTACCATTCCGCAGGTGCTCAGAAGACGCCGGATCACATCAATGGCGTGCTGCGGACTTAAAAACTTGTCCGGGATTTTTAAGGATCGGCCGCCGCTCATGATAACTTCGATGTCATCATAGGCGTTAATATTCACTTCCTCGACGCCCTTCTTGTAAATCCAGTGCTTCAGGAACGAGCAGCCTGCCATATCCTCATAGAGCCTTTCACTCAGGGCTTCTAAGCTCAGGCCCTCCACGGCATAGTTGCATTTCATGACATACTGCATGATGAATTCCTGAAGAAGTGCTTTCGCCTTCTCCTGGCTCCCTTCTCCAGAGAGGGTGTTGGCATGATTCGTGGTGCAGTATTGCTGAACATCGGCCAGGATATCCTCATAAGTCATGCCTTCTGCTTTGGCAGAATTGAAAAAGATCTCATTCAGTGAAGTCATGATCGGTTTCCACCTCCTCTGTATCTTCCGATGAGGATTCCTCCCCGTCCGTGTCATCTGGCAGGATCATCTCTTCCGATGGCTGCAGGCGCTCTTTTACCAGTTTTAAGGACTGGAGATAGTGTTTATTGCAGTACCCCAGGGCGTGAAACATCTCACCGGAGGTACCGCAGCGCTCTATTTCTTTGGCGTAAGGGAGCAGGCCGTCAAGGCAGCCTATTAAATGTCCCATTTCATCAATGGCATGGAACGGCCGGGCCATGCCGGCAAACGTTAAATGATCCTCGAAATGAAATTTGGCATCTGTGAGCAGCGGCTGGTGCGCTTTTAAGTAATTCACCCCGCGCAGATCCGGTGTGAGAATCCGGATTGCCAGATCGGAAGCCTCAATCGCTGTGGGTGTAAAAAAGTTGATGACATGGGAGCTGCAGTCCAAAATGATGAAGTCCACCAGCTTTGCGGCCTCCAGGATCAGCTGCCGGATCTTCTCATACTTCAGCTCCGGATAGGAAAAGGGAGTTTCGCCTGCCGAATACCCCATCACGCCAATGAAAGGGTAATCCTTCAGAACACATACCCGCTCCGCAACCAGGGCCGTGTTAATCTCCAAAGCAGACAGGACATTGCCGATGGAATCCGAGGCATCAAACAGGCGGTCGGGCATCCAGACCGGCAGCATGGGAGTGGAGGAGTCGGCATTGATAATAATGGCCTTCTCTTTTCCGGCCGTGAGGACTTTTGCCAGGTTACAGCAGAACATTGATTTTCCGGAACCGGGATTACCCCAGACAGTAATAATTTGTGACATGGCATTACCTCCTGTTCTGCTCCGGTTCAGTCTCCGGTGTCGTTTCTTCAGACGCAGCAGAGCTTTCTTCTGTCGTTTCGCCGGTCGTTTCCTCCGGGACATTCAACTCTGCATCCGCATCTTCATTTTCATACAGCTGTGTCAGGATTTCAGCCTGCTGGTTAAGCAGCTCCTTGGCAAGAGCTTCGTTTCCCCTGCTGATAAGCGCCACATGCAGCATTCCTTCATTTTCATACTGGGTGAGCAGTATGGCCTGTTCGGGTGTAGCCTGAACTGTGAGTGTAGCCGTCTGGAGTCTTTCTTCGTCCTCCTCCGGCTGTTTGGTGTAGTCGATGTCCAGTCCCTTTGAATCGGAGACGGATAAAACCTTCACAAACTTCAGCTCCGGAATGTCCTGCACTACATTTAAGGTCCCGCTCAGATCGTTATAATGGTACAGGCGGATAATATCCCCAGACTGCAGCTTATCGGACAGCCCGGCAGCCAGGGATTGAACGGTGATGGAGATAGCGACCATCCCATCGGGGATTGCGTTTAAGGTAAGGTCAGATGATAAGGGGGTGCTGCTGACCTTTCCGGAGAGAATATAGTCTCCCGGATAGAGACTGGAAGCTGCATAGGTTCCAATCACATCCTCCAGTTTGGTTGCCACGTTATCTGGCAGGTTAAAGCCGCCAACCTCCGCCAGTTCCACGTCTTTGGCTGTAATGGGATCGCCGCGATCCAAAGCGGTTGTGATGCGTACAATCTCCACTTTGCTGTTGGTTTTCCGTGTAACAGTCGGAATGGCAATGAAGGCGATGATGGCTGCCAGCAGAATACTTAAAATTCCGTACAGGAATCGGCTGTTTACTTTCATGTCAAGGTTCTCCTTTTAAAGTTGTTCTATTGTGAAGCCGGTTAAAACCGGCATTGAAGGGATACCGCCATTATGCTTCCCAGAAAAAGAAAGGGAGCAAACGGCAGAGAGGTCAATTTTCGGTAATAAAAAAAGCGCTCCAGGGCCTGAAAAGCCAATGCACTTAATGATGCGGCAGTTAAAATAAATAGCACCCCATAGGGGCCGTACAAGATTCCCAGTAGTGCGGCCAGCTTGATATCGCCGCCGCCGATTCCATTATTTGAAACCATGGCAGCGATGAGGAGCAGAAGCCCTCCAAAGAGGAATCCCATCACCGCCTCTAAAAAGCAGAAGGCGGGAATAATGGGGACCATTGAAAGGTTTACCGGTATAGACAAGAGGCACCAGAAGAAGAACGGGATAAGCGCGGCGTTCTTAATCTTCCGGTGCCGGATATCATATTCTGCAAAAGCGGCCAGGCACAGCAGGGAAAGGCTGTGGTAACAAATCCACAGGCTATTCACGTTTTGTATAGTAGGCTAAGCACCCGGCGCCTTACCGTGTTGCCACGGCAGATTTCCAGATACTCGCCCCCGAACCGTACTTACGCCTCTCGACGTATACGGCTCTCCAATTACCCTCTACCTTTACTTGCCTGTTA
>ENA-OQLI01000222-OQLI01000222.1-human-gut-metagenome-genome-assembly--contig:-NODE-222-length-81221-cov-9.726441_pt1 | contig 81221 bp, 70 predicted proteins | sample MGYA00242805_ERZ504812 | MGnify/ENA primary metagenome ERZ504812 (study PRJEB26092, sample SAMD00036430) | human gut metagenome | host: Homo sapiens | study: EMG produced TPA metagenomics assembly of... | reverse complement strand
TGTACAGAAACGACGTCATGGCGATGATTTCCAGCACAAGCACGCCGCGGAAGTCTGTGCCGCCGACAAGGCCCGCCAGCCCGTACAGCAGGTAGAGCACCGGGCCCTTGTGGTCGAACACGTCACGGTAAAGCACCCTGCCGCCGAGCATGGAGCGCCCCATCGTGAAGAAGATGTTTGCGTCCATCCAGTCGTTGAAGGCGTAGAGCGGCGACGACTTGCTGCACAGAGCCAGCAGCACCGCCGACAGCGCCGCCAGCCGGACGACGCGCGGCAGCCTTGAGAGAGTTTTTTTCATTCTATCAACCTGTAATCGTCCCGATAACAAACCACGCCCCGGCGGTAAGGCCGGGGCGCGGAATGGAACATTCAACTCAGTTTACATGCAAAAGCGCGTAAATCAGCCGTTCTCCTTCATCTTAGCGAAGCACTCGCTGCAGTAGACCGGACGGTCCTCGCGAGGCTGGAAGGGAACCTTGCAGGCCTTGCCGCAGCTGGCGCAGGTAGCGTCGAACATCTGGCGCTCGCCGCGGGTAGAGTTCTTGCGGGCATCACGGCAGGGCTTGCAGCGCTGGGGCTGGTTCTCGAAACCACGGCTGGCGTAGAACTCCTGCTCGCCGGCGGTCCAAACGAACTCCTTGCCGCAATCCTTGCATACCAAAGTCTTGTCTTCGAACATAGTGGGTATCTCCTCTGTGTTTATTTTGCCCGCGGAAGAATCTAAAACAACGCAATGGGAATGGACCAACTGAACTGATTTTAGGCGCTACTGGGGGCAGGTTGATATATGACGCAGGCAAATCGCCTGAATCCTAGGTTGTGGGCGCACCGCGCAGCTTGCGGCGCGCACGGGCCAGCGCATTGGCCACGTTTTTGGCGGGAAGTCCCAGCTCCCGCGCGGTCTGCGCGGGGGTGCGGCCTTCCAGCCCGGCCATTAAAACCGTGCGTTCCAGCGCGGAAAGCTCGGTCTGCATACGGCGGAGCGTGTCCGCGTACTGTTCGCCGAAGATAGCAAGCTCCTCGGGGCCGGGGCGGGTGTCGGTGCTTTCCTCGGCGGCGGGCAGCGGCACGCTGTAGTTCAGCGGCGCGTGCTTTTTGCGCAGAGCCGCCCGGCGGGCGTCCTGCTGCGCGTGGCGGATGCAGGCCGCGGCGTAGGCCGTGAAGGTCTGCCCGGCAGCGGGGTCAAACCCGCGCACAGCATGGAACAGGCCGATCAGCCCCTCCTGCACGGCATCGTCAAAATCGAGGCCGGGGGCAGTGCATTCCGCCGCACCCTTGCGGATGGCCGGCATCATGCGGGCGATCAGTGCGGCAAGCGCGTTCTCGTCCCCCTGCTGTGCGCGGGCGGGCAGATCCTGATCGAGTAAAGGCATAGCGTCCCTCCGGGTATATGCGAACAATCTAATAATAGCCGGATTTTCCCCATTTGTCAATCTTTTTTTCGGTTGAAAAGGCTTCCCCATCGGGGCTGCGCCCGCAGGCGGCTCTTGGCGCGGAGACTGAAGCTGGCCGCGCAGCGGACTGATGAGGGCCGAGCTCGCCAACACTACCAGTTCACGGGCAATACGGCAAGGTTTTCCCTCATCCGACCTCGGGCGGGGCCTCGGCCACCTTCCCCCAAAGGGGAAGGCTCTCATTTTATAAGTAGCTCATTTCCTCTTTCCGGCGTCCGGCCAGATCGGGGTTGTCGAGGACGGCACCGGCGCCGAGGGCTACACAGTCAAGGGGGCTTTCGGCAATGTGGACCTCGATGCCCGTCTCATTCTGGATGAGGGTATCCAGCCCGCGAAGCAGCGCACCGCCGCCGGAAAGCATGATGCCGCGGTCAATGATGTCGCTGGACAGCTCGGGCGGGGTGCATTCCAGCGTGTCCTTGATGGCCTCGACGATGCGCAGCAGGCAGTCGTTCATGGCGTCGCGGACCTCCTCGGAGCGGATCAGAATGTCCTTCGGCAGGCCGTCCACAAGGTTGCGGCCTTTAATTTCCATGCTGGTCTCGGGGTCCTGCGGGCAGGCCGAGCCGATCTCGATCTTGATCTGCTCTGCCGTGCGCTCACCGACCAGCAGGTTGTATTTGCGCTTGATGAAAGCGATGATGCTCTGGTCCAGCGCGTCGCCCGCGCAGCGCACGCTGCGGCTGGCGACGATGCCCGACAGGCTGATGACCGCGACCTCCGCCGTGCCGCCGCCGATGTCCACGATCATGCTGCCGACGGCGTCGGTGGTGGGCAGACCGCTGCCGATGGCGGCGGCCATCGGCTCCTCGATGACCGTGACCTGGCGTGCGCCCGCCTTGGCTGCTGCCTGGCGCACGGCGCGGCGCTCGACCTCGGTCACACCGGAGGGCACGCAGATGACGACCCGGGGGCGAGCCAGAATGCTGTTGCCGCAGGCCTGACGGATGAAGCTCTGCAGCATGGCCGCGGTAACGTCAAAATCCGCAATAACGCCGTCCTTGAGGGGGCGCACCGCCACGATGGAGCCGGGTGCGCGGCCAATGACCGCCTTGGCCTCATGGCCGACGCTGCGCACCCGCAGTTCGTCGCTGCGCGGGTCCACGGCGACGACGCTTGGCTCGCGCATGATGATGCCGCGGCCCTTCATGTACACAAGGGTGTTGGCGGTGCCCAGATCAATGCCGATGTCTTTGGTAAACATAGCGTGTATTCTCCCGAAAAAGCATGTAAAAAAGTTGCAGATTTTTCCCATACAGACTCCCGTTTCCGGGGCTGTCCGGGTCAGGTAAACTCGCGCAGCAGCTGCGCCGTGCGGTGAACCGGCAGCCCCATGATGTTGTAGTAGCACCCTTCGATGCCCGCACACCACAGCGCCGCGTGTCCTTGGATGGCATAGGCTCCCGCCTTGTCGTAGGGCTCCGGCGTGCGCACGTAGGCGCACAGGTCGTCCTCCGCGATGGGCGAGAAATGGACAACGGTTGTCTCGACAGTGGCGGCGGCACGGCGGCCCCGGCAGATGCAAACACCGGTGTGGACGCGGTGCTCACGCCCGGAGAGCGCGCGCAGCATCCGCACGGCGTCGGCCTCGTCCTTCGGCTTGCCGAACACCTCGCCCTCGCACTCGACCACCGTGTCAAAGCCGCAGACGACATCATCGGGGTTTTCCTCGGCCACGGCGCGGGCCTTGGCGGTGGCCAGAGCCTTGGCGAGGTGTGCCGGGGAATCTGCCGCGATCTTCGTCTCGTCCACGTCGCTGGTGATGACAGTATAGTCGGGGGTGATAAGGGACATCAGCTCACGCCGGCGCGGACTGCCGGAGGCAAGGATCAGAGCCATAGTGTGCTTCCTTTCTGGTCTATTATAAGGAGCTTTTGTGTACGGAATGTGGCGAAACAAGGCAAAATCGTAAATTTAATTGCCTTCCCCCTTGGGGGAAGGTGGCCGAGGCCCCGACCGAGGCCGGATGAGGGGCAGGTTTACGGTGGTAGCCCGTAAGCGGGTCATTGCCGCAAGGCTGGCCCTCATCAGTCAGCGGACGGGGCCGCTGACAGCTTCAGTCTCCGTGCCAAGTGCCGCCTACGGCGGTTGCACTCCGACACGCGCCTGCGGGCGCAGCCCCGCGGGGGAAGCCTTTCTATTTTTCATTTCCCCGTCGACCCAAACCCGCCTGCGCCGCGTGCGGTGTCTGTCAGCTCATCGGCGGGGGTGAACGCTGCCTGCCAGACAGGGGCAATGCAGAGCTGGGCGACGCGCTCACCGGGCTGGATGGTGTAGGGTTCGTTGGATAGGTTCACCATCGGCACGCGCAGCTCACCGCGGTAGTCGCTGTCAATGACACCGACGCCGTTCGCCATGCAGAGACCGTGCTTGATGGACAGGCCGCTGCGGGCGTAGACAAGGGCGACGCACTCGGGGCCGGGCAGCTCGATGGCAAGGCCGGTGGGCACGAGGGCGCGCTGCATCGGGGCCAGCGTCAGCGGTGTATCCAGCACCGCGCACAGGTCCGCCGCCGCCGCGCCGGGCGTAGCGTACTGCGGCACAACGGCGCGGGCATCCAATTTTTTGTACTTCACAATAGGGGTCATGGGAGCCTCCAAAAGAGAGGAGTTAGGGGAGCGGAAATGTTTCCGGCGTAAGGCCGCAGCCTTCCCGGCAGTTCATCTCCTATCTCCTATCTTCTCTCTCCTATCTGATAATTTTAGTTATTCGTATAGTATAACCCACGCGTAAACTCGCTGTCAAACGGTTGGGCGTTGAAAAGCAGGTCCAAAATCTGGGATACGCGGACGGGGGTCTCTGTCGTGAAGGCCGCTACCGCCACGTCCACGGGCAGCTCACGCAGGCGCTCGCCCATGTAGAGCGGCACCGGGTTGAACACTGTGCGCACGCCCGCCCCGCCGGGGGCCGAGCAGGTCACGGTGAAGTCGCGGCCCTTGCGGTCCCGCAGCGTGCCGCCGCCCGGGCATTTGCCGCAGTCGCGCACATTGCGCAGGGGGCAGGCGCGGGTCAGCATCAGCGGCAGATGGCCGTAGCAGAGCGCCGCCGTGGGCACGCCGGGGGCCACGGCCTGCATGGCCGTCAGCGCGGTCTCGGGCTGCAAAAGCATGCCCTGCACCCCCAGGGACGCATACCGCGCGGCGCTCATCGGGTTCGTGACGTTCAGGCCCAGACCGCCGTACAGCGTCCAGCCGTCGGTATAGCGCAGCTGTGCGGGGTTGTTGACCACCGCCCCGGCAAAGCCCGCGTCCTGCAGGGCGTCCAGCCGCGCAGCGGTCTTTTGCTCGAGCCTGCCGAACATGACCCGCGGCAGCTCCAGCAGCGTTTTCCCCCGCCATGCCTCGGGGATGCTCTCGGCTTCGGTGATCGGGAAAATCAGGTATTGCAGCTTCTCCGCCGCCTCCGCCGGGCACTGGGCCGCATTGGCAAAGCGGGCGGCCAGCGCGGGCAGCTGCCCCACGGTATGGGCGGGATAGGTCGGCATTTCAAACGCCTGTACGGCGTGGGGCGTGACCTCGCTGCGCTTTTCCAGCAGCTTGTCCAGCGCCTCGCGGCGCAGCTCGTTCCAGGCGGCACCGGGCAGGAAGCCGAAGCCCCCCTCCCCCGGCTCGGCGGCAAGGCCGTCCATGACAAACGGCGTGCCGCCGGTCTTGCCGAGGGCGCGCTCAATACCGGGCAGCGGATCTTTCTGGGCAGGCTGCGGCTCGTCGGCGCTGTAGACGCTGACCCTGTGGCCGTCGTCGTCGCGGGCGGTCAGCTTGACGCCGCCGTCCTCCACGCCGCCGCTCAATTCATAGTGTACGGGCACGCGCTGCAGCTCGCGGCGGAACAGCTCGCGTGCCTTGGGCGTGGCGGCGCGGGTCGCCGCGGCGTCGGCCTCGGTGCGCACACCGAACATCTTGCCGTCGTTGCGGTTCGTCAGGTAGCCGTCGGTGAAGCCCGAGCGCGAGAAGATGTCCCGCACGAGCTTTTCGTCGTAGGGCTGGCCCGCGCAGACCGCGCGGCAGGCTGTGACGACTGCCGCCGCGTACTCGGGCGTGCGCAGGCGGCCCTCGATCTTCACGCTGGCGACACCCGCGTCCATCAGCTCCCGCAGGTGCGGGATGTAGTCCATGTCCTTTAAGCTCAAATGGCAGGCACGGCCCGGCTGGCAGGGCTTTAAACCGGCACTTGCGTCAAACGGCAGACGGCAGGGACCCGCACAGGCGCCGCGGTTGCCGCTGCGCCCGCCGAGGAACGCGCTCATCATGCACTGGCCGGACACGCTCATGCAGAGTGCGCCGTGGACAAAGACCTCGACCTCGATGGGGCTGGCCTCGCAGACGGCACGAATTTCCTCCAGCGACAGCTCACGCGCCAGAATGACGCGGTCATAGCCCAGCGCGGCAAGCTCCTTAGCGCCCTCGGGCGTGTGGATGCTCATCTGGGTCGAGCCGTGCAGGTGCAGCGTCGGTGCAATGCTTTTGACCAGCTGCGCCGTCGCCAGGTCGTCCGCAATGACGGCATCCGCCCCGGCTGCGGCCACGGCGCGCACGGCGTCGGCCAGTCCGGACAACTCCCGGTCATAGACCAGCGTATTCAGCGTCACATGCACCTTGACGCCGCGGGCATGGCAGAACGCCACGGCCTCCCGCAGCTCGTCGGGGGTAAAGTTGCCCGCCGTGCGGCGCGCGTTAAAGCCCGTCAGCCCCAGATAAACAGCATCAGCGCCGCTGAAAACAGCGGCGCCAAGCATCTCGCGGTTGCCCGCCGGGGCTAAAATCTCGGGGCGGCTCATTCGTCCTCCGCCGGGAACTGATTGCGGCGCAGGCGGCGCTCCAGCTCATCCACACGGCGTTTGAGCGACGCATTCTCACGGCGGGCCTCCTCGGCAGCCATCTTGGCGCTGGCCGCATCCTCGAGGTAGTCCTTGATCTGGCGGCGCATATTGTCGGCGCTGCCGCTGGCCTTTTCCAGCTCATCACGATAGTTCAGCGCGGTCATGACTGCCGCCGTCGTGATGGAGACCGAGTTCGAGGACGCCATCAGCTCGTTCATGTCCAGGTTCAGTCGGTCCGCGAGGTTTTTCATGTAATCCTCGCTCTCGCTCGTGTTGACTACATAGCTGGAACCGCAGATGTTCAGCCTCACTTTTGAGGTAGCCATACCCATAATCATACTCCTTCCGGTCTCTGCACGCCTTTATTTACAGTGGACGCGCAGAATCTTACATCTATTATAGTACAAATTACCGATTTGCAAAAGCCCTTTTTGACGGAATTGTATAAAAAGCCTGCAAACAGGCAATTTTGACTTGCGCAATCCGCTAAATATCGTTATAATCTATAGAGTGGTTTATTGAAAGCACCGAAAAGAGCGCAAAAATCATGAATTCTCATGACTGCAAAGAAGGAGAGAACGATTTTGAAATACACAAAGCGTGAATTTGAGAAGCTGCTCAAGGACAAGCTGATGAGCGAGTGCAACGTCACCATCGACGCCGCCTCCGCTGACCAGATCTACCGCTGCCTGGCCATGATCACCCGCCAGATCATGTCTGACCGCCAGAAGCAGTACCAGTCCAAGGTCCTGGGCGAGGGCAAGAAGCAGGTCTACTACCTCTGCATGGAGTTCCTCATGGGCCGCAGCCTGCGCACGAGCCTGTTCAACCTTGGCCTGAACGAGGTTGCCGAGAGCGTGCTGGCTGATGCCGACGTCAAGATCGATACCATCTATGAGCAGGAGCCCGATGCGGGCCTGGGCAACGGCGGTCTGGGCCGCCTGGCCGCCTGCTATCTGGACGGCATGGCCACCGACGGCATCCCCGGCACCGGCTACTCCATCCTGTACGAGTACGGCATCTTCAAGCAGAAGATCGTGGACGGCTGGCAGCAGGAGACTGCTGACAACTGGCTGCCCGGCGGTCAGGTCTGGATCAAGAGCCATCCCGACCAGGCCCAGGAGATCCGCTTTGACGGCCAGGCCATCGAGACCTGGGAGGGCGGCTTCCATCACGTCAAGTATGAGAACTACAACTCCGTTATCGCCGTGCCCAACGATATGTATGTCGCCGGTTACGGCTCCAACGGTGTTTCCAAGCTGCGTCTGTGGCAGGCTAAGGCCCCCAGCTTTGATATGAGCAGCTTCAACGCCGGCAACTACAACACGGCTATCAGCCAGTCTGCCTCTGCCGAGCTGATCTCCAAGATTCTCTACCCCAACGACAACCATACCGAGGGCAAGATCCTGCGCCTGCGCCAGCAGTACTTCTTCTCTGCCGCGTCCATCGCAGACATCCTGCAGAACCACCTGAACCAGTACGGCACGCTGGACAACCTGCCCGACAAGGTCTCCATCCAGCTGAACGATACCCACCCCACCGTCGCCATCCCCGAGATGATGCGCATCCTGCTGGATGAGTGCAGCTACGAGTGGGACGCTGCCTTCGACATCTGCCGCAAGGTCTTTGCCTACACCAACCACACCGTCATGAGCGAGGCACTGGAGAAGTGGAATGCGGATATCTTCCGCAACACCCTGCCCCGCATCTGGCAGATCGTCTGCGAGATGGACCGCCGCTGCCGCGCCGACCTGGCCAAGGCTTTCCCCGGCGACCAGGGCAAGATCGACTATATGGCGATCATCGGCGACAACCAGGTCCGCACCGCCAACATCTGCGCTTACACCTGCCACGCCATCAACGGCGTTTCCAAGCTGCACAGTGAGATCATCAAGGACAGCGTTTTCCATGATTACTTCCTGTACAAACCGCAGGCATTCAAGAACGTCACGAACGGCATCGCCTACCGCCGCTGGCTGCTCTGCTCCAACCCGGGCCTGACCCATCTGCTGGAGGAGACCATCGGTGACGGCTTCAAGACCGACGCCTCCGAGCTGAAGAAGCTGGAGAAGTTCGTGGACGACAAGACCGTGCAGGCTGCCGCCGCCAAGGTCAAGCGCGAGAACAAGGCCAACTTTGCCAACTACCTGCAGAAGGCCACCGGCCAGGTCATTGACCCTGATTCTATCTTTGACTGCCAGGTCAAGCGTATGCACGAGTACAAGCGCCAGCACCTGAACGCGCTGAACATCGCTGCCGAGTACCTGTACCTGAAGAACAACCCCAACGCCGAGTTCACCCCCAAGACCTACATCTTCGGCGCGAAGGCCGCCCCCGGCTACTACATGGCCAAGCAGATGATCCGCATGATCTGCAAGCTGGGCAAGCTGATCGACGAGGATCCCGCTGTCCGCGGCAAGCTGCGCATCGTCTACCTCGAGGACTACTGCGTCAGCCTGTCCGAGCGCCTGATGCCCGCCTCCGAGGTCTCTGAGCAGATCTCTCTGGCCGGCACCGAGGCATCCGGCACCGGCAACATGAAGTTCATGCTGAACGGCGCGATCACGCTGGGCACGCTGGACGGCGCGAACGTTGAGATCGCCGACGCTGCCGGCCACGAGAACGAGATCATCTTCGGTATGCTGACCCCCGAGGTCAACGCGCTGAAGGGCATGGGCTACCACCCGAACGCCTTCATCAACGGCGACAACACCGCGATGGCAGTTCTGGACTTCCTGGAGAAGGGCTGGAACGGCGAGAACTTCAGCGAGGTCACCAGCAACCTGCGCAACTCCGACCCGTACATGGTCATGGCGGACTTCAAGGACTACCGCCGTGCCCAGCACGACCTGCAGGAGCTGTACCGCGACAAGCAGAAGTGGAACCACATGAGCCTGAAGAACATCTCCAACGCAGGCATCTTCAGCGCAGACCGTTCCATCATGGACTATGCGCGTGACATCTGGGGCGCTACTCCCGTCAAATAATCTGGTTATCTGATTTTTGCCGTGCCCTGTTCGGGGCACGGCTTTTTTGTGCAGGCTTCCCCATCGGGGGAAGCTGTCACCGAAGGTGACTGATGAGGGCCAAGTCTGCCCTGCCGCCCTTTTGCCGGGCCATAGCGGCAGGCTCTCCCCTCATCCGGCCCTCCGGGCCACCTTCTCCCCCAGGGGAGAAGGCTTTACGCTAACGTAAAGGGGAGACTTCCATGTCCCACACATTCTACAACAGCCTCGACCTCACCTGCAAATCCCCGTTCGGGGCGGTGAAGGCCGGTCAGCCTGTGACCTTCAACCTGACCGTGCCGGAGGACCTCGGCTACGTTGACCCGCATCTGGTGCTGACGAAAGACTGCGAGGACCCCGTCCACTACCGCATGGAGTTCACGGGCCAGACGCCCAAGGTCAACCACTTCGCGCTGACCGTCACGCCGACGACCTCGGGGCTGTACTTTTATCACTTTGACCTCTACACCGACTTCCGCCGCATCTACCGCACGCCGGGCGGTGAGGGTGTGCTCAGCTGGACTGACGGTCAGGACTGGCAGCTGACGGTCTACGAGCCGGACTTCAAGACGCCCGACTGGCTGAAAAACGGCACGATGTATCAGATTTTCCCGGACCGCTTCTGCGAGGGAAAGCCTAACAAAGCGATGCCGTTTGCAGACCGCATCTACCGCGCCGACAAGACCGGCGAGCCGTATTTCTGGCCCACCGAGCAGAGCGAGGGCTACCTGAACATGGACTATTACGGCGGCGACTTTGCGGGAATCCAACAAAAGCTGCCGTACCTGCGCGATTTAGGCGTGACCTGCATCTACCTGAACCCGATTTTTGAGGCCCACGCCAACCACCGCTACAACACGGCGGACTACCTCAAGGCCGACCCGCTGCTGGGCACGAACGAGGAGTTCAGCGCCCTGTGCGCCGCTGCCGCCAAGGAGGGCATCCGCATCATCCTGGACGGCGTGTTCAGCCACACGGGGTCGGATTCCCGCTACTTCAACCGCGAGGGCCGATACGGCCCGGGCGGCGCGTACCGGGACCGCAGCTCTCCCTACCGCAGCTGGTACGACTTTGACTCGGGCTATCCCTGCGGCTACCGCAGCTGGTGGGGCTTTGAGACGCTGCCCGAGGTGCAGGAGGAATCACCCTCCTACGTGGAATTTATCTGCGGCAAGGGCGGCGTCATCGACACCTGGCTGAATCTGGGCGCGTCCGGCTTCCGGCTGGACGTAGCCGACGAGCTGCCCGACGATTTTATTGAAAAAATTCGCGCTGCCGTCAAATCCCACGGCGAAGACAAGCTGCTGCTGGGCGAAGTGTGGGAAGATGCGACGACGAAGGAGGCCTTTGGCCGCCGCCGCACCTACCTGCGCGGGCACGGTCTGGACGCCGTGATGAACTACCCGTTCCGCAGCGCCACGCTGGATTACCTGCACGGCGCGGACGTCACCGCCGTGGCCGACGCTCTGATGCAGATCTGCGAGCACTACCCTGCCCCGGCGCTGAACTGTGCGATGAATTTCCTGTCCACCCACGACACCGAGCGCGCCATCACGGCGATTGCGGGCGAGCCCTGCAATAACCGGGACCGCTACTGGCAGAGCAAGCGCTGCATCCCGTCCGGCCTGATGGACGCGGCCATCCGCAGATTGCTGCTGGGCTATGCGATGATTTTCACGCTGCCCGGCGTGCCCTGCGTCTACTACGGCGACGAGATCGCCATGCAGGGCTACCGCGACCCGTTCAACCGTGCGTTCTTTGACTGGAACTCCACCGAGCAGCGGCTGCGCGGCCCGATCAAGACGCTGGCCGCCCTGCGCCGCAGCTGCGACGCCTTTGACGGCGGGCGGCTCGAGATCGTCCGTGCCGAGGGGGATATTCTCCACTACCGCCGCGTCGGCGTTGTCCAGACGGCGGAGATCATCCTGAACCGCGGCCCGCATCTGATTGCCGAGGAAGCCTTCGGCAAGAACACCGAGGTCAACCCCGGCGGCTTCACCGTGCTGGTAGAGGACAACCACCCGGAGCATGTGGGGTATTTTTCTGTCTACTAATCCGGGGACGGGTGCCTTCCTTGCCCCTCTCGGCCACACCCATTTATAGCAGTCTGTAGGGGCCGGGCATGTCCGGCCCGCAGCCTTACGCTAACACCCTTTTCCGCTTTACACCCCTTTTCACCCCGCATCCCTCCAAAATTTCTCTTGCAAAATCCCCTTTTCCGCGTTATAATACCCTCAAGGTAAAAGGGAGTAAGGGACGCGCCCCTGCCGCGCGCCGTATCGCTTCGTCACCACGGGTGGCCTGCCGCCCCGGGGCATACTGTGAACACTGAGACTTTTGCCGCAGACTTTTTCTGCGGCAGGGGTCTTTTTTTGTACCCTGCCGCCCACAAACGGGAGGTATCATACATGCAATTTCTGCAAACCTTCGCCGGGCTGTTCGCCAACTTCGGCAATCTCACATGGCAGATGGTGGTCATGTGGGTCATCGGCGGCCTGCTAATTTACCTGGCCATCGCCAAAAAGATGGAGCCGAGTCTCTTGCTGCCTATGGGCTTCGGCGCGATCCTTGTCAATCTGCCGCTGTCCGGGGCCATCACGCAGGGGACTACCGTCGGCCCCATCAGCGCGCTTTTTGACGCCGGTATGTCTAATGAGCTGTTCCCGCTGCTGCTTTTCATCGGCATCGGCGCAATGATCGACTTCGGCCCGCTGCTGGAAAAGCCGTGGCTCATGCTGTTCGGTGCGGCGGCGCAGTTCGGCATTTTTGTCACACTCGTGCTGGCGGGGCTGTTCTTTGACCTGCCCGACGCGGCGTCCATCGCGGTCATCGGCGCGGCGGACGGCCCGACGGCTATCTTCGTGGCGAACACCCTGGGCAGCAAATACCTGGGTGCCATCATGGTCGCGGCGTACAGCTACATGGCGCTTGTGCCCATCGTGCAGCCGCCGGTCATCCGCCTGTGCACGACCAAAAAAGAGCGGCTGATTCGGATGCCGTACCAGAAGGGCAGCGTCAGCAAAACCACCAAAATTTTGTTCCCGATTGTGGTCACTATGCTGGCCGGGCTTGTCGCGCCCGCCAGTGTGGCGCTGGTCGGCTTCCTCATGTTCGGCAACCTGCTGCGCGAGTGCGGCGTGCTGAACGCCCTGTCCGAGACCGCGCAGAACGTACTGGCGAACCTTATCACGATTGTGCTGGGCCTGACCGTGGCGGGCCAGATGACCGCCGACAAATTCGTCCGGCCCGACACACTGCTGATCCTGGCGCTGGGTCTGGTCGCGTTTATTTTTGACACTGCTGGCGGCGTTTTCTTCGCCAAGCTGTTGAATTTGTTCCTGCCCGAGGGCAAAAAAATCAACCCGATGATCGGCGCGGCAGGCATTTCTGCGTTCCCGATGAGTGGGCGCGTCGTCAACCAGATGGGCCTGGCTGAGGACAACCAGAATTTCCTGCTGATGTACTCGATCAGTGTCAACGTCTCGGGCCAGATCGCGTCGGTCATTGCCGGCGGCCTGATCCTGACCCTTATGAGCAGCTGCGTATAAGGAGGTCAACCCATGTCAACCGCACTTCTTCCCGTCACCCTCTCGATGCTCTGCGCCGGTATGGCCGGCATCTTCCTCGTCCTCGGCGTCCTCGTGCTGGGGGTGTATGCACTGAATAAGTTTTTCAGCGGAAAATAAAAAAGCTTCTCCGAATGGAGAAGCTCAACTTACAGGGGCGGGCATTGCTCGCCCCTGCTTTTTTATATTTTACAGGTTTACTCCTTCGCCACAAACACCACGCCGACCACGCCGGGACCGACATGGGTGCCGATGGTGGGGCCAAGCTGGGCCACACGGCCGCCGGTCAGTTGGAGATTCTGGTGCATGTAGTGGTGTACCGGTGCAATAAGCTGCTTATTATCGCTGTAGAGCAGCGTATAGCCGTAGCGCGGGTCAATACCGCCGAGCGCGTCCAGCTGCTTGAACATGGCGACCAGCGCGCCGGGGCGTCCGCGGCCCTTGTCCACGAGCTTGATCTCGCCGTCCTTCAGGGCCAGCACCGGCTTGATGCCGAGCGCGCCGCCCACAATGGCAACGGCAGCGGGCAGCCGTCCGCCCTTCTGCAGATGCTTGAGGCTGTCCACCACGGCGACGATGCGCACCCGCTTTTTGAACTGCTCCAGCACGGCAGCGATTTCCTCCGCCGTCAGGCCCTCCTCATCGCGCAGGCGCACCGCCTCACGGACAAGCAGCGCCTCAGCCTGCGAGGCCGCCTCAGAGTCCACGATATGCACCTGCAGACCGACATCGGCGGCGGCCAGATGCGCGCACTGGTAGGTGCCGGACAGCTTCTGGCCGATGGTGATCACAAGGACCTCATCCCCCGCTGCGGCGGCATCCTCATACACCTGCATAAAGCTGGCCGGGCTGGGCTGGCTTGTACGGGGCAGCTTGCTGTCCTCTGCCAGACGGACGAAAAATTCATCCTTCGTCATCGTGCCGTCATCAAGCTGGGTGGTGCCGTCTGCAAAGGTGACGGACAGCGGCACAACAAAGATGCCGGGGACGGACAGCTCCTCCGCGGTCAGATCGGCGGCGGAATCGGTAACAATACGGATCATGGCAGTAACTCCTTTATGGGCGTGCGGCAGCGCCGCATGTTGTTGACTGTTCAATAACTTGTTCAGTATACCACAGTTTTTCCGCGCTGTAAAGTGGATGAGGGCATAGAAAAAGCCCCCTTGTGGGGGCGGATTCTGGCAAAAATGACAGCGCGGAATGGATTTGTAGGGGCCGGACATGTCCGGCCCTCATCTTGAAGGCAGACGGTCGTTTGCGGGAAAGTTGCGGGCCGCATATATGCGGCCCCTACCGGGCGGCGTTTGTTTGAACCGAGCAATAATGGCACACGGCCCGGCAGGGAGACTCCTCCCCTACTCCTCAATGCCCAATAGCTCTGTGGCCGTATCCGGGTCAAGCTGCTGGACGGATTCGAGCTTGCGGGTGATGGCGCGGCTGCGGGGGCCGATCAGCTCCTCCAGATCGGAGCCGGTCTGGTTCAGGTGGCGCTGCATCTGCTGCAGACCCGCGCCGAACTTTTCAAACTCGGTCTTGACCGCACCCAAGATCGTCCAGACCTCGCCGCTGCGCTTCTGGATGGCCAGCGTGCGGAAGCCCATCTGCAGGGCGTTGAGCAGCGCCGCCATTGTGGACGGCCCGGCCACCGTGATCTGGTAATCCCGCTGCAAAAGCTCCGTTACACCGCTGGAAACCACCTCGGCGTACAGCCCCTCAAACGGCAGGAACAGGATGCCGAAGCTCGTCGTGTAGGGCACCTCAATGTACTTGTCGTGGATGTCCTTGGCCTCGGCGCGCAGGACGTTGTTCAGCGCCTTGCGCATGGCGGCCACAGCGGCAGCATCGCCGCGCTCCTGCGCCGCCTGCAAATGCGCGTAGGTATCGCCCGGGAATTTCGCGTCGATGGGCAGCCAGACCGTGCCGTTCTGCCCCGGCATCTTGATGGCGTACTCCACGCGGTTCGTGCTGCCGGGCACGGTGGCGACGTTGCAGGCGTACTGGCCGGGGGCCAGGATCTGCTCCAAAATCGCGCCGAGCTGCACCTCGCCCAGGATGCCGCGGGTCTTGACGCCGGACAGCACCTGCTTTAAGCTGCCCACGTCGGCGGCCAGATTCTGCATCTCGCCCAGACCCTTGTAGACCTGCTCAAGCTGGGCACTGACCGTCTTGAACGAGTCGTTGATGCGCTGCTGCAGCGTGTCCTGCAATTTTTCCTCGACTGTGCCGCGGATCTCATCCAGCTTTTTGTTGTTGTCGGCGCGGATCGTGTTCAGACCCTGCACCAGCGCGCCGCGCACACTGTCCATCCGGGTCGCATTGGAGTCCTCAAGATTTTTCAGCCGCGTTTCCATCATCGTCAGCTGGGCCAGCAGGGCATCGTTCGCGGCCTTCTGGCGGGCGGCCCCGGCTCGGTCAATGGATTCCAGCCGCGCCGTGCTGGCAGCGGCATTCTGGCGCTGGTTTTCGGCCAGAACGGCAGAAAAATCCCGCAGCGTCGCCGTCGTTGTGCGGGCGCTCTCGCCCTGCATGGCGCGCAGCTGCTCGGCCAGCAGGTCGGTCTCGCTCTGCAAAACCGGCGTCACCGCGCGGACAAAGTCATCCGCCGTATCAATTTTCTGCTGCGGTTCGTCATTTTTGTGCATTACCTTTGCCAGCACCACGGCCAGCAGGATGTCCCCCGCCACGGCCAGCACCAGCAGCACATACAAAATCCAGCTCATAGGCACCTCACCGGATCAGCAGCAGCGCCGCGCCGATCACAGCCAGCACCGCCGCAAAAAATTCCGTCTCCCAGCTTTTGCGCTCCACACAGCGGGCGTTGGGGTTGTACCAGACCTGCAGCACCTTACCCTTGTCCTTGTCGTGCCTGAACCAGAAGGCGTCGTTCGTCTCCAGCTCCAGCCGCCGACCGTTGGCGTACAGCTCCACCAGATAGCGGTAGCCGCCCGCACCCCGGCTGTTGCTGGTGGATGACGCACGGCGGCATTCCAGCACGCGGGCGGGCAGCAGCACGGCCCCGCGGACCGTGCGGTATTTTTCCACAATGGCGGCTGCGGCCAGTGCAAAAAGCACGGTGCCCAGCACGCGATACACAATCAGTAATATTGTCGGCATGGCAGTCTCCCTAAGGCAACACCGCATAATTCCCGCCTAACGGCTTAAGCACCGCTCCGGCGGCTGCGGCACCTCATCGGCACTTAGAATTATGCGGTATTGCCCTAATATTTGATGCTTCTATGATACAACATTTTGGTGTTAAATGCAAGCAGTTTTAACACACTTTCGCACTTTAGTGTATTGACTTGCTTAGGCAAATTTGCTAAAATATTAAAAGATGCCAAGACCGAGCAAATGCAAATTTTACAAAGAAAGAGGTCGGCGCACCGCTGTGCGCCTTTACGCTATGCAGCAGAATGAACGTAACACCGCCCTGTATGAGGCGATCCTGCGACTGAACAGCCTGGATGAGTGCATCCGCTTTTTTGACGACCTGTGCGCCGTGACCGAGCTGCGCACGATGGAGCAGCGCTACGCTGTGGCCGGGTGCCTTTTGCAGGGTAAGGTCTACAGCGAGATCCGCCGCGAGACCGGCGCATCCAGCGCCACGGTCAGCCGCGTGAACCGTATGCTGAACTACGGCACCGGCAGCGTGGCCGAGAGCGTGCGCGAGGACCTGGCCGCACAGGGCGTCACCGCCGACACAAAGAAATAAGGAGGGTCCCATCATGTCCGTTTCGATTCAGGATTTCGGCAAGTCCACCAGCGGCCAGACCGTTAAGCTGGCGACGCTGAAAAACGATTTTATCGAGGTGCAGCTGCTGAGCTACGCCGCCATTATCCATCGCATCATCGTAAAAGACCGCAAGGGCAATCCCGTGGACGTCGTGCTGGGCTATGACACCGCCGCCGACTATGAGCTGAACACCGACAGCATGGGCGCCGCCGTGGGCCGCTTTGCCAACCGCATTGCGGGCGCGCAGTTCCCGCTGTATGAGGAGATCGTCCATATCACGCCGAACCAGAACGGAAACTGTCTGCACAGCGGCCTGCACGGGTTCAATCACACGATGTTTGACGTGGCGCTGACCCCCGGCGAGACCGACAGCGTGACGATGACGGCCACGAGCCCCGCCGGTACAGACGGCTTCCCCGGCAATTTTGATCTGACCATCCAGTACAGCCTGGCCAAGAGCGGGCTGGTCATCCGCTACGGGGCGACCACCGACGCGCCCACCGTCTGCAATATGACGAACCACAGCTATTTTAACCTGAACGGCCACGCCAGCGGCAGTGCGCTGGGCCATCGCGTGACGGTGGACGCCGATTTTTACCTCGAGGCCGACGCCGCCAGCATCCCCACCGGGCGCAAGCTGCCGGTCAAGGGCACCCCGATGGACTTCACCGAAGAAAAGACGCTGGGGCTGGACATCGGCGCGGATTTCACCCCGCTGACCGATTGCTGCGGCTACGATCAGTGCTATGTCATCCGTGACAGCGGTCTGCGCCACGCCGCCTGGGCTGTCGGTCCCGAGACCGGCATCCGCATGGAGGTGCTGACGACCCTGCCGGGCGTCCACCTGTACACGGCCAACTTCCTGGCCCCGGTCACGGCGGGCAAGGACGGCGCACACTACGCAGCCCGGGATGCCGTCTGCTTTGAGACGGAGGACTTTCCCGACGCACCGAACCACCCGAACTTCCCCGACACGACGCTGCTGCCGGACAAGCCGTACAGCTCGACGACGATCTACCGGTTTGATTTGGCGGAGATGTGATCTTCCTTGCCTTCCCCTGCGGGGGAAGGTGGCCGAGGCCCCGCCCGAGGCCGGATGAGGGGCGGCCTTGCGGCAATTGCCCGGTAACGGGCTGCTGTCGGTAGCTTTGCCCTCATCAGTCCGCTTCGCGGACAGCTTCAGTCTCCGCGCCAAGAGCCGCCTTCGGCGGTTGCGCTCCGACACGCGCCTGCGGGCGCAGCCCCGAAGGGGAAGCCTTTCCCTGCAAAAAACCGCCCTGCACGTTTTTTCGTGCGGGGCGGTTCTTTTTTACTTCTCTTTGCTCAGCAAGATCCGGTCATTGTCCAGCGCGTGGCCGACGTTCTCTGCGAAGCGGTCCAGCAGGCCGTCCACGGTGGTGTGGGCGCGCTCCTCGCCGCTGATGTCCAGCACAATATGACCGTGGTCCATCATCAGCGTGCGGTTGCCCAGGGTCAGCGCGTCGTGCATGTTGTGGGTGATCATCAGGCAGGTCAGGTGGTTTTCGGCCACGATTTTTTTTGTCAGCTCCAGCACCTTGTCCGCCGTGCCGGGGTCCAGCGCCGCCGTGTGCTCGTCAAGCAGCAGCAGCTTCGGCGTGACGAGGGTCGCCATCAGCAGGGTCAGCGCCTGGCGCTGGCCGCCGGACAGCAGACCCACGGGCTGCTTCATGCGGTCCTCTAGCCCCAGACCCAGCGCGGAGAGCTTTTCGGCAAACAGTTCCCGGTCCTTTTTGTTGATGCGGGAGAACACCGAGGTGTGCCCCGACGCGCGCAGGAAGGCCAGCGCCAGATTTTCCTCAATCGTCATGTGCGGGGCCGTGCCGCGCAGCGGGTCCTGAAACATGCGGCCAATTGCCTTGGAGCGCTTGAAGTCCGGCAGGAAGGTGATGTCTCTGCCGTCCAGCGTGATCGTGCCGGTGTCGGCGATGAACTCGCCCGCAATGGCGTTGAACAGCGTGGACTTGCCCGCGCCGTTGGAGCCGACAATCGTCGCAAAGTCGCCGTCGTCCAGATGCAGGTTCACGTTTTCGAGGGCGACCTTCTCATTGACAGTGCCCGGATTGAACGTTTTGCTGATGTTTTTCAGATCAAGCATGGCGGGCACCTCCCTTCTGGGCGTTGGCGCGGCGGCGGCGGAAATCTGCCTTGGCCTTGAGGGCCGGGGCTGCAATGGCCAGCGCGACGATGACGGCGGAGATCAGCTTCAGGCACTCCGACGGGACGTTGGCACGCAGGGCCAGCGCAATAATGAAGCGGTAGATGACGCTGCCCGCGACGGCGGCCACAGCCTTGACCCACATGCCGCCGCGGCCAAAGAGCGTCTCGCCGATGATGAGCGAGGCCAGGCCGATGACGACCATGCCGGTGCCGAGGTTGATGTCCGCCGAGCGCTGGTACTGGGCCAGCACCGCGCCGGACAGCGCGGTCATGGCGTTGGCGATGCAGAGGCCCACCGTGATGGTGAAGGCTGTGTTGATGGACGACGCACGGACCATGTCCGGGTTATCGCCGGTAGCGCGGATGGACAGGCCCAACCGGGTGCCGAGGAACGCGATGAGCAGCGCGCAGACCACCACGGTGACAAGCGCCGCCACGATGAGCTTATAGGGTGCGCTCTCACCAAAAACGCCCTGTGCAGCGGTAAAGACCGTTTTGGTTTTCAGCATGGGCACGTTGGAGGAGAAGCCCATGACCGCAAGGTTGACCGTGTACAGCCCCGTGTTGGTGATGATGCCCGCCAGAATCGACGGCACAGCGAGCTTGGTCTGCAAAAAAGCGGTGATAAAGCCCGCCGCCGCACCGGCCAGCATGGCCAGCGGCAGCCCCAGGAACGGGTGGCCCGCCACGGCGGCGGTGGCCGACACGGCGCAGCCCAGCGTGAACGCACCGTCGGTGGTCATATCGGCGATGTTCAGCACGCGGAAGCTCAAAAACAGCGCCATAGCGACCAGCGCGTAGATAAAGCCCAGCTCCAGTGCATTCAGCACGGTGGCAACGGTAAACATAGGGTGACTTCCTCTCTGATTCAAATAATTAAAAACATGTAGGGGCGAGCATTGCTCGCCCGCTGAAGCTTTCCCGCAGCAGCCGCATCCGGTATGTGCGTTGCTGCGTCAGGTTCGCGGGCGAACAATGTTCGCCCCTACAGTCTCTACGATTTATTCCGCCGTGGTGACCTCGACGACCTGGCCGGCCAGATCGTTGAAGGCGCTGTAGTCGATGCCCAAGGCGGCGGCGGTCTCGGTGTTGACGGTGATGATGCCGCCGTCCATGACGTGGTATGCGGGGACAACGCCGGTCTCGAGGATGTCAAGCGCCATGTCGGCGGTGTAGGTGCCCAGCTCGGTGTAGTTGACGCCGCAGGTTGCAAACGCACCTGCCGTGACGAAGCTGTCCGCGCCGGTGTAGAACGGGATGCCGCCCTTGGTCAGCGTCTCGGAGACAGCGGCGGCAGCGGCCATGACCACGTTGTCCGTCGGGGTAAAGACGGCATCGACCTGGCCGACCATGCTGGAGGCGGCGGTCATGATCTCGTCGTTGGTGTTCCCGGTCTTTTCGACGTAGGCAATGCCCTTGGCATCCAGATACGCCTTGGCTTCGGCAATCGGGGTCGTGGAGTTGGCCTCGGAGTTGGAGTAGAGCAGGCCGACGGTCTGGATGTCGGGCTGAACGGCGAACATCATATCCATGATAGACTGGGTGTTCAGCGCGTCGGACGTGCCGGTGACATAGTCAATGTCGGTCAGTTCTGCAGCGGCGGGGTCGGAGATGGCCGCGTAGATGACCGGGGTCTTGGTGGACTCGGCAGCGGTGGTCATGCACTGGGCGGCCAGCGTCGCGATGGGAATGATGGCGTCATAGCCGTCGGCGACGACCTGTGTGCCGATCTGGTTCAGCGTTGTGGCGTCGTTCTGGCCGTTGAAGTCCTTGTACTCGATCGTGATGCCCTTCTCGGCGGCCTTAGCGCCCAGCTCTTTCTCAATAGCCACGCGGATCTCGTCGAGGCTGGCGTGGTCGAGCTGCTGGACAATGGCGACCTTGTAGCTGTCAGCGGCGGCGGTGTCCGCGGTGCTCTCGACAGCGGACGCGGCAGTGTTGGCAGAAGATGCGGCAGTGTTGGCGGTATCGGCGGTGGATCCGCAGGCGGCCAGGCTGGTCATCATGGCGGCGGCGGACAGGACAGCAACAAACTTTTTCATGGTAAATTCTCCTTAGGCAACACCGCACAATTCCCGCCTGACGGCTTAAGCACCGCTCCGGCGGCTGCGGCGCGGCATCTGCGTTGCCAAAATGCTCGATAAGACATCCAGTATTATCTGCGCCTTTGGCTTAGCATCTGCCGCACCTCGCTCGCCGTATCGGCACTTAGAATTATGCGGTGTTGCCCTTAATTTGTAAATTGTAGTGAATGTCAGGTTTGTAGGGGCGGTCATTGCCCCTATAGTGCCCGGTGCGTTCCGGGCCATCCAGATTTACAAATTCAGGCTTGCCATCGCTCTTTCATCAGGTTCATGTTCCCTCTCCCCCACTGTTAAAAACAAAACTGCCCTTGCACAGAACTTCTCCTGTGCAAGGGCAGATAAAACAAATCTGTGGTGCCACCTTGCTTGCCGTGCTTACTATACAATCACGGCCACTCTGTAGGGAACCAACATTCCCCTGCTCTGTAACGGGAGCTGCCCGTCAACGGATACTGCGGGCCATGCCCGTTTCCCCGTGCCCTCCGCGAACCATTATGCAGACCCGCTCTGTATCCCCTTCCCAGCATCGGGGACTCTCTGTAACTGCGCTGTGTGCTTTACTTTCGCTTCATTGGTTTAAAGCATTTATACCACACACAGGCGTGTTTGTCAACACCCAATTTCAAATTTTATTCGGATTCTGCGGATTCCGGCGACGCCATGTTGTTTTTATCCAGCACAAACAGTTTTTGCACCTGTTCGGCCACGGGGGTGTCGGTGTCCTTCAGCAGGCAGTTCTCCGTCAGGTAGGGGCTGTCCTCGCCGTCCAGCGCCAGCAGCATATCTTTTCCGCGCAGGGCGTCGCTGCCTAAGGCTTCGGTCAGGCTGTCGGCGTCCCAGGCGGTCTCGGTATCGTCGGGCGTGAAGCTGCCGGCGTTGCTCCAAGTGCCGTAGACTGCGCCAATGGCGCAGACGCGCTGCGGGTCCTCGTCCTCGCCGTATTTCTGCTTATCCAGCTGCGCCTGCAGCTCGGACGCCATGCTGCCCTCGGTCATCAGGGCGCTGGCCTTGTCGGTAAAGATCAGGATGCCGTCCTTCTTATAGGTTTTCAGCAGCTGCTTCGCGTCGTAGGTCGGCAGCTCACTGTCGTCCGCGACGTTCAGCGTGCCCTGCATGGCGTAGTACAGGCGGGACACGGCGGCGTAACTGCTGCCGAAGAACCGCTCCATCTGGCGCGGATATTTGGCCATCGCCGTCTTGAACCAGTAGACGGCATTGCTGGTCGTGCCGCTGCGCATGACCTGCACAGCCTCGGCGATCTCTGTCTCGGGCGTGTTGTGGCTCGCATTGGCCAGCACGGTCAGCGCTTTGCCCACTGTCGCACTGCGGGCATCTGCCCCCAGACCCGCGGCGTGGAAAACACCGGGGTAGCGCGTGCGGACGTGCTCCCACAGGGTGCGGGCGCTGTCGCGCAGGTCGGCGGGCAGCACGGACAGGTAGCTGTTCAGGCTCCCGGTATTGCCGGTCTGCAGATAGTTGTCCAGCAGCACGCCCGCGGCGGCGCCGTCCGGCACGGCCACGACCCGCACGCCCGCGCTGTACAGCTTGTCGATCAGCGCACCGCGCAGCTCATCGCCGCGCAGGTTGTCGGTGTCGGCCACAAAGACGCGGTACTCGTCGCTGCCGAAGTCCGACGCATCGAGCGCGTAAGTCATATCAATGCGGTGCAGATACTTATTATTGTACTCCTCCACGGGGTTGGTCACGTCGGCGCTCTCGCGGGTCGCAATGACCAGCTCGCCCGCGGCCTCGGCGGCAGCGGTCTCCGGCGTGGCGGCAATGACCTCCTCGGCGGTCTTATCATTGTACAAAAAGTCCTGCAATGCCTTAATATTCACGACCCAGTCGGGGTCGTACATCAGGCGGTCATCCATGCCCGTGCGGATGCCGTAGGTGCCCTGCAGCGGCATGGACATCTGCTGCACATCGCAGCCCAAAAAGCCCGGCAGCTGCACGAGCAGCGCGGCGATCTCGGACTTGGTAAAGTTCGTCTGGATCAGCGGCAGAATGGTGTTGAGCAGGTTGTCCAGCTCCATGACGCTGGCGTTCTGCACCTGATCCAGCACGGCCTTAATGACGGTGCGCTGGCGCTCGACGCGCTTCCAGTCGTTGTCGATCTTGCGCAGACGGGCGTATTGCAGCGCCGTGTAGCCGTCAAAGTGGTTGGGGCCCGGGTCAACGTGGTTGACGATCAGCATCGAGTTGGAGGGGACCTCCCAGTTCAGGGCCTTGGCCTCCATCTCGGTAATATCAAGGTCTACGCCGCCGACGGCGTCCACGATCTGGACGAAGGAGTTGAAGTTGACGCGGACGTAGTGGTCTACCTGCACGTTGAAGCAGTCCTCGATGGTTTTCATTGTCAGTTTTGCGCCGCCGTAGCGGAAAGTGTGGGTGATCCAGTCGCACTGGCCCTCATAGCCGTCCAGCAGAATCGGCACGCCGGTGCCGCGCTCGATGGAGACCAGCCGGATGACGTGATCCTTGATGTCGAGCGAGACCAGGATCATGCTGTCGGCGCGCGCGTCGTCGCTGAACTCGGTGGTGTCCTCCGTGCCGTCGAGCTGGTTCAGGTGGGTGAAGGCATCGGCGTCGTTGACGGCCTCGGTGCGCTCGTCGGTGCCGATGAGCAGGATGTTCAGCACGTTGTCGTCAGAGAACGGGCTGCCCTCGGGCATTGTCATCTCGCTTTCGGTGTGGGTCAGGCCGGTTCCGTCCAGGTCCTGGTCCTCGTCCGCGCCGATCTCACCCATCTCGCTGACGCTGCCGTCATCATAGCGCAGCAGGTCGAGCTTGCCGTTGACGTAAAGGGCCGCCATCACAGCCAGCACGGCCAGAATGCCGACAACAATGACTGCGATTTTGCCGCCCTTGGGCAGGCGCCGCCACGGGTTCCTTTTTGGCGCTCCATCGGTTGTTTTTTCGATTTTCGTTTCCAGTTCGTTCATATTTTTACTTTCCCCTGTTGTTGCCTTACCTATAATCCTGATGTGTAGGGGGCAATGGCCGCCCCTACATATATTCAGCGTGTCGAAAAACCTCCCTCTGCGAGACAGACTCCCCCGATACGGGGGAGGTGGCGCTTGCGCCAGAGGGGGAGCGGTGCCCCGAAGGGGCGGAGGGAGAGAACCTTGCCATAGCCCGAAATATTTCGGGCAGCCGTACAGTTCTCTCCCCCACCGCCTGCGGGCGGAGCCCTTCGGGCCCGGCCCCCTCTGTCGCTGGCGCGACATCTCCCCACACTGTGGGGAGTCACCCTCGCAGAGGGGGCCAAGGGGTGAGCACACCTTTTTCGACAGGCTGATATATTACGTGCGTTTTAAGCGTTTGGCGATTTGCCGCACATCACAGCAATAATACAAAAACGCCAGCCCTGCAAAGACGGTCAGTCCCAGTGCGCGCCAGGTGAACCAGCCGTGCTGGATGCTGTGGGTGCGCAGCACGATGAACCACGCCGGGGCCATCAGCGCGCAGAGCCCCAGCGGCAGTGCGCGTGCGAGCTGCTGCCTGTCCCGGATGCTGGCTGCAAACAGCGCCAGAAGCAGAACGACAGCCAGAACCAGCGGCCAGAACAGGTGTTTGCCCGCCAGTGTCGTGTATACAAAACGTAAAATATTGCTCCAAGTCAATTCCATGCCGTGCCAGCTGTCGGCGCCCGTGCGCACGCCCACCTGATGCAGCGCGTCAGCAATGACGTTCTGCCCGGTGACAAGCCCGGCCAGCACCCACTTGGATGCCCAGCAGAGCAGGTAGCCGACGCCCCACGTCAGGCTGCCGCCCACAACGATGCCGCACTGCCTTGTGCCGGCCCGCAGACGCTGCTGCGGCTCAAGCAGCCAGCAGACAAGCGGCAGGCCAAGGGTCAGAACCGGCGTGACAAGCAGGTCACAGAACGACGTCACAACGCCAAGAACCAGCAGTGCCAGGCAGACATCATCGCTGCGGCGGGGCTTGGCCAGCACCCAGACGCAGCCCGCGTAGGCAACGGCAAAGCAGGTGAAAAACTGTACCTGATGCGGTGCCCAGAACGCCGTGACCAGCAGCTGACTGACCGCGAACCACACCGCGGCCCGCAGCCCGCAGCGGCGGCGCAGCAGCACCGCCACCGCGGCAAACAGCGCCGCCAGCACCAGATACTGCACCACGCGCACGCCGGTGATGTCGGTGACCAGCAGCAGCGGGCGCAGCCAGATCAGGTAGCCGTGCCAGTACCGCGCGTAGGAGAACGGCACAAGCGCGGGCGCGTCGGTGCGCTGTGCGCCCGTGGCCCAATCCCTTTCTATGTACCATTGCAGGTCGTCGGCCAGCGTCTCAAAGTTATCGACGTTGTAGGCCGTATTCGTCATCATGGCGGTCAGCGGCGGGGCCTCGTCGGCGGACGCGGCCTCGGTCAGCATGATCGTGTCGGTGTAGTTGTCCATCTGGAACAGCTTGAAGTTCAGATATTCCGGGTACAGCCCCTCACCGGCGATTTTCACCGCTGAGTCGTAGACATGGTCCCGCACCGGCTCCCCGGGCAGGGCGTAGGCCGCCAGCAGCAGCACGAAAAGCGCCGCCAGCGTCACGGCGAACGCCGCCAGCGCCCGCAGGGCAAAGGGTGGTTTTTGGTTTTTTGGTTTTGCCATGCGGCACCCCTTTCACACAAAAATACAGTTTAATTATAAAACAAAACTCCCGCCGTTGCAACGGTGGGAGTGTGAAAAAAGGTTGAACAAATGTTGGGACGTCCTTGCCTCCCTCTGCGAGGGAGGTGGCCAAGGGAATGTTCCCTACACCATATCCGTCTGCCTGGACACCGACAGCACGATGCCCATCTCCCCCAGCAGCATCAATAAGCTGGTGCCGCCCGACGAGAAAAACGGCAGGCTGATGCCGGTGTTCGGGATCGTGTTCGTCACAACGGCCATGTTCAGAATCGCCTGCAGCGTGACCTGCACGACGAACCCGACGACGAGCAGTGCGCCGAACTTATCCCGCGCGCGCACCGCAATCGACATGCCGCGCAAGAGCAGCAGCAAAAACAGCGCCACGACCAGCGCCGCCCCGATAAAACCAAGCTCCTCACACAAAATCGAAAAAATAAAGTCGTTCTGCGGCTCCGGCACGTACAGATATTTCTGTCGGCTGTTGCCCAGCCCCAGCCCGGCCAGCCCGCCCGATGCGATGGCGTAGAGGCTCTGGATCGTCTGGTGACCTTCGCCCAGCGGGTCGGCAAAGGGGTCGCGCCACGATGCGAGACGGTCCGTGGCGTAGGGCACCAGCTCCGGCAGCGCAATGACCGCCGCCGCAATGGCCGCCGCGCCCAGCCCCCCGGCCAGCCCGAACCAGTGCAGCCCCGTGCCGCCCACAAACATCAGCACCGCGCCGATGGACAGGATCAGCAGCGTGCCGGACAGGTGCGGCTCCAGCAGCATGAGCACCGTGACGACCCCCAGAATCAACGCGAACGGCACAACGCCTGTGGAAAACGACTTCATCCTGTCGTGATTCAGTGAGATGATATGCGAGAACACCAGCACAATCGAGAATTTTGCGATTTCACTGGGCTGCAGCGTGCCCAGCCCCGGCAGCACGATCCACCGCTTGCAGCCGTTGTACTCCGGCATGAAAAGCACGATGGCAAGCAAAAGCAGCGAGATCCCCAGCATCGGCCAGGCCAGCCTGTGCCAGACGTGGTAGTCCACCAGGCTGGCCGCGTACATAGCCAGCACGCCCAGCGCCGCAAACAACAGCTGCGGGCGGATGTAGGTGTAGGCGTCGCCGCGGCGGTAGAGCGCCACCGCGTACCCCGCGGAGAACAGCATGATGAGCCCGTAGCTCAACAACAGCAGCAAGATCAGCAGAAACGGTATGTCGAACGTCGGCAGCGATGCCGCCCGCGCCCGAATCCTTTGTACAAGTGCAGCCATAACAAAGCCCCCTGCGCAGAGTGTACGCAGGGGGCGGCGGGTTTATGCTTTTGTCAGCGGTTCAAATCAAGGCTCAGCATCGTGTAGCCGTTGGCGCCGCTCTGGATGCTCTGGGCGCTGGCCTCATAGCAGGCCTGCAGGACCTCCATGTTGGGCTGGGGCGCGTCCGGGTCGGTGATGGTCCCGGTGGCAAGGGCCTCGTAATAATTCTCAATAATCTGGGCACAGATGCGGCGGCGATCCCGCAGCGGTGTCAGCAGGTTGGCCATCCACTGCTGGTACATGCCGTGGTAGTCGCTGCCGTGGTCAGCAAACAGAAAGTAATATTCCTGCTCGACCTCCATGGGCGACGCCTGGCGGCAGTAGAAATCTCCCAGTACCGTGCGCTTTTTATCGGTGGAGTATTGCAGGATGTCCGACAGTCCATTGGGGAAAAGCTCTGGGTGCCGAATCCATTTGGAGTACGGCTCCACCTGCACTTTTAGTGCATCAAAGACGGCCAGAAAATCCTCAAGCGCGATCTTCATCTCGCCTTTTTCCCATTTCTGGATCGTGCGCTTATCCCGGCCCAGGCGGTCTGCCAGTTCCCGCTGTGAAACACCCGCTGCCTCCCTCGCAGCGGTCATTGCTTCTGCCACACGGTATCGATATGCGGACATAACATCTTCTCTCCCCTCAAAACGCGATTCACCGCCGGAAAAACAGCAAAGCGGCGGTGCAAAATGCGCCGCCAAAATTCCCGGCACTGGTTGTGTACTTTGCACACCGGGGTATGCTATATTGTGAAGAGCGGCATCTATAAGTACACTAGCACTACCACAATTTTACTCCGGTTACCATTTTTTGTCAATATATTTTGTTATGTAGCATAGCAGGAGTGGGTGAAAATCGTGTATACCTATCGCGTTGTCTGTCAAAAGCTCTCCGCGCCCGAGCTCGGGCCCTACACTACCTACGGCATTCTGGCCGCGCGGGACCTCCGCGGCTGCCAGCAGGTCGTGCAGTTTATCTCCGACGTATCGTTGGATCGCGCCCTCGTCGAGGCCCTCGCACGCCGCTGCACCGCCGCCCAGCTCGAGCCCTGCCACCTGCTGGACGTGGTCGAGGATGCCATCAGCGGGTAAAGCCTTCCGCCCCCAAAGTCTCCGACCAGGGGCGAGGTGCGCCCTTTTGCTGGGTGTCCTATAGCGCAAGGGGCACCTCTCGCATGCTGTTCCCGGCAAGCGCAGTCCTTGCCCGGGTGTGTTTGCCGTGTGCCTTTTTATGCGGCCACCGTAACTTGCTTGTCAGCTCCTGCTCATACTCCGGCGTGTCAAAAAATCACATTCGTGGCCTATTGAATATCTAGGGGCGACCATTGGTCGCCCGCCGACTTGGCGCAGCAACGCCTTTTCCGGGCAAGTTTTTTCACAGGCAAACGGGCACGGGCGAGCAATGCTCGCCCCTACAAGAGTTTTTTGACAGTCTGCATACTCAGGGAAGATATAAGGCAATACCGCATAAGCTGACCCCTGCCCTTTTCGGCTCCGGATAAGGATAAAACCGCAAGCACGCACACGACCAAATTCACGGACATTCCCGTTGAATTTGTGTTGTGTTTACGCTTTTTTGTGGCGATTTTTGCGCAATAGTTGCGCAAAAGCATCAGCAAAATTTTAACAAGTGCTTAGCGGTGTGTATAATAGTTGCCGAAAGCGCTTGTCATTGTGACGAATTCGACAAGTCAAAATTTTGCAATCTGCCAAAAATCACTTGCTTGAATGTAGTCGTATTGAAATTTTCATCCCAAAGTATTATACTGCTTTTTATAAAAAGGCACACAACAAACATACCGTGTCTTACTTTTCCCGACGCAAGCGCAAATGTTTGCACATCGGATTATATTCTCAAAAAAGACTGTAAATACAGCACAGCTTGTGGAAAAAGTCCGTTTCCGGGTCAGATGTGCGCAGCGCATAAAATCGCGCCGAATGGCGCGCGTTCCCCCGATATATCGTGAGAACACACATGTATAGAAAAGGAGTCGAAGCAGATGACGAAGGCATTTTCTATCCTGCACCGTGCGGCGGCATTGCTTGTCGCCCTGTGCCTGCTGGTTGGTATGGCTCTGCCGGTTTATGCAGCTGAGGATGGGGCTTTATTTTTTAACGCAGGTTCGGAAACGATTCCGACCATTCCTGCCGCAAACACGTCAAGCGAGGGTGTAGAACCTGCGCAAGAGCCTATTGTATCCGACTTGGAAACGATTCCGGGTGAAGGAGATACCCCGCCCACTGCGAACGAGCCGGGAACAGAAGCGGGAAACACGGTAAACAATACAGCAGCGGTTCCGAACAATGACGGCAAAACCCAGGAAGCGGCAGAAAATCAGACTCCCGCCGCCGATACGGACACCGCCCCTGCCGACCCAGCCTTGACGGACAAAACCCCTGCGGACACTCCCGATACGGCTGCCGCGCCAAACCATGCCATCAACGCAGAGAAAACCACGGCGGCAAAAAACAACACAGAGCAAGATGTTCTTTTTGCTGACGAGGACAACCCCAACGAAGAAGATACTATGCTTGCGGATGATTTGCCTGACAACGATGACGCGAACACAGCTGATACGATAGCGGACACCAGTGTATCGACGGGCTTTATCCCGGCTACGACAACCATTTATTTTGAGGATGACGGCAGATACGATAGTACATATAACGGAAATTGCACCATGCGTTTCCTCGGGTTCACGGGTAACGGTAAAGAAGCCTACATAAACAAAGTCATGGTGGATACCGGAACCACAGTAACCGGCAAAGATGGGAAAAACCACAAAATCTTCAGCATCACGCTGAATTCTGCGGACTATCCGGCGGGCGGGTTTTATCGAATCGCCTTCCAGTATTATGATGGCAGTAACAGTACTTGGCAAGAAGAAATCAACGCCTTTGGCAGGGATGATGGAGTCAATAATGACTACCTGACAGCGATTGACCTGCTTGCCGGCAAAAAGTTTGTTCGTGAAGGCATTACAATCTCAGATCAACAGGGCAAACATTTCAACCAAAATCAACACTACAACCCCTCCCAATGGACGCGCGTGGAGTACTATTACAAGGACACGCCGCTTTACTTCAAAAATGAAAGCGACGCCGCGCTTACCGACGTAACCGCAACATTTTACAAGCTGGAAAACGGCGCCCCGGCACAAACCGGCATCCAAACGATCGGCACGGTTGATGCGGGCAAACTTGCCGCGCAGCAGATCCTGATCCCCGACAATCAGTCGCGGTTTGTGCAATTTACTTGGGGTGAAAGTGGCCGAAGCGCCCTGTATGATTTCACCACGGACTACACCGAAAACCCCGAAACAGGTGTACAGAAACTGGACTTAACAACCGCAAATCGCTATGTCTGCAATGGTACTGATGGCACTTGGGAAAGTGCGGGCGGCGATTTGCTTACCGCGGGCAAAAAGATTTACTTTGACGCCACGCTGTCCGCGTACAGTTATGAGGGCGAATATTTACCGCAGTCCGCCATGGGCGACGGCGAAACCATGTACTGCTTCCTGACGGGTTCAGGCGGCGTCAAATCGCTGCAGATGACGCAGGAAACCGACCCCACAGCCGCCGACCGCAAGCTGTGGTCTTGCACAATTCCTGCGGGCACTTACACCGCAGTGCAATTCTCCGCAACGGATAACCAAAACACCCCCGCAAAAGACAACAAGACCAGAAAGTACAGCACAGCAGAAATCCCCCCAACCCTGCAAGAACCCTGCTTCTTTGCCGACGACGGCGACCCGTCGGCCTACACGGGCGGCGAAGGTGTCAACCGTGACGGTTACTGGGGCGAGAAAGCCTCTGTCCGCGATGCCGAAAGCGGCAAAAATACCACCGTTGTGGATATTGCAAGCGGCGAGTTCAAGCAAGAGCCAGGCACAAAGTACATCACAAGCACCCTGTACGATTACTACACCGACTACGAGCTGAACGGCCTGAACCGCGACACGTACCCGGACGGTAACACAAGTTCCCAGCGCGGGTACGTCACTTTTGAGCAGTTCAACCGCGCACTAAGCAGTGCTTACACGGCAAACAACAATGTCAAATACCCGCTTTATACCGGGCATTTCCAACCGTCAATAGGTGGTTGGGCCAACCCCTTTGCAACCGTTGCCGCAGGTATGAAGCTATACGGCTGGGACGGTAATACGAACAGCCCGGATTACAAAACGTTTATGGCCGTGAACAACTCGGCACTGGATGATAGTGGTAATGGAAACGACGATTACAACCGCACCTTCCAGGGCCTTGTGGAAAGCAAGACCTCTGACGGTACGGCAAACGGTCTGCCGCTGTTAAGAACCAAGAATTCCAACACAAATGCGTCGGTTGACCCACACTTTGACAAAGACTTCCTGCAAGGCAAAAACGCCTTTAACACCGTGCTGGGCAAGGTGTATGAGGATGTTTCCTTCCCTCTCAAGCAAAAAGCCGTTTTTGCGCAAGATCCGAACCGTCCGGACGATAACGACCCGGAGGGCAAAGCCAAATATTGGTACTATGACAGCAACGAAACCTCGCTGTACCTCAAACAGGGCAGCGCCCGCCAAAGCTACTATCTGGTGGGGGATGGCATAAACGAAGCCTCACATAACCGTGATGCCGGCAACAAAACGGATAATATGGGGTATGGTTTCTTCCCGTTTAACGAAGCAGTTACCGGCAGTGCCCCCCAATACAACTACGGCTTTGGCGCCAAGCTGCAATTTGACTTTACGCTTACAGAAAACGGCAAAGTGATTGTGCGGACAGATAGCAGCGGCAAGAACATTGAAGTTCCTATCAAGTTCTTCTTCTCCGGCGACGATGACGTGTGGGTCTACATTGACGGCGAGTTGGTGCTGGATGTCGGCGGCGCACACGGTAAAGCGTCCGGTCTGCTGGAATTTGGCGAAAACAACACCGTAACCCCCTACGTCAGCTCCAACAAGAACACCGACTCAAATGATACCATGGTCTACGAGGATTATGGGTCCGGCGAAACAGTCAAAACCGTCAAATATAACGGACAATCGATCACGTTCAATAAGAAGGGCACCACCAAAACCCTTGAAAACCAATCCACCCACACCCTGACCATGTACTACATGGAGCGCGGCATGTGGGAGTCTAACATGGCGCTGGCGTTCAACTTCCCCGACCATAACGAATTGCAGGTCGAAAAGCAGGTCGATGTTTCGGACGTGAACCCGCTGTTCCGAGACAGTTTCAAAAACCAGAAAATTTTCACCTTCAACATCCAAAATCTGGCCACCCACTACGAAGCAAAAGCAACTGATGAACCGGCAATCCAGACCGAGAAACTTCCGGACACTGCATACAGTTCGGCCACGGGACTATTAAGCTATGAGTCGTCCCTGCCGGAGGATGTAGGAACAGGCAGCGCCGTGCTGTGGTCATCGGATAAAAGTGACCCATCCAGCCTATACCGCGACCAGCGCCGCGGCACACTGACATGGGACAGCTCCATAAATATAAGTCCGTACAGCTACCTGACCTTTGATGTCTATGTGCAGGGCAGCCCGACCGATACCTGCGCCATGAGCAACCTGTATGTGGAACTTTGGGACACAAGCGGCAAGCAAATGGGCTGCCTTGGCAGCAAGGGGCTGCAAAGCAGCGATGTCTACGGCGCGGCGACCGCGCTGCACCCGGGAACGTGGTACACCGTACGGCTGATGTTGAACTCCCTGAAACAAGTCGAGAGTTTCGACAAAACGCAGCTAAAAAGCATAACGGTGGGCGATAACTATGCGCGCAGCATTTACCTGCGCAACTTTACATTCAGCAGTGCGCCGACCCTGCCGAAGCAAACAGGCTTTACCACCGCGCAGTACAACGTCCCCGACTATGGCTCTGCCGAAAGCGGTAAGTTGGAAAACGCGGCCTATGCGGTGTTTTCCTCCAATCTTGGCAACGGCGACGTTGTGGATGAAAACGGACGGTTCCTGCTGCAGGACGGTGAGACCGTTACCTTTAATGACCAGTTCCGCCGCGGCAGCTACATAGCCCTGCAAGAGCAGATCGACACCGAACTGTACGATACAACTTGGACGGTATACGAAAACGGCGTACCTGTTACAAGTGTAAACGGCAAGACCGGCGTTGTTGATACGGGCGATGTTAACACATTGCAAAACGTCAGCGGCACCGCCCCGAACGATGGCCGAACGGAAAAGGTGGTTGATGTAAAACTTGACGGACACAACACCAAGAACGAGTACATAGAGGCCAATAAGCCGAGCAATGCACTGGTTTTTCGCTCTTACAGCAGTTCGGCCGATGGTAACGAGCTGACCAAGCTGAAAGTGGTTTTCAACAACAAGGTCAAGACAGGCAAGCTGATTATACGCAAGGTCCCCGCCAAGGGCGAGACACTGGAAGGCAAGGAGTTTGCCTTTACCGTCCGATTCGGCGATGTTGGCGGCCAAAGCCTCGGCGACACAATCGAGCAGCAAACGTACACCTGCACGGTGAAACAACACGGTGACAAGTACTACGGCGAGATCGTGATCGACAAAATCCCTGTCGGCACACGGTTTGTTGTGTCAGAAAAAGAACAGCCGGGCACAAGCCTGAAATCGGTGTCTATCGATGGCGGCAAAGACTGCGCTGTTGCCGCGGACGGCGTAAAGGTGTACGGCGCCATTGCGGAGGGCGAAGCGAACGCTGCAACGGCAACGTTTGAAAATACCGCCCGCGAACTGATTGACATAACGGTCAAAAAAGAGTGGAAAACGCAGGACGGTAAGGCGGACATTCCGCAAGCCGACCTGCCCAACGCCATTTACCTGCAACTGCAGCGCACCGAAACGCCGGATGAAGCAGACAGCTGGCTGCCGGTTTCGGGGTATGAAAGCGTAGAGCTGAAAAAACCCGACGGTTACGAAGGCTGGACCAAACAGTTTACCGGGTTGGACAAGTACGATGCGAACAAGGCGGGGAATGACCATGTCGCTTACACCTACCGCGTGCTGGAACGCGCGACGGCAGATGGGAAATTTTACGGCGGCGCGGATGGCGATGTGATTGAGATCAACGGCAAGAAGTACAAGGTTCTCAATACCACCCGCGTCACAGGCGATTCGACCAACAAAACGCTGACCCTGACCAACCAACTGCAAGATGCCAAATATAACTTGGTCATCACAAAGCTGGATGCACAGGATGCCGGCATAAAGCTGGGCGGCGTGGAGTTCAAGCTGGAAAAGCCGGACGCTGAACTGAGTGAAACCAAAACAGGCAAGACCGCCGAGGAAACAGGCGAACTTACCTTTGCAGACCTGACCCCCGGCAGCTACCGCCTGACCGAGACCAAGACCGCCGAGGGCTACACCCTGCTGGCCGAGCCCATCGAATTTACGCTGACAGCGGACGGGCAATGCCGACGCGGCGACGAGACGTTTGGCAAGATAACCCCAGGTGCCGACGGCGTGTACAACATTGCCCTGACTGTTTACAACCGCAAGGGCTTTACCCTGCCGCACACGGGCGCGGACGCACCCAGCCTGTGGCTGCTGATAGGTTTGCCCGCACTGGTGGCTGTGCTGCTGGTGCTGGTGTTCCGATACAATAAGAAAGGGGGCAGACGTTCCTGACCCCACCCCTCTACACAAACCAACACAGAAAAAAGAGGTATGCATCAAAATGAAACTGAAACGTTTATTTACCGCAATCCTCAGCGCCGCCCTGACCCTGAGCCTTTGCGCCATGCCCGCCATGGCGACGGAAGGCGGCACGACGGCGGGGACGCCGCTGGCAGACGGTATGCCTGTTTGGGATACAACCAAAAAAGGCAGCATTACGATTCATAAGTTTGAGTATAACCCTTCATCGGGAGCACCGTCCCAACAGGGTACCGGTGCCGAGGGCGAAGGCGCGCCCGCAGGCGCAACACCACTGGACGGGGTAACTTTTGAGATTTACCAAGTGCAAAGTCAGACTTGGCTGGAAAGTTATTACGGCGGTCAAGTGACTGCGAGTAGTCAAGACTTTTCCAAGATGGATGCAAGTGACTATTATACTAAGAACAGTACGACAGGCGCAATCACAGTTAATAGCGGCGCAACAAAGGTTGCCACGGTTACAACCACAACTACAGAAACTGATAAGGGTGTAGCCAAAAAAGACGGTCTTGCCCTCGGTCTGTATCTGGTTGTTGAAACCAAAGCCCCTGATAAGGTCACATCCCCTGCTGACCCGTTCTTGGTTTCTGTCCCTATGACGCGCATTGCTGATAATGATACCACGAACAAGCTGACAGACTGGATTTATGATGTCCACGTTTACCCGAAAAACAGCACCACCTACGGTCAAGTCACGATTGAGAAAAAGGGCTATACCGGCGGTGGCACCGGAGTTGCGTTGGAGGGTGTTCAGTTCAAGCTACAGAAACAGAATGGCGCAGATTGGACAGATATTACTGCAAACGATAGCAATGGCAGCACCTACAATTTGACAACGGACATAAACGGTAAAATTACAATTGCAGGGCTTTCGCAAGGCGAATACCGCATTTTTGAGGATGCATACAGCAATACTTCTGCTAACAAGGGCTATATCTTGGATGCGGAATACCACACCTTTACCGTGCAGAAGAATGGTCAGATTCAGGTAGACGGAAACGTGTCTGCTAATGCAACCATTCAAGTTGCCAACCACCGCCCCGATATGAAGAAGGAAGTCAAAAAAGGCGACAGTTGGGCGCAGGATGCCCCGTACGGTGTCGGCGATACCGTTCCTTACAAAATCACGATTGAAGTCCCGCAGAACATTGATAAACTTTCCACCTTTACCGTCACCGACACGCCGACGGGTTTGAAGGATAATGTAGGCAGCATCAAAATTAAAGACGGCACAACAGCCTTGACGAGTGGCACGGATTATACGGTTGCAGCCGAGGGCACAGATGGATTCAAGATTGATTTCATTCTCACTTCTAACACGGTAAAGGCTTGTGCCGGACACACGGTGACCATTACCTACAACGCTGTTGTAAAGGATACCGCTGTAGTCGGCGGCAACGGCAACTCGAATAACGCAAAACTTACATACACCAATAAAATCAATAGCGACAATACTCCCGGAACTACCACGAACACCATTGAGGACAGCGCTGTTATGTACAGCTTTGGCATCAAGGTGGTAAAAACTGCGGAAGACGGAAATACTCCACTGCTCGGCGTTGTGTTTGACCTGTACCGTGAAGCCAAGACGGGAGAAACGTCCATTGTAGATGCTGAAACCGTCAAAAAAGCAGGTCTTGACAGCACTAAAAGCTGGATTCTTGTAAAGTCCGGCTTGACAACTAACGCAAGCGGCATCATTGATACGTCTGACTCTAACAACGCCACCAACTACACCCACGGTCTTGCCAATGGTGATTACTATCTGGTCGAAACCAAGACGGTTGATGGCTATAACCTACTGACAAAGCCTGTTGAGGTTAAGCTGGATGTTACCGCCACAACTACTTGGCAAAAGACCAACGTATATGACGCCAGTGGCAATCTGGTTAAGCATGGCACGGTTACGAAAACCACGTTCACCCATACCAGCAACAATGGCGATACCACAAAAACGGAACTTGCTGTTGCCAAAGTCATCAACCGCAAAGGCTTTACGCTGCCTGTCACCGGCGGTTTCGGTACGCTGCTGTTCAGCGGTATCGGTGTGCTGCTGGTTCTGGCGGGCGTCGGCGTTCTGTTCAGCCTGAAAAAGAAATCCAACCGTGCGTAATGCACACCATCCAAACACCCACAGCAAAATAAACGGGTAATCCATAGGGGAAGGACCGAAAACGGTTCTTCCCCTATGGGCGGTTGTGGCAGTGCGTCAACCCTTTACAGAAAGGCTCTTTGCAATGGAAACCACCGTCAAATTAAAACTTGGCTTTGCTGCGCTGATGATCGTCTCCGGCATCGGCGTGGCCATGTACCCCGTTGTCAGCAACGCGGTGGCACAGCGCCACGCAAGTTCGGTCATTGAAAGCTACAACGACACCGTGCAGTCGATGGACGCCGAGAAAATCGACGCCGCCAAGGAGGCTGCGCGCCGCTACAACCAACAGCTGAACAATGCCATTGACCGCGACGCGGCGGGCGAAGCGGACGACATCGGCACAAGCTATGTGGATATGCTGGACGTGGGCGAGAGTCTTGGCTACATTACCATACCCAAAATTGACGTAAACCTGCCCATTTATGAGGGCACAAGCGACGATGTGCTGGTAAAGGGCGTCGGACATCTGGAAGGCTCCAGCTATCCGCTGGGCGGCGCGGGCACCCACAGTGTGCTGACGGGGCATCGCGGTATGGCCGAGGCGGTACTGTTTACCGACCTGGACAAGCTGGGCGAGGGCGACCGTTTTTACCTCCACATCATGGACGAGGTGCTGGCGTATCAGGTAGACCAGGTCAAGGTCGTGGAGCCGGAAAACACCGAGGATCTGGGAATTATCCCCGGCGGGGACTACTGCACGCTGATCACCTGCACACCCTATGCCATTAACACCCACCGTATGCTTGTGCGCGGCGCCCGTGTGCCGTATACCGGAGAGGACGAGCAGCCCGACACGCCGCAGACCGTGCAGTACCAACAGCTGAATACCGGCAACGTGGTAAAGCGCATTGTGGACGCCTGGCCGTGGATCAGCGTGACGGGCAGTGTGGTTATCGGCGGCGAGGCGCTGCTGTTGCTGCTGCTGTTGCACCGCTGCAAAAAGCGTGAGGAGGAAGACTGATGAAACGCCTGTTTCTGCAAATTTTTGCATGGCTGGCAATTTTGCTGGGCGTTGGGCTGATGCTGCAACCCACGGTCAGCCGATATCTGACGGAGCAGAAAAGCACAAAAACCGTGCAAAAATTTGTGCAGGCCGCCGAAGCTGCCGCCCCCGCCGCGCCCGAAACCTCCGCCGCCGAACCCGCGCGCGCCTACCCCGAACTGTACGACGCGTTTCTGGCCTACAACCAACAGCTTTTTGCCCAAGGCCAAAGCGGCCTGAAAGACCCCTTTGCCTACGAGACCCCCGCCTTTGACCTGACGGGCTGCGGCTTGCCCGACGACGTTATCGCCGCGCTGTGGATACCGCGTCTGGACTTGGAACTGCCTGTTTATCTGGGGGCCAACGCGGCCAACATGGCCCGCGGCGGCGCGCTGCTGGGGCAGACCTCCATGCCGCTGGGCGGCGAAAACACCAACACCGTCATTGCCGCCCACCGCGGCTACTACGGCGCGGAAATGCTGCGCAACGTGCAGCAGATACAAATCGGCGACAAAATTACCCTGACAACGCCGTGGGACACGCTGGTTTACCGCGTGTGCGAGCTGAAAATTATACAGCCGGACGACATAAACGCCGTGCTGATACAGCCCGGCCGCGACCTGCTTACCCTGACGACCTGCCACCCCTACACCCAAAACACCCAGCGCTACCTGGTGATAGCCGAGCGCGACCCCGACGCAGAGGCCGCCACCCATGCGGCAGACCTGGCCGAGTGTGACGAAACCTGGGACGCCGCACCGCGCCAAGTGACGGTGGAGGCCGACGGTACCTCCGCGCTGGAGGAAGTCACCCCCGAAAGTATCACTCCCCTGCCCCACGAGGGCGGCGGCGAAAACGCGGGCGGCGCGTACTCCAACTGGGTGATTTGGCTGGAAAACAACGCCCTGTGGGCGGGATGCCTGCTGATTGCCGCCGTAATCGGCTGTATGCTGATTTGGCGCAGGCATAGAAAGGATTGACCCATGCAGAATATCAACGAAAAGGCGCTGGCCGTTACAGCCGAGGTAAGCAAGGCAGTGCTGGGCAAGCCGGAAGTCGTGCTGAAAATCATGATGGCGATACTGGCCCGCGGCCATGTGCTGATTGAGGATATCCCCGGCGTGGGCAAAACTACGCTGGCACAGGCGTTTGCCCGCGCTATGGACCTGACCCAAAACCGCGTGCAGTTTACCCCCGACGTTTTGCCGTCCGACATTGTGGGGTTCTCGCTGTACCAAAAGGAAACCGGCAAATTTGTGTACCACCCCGGCGCGGTGATGTGCAACCTGTTTTTGGCCGATGAAATCAACCGTACCAGCGCCCGCACCCAGTCCGCCTTGCTGGAAGTCATGGAGGAAAGCGCCGTCACGGTGGACGGCGTGACGCGCGTTCTGCCGCAGCCGTTTACCGTTTTTGCAACGGAAAACCCCGTCGGCTCGGTGGGTACGCAGATGCTGCCGGAATCCCAGCTGGACCGCTTTATGGTCTGCGTGGTCATGGGCTACCCCGATGCGGAGGCGGAAATGGAGATTTTGTCCCGCCAGCCGCGCCGCGCCCTGCTGGACCGTGTGCAGCCGGTGATGGACAAAAACGACCTGCTGGCTATGCAGCAGCAGGTAGACGAAGTATATATGAGCGATGAAATCAGACGGTATATCGTGGAACTCTCCCGCGCGACGCGGCAGGACAGCCGCCTGATGCTGGGGCTTTCGCCCCGTGCGTCGTTGGCAGTGGCCGGTATGGCGCGCGCGGCGGCTTTTCTGAGCGGGCGCAATTATGTGGCCCCGCAGGATATTGCCGCGATTTTTGCCGATGCGGCCCGCCACCGTCTGTGCCTGACCGAACAGGCCCGCACCGGCGGCGATACAGTGCAGAATATCCTTGACGATGTTCTGCACACCGTGCCGCGCCCTCGCCCGGAGAAACCGTTCCATGTCAGGTAAGGTGGGCTGCGCGCTGCTGCTGGCCGTGCTGTTTGCCGCGGCAGCGGTCAGCCGCACGTCGTTTGCGGTCTTTTTGGCGGCACTGGCGGTGCTGCTGGTCGGCTTTTTGGCGTGGTATGTCCGCACACTGCGCAGGGATGTGACGGTAACGCTGCAGCTACCTGCCCGCCCCGTGCACCCCGACGAGGATTTTGCCGTACTGGTGAAACTGCACAACAACGGGCGGCGGCCCATGCCGGAGCTGCGTGTCGTTTTGCAGGCTGTGGACGCCGAAAGCGGAACGGCCATTGAACTGCCCTGCGGCGCGATGCTGGCCCCGCATCAGTGTGCCGATTTGCGCGTGACCCTGCGCGCAGCAAAAAGCGGTCTGTGGCGGTTCCGTGTGCGGGAAGCCACCGTGCGCGACCTGTTGGGGCTGTTTGCCGCGCACTGCGCCGTGCCGCCCCAAAGCAGAGAACTGTGTGTGCTGCCCCCCGCCGAGGGCGAGGACGACGGCGCAGGCACAAAACCGCAGAACTGCGCCGAAAAAGTGACTGCGGCGGGCTGCGATTTGACCGACGGCGTTTATGATCTGCGCCCCTACCGTGCAGGCGATTCACCGAAGCTGATCCACTGGAAACTGACCGCCCGCGTGGGCGAGTTGACCGTGCGCGAGCCGTTGGGCGCAGCCTACCGCGCTGACCCTGCGGGCAGCGTTTTGGCAGAGGGGGCCGACGCGCCGCAGCAGTTGCTGCACTTTGGGCAGGCCGCCGTAAAGCGGCTGCGCAGATTGACCCGCCGCAAGGACACCGACCCCGCTACGGGGCTGGTATTTGTGGACCGTGTGCTGCTGCCCCGTACCAAGGCCGCTGCCCACCCCATGGCGGAAACGGCGGCGGATCTGCTGATTTCGGAGCTGCTGGCCTTGGGCTTGCTGACGGCGCTGAACGGTGCGTTTGCACTGGCATTGCCGATTTGGGTGTGGCTTGGCGTGGCGGCACTGTGTGCGGCTTGGCCGGCACTGCACCGCGTCCCGCTTTCCAAGGCGGGCCGTTACGGCGCGGCGCTGGCGCTGGCCGTGGGGTATCTGGTGCTGCTGTTTGCCGTGCAGCAGCCGTTTTTGGCCGGTGCGGCACAGTGCGCGGATGCCGTCAGGCTGTGCTTGAATACACGCTTCAACGCAAATTTTGTAGTGTCCGCCTCGCCGGCTTCGGCGCAGATGGGCCTGTTTGCGCTGCTGACGGCAGTGCCGTTTACAATGTTTTTGGCCACGCTGACAGCCCGCCACACCGACGCGCTGCTGCTGGGGGCGGTGCTTCTGCCGATCGTGGTGTTCACGCTGTTAGCGGGGACGGGCCGTGCCGTTTTGGGCTGGCTGCTGCTTTTGCCGGGCTGGTTGGGAAGCTGTGCGGCGGCGCGGTCGCTGGTGCGCAAACGGCTGTGGTGCGGCAAGGATTCCGCTGTCTATGCCGCCAACCTGCAGACCCACCGCACAAACCAATGGCTGGCCGGTGTCGGCATGGCTGCCATTTGCGCGGTGCTGTTTTTGCCTGCCCTGGCACTGCGCCCCGTGCTGATGCTGCCCTTGAACGCGCTGCAGCCTGTGACCGACAAAGTCTGCGCGGCCGGGCTGAGCGCGGCGATCGAGTGGCTGCCGAAAATCAGCGGCGGGGCGCTGAATTTCCATGTCAGCGCTGCTGCGGGCGGCGTGGAGGACGGCAGCCTGACACGGGGCGACGGCCTGGCGCTGACGGGGCTGGAGGATATAATGATCACGACCGACGCCAAGCCGGAGGAGACCGTCTACCTGCGCGGTTTTATCGGCGTGGACTATGACGGCACAAGCTGGCAGGCAGGGAATGCCGCTGCCTTCGACAGTGCCGCAGCAAACTGGAAAACCGACGGCGACGGGCGGCTTGCCATTGCGAACCTGCCGTTTTTGCGCGCGGCATACAGCGGCGCACAGCCGCAGCAAATGACCGTACAGCGTCTGCATGCAAACAATGCCTACACGTTTGCGCCGTACAACGCATATTTTAACGACTACTACACGCCGGACGGCGACGGAGCCATAGCGGGGCAGACCGTGCAGGACGATATGTTCTACTATTTTCCGCGCAAACAGGCAGAGGAGCTGCTGGCGGTCCGTGACGATGATGACGCGGGGGTGCTGGACCGTCTGGAAAGCGCCTACGCCGCGTATGTTCGTGCGCGCTGCCTGGATGTGCCCGACGGTGCCAGGTACGATGCCATAGACAAGGAACTGGCTGCGCTGGTGAAGGAGCGCAAACTCAGGGATGATGACATCGATGGCAGACGCGCACTGGTGCGCAGCTGGCTGAACGAGCACTGCCGTTACAGCGCGGACGCCGAGACACCCGACGACACCGACCCGCTGCTGTATTTCCTGAGCGAGAGCCACGCGGGCAGCAGCACACAGTTTGCCTCGGCAGCGGTGCTGCTGTGCCGCATGGTGGGACTTCCCGCCCGATATGTGGTAGGCTACGCCGCACCGCAAAGTCTGTTTACCGCTGCGGGCGACGGCAGTTGCCGTGCCGTTTTGCAGGACGATAACGCCCACGCCTGGGCAGAGATTTACCTTTCCGGGCAGGGCTGGACGCCGCTGGAGGTCACCCCCGGTATGACAGCCGAACTGACCGAGGGCGAGCTTGCCGCCGATGCCGCACAGGCAGGGCAAAATGCCGCAGACAGTGATACACCCCTGCCCGCGCGGCAGGAGGCCGACTCCCCTGCCGAAACGCCGCAAAGCGTCCCGCTTTTGTGGGTGCTGCCTACGGTTTTGCTGCTGCTCGTCTTGGGCTTGGCACTTCTGCGCCGTGCAAGGCGCACACCTTTGCAGACCGTACAAGCGGAATTTTGTGCGCTCCATCGCAAGATGCGGCGCTGCGGGCTGGCGGCGGAGGTGTCCTCTGACGAGGCGGCATTTGCGGAATTTCTACAAACGCATTGCCCGCAGACGGACCTCGAAACCGTGCAGCACCTGCTGGATGCCGTACAGGCGGCACAGTTTGCGCCCGATCCATGCACCGCCGAAACCGCGCAGGAGGTGCGCGCCATGTGCCGTAAATTACGCAAAAAACTGTGCAGACGAACGGTGTGAGGGCTGTGCAAGGGGAAGCTTTACGCAAGAAATAATTGACGATTCGGCAAAAAACGATTATGATAAAAGTAAATACATATCGGAGATGAAAAACCATGTCACCTTTGCCGAAGAACGACAAGCCGATCGATATCACGCAAATCGCGCAGGCGCTTGGCGTATCCAAGGCAACCGTGTCCCGTGCCATATCCGGCAACGGGCGCATCAGCGCAGCAACCCGCCAACGCGTGCTGGACTATGTAAAAGAGCATAACTATACCCCCAGTATGATGGCGCACGGGCTGGTGAAGCGCTGTTCCTACAATATTTCGCTTGTGATTTCCACGCAATTTTCCGACTTTGAGCTGCCCTTTTTGCGCAAGGTGATGCGCTCTGTCTATCAGGTTGCCGGGGATTCCGACTACGATGTCCTGCTGACGCTGGTGGGCGAAAACGAAACCCGTCCTGTGGAACGGCTGCTGGATAACCGCAAAATCGATGGTCTGATCTTGACCCGCACACTGGAGCGTGACCCCTTGATCCCGCTGCTGAAGGCGCGCAAGGTGCCGTTTGTCGCCATCGGTCAGCCGGAGGACGATCAGGTACTTTCCGTTGACCATGACCAGGTGGGCGGCTGCCGTGAGATGACTAGTCTGCTGCTGATGAAGGGCATGAAGCATATCGCGCTGCTGGGCGGCAGTATGCTGTACACCGTCAACCAATCCCGATTGGAGGGCTTCCGGCAGGCTTATGTCAAGATGGGGCAAAAAATTGACGAAAACCTGCTGTTTTTGGAGCTGGAAAGCGACGATTTGCGCATGGAGGCTGTGCAGCAGGCTGTAGAGCGCGGGGCGGATTGCATCCTGTGCATGGACGAACGGCTGGCACAGCTGACGCTGAATATGCTCAAGCAGCTGAACCTGCGCGTGCCGCAGGATATCCGGCTGGCGTCGCTGTATGATAATGAGAATCTGGTCAATACCGTGCCGCCCATCTCCGCCGTGCAGTTTAATGCGGATATCCTTGGCTTAAAAGCAACGCAGCAGCTGCTGTGCGCCTTGCAGGGGCAGCCTGTTGAAACCCGCATGGAGCTGGGTTACCAGGTAAGCCTGCGGGAATCGACGCAGACGTGAAATCCGAGCGCACACCGAGGGGTGTGCGCTTTTTTGTCTGACAAGAATTCCCATTCGCACGGCACTTTTTAGGTGACGCTATATTATTCTGCCAGTAATTCAGCCTCGGCAAAGGTGGGGTCAAAAGTGCCTTGTACAGCGGGGAAAGATCGGGTGTTCAGTACATATCCTTTGGGAATTGTACGCGGTGTGTAGCCGGTGATGAGCTTGAAGGCCCGGTTAAAGCTGCGAATGGTGTTGAAGCCGCAGCGCGACATGACATCGGTTACCTTCAAGTCTGGCTCGGCATTGATGATCTGCACAGCTTTTTCAATCCGCACAACATTCAGATATTGCGAAAAGGTCATGCCCGCCTGGCGTTTGAAGTCGCGGGAAAAGTAAGATTCCGAAACATTCATAAACAGGGCGGCATCGTAAAAGGTAATGCTGTAAAATTCGTGGTCGATGCGGTCCAGAAGCTGTTTGTAACGAGCGGTGACTTCGCTTGGCTGCTGATCGTTTGCGATAAGAGGTTCGCTGCGAAAGATGTCCGTCATCAATTCCTCAATCATGGCAATTGTGCGGACCTCAAAAAAGCGGGGCTGTTCCGAAAGTTCCTGTCGAATGGCAGTGAGCCTTTCCAGAACATTATAGTGATCCTGAAAAAGCGGCGTTGACAGCTGATAAGGATGTGTCAGCGGTTCACAGAGTTTCTCATCAAATAAGCATACCAGCAGCAGACAATCAGGATCGGTATGAATGTAATGCACACACCCGCTTTGGCAAAAAATGACACTCTTGGGCAGAAGAGTGTAGATTGTGTCGGCAACCATGACCTGGGCACAGCCTTCCATACAAACGATCATTTCATGCTCCATGTGCCAGTGGGATATATTCTGCAGGTTTCTGTACTTGCCGACCCACACTTTTTCACTGCCTACATAGGCGCGTTTTTCAAATTTTGCAAGCATAACAGGTTCTCACAATCCACTATGTCAATAAATGTCCATATATAGGAAAAGAATAACTTTCATTTGGTGTCGGAATGGTATAATATTAACATAAAGATTCAAAAAAAAGCAATAATTTAAATGTAAAATGCACAAATCGCAGGAGCGTGGAAATCCTGCTAGTTGTATGAATGACCTTTTTCTTCCTGGTTGCATGGTTGGTGATCGCGACACTGCCTGCAAAGCGAAGAAGCGGAGAGTCAGATTACCTGACGCAAATAGAAGAATCAAGAACACAAGGTGGTGAAAAGGTACAGAACAAAATTGTATCCATCATAGCAAGCGGTGCTTGCAGCCAAAGCACACACATCTTCAATCAAAATGGAAAGAAGGATAAACGATGACACACAGAAAACGTACTTCTATCTTATTGGTGATTTCATTCGTATTGATTTTGGTTGGCAGTTTCTTTTCTAACGCAATCAACACGGATTTTGGAAAAATTAAAACAGATCGCCTCTATCTGATGAATGACAATGGTTATACGGTAAGTGCAAGAATTTATATCCCCAAAACGGCAACGCAGGAGGCACCTGCCCCGGCCATGATTATCTGCCCCGGTGGTGACAGCCCGTCCGATTTGCTTACTCCCTGGGCCAGTGAGATTGCACGCCGTGGCTTTGTGGTAGCACTGGTGGACTATACCGGTTGTGGTGATACGGAAGTTGATAATGCTTCGCAGTATTGGACGAGCCACGGTGCTATGGAGCTGGAAACAATCTACGACTATCTGGCAAATCGGCCATTCGTAGACGCAACCCAGATTGGCGTGGGCGGACATTCCATGGGTTCGCTTTACAGCTATTGCCTGTCAACCAAACGTCAGGTTTCCCTGGTCATTTCTGATGTTATTTACAGCGAAGCTTTGCCCACCTACAACTTGGACTTTGTACAGATCTCCGGGCAGCATGATGAAGGTCTGCTGGCGCGCGTCAATAAGATTGATGAATTGTTTACAGATCCGTTCCTGACAGAACTGTTCGGCACAGATGAGATCGAACCCAACAAACTGTATGGCTCGTGGGAAGACCACAATGCACGCATCTTCTATGTGGTCAACCAGACGCATGCAGATGATATGTACTGGGGTCAGTTTGTCCGCCTGGTAGTGGACTCCGCCATGAACAGCATGGAGGCACCTAATCCGCTTCCTGTAAGCAATATGATCTACGGCTGGAACTTTGTGGCGCTGTTTGTTGTGATCATTGGCATCGTTATGATGTTGTTCTGCGTGGCAGATCTGTTGCTGGATTCTGATCTGTTCTCGTCCCTGAAGCTGCCTGCCCCGCAGGTTACAGCAGGATTTTCCTTTAAGTCAAAGGGCTGGTGGATCTGCGCTGCTATTCTGGCACTGATTCCGGTACTGTTCTTCTTCCCCGGTACAGCGGTCGGCAACCAGATGGCTTCTAATAAACTGTTCCAGCTGGGTACTACCCCCAATGGCTATCTGATCTGGAGCCTGTTCTCGGCTTGCGGCATGCTGGTATTCTTCCTTGCGTACCACTTTATGTATGGCAAAAAGAAAGGCTGCAATGTTTCCAGCTACGGCCTTGCCACAGGTAGTGATACCAAAGTACACATTGGTTATATTGTAAAATCTGCCGTCTTTGCACTGATCCTGTTTATGCTGGGATACTTTGTCCTGATGTTGATCTATCGCTATGCGGATACAGATGTTCACGGCCTCAGTGTCAGCTTCCGTCTGCTGAATGACGCCAAGTGTGCAACGATGCCTTGGTATTGCCTTGGTATGCTGCCATACTTCCTGCTGGTTACGCTTGCAGGCAATACTTTACAGTTCCGCGGAGATGTCAGCAAAGGTAAGGATATGACCAAGTCGGTTATTTTTGGCTCCTGCATTGGCATGGTGGGTATGCTGCTGCTCTTCATCTTCTATGAAGTAACGCTGCGTCTGAACCGCCCGTTCTACACAGGTCATTTTGCACACTTCTACATGCTGCTCCTTTCTAATGTGCTGCTGCAGTTCTGCGTGGCTTCCGGTCTGGCAATTTTTATCCGCAGAAAGACCAACAGCATCTGGCCTGGTGTATTTATTGGTACGGCACTGATTGCATTTGGCATGGTCAGCTCCAACAGTATTGCCATGATTATCTGATTTCTTGTGGAAAGATGTCCACGCATACAATAAAACAAGAACTGCTGAACAAAGCAATCCAAATCGATAAAGAGCGTACGCTTTAAAATGTTAGAAACAAAAGCATTAGAATATCTTCGCAAAGATGATGCGTGACAGCTCTAAGACACCGGTAAAATAAAATTAGCCTCGGTAAAGTAGGCGGGGCCGGCGAAAGCTGGCTCCGTTTTTATTTAAGGCGTGAAGCAGTGGGCTGGGTCGGTATCAGTCGATTGCAGAGCCAGACCGTGGGTTGTGCGGAAGTCACAAGCCGGATAGGTGGCGGGAACGCTGCTGAAAGAAAACGCAAAAAAATAGGGATGACCTTGGTAAGAGGCTATCCCTGTTTTTTAGCTGATGTGATGGACAGAAAAAATAAACGAACCTACCATGGTGATGATAAACTCGTCTATATCTTGGTTGTATAGGTTCGCCCATAGACATAGCCCCAAATGGCGGCTCTGTCCGGCTTGTGACCCTTGATATAACGCCCCTCCCAGCGACCGTCCTTGCGTTTTCGAATGTTTTCTCCTCGTCTTGCCATAATAAATTTTGACTCCTTTCCTGACCCCTGACGGGCGGTGCGTTTTCCTGTCGCATACAATACCTGACAAAAAGCCAACAACATAGTGGTGTGCCTGTGGCAATGTGCCGAAAAACAGTTGTAGTAGAAATAAATGCGACAGGATATGTTGTAAATTGTCGACTCTTGTGGTATTATACTATTGATTGGCATAACAAAATTTGAACTTATAGGTATCCTCCATTATCGAAATGGCGGATACCTTTTTTGCTTTTTGATTCATACCGGCCATCTTCCTGCATGTGGAATCCCACGCGGGCGTCACCGTCCAGCAGAAGTTCGGCAAAGATATTCTTGTAGCTGTCGCGCACAAAGTGCTGCCGGAAATTTGGGCAAAGAAAAAGCGGAGGGCGATAATTCGCTCTCCGCTATCGGGGCAGGTTCGGTCAGATTTCGTACAGCATCGGCAGGACAACTTCCTCCGCCTGCTGTTTCAGGCTGCCACACAGCTGCACCGCCCAGCGCCGGATAAATGTACAAAACAGGGCAAAATAAAACAAAAAGTCCCGAATTGCAGATACAAGCAATTCGGGACTTGATAGGATTTATAGAAGAACCTTAACTGTCAGGTCTTTCCAACTCCCCGGCCAAAGTACGTAACCACGCGAATTTCGATAGGCGCGAGCCTGTTCGTAATTCAACTTAATGGTTATACTCGCTGGCAAATCAGCCGCGAGGCGACTTGATGGCTGCCTGCTTATTGGGTCGTCATCATAGGTATGTACCCAAAAGCGCGTACTGTTTGCATCCTCAAGTATCCTATTGACGGCCCCATCCCCTTTCTTCGCTTTTGTTTTTCCCGGCATGATTTTTTCCGCCGAAATCGAATGGTAATTGTACGTTCCGCGCACATTGCATTGAACAGTGCATGACTCTTGAAATAGATTTAGTTCCCAGATGAATTTCTGTCCATCGATGGAGAAGATTCTCGGCACAAATCTGTCCAGAAATTCCCGGCTGATTTCATCGTTTGGGAACGACTCTTGCCAGCTGAGTGCTTCCTCTACCTTTTCACTATTGGCAGCTCTGTTTTCTTGTTCCTGCTGGTATTCTTCTAAAATATCCTGCCGGTGATCCTGCCAAACGTTTTTGTAGATTTCTCGCGCCATCAATTCGAGCTTCCATGCTTGCACATTGGGGGCGCTGCATTTGGGGGCTACATTCCTCAGCGACCGCTGATAACAGATATATCGAACAATGCCTTTCTCTGCGCGGAACGCCCGCATTCTGGCTCCGCAGCCACAAAACAGGCGGCAAGCCCATTTGTCGGCGTGTTCGTTCTTTCCATACAAGTAAGCCTGCGTTATATTGCCGTCTTTGTACGACTGCCATGCATGTCTGCGGCGCTGACATTTATCCCATAGTTCCTCTGAAATGATTGGCTCAAAACTGCCTTTCACCAGAATGTAATCCTGTTCGCTGTTCTTGATGCTTTTATGGCTGAGGAAATCATCAATATGCGATTTGTTGTATGTCAAATACCCTTTATAAATCGTATTCTTGGTGATTGAGAGAACCTGACGCGCGCTCCATTGTGGCATTCCGGATTTATTCGGTGCGCCTTCTTGCGTTAGTGTCTGGGCTATCTCGGTGCCATTTATGCCATCAGCATACCAAGCAAAAATTTTTCTGACAGTCTCTGCCTGACTTTCCTGCACCACAAGCGTATGAGCCTTTTTATCACGCTTATATCCAAACGGTGTCGGTCCTGCAACATAGGTGCCTTTTTTCTGTGACGTCTGAATGCCCGCCTTGGTGCGTTCACTCATTTTACGGCTTTCATCTTGCGCAAGGCTTGCCATAATGGTCAGGCGAACTTCTCCATCGCCACGCATCGTCCAGATGTCATCATTGACGAAGTACACTTCAACGCCGTACTGTTTCAGCTCACGGGTCGTAACCAAAGTATCCACCGTGTTTCGGGCAAAACGGGAAACCTCGCGGGTCACGATTAGGTCAAACTTCTTTTTCCGGGCATCTCGCAGCATCTTCATAAAAGAAGGTCGGGTTTTCATGCCAGTACCTGAGATTCCTTCATCGGCGTATTGCCCAACCACCGTCCAATTCGGATGATGTTCTGCAAGCTCCAGATACCAGTTCATTTGATTTTTCAGTGCTGATATTTGCGCCTCAAGTTCCGTGGACACGCGCCCATAGAACACAACTCTGCGCGGGCAGTTTTGCTGGTCTGCTTTATCATATTGCATCGGTTTTCCCTCCTTCCCCATCAGTATAATACTGCATTCAGTATTTTCAAAATGTACAAGTCAATGACTCAATCATGGTATAGAAAAGCCGTGGAAGAAGGTTCCTTCCACGGCATGATCTTTATACTACTTTTTCAATAAGGCACTGATGTTTCTTCGTTTTCTTGTCATAGTTGATAGCTACCAAGAGAAGATTTTCTGTATAGCCACGCAGCGAATCCGGATATTTCTTTTCCTTAATCTGCTGCATCGCAGTCTCCGCCGTTTGGTTCCACTTCAACTCCACAACAAGCGCCGGATAGTCATTTCGGTACTCCGGTTTTGGTACGAAAACGAAGTCTGCGAAGCCCCTGCCTGTGGGCAGCTCTCGAACCGGCTTAAAGTAATATTGCATAGCGCTCAGGTATGCAATCGCCAAGACGCTGCTCAAGGAGTTTTCATTGTTGTACTGGATGGCAGAAACATAGTCATCATGGATTTTCTCAACCTGAGTGGCTACTGCATCGCCATCCATATCCAATGTCGCATCCAGCAACTTCTCAGACTCCTGCTGGAACAGCAACATCTCATTCCAATGCTTGCTTTCCACCGCAAGTGTCAATTCCTGCCGGATTTCCTCATTCGGAACGAACGCTGTTTTTCGGTTCTGGTCATATCCCAAGTAGCCAAGATGGATCATATATGTCAAAACATCATCTTTGCTTTGGATATTAACGGTATCGTTCTTGAAGGTAGCCGTGTTTACTTTAACTTCCCCACCGGAAAGCATTTCAATGATTGCCGTTTTCAGCCCATCATAGTTCATGTTGATAAGGGGAACGATTGCTTCATAGGAAGCCGTTTCCGACCAGTAGCTCTTAAACTCTCCCTTCAGCATAACGCTGACAACAGCTCTGGGATTATAAACTTGGTAATCCCGCAGCAAGTAACCATCGTACCACTTTTTTACCTTGTCAAAGTCTTTGTGGTACTCCTCGCAAAGATTCTTAACTTCTTCTTCCGTAAAGCCAATGAAAGGTGCCAACGTGCCGGCACTGACCATGGTAAACTCATCGAAGTTATTCAAGGCCGACTGCGTTTTTTCCTTTTTGATTGGCAGAATGCCGGTGAGGTATGCAAGCTGAATGTATTTTGTCGGCTCTGTACCTTTGAATAAGCCTCTCAGGAAATAGATATATTCTTCTTGAACAGCCTTATTGGTTGCTTCATCTCGGATCAGAATATCCCATTCATCAATAATCACAATAAATTTCTGACCGGTCGAGTTTCTGATGCGCGACAAAGCGTCCGCCAATGTCAACACTTCGTTAGGAAGAACTTCAGGGTAGTACTCTTTTAGTTCCTCCAAAACCGATTGCGTAATGTAGGATATAATACTTTTGATGTCTGCACAACTGGACAAAAACCATTGTACATCTATATGGATCACATCATTCTTGTTGAGATGCTTTTTGAAGTCGCTACTCTTGCCGATTGTAAGCCCATCGAACATCTTTTCTGAATCGCAGCCTTTGCTGTAATAGGCTGCCAGCATATTAGCCGTATAGGACTTACCAAATCTCCGGGGGCGGCTATTGCAGATATATGCTTCTGGTGTATCAAGAACGCTGTTGGTATATTCCAGCAGACCCGTTTTGTCCATATAAATTTTTGAATTCAGTGCAACTTGAAACGCACTATTATCCGGATTCACGAATCTTCCCATTTCGCCAAAGCCTCCTTCAGAAGTCATCTATTTCTAACCATTCAAATGACATTAGTATAGTCATATAGTACCATTTATCGATACAAATAGCAAGTTGGAAATTTCCCTACCCTATATATAATAGTACAAAAGCGCCGCAGCAGGGATTTCTTTCATAGCATGATCTATCATCGCAGACACCTCATCTGCTATGACGATGATTAAATTTTGCCACATGGAATCCTGCTTTCTGCATATAATCTTCAAAAATATATGCAGATAAAACTCGAAAGGCGCAATAAGCCACAAATTGCGATAATTTCCCTTCGATGAACCTGTCAGATGTCATCTGTTTGAACCATTCGGAATTCCCGAATAGTTGCCATCACGGTCTATTCCTCATCCGAATTATAATATTACCATTTACTGATTCAAATAGCAAATCTAGCGTCATTCCATAACGACACAATAATGCCGTGGAAGTATTTCCTCCACGGCACGATCTATCGTTATAGCTGTGCGTTTCTCTCCCTCTGCAAATTCCAGACAGGCAACCCTTCCCGGCGCTTTGCCTCGCATCGCTTTGCAGCCATGCGATATGTTTTCTCGCATCTTGGCACGCTCGTGGAATCCAGTCATGGCGCTGCTTCCCCAATACGGTACAGCAGAGGACGCTATTCACTTTCTCGGAGGTTTGGAACCTCCTAATACATAAGAGAACAGCGAATCGAATTTTTTCCACAACTTTTTCAATTTTCTTTTTTTACCAGAAATATATCCACACGCATATCTTTCCACAAACCGGGGTGGATCTTAATCCCACGCGCTTTCTGATACTCATAGGCTGTCACAAAGTCAACCGCAAAACTCAAAAGTGGTATCTTTTCATCCAGCACGCTCACCTGATTTTCTTGACAGCTTTCCAGCCATTCCACCAACTTACGCTTTCTTTTGGTTCGGCTCATGTTCAAAAAGAAATCCTGTGGACGACATATTGTCGCGCAATCGGGTCCAGCACTTTCTTTATCCTGCTTACCGATTTGCTCTTGCTCAATATCATAGGGAACGCCACTTTTATAGGTAACCATCGCTATCGGCTGCCTTTCCGATTGGATAGGCATGATCTGCTGCACATTCATCAACTGCAACATCCAAATGTAGCGGTTATTGCTTTTTACAATCTGGTTGGCATACCTGTCCAGAAAGCCCGGCTCTATTTTACCATCCGGAAAAGAGGCATCATCGCTGAGTGCAGCCTCGATGCTGTGCATATCTAACCTTGCTTTAGGACGCTGTTCCTGTATGGAACTTTGCAGTAAGCCTTCGACATTTATAATCTCATTGTTGATTTCCGTACTTCTGCTTAAGAAAGCATCCATAGTTATGCTTCGGCTTGCCCGCTGGCTGACAAGATCGTCCAATTCCTCATTCAGCGCAGAGAGCTTGTTCTCCAGCTGGTTTCCATCATTCGGTGTGCCGGTAGTGTTCAGATTTGCATCCAACATCCGCAAAAGACCCAGTATATCCTCGGCATTTTCTTTCCAAACTGTACGGAACACTTCCCTTGCCATCAATTCCAGCTTCCATTCAGATGCGTATGGTGCCGGACAAGGAATGCCGTTCAGTGCTCTGGCGGCATCTTTCTTTTTGAACATTTTCGACCGTGCACAGATAAGCCGCATATTTTTCCCACCGTTGGCCGTTTTATCGTAGCCTTCGATTTGGAATCGCATCCCACAATCGCAAAACAGAATTTTCGTCCATTTGTTCTGCGGAAAGGACATACCAAATTTATGGGCACGACCATCTTTTCCTTTGACAAATGCAGCTCGCTTACTGCGGATCTGATTGCAGGTTTCCCATAGCTCCTCTGAGACGATTGGCTCAAAGTTTCCCTTTACAAGAACAAAGTCCTCCTCGCTGTGATTGATGCGGTTATGGCTGAGGAAGTCATCAATATGGGATTTATTATAGGTCATATAGCCCTTGTAAGTGGGCTTGCGGAGTACCCGTGATACCTTGCTCGCCGTCCAGCTCAGGCCACCACCGCCATCCTTGCGGTTTTCTTCTATAAGCATTTTGGCAACAGTCGTTTCTCCGTGCCCCTCGGCGTACAGATTAAAGATTCTGCGCACCGTTGCCGCCTGTTCCTCATTGATTACATAAGTTCCATCCACACGGTCATAACCGATAATATTACCGCTGCCATAGAGTACACCTTTCTCACGGCTCATCTTCTGTCCGGCTTTTACGCGCTCACTGGTCTTGCGGCTTTCATCTTGGGCAATGCTCGCCATAATGGTCAAGCGAACTTCTCCATCACCATCCATTGTCCAGATGCCATCATTTACAAAATAGACTTCCACGCCGTATTGCTTCAGTTCTCGCGTAGCATTCAACGCATCCACCGTGTTACGCGCAAACCTCGACAATTCACGGGTGACAATCAAGTCAAAGCGGTGTTCCTTTGCGTGCTCTATCATCCGCATAAATGATGGACGTTTCTTCATTTGGGTACCGGTTATGCCTTCGTCTATGTACTGCGCTACAACGGTCCAGTTGAGATTGCGTAATGCAAGGTCTGTATACCATTCCATCTGATTTCCCAGCGCAGATAGCTGTTCCTCATGTTCTGTTGAAACGCGGCCATAAAACACCACCCTGCGCGGTCGATTCTTGTAATTCCCAATATAGTCTGTCATTTCGAACGCCTCCTTGTTCTTTCATTGTACAAGGGGCAAATTCATAAGGGAAATGTACAAAAACACTGGTACACTTGCCATCCTTGTATGAGCGTTGCTGCTCTATACTATAAGAGTACGTTCTCTTGATTTTTTTCCACAATCACTATTTTTAGTTCATTGCACTTGACATACATCAAGTAGCCATGCCACGCGGATAGCATTTTTCAGAACATATCAACAAAAATGACCCTGCACGATTCTGTGCAGGATCAAAATATATATTCGCTTTATTTTCGTTCATAACTGGTTGATGGGCCGGCTCCGACTTTTTCAAATAACTATTTCGAAAAATCAGCCGGGCTATCAAACTGGAATTTGTTATTCTCCTATGGAGGCACCGCTATCGTCTTTAAGGCCACAAATCGCAACTATACCATTATTTTTATAACTTACAACGAGAGTAGTGTCATTCCCACGTTTCCAACATGCAGTGCTGTTTTCACTGGTATCAGGCTTCCCCCATATCTCTCTAAGCTGGTCAATATGGTACCCTGGCAAAAGGCTATTAACATCGGCTTCACTCATTTCTGCGCAACGCCAGCGAGGGTCACGGCATTATCAAGATGGGCAACAGCATGATACCATTCTCCAATCTGGAACCCAAGGATAGTGATGTCTATCAACTCATCACAACGAAACCGGGAGAAAGGAAGAAGCAGGAATGATTTTGCATAAAGAAAAGGCGGGTCGAAGCCCGCCTTATAATTAGTGGCAGTCTAGTGTTGCCAGATATTGTTTTCCAGATCACGCAGACGCGCTTTGTAGTCGTTAATAAGCGCCTGCGTGTTTTCTGTATCCGGAAAGCTGACAATATAGCCGTCTTCGGATTCATGAAAGCCGACAAGGCCCGCATAACAGCAACAGCCGTCACGGCGGGTAAAGCCGTGACGGCTGTTTGGGAGATCATCTGCGTCCCATTTCGTTTTTGCGGTCAGGTGCTGTTTATCTGCGGCGTTTCTTTTTGCGCATCACGAAAACGCCAGCCAGCGCCACACCGCCGACAATCGGCAACGCAACCCACCATACAGGGAGCTTTGTTGCGGGGGCAGTTGGCGCGGGGGTCGGGCTGCTGTCCGGTTTTGCGGTAGCAGTGGGCGCGAGAGCTGGGCTGCTCTCCGGCTTTGCGGTAGCAGCAGGCGCAGGGGTCGGGCTGCTGTTTGGTTTTGCGGCGGCAGCAGGCGCAGGGGTCGGGCTGCTGTTCGGTTTTGCGGTGGCAGCAGGCGCGGGCGTCGGGCTGCCGTTCGGTTTTGCGGTGGCAGCAGGCGCAGGGGTCGGGCTGCTCTCCGGTTTTGGGGTAGCCGTGGGCGCGGGGGTCGCAGGTGCTGCGTCCTTTTCAAAAATTGCCTTGATTTCCACATCGCCGTCCGGCATGGTGAACTTATCGTTCTCGATAGTCACACCGCCGCTGACGACCTGCCACTCCTTAAAATGATAGCCCGTATTCGGTGTGGCGCTCAGGGAAATGTTCGTACCTGCCGCAGCGGCGGCGAGGTCTGCAGAAGCAGTAGCGCTCCTCACCCTTGAAGGTGTTTACCTCGCCGCTGATGCTGGCAAGCTCCAGCGCCATCAGCTTTGCGGTGTCAAAGCTGCCTGTTGCCTTTACGCCGTTGACCTTGAACTCATTTTTGTCATTCAAGCCGTAGCCCAGCTTTTCCATCGAGAACTCGGCACCGTTGAAGATGGTTCGGAAACCGATGTCGCCGCTGAACACAAGGTTTCCTGCCGCGTCGGCTTTCGCGTTTTCCAGTTTCACCGCGGCATAAGGAATGTCCACAAAGACGATGGCATCGTTCTTTTCGGGATCGATTTGGAACGCAAAGCCGTCCTTTGTAAGCGAGATTTGCAAGTCTTTTTCTGCGCCGTTTTTCGGCTGGTAGAACTTAAAGCTCGGTGCGTTCAGGCTTACGCCGCTGTGTTCGATCGTGCCGTCCTTTTTTATGACCAGCTTTCCGCTGCTCTTATTCCATGTCGCCGTAACGGAGGGCGATAGCATCGCCGCGCCGCCGGTAAAGGTGAACTCCGTGCCGTTCTTGCTCTCATAATCGCCGCTGATAAGCGCAACGGGGTCTCCGTACTGCTTTTTCAGCGCTTGCAGCGCGGCATCGTCCGCCACATACTCCACTGTCACGCCGCCGTTTACGGCGAATGCGGCAAGCCGCTTGGCGTTGATGGCAGTATTCACCGTATCCGGCCGGGAGGGGACATTCTCCGTGCCCGCCTTGATCAGATCATGAAAGCCCCAAAGGAAGTGGGAGTACTCCTCCGAGCCGTTGGGTTCTTCAAACGTGAAGCCGGTATAGCTGTCACATTGCACCCAGGTATTCAGCGGCTTATCGCCCGGTGTTACGCTGACGGTTTGCGCCAGGGCGACACGAATCGGCTTGCCGCTGACGGAGGTGATATCCTTTTCATAGTAATCCGACAGCCCCACGAAGGGATTTGCCCAAGGGTAGCCGTCCGTGTAGACTTCGGTGGTGTAAACACCGTCCACATCGCCCCACTCGGAATACCCCTTGGGAACGGTTTTTGTACTTAAATCCTCCACGGACGCGGTGAATACCGAGTTTTCGGTGGTGATTTGCGGGTTCTCCCCTTCCGGCACGGTGGTACGGCTCATTTTAATAGCAGGGCCGCCCGGCTTTTCCAGCGCGGAGGTATGTCCCGTGGCGGTAAAGCAGTTGAACGAATAGCCCCATTTGAAATTGAAGTCACGATTCCAGTCCTGGGGCATACTGTCCTCGTCGATGCAAATCTCGCTGACCGACGCCAGTACGCCCCATGTGTCGGACGATGCCCCGGTTTCCTTGAGCTGGACAAGCTCATAGTAGACCGTCGCCTTTGCCTTGATCAGGCTAAGGGAGGTCAGCAGCGAATACTCCACCTTGATGGCATTCGCGCTGCCGTTGGGCGTTTTGGTCACAAATTCCGCTTTTATCGGCTCAGTCACCACGCCCTCTTTCTTTTCTCTGCCTTGGTCATAGGTGATAAAGGTGCAGCGCGGCGCCTGCCCGATCAATACGCCTTCCTCATCGGGCTTTGCTGCGGGCGCAACTGTGAGGTAGGCATAAGTACCCCATAATTTGCGAAACGTCATATATATGTACTCGTTTTGCAGGGAAAGCGAGCCGTCATCCAGTGTGACGGTTTTTACCGCCCCTTCAGACGGAAAAATGCTCCCCGGCAAAGCCAGCACCTGCATGGGCAGCGCGCCCAGCAGCAGGCAAAGGCTCAAAAGCAGGGATAGAAATTTTTTCATGTTGCGTCCTCCTCGTGTTTTCTTTTTTGCTTTTCCCGTTCATGCAGCCGCATACAAACGACCGTCAGCACAAAGGCCGCTGTGAACGCCGCAACGCCCACCAGCACATAGCCGCCCGCGTCCTCCCGCAGCAGCATCGCACCAAAGCCGCCCCAGGCAGCGGTCTGCCCCTGCCCGACAACCCTGTCCGCTGTCTGCATCAGTGCCGCAAACAACAGCATACACACAGCGCTCAGTCTGCCGATGCCGCGTTTCTGCCTTCGTCGGGTGTTTTTGCGTATCTGCCTTTTGACAAGCTCGACCCGTCTTGCGGTATCATACATATCGGTGGAAGCCTCCTCTCCGGTTTGCTGAAGTCTTGGGTGAAAAGTCCTTTCACCTATATAGGTACAAAAATTCGGGAAAACTCTCACCCAAAATGCAAAAATTTACAAAAAAATGTGGGAGCCGCCCAAAAGCAGCTCCCAAGAATCGGATATTCGGTTATTCTTTTCGTACCATACGAAGTGCAGACAGCTTTCCCGCCGCCACCAGTAGCACCGGCAGGGAATAGGCGATGTACTGCGCTGCGCCGCCGTAGGTAATCAGCAGGTTGTAGATGGCGTGTAGGGTGATTGCCGCGCCCAGCAGCCCGCAGGTTCCGGCAATCTTCAGCCATGTGCGCTGCCATGTGTAGGCAAGCCCGGTGCCCACAATGATGCCGCACAAAACGTGCATAGCACCCGTGCCGAAGCCCCGGAAAAAGATGAACGAGAATCGGTCGGCGCCGTTCTGGATGAGATAACACACATTTTCAAAGGTGGCAAAGGCGAGCGCGACTGTGATGGCGGTGGGCTTGATTTTTTCACCCTCCGGCTCAAACACCAGCAGGTAGAATGCCAGCGGCAGCAGCTTCATGATTTCCTCCACCACCGGCGCAATCTCCGCCGTGGCGGCAAGGGCGTCTGCGTGATAGACCGCAGCAAGAAAGGTGTTGATGTAGGCGGAAAGCAGACATACTCCCATTCCGGCAATACAGAACAGAAAAAAGCGGAGCTGCCGCCTGCCCATGCACAAAGCGGCCACCAGCAGCGGGGACACCATACAGAGGAAGATATTTTCAATGTAGGTCATACTTCCACCGCCTTTTTTACCGCGGGCAGCAGCCCCAGAATGGCAAACGTCAGCAGCATATCGCACCAGAAGGCGGGGCTTGCGGGAGAGGTAGCCGACCAGAAACACCCCACCGTCCAGAGCAGATATTCCGAACCGACATAGCAGAGCACGCCGACATGGAAATACCGCCTATTCCGCGCTTCGTCTGTCCGGGTATTCGCATAAAAAAGCCCCCGTGCCGCGCAGAAGGACAGCCAAATCATCAAGCCGCACCAAATCAGGTTGGATAGGATATCCCCATAGGTGCAGTAGAACACCAGCAGCGGCACGCCGACCAAGGGGGCGAGCCACGCTTTTCGGCAGCAAAAGCTGCGTTCCTCCGAATCAGTCAGCGTGACCTGCAAAATCCGCAGAAAAATCACGCTGGCGACCCAGCCGAACTCCGACACATAAAAGACCCGCGGCGTGGTATGGAACAGCAGCAGGTACAGCGTCCAGTAAAGCGACCCCAAGGCAAAGCATCCGTAGAAGCAAAGCAGCAAAAAGTACGCCTGTCTGCGACTTTTTTGCCATGCAATGCCCGAGAGCACCGCGCCAAGGAAGGTAGTCAACAATTGCAGCAGGTTTTCAATCAGCTCCATGCCGCCCCTCGTCTTCCCTATCCTGACTGTCCTCCCGATTTATCTGCCGAAGCCGGAAGCACAGAACAGTCACGCACACGCCCAAAAGAAAGGACAAAAGCCCGATGACAATATACCCCAGCGCCGCGCCGCCGCCATACATACTGGCAGCGGTTTCATAGCCCGCGAAATCGCCGGGGCGGACCCCCGCAACCATACCGGGCATGGCAAAGGACACACCCACGATCAGCACAAGGCACGCAGCCGCCGCAGAAAGTGTGGTGATCGTACTGCGTCGCCGCTGTTCCCTGCGCTGTCTTGCGGCAATGCGCCGCTTTGTTTCCGCAAAGCGTTCTTCATGGCTCCGCATTTGTGATTCCCTCCCGTTCCAATAGTTTGCGCAAGCTCTCTTTTCCGCGATACACCAGATTGGTGATCTGCTTCACGGTTTTTCCCGTGACCTCCGCCGCCTGCGCGTAGCTCATCCCCTCAAAATAGGTCAGATACAAAACCTCCCGATAGTCCGGGTTCATTTCACCCATACAGCCATGCAGGATGCGGTTGCGCTCCGCCGTGCCGATGACCTCCTCCGCCAGCAGCTGCCCGTCCGGTTCGTCGGTCAGCGCATCCAGGCTGAACATCAGCCTTCGTTTGCTTCTATAGCGCAGCGCCATGTGCCGCGCCGCCTTGTATAAATACGCCTTGAAGCCACCTTCCCGGATGCGGGGCTTTTTCGTGAACAGATAGGCGAACACATCCAGCATCAGTTCCTCCGCCTCGTGTATGTCGTGCAGGTAGCCGTCTAGGTACACAGTCAGAGGATCGCCGTATTTTTCCATCAGGGCCTCCAGCCCCGTGTCATCACCGTTCAGATATTGGCGATAAAAATCCCCGTCACTGACCATCGTGTCCCCCTCCTTCCTGCGATTCGTATGCGCCGTGCGGGTTATCGCGGTACTGCTGCGGCTGCGCAGCCCGCATTCGTGCGCCAGCTCCTCTAAACGCAGTTCCTCGTGCAGATGGGTGGAAATATACTGCAGGCAGTTTTTGATGACGGCGCTCTGTGCGCCGCCTTTTTGGTATCCACCACGCGGTTGCAGAAGTCCAACGGCACCGGGCAGAGTGTGTGCAGCTGTTCGCAGCATGGAAAAACATCCATAAAGCACTCCCTTTTCTCTCTAACTGTATCACAGTTCTTCCATTACAGTCAAGATATCGACAATAAATGCAAGGGCTGGCTGCCGCTGCAAAAAAAGGCGGGCTTGTAATTTTTTGCAAAGGCTATTGAGTGTTGGAGCTTGTTCTTGTATTTGTGCTTGGCGGCGTCCCATTCATAAAAGCCGGTGGCAGGGATTACGCAGCGCTGTAAGGCGATACTGCGGCGAAACACCGACTTTTCCGTCACCGTTTCGGCGCGGCCATCAATGACATCGTATCCGCCCACCCGGAGTGCAGCGAAACCACCATCACCTACGACTACGAGGACGGTCATACATGGGCAAGCTACTGGCCGGAGGTGCTGGCCATCTTTGCAGTACATACCAACCTCAACTCTGATAGCGACGTTGTCGTTATCAATGCCGCCCAAATGCAGCGCATCCAAGACACCTTTTGGGCTATGCACGAGATCACCTACGAGGTCGAAGAAGTAGACACCACTCCCGAACCCACCGAGGACGACCCCGACCCGGAGCAGCAGACCGACTATATTTTGCACATCACCGTCAGCAGCAAAACTGTGGATGAACTGGCCGAGTTGTACAATTTCACCCAAGACCAAAAAGACATTTTGCACCAGCTGCTATCCGAGGAAATGCGCCCCAGCCTGCTTGCTCTGTGCGGCGGGATTGCTGTTGCCGATGGCGAGTTGTGCTGGCCGCTGCCGGGGCACACTTATATATCCTGCCACTTCGGGGAAGTGGACGCCTTCGGCAATGCCGGGCATCGCGGCACAGATATTCCCGCACCGGAGGGAACACCCATCTTGGCTGCCCACAGCGGCACGGTGCTGGTCAGCGGCTGGAACGACAGCTACGGCAATCAGGTGCTGCTGGATAACGGCGCTGGACTTTCCACGCGGTACGCCCATATGACGCAAACTGCCGTTACCGCAGGTGAAGCGGTAACGGCAGGGCAGATTATAGGTTATGTAGGCAGCACCGGCGACAGCACCGGCAACCACCTGCATTTTGAGGTGATGCAAAACGGCGTGAGAATGAACCCCTTGGAGTTAGTGTTCGCACAGTAGTCTGCAACATGATTTTGGGTTTATTTAATAAGATACCCATATTAAGCGCTATATCGACCAGGGTATTCCTCCGATTTGTCACTGCTTACCCGTTAGCTTGAACCAGCACTGGGTCGTTCCATTCAAATATACTAACGGTTCTGGCTGGGATAGCAATAGAGACAGGTTCTCAAACCAATGCCATAGGACCGACACAAATTGGCAAGTCAACGCAACAAAGCGCGCTTGTCTATCGGGTCGAGGATATTGCCCAAATGCTGTCCATCAGCCTGCGGGCAGCTTATACACTGTGCAACACAACAACGGATTTCCGTGTGCTGCATATAGGTACTTCGATCCGAGTCAGCAAGGCCAGCTTTGACGCATGGCTTGCCCGCATTGAGGAGGCTTAACTATGGCATACATCAACAAACGCGGCGACGGCTAACACTCGATTTGAAGCCAGGCAGCGGCAGTTCTAATTTGCAGACCTCTGCAAAGATTCAACGCATCAAGATTTGCACCCGCCCACTCCGTAGGCTTCGACCAAGGCGTTGATCAGCACCCACGCAAGCGCCGCAGCGGCGAGTAGCCGGAGCACCGGCACCCATTGCCCCCTAAGTTTAGGCCTGTACGATACCCCATACAGCGCTTCAGAACTGGGGGCAAAGCTGCTTTTCCTGTGTATTTTCACTCTCATGAAGATTGCAGAATCACTTTTTGTGGATAAACAGACATGACGAGGCTTATATCGGAAGTGGAAAGGTTACTCCATTCCGTATTGCGAAAAGCATCCTTATGGAGTCCAATCGCCATTGCGAGTTCTTCGGTTTCACCTACGGATAGCTGCGACGGCTTTTTTGCCAGAGGGTTCAGCGATTCGAAAATTTCCGGGGAAACCAAATTTCGCCAGCCATCTTTTTCCGCTCCGCAATAATCAAAACGATAGTATGTCAACAATGGGGAATCCGACACCTTCGTCACAGATATATGAAACAGTGCGTACTTTTCTGACAGGGAATCCGAAAAAATTGATTCCCGATCGATGTTATATTCCTGTAAAAATGCTTCCCCGTCAACAATTTCAGCACCGATCAATTCTATTTTCAGACCATTCCACTCGATAGGCTTTTGCGGATACCCATAACAATCCTCGGTTGCCAAATAAGAACCATTTAAGCGTGTGATTCTCAGGCCGATTGCGAAAGAGAGAACCAGCAAAAGGAGCAAAAGCAGAATCGCACGATGATGAAGTCGTTTGTTTTTCACTTCAAACCTCCTCGTGGCAATTCTTGTCCACATTCACAATCCGGCCCTCACGCATCGCTATGATTTCATCCGCAAGCGATTCCATTTGCTGGCGATCATGGCAGGTCAGCACAATCAGCTTTCCCTTTTGGCGCAATTCACGCAAAAGGTCACGTATTTCTTTTATTCCCGACTCATCCAACGCATTGAATGGCTCGTCCAACAGAATCAGATCAGGTGATTCAACGATAGCGGCTGCGATTCCAAGGCGCTGCTTCATGCCGAGAGAATATTTGCGGAAGGGCCTTTTGTCGGATGGGTTCAGTCCGACACGACGCAACGTATCGCCAATCTGCGCTTGCGAAACAAGTCGTTTGATATCACAGAGAAGAGAAAGATTTTTTGCGCCAGTGAATTCATCGATAAAGATTGGGTTCTCCAGCAAAAGGCCAATGCTTCGCGGGAATGAGATACCCTTACCAATGATTTCTCCATCGATTGACACGGTGCCCATTGTGGGAAGCACAAGGCCACAGATCACGCGCATAAGCATGGTTTTGCCACTTCCATTGATTCCTTGAATCCCGTAAATCCGTCCCCCGTTTTCGCCGGAAGCACAGGAAAAACAGGCATTGATATCATCCAGAACAACATTGCCCTGAATCACCTTGGTAAGATGGTTGATTTCAACTTTCATTGCGGCCTCCTTTGAAGTCCGGGAAACAAGTCAAGTTGTAAAAACAGGAACATACCGATGAAGCATACGATTCCGGCAAATATAAGGTAGAAAAGCAAGCCTGCCCTTTCGTCGAATCCAGCGGGAGACATGGCTCTACAGCGAATCAGCATGGCATAGCAGAGAAAAGGAGATGGAAACTCAGTGAATGAGACGGCCACAAGGCAACTTATGGCAAACACCTGTCCCCAGACAAAAGAGCAAAAGATGCAAAGGCAAAAGGCAAGAAGCGAGATTGCCAACGCAAAACCGAAAGGCAAAAGGCAGGTCAAAGCATCGCAAGGCAATACATCATACGGCAAAATGGTAAAGCAAGACAAACCATTTGTAAAAAAGCAGAATACGCATACAGAGCAAAAGCCGACTGCAAAGTAAAGCAGATTCCACACGGTTAGCGCAAGACATTTGCTGAACCACCACAAGGCTCTGCTCTTTGCCCGCAGCAGAACATGAATGCCTGCCCCGCTGGCGTCCCGAATCGGATATAAGAGAGCAGTGTAAATACAAAAGTACATGAGTGTAAACCATGTAAGTGGAACCTGAAACACTTCTGTTCTGGCATCCGTAAACGGATAGCAGCCCCGAAATATCTGCATATAATATTGAATGGTAGTATATTTGCCGTAGCTATCGGGCTTTTGCATATCCGCAATCATGCAGCCAATCAAAAACAGCGCTGCTTCCGCGATCAGGAAGAAACGATTCGTTCGGATATAGTTCTTGATATCCCGCAGGAGCAATCGAATAAAACTGTTCTTCACCTTAAAAAGTCCTTTCTGGTAACGGCAAAGTGCAGAAACAGAGATTCAAGAAACAGAATACAGATGCCTGAAAGAAAATGGCGCCAAACTGTATTTTCGGCAATTCGATTCACGGAGAAAGAAACGCTCTTTTGCAGCCTATATAGTTTCGGTGTAACAGGAAACGAACACATCCACAAAGCCAAAAGGCAGACGCCCCATGAGAGTATGCTTCCGAGTTGGTGCGATTCGCAGGAAAGATTGATTGACAGGAAAAGAATCGATACCAGCAAGACTGTGAGCCAGATCGTCATAGCCTGCCAGACAATCAAGGAGCCTGTTTTGACAGGGGTTATTAACGTTTGGCCCGTCATATAGGCATAGTAGCTTGCTCCGCTTTCCCATGTACAAGGTTTGCCACCTCGAAACAGCAGAGCACCCAATGCAATGGACGGGATTGAAACCGCCATCACCGCTCTGAACGCAATAAAAAGGAGCGCAGCAAGGAGATTGCGGGCAAGCCGTGCTCTATTATCTAACGCACAAATGACAAAGGGCTGCTCTAAAATGAACTTCAGTTGGTGTACAAGGCCAAGCGTCGGGGGAATCAGCAGCATTAAAAGGAAGCTCGGTTGAACGCCTGTCATCATAGTGTCGGCAAAGCATAGCTCCACACCCTGTTCATGCCATTTATGCAGCCAGAAAAGTGCATTGCCGGTTGCAAGCGCAACGCACAAAAGCGAATAAACCAGCAATCGCTTTCTATAAGTTACCCGAAATTGCCGATAAATTGTCAAAGCACATCACTCTTATTCCGCTTCAAGAAATACATAGTCATGCTGCCGATGGGGACAGCTAAGAAGTAAATTGCAATCGTAACCCATTTCACATTGACCGCAGGCTGGAAGGGCAACAGAATTGCAAACAACGAGACCGAATCCATCTGAAGCCAGTTGCAGATAAAATACAGGAGCAGGTAGAGCAAGAAAGGAAACAGCGCAGGCTGCAGAGGATTTCTTGTAGCTACCGATACTGCCAGGGCAATGATTTCCCATGCGCCAACCAATAAAGCATCCATTATAATATAGATGACGGTGTACTGCAGCGGCTTATGATAAAACAGATGCGCCATCAGGCTGCGATTGCTGATTCCGTAAAGGTTGGTAAGCGCTTCCGGCCGGACAAGCGGCAAATATAAGGCGGTGCCTGCAAAGTCGAAGAACAAGATTGTCGCTGTCAAAAAGGCGGAGGCAATAAAAATCGTCAGAGCCTTGGCAAACAGATAGGTGGATTTTTTTCGGCGCACAAAAATCTGCATCACATAGCCCGTGTTAAAGTCCCATGATACAGTATCCGAAAACGGAAAGGCACAAAGGAACGGAAGAAGCATATACAAAAGGGTAGGCCAGACAGTGGAGGAGTCCATCCCGATCCAATGCCCGTATGCAGAGTGAGGAGTAAGAAAAAAATCTCCTTGCCAACTCGACAGCCACTGGGTCAAGGGAAGAACCCCGAATATGATATGGAGAAGGGAAATGACGATGCCTGTCAGCAGAGAGAGATACAGCCGCTTGCTTCCAAAACAGCGCTTCAGCTCAAAACATAGAATGCTTTTCATGGTCACATATCCGTTTCTGTGTGCATGGCAGGAGCATTAGGCTAACGCCAGCCACTCTTCGTTCATCACATTGTCGGCGGTCTTGACTTCGGTCATCGCATTACCGCCGAGGTTTGCCCTCAGATATAAGTCACTCAACTCGATTTCCGCTCTCACATAGTAAAGGACCGTGCAAGTGCGTGTCTCCCCTGGGGCCAACATGAGCTGGAACTGGTTCTTTTCACCGGAAGCAACCGCGGGCAAGTCAGATGTGACAGCCTCGCTGCAAGTCGTTTCTGTTGCGATGGAACCGTCAACACAGCATTGAATGGACAGGTTGTTCAGATAAACCTCGGCCTCTGCGCTGCCGGAATTTGTCAGATTCACCGTAACAGTCAGATATTCATAGTTTTCGTTCTTCTCACCGAAGGTGTCTATCCCCTCCTGTAACTTATCCTGCGGAATCTGAGCCGCAGCCTCCCCCTTTTCAGCGCCCGCCACAGAGATAGTTACCTGTTGGTCACCGAAGTAATCGCACGTCAGGCTTTCGCCCCTTGCTTTCAGATTTTCGGAGGCTATCGTGTAAAATGCATAGTCTGTCAGGGTGTCGCTTGCGATGCCGTCCAGCAGAGTCGGATATTTCTGCGCCCAGGGGAAATCGGAAAGGTTTCGGCGGTTGCCCTCTACGTCGGTCACAAAAACCTGCGGCAAGGACGCAACCGTTTCATTGGAACCGTTTTGTTCATTCGTCTCCGAATTGGAGGCGTCGGTGGTCTGTTGCTGGATAGTGCTTTCTGCATCCGAACCCCCGACTGCCTGCGATGCGCTGTCTGAGGAGGTCTGGCACCCGGTGAGCAGTGCAGACATTGACAGCGAAACAAGAATCACGGCAAAGGGACGAAGCGCTTTCTTTGAAACTCTCATATTGGTTCCTCCGTTCTGGTGTGAATTGAGTCAGGGTAGTGCAACATTTATATAATAACAAACTAAATATAGCTGTAGCACGCCGCAGCCAAAGCCGTTGACCTCTTGGCGCAAGAGTTCAGTGCGATTTGTTTTCTCTAATAGCCAGTTCGTGTATTGGCTTATTGCAGTGAATCGTTGAAAGTGCAAAAAGTGATTCGATATCGCAAAGCCAATACACGAACTGGGACACTCAGAGATAAAACAAGGAATTTATAATACTACTATCTCATCATACGGAATCCGGACTCCATTGGCCCCACGCGCTAAATTCATATCCATAATTGGGCGCTGCATAGATGGCCGCATATGGATAACTCGGCGAGCCATCGTGCACCCAGTTGCGCATCCGATATACGCCTACATTAGAGATAGAATATGTATATCCATGAGAGCAATCGTGGGCAGTGGTGGAATAATTATTATCTGCTCCAACCACATGAGCGGTAAAGGCGTGTTGTACGCCTTTTACCGACATATAGACGTTGGTATCATCGGTCTTTGAGCGCCATTCCGTCCTTTGGGGCAAGCCACCGCTAAATTTGAAGGTGAAGTCAGTGTCGGCAGAATTGGATGCAAAGGCTGCCGTAGCCGCCATAAGCGCTACAATGCAGGCCACAGCAAAAGAAAGAAAAGATTTTCTTGACGTAGTCATAAGAGTTCCTCCATTTTAAAAGCAACTTGTATCGGGTTTGTTTCGGGGCGGATATATTCAGCATCTGCGCGCCGATGCTGGGAACCTTTGCTGTGCCCCCAAAATACCACAGCGTTTCACCGAAATCTACAAAACCTGCGCAAGTGACAGAAAATCGTGCGTGAACGCAAAAGCGTGTCTGCCCCCACCGGAGGCAGACACGCCGAGCAGCCAATGCTTTTAACGATAAAATTCCTGATACAGCCGCCGCAGAATATCCAGCTTTCGGTCACTGAAAGCTGCACCGTGGCTAGTAGGTGCTGCAAACTCCTGCGCCAGATCGGTCAACAGCTGCACGCGGTTCTCGCTCATCTTTTGCAGCGGAAGGGTGCGGCTCTTTTCACCGTACAGCAGATAATCCAACGAAACATGAAGCGCTTCCGCCAGTGCTGCCGCGTTTTCCAGCGTCGGCACGGCAGTATCGTTTTCATACGAGCCGATGGTCGAGGCTGATTTGCCAATTTTCTCGCCCAACTGCTTTTGCGACAAGTGTGCGTCCCTGCGCAATTTACAGATGCGCTTGCCCATATCAAACATACCAAACGGCCCCCTTCCACTACCTTATAGTGTACCGTTTGACACACCGATATATCTGTTATATAATCAGAAAAACAACAGTAATTCTGCGATTTTAGGCAAGATACTTGACAACAAGGGGGCAAAAGATTATGTTTGCAGCAGATGCCCGCAAGCACACGCCGGGCAAAAATGCCGAAAAGGAGAACTTTTCCATGCGCATACTGGTTTGCGATGATGACGCGGCCTTTGCCGGTCAGCTGGCGGAAAAGATAGAGGCCATCGTAAAGCCGCAGATGCCGCGCTCCACGGTTGATTGCGCCACAGATGCAGCGCTGCTGCGTGCTTTGCCGCTGGCAAAATACGATCTGGCTTTTTTGGATATTGATATGGGCCCGCTGAACGGCGTTGATCTGGCCCGTCGCCTGCATGAGCTGCGCCCCGATATGCTGCTGATTTTTGTGACGAACTACGTCGAATACAGCCTGCAGGGGTACGAGGTGCAGGCGTTTCGCTATCTGCTGAAAGCCGAGATGCCGCAAAAGCTGGAGCGTTATGTGCAGCAGGCCCTTACCGCATACCGCAAGACCCGCGATACGGTTCGCATATTTTGCGATGGCGAGGATGTCGAGCTGCAGCCGCAGCAGATCTTGTACGCCGAGATGTCGGCCCGCAAGGTATGCCTGCACCTGCAGGGGGCCGACCGGGCCTTGTTGTACACGACCGCTACCATGGCCGATTTGGCTGACCTACTGGAAAACCACGGCTTCGTGCGCACACACAAAAGCGTTTTGGTCAATATGGAGCACATCCGCAATCTGCAAAGCACGCGACTGTATCTGCGCGACGGAACCGAGCTGCCGGTCAGTTCGCACACAGCCAGTGCCGTGCGGAAAATCTATACGCAGTGGAGGAGCGCGAAAAAATGGGTTATTGGTTAGGGATCGTTTTCAGCTGCTTGGACGTGCTGTGCGTGGCCGTTTTTTGCGATGCGTTTCTTGAAAGAAAAACAAGAGGCTTACGCTTTGTAGTGGGGGCGCTGCTCTGCGGAGTATTGTCTTATATCGCTACGATTTTCGTTTCGCATATTTCGGAAGAATCGCCGATAACACTTTTAAAATTTGCCGCACTTATTACGGTTTACTTTGTTTTTGCATCACTGTTTTATTTAGGAAAGTTCTGGATGCGCCTACTGGTGGTTCTTTTGGCGTATGCAATTTTCACCTTGCTGGAATTTTGCGTGCTTTATTCTCTATTGGCCTTGCTTCACATCCACTATGACGAATATGTGTCGAATATGGTGCTCTATTTCACAGGGGTGACGATAACATACAGCCTTAAATTTTTGCTTTTTTCCGCAATCAAAAGGATTCACAGGCCCGTGGTGGCAAGTTCCGGCAACATCAAATGGGCTCCTTTGACAATCGGATTCCCGCTTATTTCTCTGGTTGGTATAACAATTTACTATTACTTATCTATGAGCGGCAAAATGACTGCCACATTTGTGCTTTTTGCAAGTGGAGTTCTGCTGGCAACTAATGTCGTGATTCTGATTTTAATAGATTTGACAGAAAAAAACAACCTCGCGCAGGAGCAGCAAAAAACGCTTAACGAGCAGCTGCGCTCCCAGCGTGCCAACATTGATGCCTTGAGCAGCGCCTACGCCACACAGCGCAAAATGACGCACGATTTTCGGCATCACATCGCGGCCCTTTCCGGGATGCTGCAGGGAGGCGAGACACAACAGGCACAGGACTATCTTGCCGCTTTGCAGGAGCAGCAGACTGAGCGTGCCCTGATGGTCAACACCCACAACTCGGCCATCGACGCCGTGCTGAACCAAAAGGGCTATGCCGCTCAGAAGCAGCATATCGATATTCAGTTTGAAGTCAACGACCTGTCGCCCTTGCAAATCGAACTGATTGACTGCACAGTCGTGCTGGGCAACCTGCTGGACAACGCCATCGAAGCCTGCCTAAAGCTGGAGGAAGCAAAGCGCCGCATTGAGGTCAGCGTTTTGCGGGACGAAGCCTACGCGGACGGCGATGCCAAGCTGTATGTCTCGATTATCAACACCAGCCTGCCGGTCCACATCGAAAAGGACTGTATTGCCACAACGAAATTGGAACCGCATCTGCACGGCTTTGGTCTGCCCTGTGCCAAAGAGCTGCTGCGCCGCAACAACGCCTTTTACACGATGGATTATCATGACGGTGCGTTCCAATTCTGCTTTGAATGGCCCGATGTGGCCTGCAATTCTTGCGTTCACGCATGAGTTTCTGTCACTTGCGCAGGATTCTTGGCACTTTAGCCTGGTTTGCGGTAGGATAAGGGCGAAAGATGACAAGGAGATGCCGATGGAACAGATTGCAAAAAAGCTGACGCAATACTTTCTGGCGCACGGTCTTATCAAAGAGGACGACGCCGAGGTGTGCCAATACGCGCTGTACCGACATATTTCCCGCGCCGTGGGCCTGATTGCTCTGACCCTGCTTGGTGGACTGATTACGGATTTCGGTTCGGCCTTTTGCTTTACCGTTTCGTTTCTTTTCCTCCGTGAGCGCACCGGCGGCTACCATGCCAAAACAGAATGGCAGTGCGCATTATACTCTGCCGCCATGATTTTTGCAACGATGTTCGCTTTGCCGATTTTTGCGGAGGAGCCCAACAATTATTGGGCAATTATGATTGCCTCCTCTGCCCTGATATGGGTTTCGTCACCTGCCAATAATAAGCAGATACACCTTTCCCGTGCGGAAAGCAAGGCGATGGCAAAGCGCGCACGTTTGCGGCTATTGCTTCTGGACGCTGTTTCGCTTGCCCTGTTGGGCGTCCATGGCCACCTTTTCGCCAGCTCCATTGCGTTGGCGGAACTTTCGGTCGCGGTTTCCCTTATGATGGCCACAGCCGGTTTTGGCATACAATAAATCTTTATAAATCAGGAGGAATCCACTCATGAAAGAAACCATGCAGCAACATTTGCACACCGTTGGGCAAAAAGCCATTCAGAACGTGATTCGCCACGAATACGGCGATTGGCCGCCCAAGAGTGGGGGCCTTTATTACCAACCCCACCGCCCGGAGAAAAAGCCCGCGGCGGCCCAGCCCCAGACCCCCAGCAAGTGACCCCATCTTAGCAGCTGCGCCATCGCCTCCACGTTTCCGAGCATAAAATGAGCCTTGACCTTGGCAAAAGCGGCAGCTATATGCGCAGTATTTCAATCGGCAAGGCATTGCCCTCAATGCACGAATTTCTGCGCATCTGTGAATACCTCGGCGTAACCCCGCAGGAATTCTTTACCGGTGCCGGGGATGAAACCGACCGTATCAACATTTTTAACCGACTGCAAGACCTCGATGATGGTGACATACAGAAATTGCAGACATTCCTTGGTTGGATGGAAGAAAAGTAAATCCGCTTTCTGCCCGACAAGTTTTTGCTTGCCGGGCTTTTTCTTTTTGTGGAACATATTTAGTTGAAAGGCGTATTGCATGGCAGATGTGCTTGACGCTCCGGTAAGCGGAGCCATGCCGTATTAAGGCAGAAACCCCGTCAAGCGCTACTGCGTCCTTTCAAAAGTCCCTTCGCCGCGTAGTTTTTCGTGTATTATTCGTATGCCAGATGGTTTTTATAACCATCTGGCGTATTTTTTTGCTTCTTTTTTGCTTTGGCGGCAGAGGACTGCCGTTTTCTGCCCGCGCCCCTCCGAGTTTTGAGGTCTATTCAATGAAACTCAAAATTCAGGAGGTTTACAATGGCAAAGAAAAATATTGCCGATAAGTATTGGATTTACGGCGAGGATGCAGAATTAGCCGCGCGCCTTACAAGCTATTTGACAAGAGTGGTATACAATCAGCGAGCAAATTATATCCGCGCACTAATGAAGATTAAGGAACATGAGTGCTCGATTGAAGATTGTGATTCGGATATTGAATCTCAATCCATGCGCTCAGGTAATTCATTGGAGGAAAGTATTGAATCCAAGCTAATGTGGGAAGCTATTCGAAAATATTTGCCCAAACTGGAACTGAAAGAGTGCGAGGTTATGATAGCCTTGTACATTGACCGTCTTTCCGTTACGGCTACGGCTGCTAAGTTGAGAGTTGATGCCAGTACGGTCAGGCGCCGCCGTGACAGCGCCTGTGACAAAATTCGCAAAGCAATGGAGGAAAAATAAAATGGGAATGTTCAAAAACACCCTTTTGCTGGCCCAGCAGGGTAATGAAAAGGCAATGGAGAAATTGCTTAATCGCTACGATCCTCTGCTGAAAAAGTGCAGCATTATACAAGGACACTTCGATGAAGATTTATATCAGTCCTTGATTCTTGAATTTGTGCGGGCTGTATCCGCATTCAAAATTTAACTAAAAAAGTGGCTGTCGCAATTCAGTGCGGCGGCCACTTCCTCTTTTAGGCTGATTCCATATCGTTATTATCTGTCCACAGTTCACACTGGGTCATAACTGTTTGCACGGCATCGTCCATCCCTTCCGGCGGGTAGCGGTGCCTTTTGAGCAAACACTTTATCATCATACTATATTTAGCTTTATTATAGCAAAATTTGATAGCTTTTGGGGGCTTATAGTAAAAATTATAAAATTTTTTTGATTTTTTTGCACGATTTGGCTTTTAATTGCGATGATATATATAGAGGGACAAAAAAGACCCTCTCCCCTTGAGGACCTTGAAAGCAAAATATCCGAATCACCGGCTACATACAACTGACCTTGCCGCAACCCAAGGAGCGTTTCGGCAGGTGCGTCCCGGTTCTGACGCGAGGATACCGCCGTAACGGCGGTGGAGCGCCCCCAGAGGCGGGAGAGGTGGCGTGGAACACATACCTCAAGCGAAGGGTCAGCAATCATGATACGCACCGTGGCGATGCTCTCAAGGCGTCGGCGGTACTGCCAACAATGTGGTACAGGAAGCGGGAGCTGTTTCCAGCAGCCGGGTCGGTGGTTCGCCCTCGTATGTCCGGGAAGTAGTGTCGAATAGGACGTACAATTTGATTTCAGATTATGGCGGTCACTTGTTTTCCACAAGTGGCCGCTATGCTTGTGGAATCAAATATGATACACATGAAGGAGGAAAATCTATGGAAATGAATTCTGTTATGGCTACGGAAATTGTAGCCGCAGAAGTGGAGCACATTGTGCTGCCGCAAATCGTCAGCATTAAGCAAGCCAGCCGAATGTTGGGGCTGCCGCCGTATTACCTGCGGCGGCTTTGCAAAGAGGTTCCCGGCGTGGCATTTCAGTCCGGCATCAAGTGGTACATCAACTTGGGGAAACTAGTTGATTACTACAACAATTCGGGCAGAAATGCCGCTGGGTAAGAGCACAAAAGGGCCGCAATGTCAAGGGTGTCGTGCGTTCCGGCGACAGCCTACCGCTTTTATGGCAAACGCTGTATAGTGTGGCTTGTCAGAAAAATCAGCCAAGGAGGAATAGAAAATGGCATCCATCGAACTGCGTACCCCAAAGAATAAACCTGCCTACTACAAAATCACAGCAAGTATCACACTCAATGGTCAGACCATACGCAAATTTTCCCGCTTTGAGTTTGACCCCAAGACGCTGAAAACCGCAAAGCAGCGCGTAGCGGCAGCCACGGCAGCAGCATTTGAATTTGAAGCAAAAGCACAGGAAGAAGCCGAGCGCAGCCTCAGCGGTGCCAATAAGCCATTCCAAGAAGTAGCCGAGGAATACATTGCTTCGGCAAAAGCCAAGCTGGAGCCTGCAGCGCTGCTGCGCGGCAACTATGACTCAGATAAAAACAAGGCAAATACAACGCTCAACAAAGTTGGCTATCTGAAGAAAATCGTAAGCGTAGCGCCATGGTTTGCCAAAAAGTCCGTGTCCGAAATCACAAGAGAGGACTGCGCAAGAGTTATTGAGGAAATTAAAGAAAAAGGCTGTTTGCGCAGTGAATATGCTTTTATCCTGCCGGAGTATGCCACAATGAAAAACAAATCCTTTACTAAAATGGTAGTTGGCTATGACATTTCTGCTTATACCGCCATGAAGTGCTTCAGCGGCGCGGCAGTCACGCGAAAAACGGCAGAAGTGGTTTCAAATATCCTCGGTGTTTCTGTACGCGATGCGTTCCGTTTTGAGCGCGACGAGAGACCCCTGTCTAAAAAGACAATTCGGGAATATGTGCTCTTCGCCAATCAAGTGCTGCACTTTGCAAATGAGCGCTATCACTCGGTGCAAGCCGAATTCAAGATGCCGGCGAAAGGAGCACGCCCCAGATTTGTAGACTGCATACATGAGGATGAAGTATGCAAACTCATGTCAGAAATTGATAAGTGCTCTATGCCGGAGCAAGCCATTGTATTATCCCTGCTGAATACGGGTGTGCGTCGTGCTGAATTGGCCGGCCTGACATGGAGTGATTTCGATTTCAAAGAATGTACCGTTCATGTCAACAAAAGCCTTTTAGTTTTTAGGGACTTCGGCTATCAACACACAGCCACAAAAGAAAGCAACGACCGTTATATTGATGTAGCCCCAGAGTACATGGAATTTATGCAGCAATACAAAGAGTGGTGGTACACAAAAAAGAGGTTGATGGGGGCCAGTTGGCAGCGAGACATGGTAAAAAACAAAGAGAGCAAGCGTGAATCACTGATGCGACTGGCCGGAGAAGAATTTGTCATCATTGACGATTTCGGTTGGCCTCGCAACCCGGATGGTTACAATGCGCTGGTAAAGCGTGTAGCAAAGAAAGCCGGTCTCAAGGATATTCACCCACACATGTTTCGCCATACCTTTGTCAGCCTGCTCATGTCGAATCCTGACATCGGTGTTGCAACGGTTGCCGCTGAAGCAGGTCACGCCCAGCCGAGCACGACTTTAATGATCTACACCCAGCAATACAAAAAACGCCGGGAGTCGATACGCAATCAGTTGAGCCGTGAATTGTACGAAAAATAAAGAATCGCAGCCGTGTTATCTTAAAAAATAACATAGCTGCGTTCTTTTTATGGGCCGTGAGGGATTCGAACCCCCACTGAACCGGTTATGAGAAAGCATCGCTAGCAATAATTCTAGAATCGCCGTAAAATTTTGTTGGTATTCTACAAATAAGAGCAACTGATTTTAGATAATGTGTAGTAATTTTCGCAGCGTTTCTCAACCAGAATGGCTGTCCGTAGATGAGTTGGTAGATGGGTTCAATGGAAAGAAAATAGGAATTCACTGAGAGAATCCTAAGCTAATTGTTGCTGGTTGAAAATATAGATGTAATGGCTATTCTATGCGCTCAATGCTGAATAGTCTTTTGCTATACGTACTGGTATCTTCAACAGAAATTCTGCAGTTTAACCATTTTAATTTTTTCTCAAGGTACTGCTGGATTCTATACATTATCATAGCCTTATTTCTTGTTTGTGATCCAAAATCGCCTTCCAAGAGAAGCACCACATATAATGGCTTGCTCCTCTGAGCAATGCGGCAATCTTCCAAAGCCTCCACATATGGAATGAGTTCTTCGGCCTTTGTTATACGCTTCTCCCTATAGGTCTGCGCACCCAATAAACAGGAAATTGTCATAGCAACTTTATGAGAGACTTCAATATCTAAACTGTCTCTGTCTGATTTATCGGTACTTGATGGAATGGAGTCTCTCTTTTCATTGTTCGGGGCTATCCTCCAGCGGTTCTCAGCTTCTCTGCCAAGACAATCCTTTACCTCAAGAAAAAGTAAGAAATCATTGGAATCGCAAATGAAATCCACACCTTTAGCTCCGGGCATAGGGTTAAAAGATTTACGATAAAAGAATGTGTCATCAAATTTAATCGCATAATCCGACGAAAAAGTAAAACGTAAGTTTCCTTCAGTTAATATCATATATCAAATCTTGCTCCCGGTTATATAGCGCATCAAATTCTTCCATAATGGAATTATGGGTTAAATCATTGATATCCTTCGCTTTTTCCATCATGATTTTACCATCACTATCATGGTACAGGGAAACGAACTGAACATCTACGGGTTTTCCATGAGGATATTTAGCGATAAGATTTAAGCTTTGCATTGTGAAATAGTCATGCGTTGTAACAAAGATCTGTACACCTGCTCGTGAAAGAGCACCAAGAGCCTGAGCAATAGGTTCAACCATTTTAGGATTCATATTTGTTTCGGGTTCATCCCAAAATAGAACGGATCCCTTACTGAGACTTCCAGATTGAATCAAATAAACAATAGTTGCCAGCTTTTTATAACCTTCCGAAACCAGCCCCATTTCAAAAGAGCCTTTTCCCTCTACGTTAAGATAGAACTTCTTGTCTCGTTGAACAATATTCCCTTTTATGCTGTCTTCAAATTTTGAAAGCACTTCGTTTTGTTCGCTTGTATTTGCCCCTTTTTTCAAAGGCTTGTCAAGAAGCTTTGTTAAATCATAATACATCTCTTCGAAATCAATATGATACTCTTCATACAAACTTTGAAAGTGCTCCGTCGCAGAAATCATTTCTTTGGGAGGAAGGTACACAGGATCGATAGGCTTAACTTTTCCCGACGAATGAATGGAAATATCTGCATGATTTGAGCTTCGACTACCGAAAGAGACTGAGATGCAGTCTCCTTCTAGCATACTAACTTGAGCCGTTAGATTTTTTGAAGAGCCTTGCCTACGACTTGCTAGCCGCCCTATTTTACCCCCATCGGGACGAAAGACACCGACCATTTTACGAACAATCATCTCTTCTTGCTGCGGTTGAGTAGACTTTGAAAAGTCTTTTCGTCCATATGGTTTTACCAAAGAATATAACGCCTTTAAGAGCGTAGTCTTTCCAGTGCTGTTTTCGCCTATTATTACATTAATTCCTGACGACCATTCGACATCGATAGAGTCAAAAATCATGAAATTCTGCAAAACCAACTGCTTGATTTTCATAAATAGTTCCTCTCCCAAATGGAATCTTAGGGTTCGCTTAATAATCTTAGTAACAATCTACTATTGGAAATAAAGAAAAACATTACACAGAGACTTGTGAATCAAAAAGAAGTGCCAACAAGTATACGCAGACGGATACATAATATTGTATTGATTATAACCGCTTTTCTCTAAAATAGCAAATGCAATTCTTTTAATTGTCTAACATGAGTCCCATAAAAACAAGAAAAGTGAGATTAAAAGTTATGAAGAGGGTGTTGACTATGTGTGCATAGCCCACACCTGCGTAGCAAGCTCCGCTTCACTGTGTACAAAACGATACGGCGCGTATTTACCATAAGCTGTCGGGCGGCTGATGGTCACAAACTGGATTCTGCTGCCGTTGACAGCGTTATCCAATGCATACTTGAAGTCCGCCAGATGTTGGCCGTGAGTGGTTTTCAGTGCAATGCAGCCGTGGACATCACATTTTTTAGCAATTAAATAGCACATTTATCAGAATCAAATAAAAAAGTACAGTTGTCTTTGGTAAAGCGCACATTCTGTGACGCGTAAAATTGTTAAAGTCAAAATGGCAACGGATAAAGATATTCCTCTTTTATCTCTTTTGAAAGATTTGAATATTCGCTTGAAGGAGCAAACAAACAATTCTGTAAAGACGCATACAATGTATATTCTTTAGGATTGTCATAGGAAGTCCATGCACTTGCATAGACTAAATTATTGTCTATGAAAAATTCCAGACATTTTCCGTATGCAAGCGAAAGAATAGCATCCATACCGTTTCTGTTTTCCCATTGCTCAATATCTGCTATCTGGCTGGCTTCCATCCATCGAGCGCCTAAATGACTCACCTTATTATCTTGAAGGTACGCAACGAACAGCTTCTGTGTAGAATCTAGGCTGTTTTGTTTCCACAGGTTCTTGAACGTGATGGCTGCAAGCTTTTGATGCTTTTTGATATAAGGGTGTAACCGTGTGACGAATAATATTGTATTTGAAGTGAGTTTCCGAAATACATCCATTGATAATTCAAATATAGAAGCATTCTCATCTGAAGTTTTTCCAAGCCCATTGGACGAAAGCAAATCAAACGCATTTTCAATATTTACGCCAAAAATTTCATTTTGAGTCAACCAATCCGAGATGGATTGGAAAGAGGCTTTACGAACTTCCTTCTTCGCAATATAGTATAGGATGATTCTTTCATCGTCAGTGGTTACGCGAGACAAAAGGTCCGTTGATGATGGCGTGGGATTGTTTTGCGGGAGGGTTGGCACAGGATGGGTAGTACGACTACTCAGATAATTAGAATAGCTGTGTTTGAGTTTTAAACTTTCTGAAACGAAGAAACTAGTCTTTACATAGGAAAGTCCCAGACTTTCTTGAATTGTGTCGTAGATATAAGAAATATCTGCGTCAGAATCAAGACTCCGCAATTTGTATTCATTCCCTAGAAAGCCTCGCATATTTGTTGAATCAATTTCCGGAAGTGTAATGGGAATAACAGGAATATTGTCAAGAAACCAAAGAATTCCTGCTTCATTAAGGCAGTAGGCACTCTCGTAGTAATCGCCAGACAAAATTGCAATATTAACCGCACTGCTTTTCAGCGCCTCCTTAACCTCCTTCGAAATGCACTGATCAATATCGTTTCCGGGCAGAGATGAACAAAATACAGCGTCTTTTGGCACGCCAACTCCACATAAAAAGGTCGTCAGAATTTCTGCAACAGTTTTATCGGTGGAACGATGACTTATAAAAACCAATGGACGACTTTGGGGGTTAGATATTAAATCTTGCATATGCTGTGATTCCTCGTCTTTAAATTGGGGGCTTAGTCAGCTTTCGATTAAAATGATTTATACTATAAAATAAAGTATAGCATCTCTTTTGGAATTTGAAAAGTTCTTTGCACTAGTTTTAACTAGACATTTTTCATATAGAAAATAATCGGGCTGGTCGAAAGCCCCTGGTCCACCGAACAGTGGGGAATTTCCCCTCTATTTTTATTTCTGTGACTGGCAAAGAAAATTCCGGCGAGGGAGACTTATTCTCCCCCGCCGTTTATTATAGATTCCCGAAAGATTTTGAAATGAAAGAAGGTATTTCCCATGAGCATCATTATCGGCATCGACCACGGCTACTACGCCATCAAAACAGCCCACTGTTCATTCCCGGCTGGGTTGACAAGCTATGGAGAACACGAACCCTACACCCGCCAAGGACTCTTAGAGTTTGGCGGGTGCTTTTTTGTTTGTGGCTCCGGAAGGCAGCCTATCCAGCGGGACAAGACCGTAAACGACAACTACTACCTGCTGACGCTGGCAGCGATTGCAAAAGAAATCCGGCAGCGCGGCTTGCAGCCCGAATGCTCGGTGCGCATTGCGGCGGGGCTGCCGCTGACCAGCTTTGGGCGCGACAAACCCAAGTTCAAAGATTATCTGCTGCGAAGCAACCAGCCTGTGAACTACAAGTTCGAGGGTGTGGAGTACAGCATCACTATCGAAGAAGTTGCCATCTTCCCCCAAGGCTACGCCGCCCTTATGACCGAAACCGGGCTATTGCAGGACGAACCCTCCATGCTCCTCATGGATCTTGGCGGCTGGACAGTGGACCTCATGCGCATCGACAACGCCATCCCTGCGGCTGACACTGCGCACAGTCTGGAACTCGGCATGATCCGCTGCGTGGATGATATTCGGGAGCAGGTGCGCCGGGAAACCGGGCTGTCGCTGACGGATGCCCAAATCGAAAATATGCTGGCAGGTCAGCCCTGCACGGTCAGCGATACGGTGCGCGACATTGTGAACCGGCAGGGGCGCAAGTACACCGAACATCTGCTGTCTGCCACTATGGAAGCTGGCTTTGACCTGCACGCTATCCCCGCCGTGCTGCTGGGCGGCGGCGCATCGGTGGTGAGCCGCCACCTCAGCCCCAAAGACGCGCTTTGTAAGACGATTTTTCTGCTGGACGACAAGGTGAACGCTGTCGGGTTCGAGCGCGCGTTGGCCGCCGTGTCGCGCCGTAAAGGCGAGGCATGAAACGCCCACAGTACGTTTTCCGTCCGAACCTCAACGACCCGCAGCACCGCCGCGCATGGGAGCTGCTGCAGCAGATGCCGTCAGCCCGCCGCAAGGAGTTTCTGGTGCAGAGTATCCTTGCGGCAGAACAGACGGATAGGCTGGAGAAAAGCATCCGCAAGGTGGTGCGCGAGGAATTGCAGGTAGTCACTTTGACGGGGGCAATTCCTCGCACCCGAGCAACAGATATAATTCCGCCTTCCGCAATCAACTTTTTAGCTTCACTTTAAGGTGGTGATTACCATGTGGTAATAAACATAAAATCATAAATTGTTGGTTATGGGCATAATTGCCGAGTTATGCATCTCATTATCGTTGGTTCTCGTGAATAGCTTTGTCATCGCACTTGTGATATGCTTGCTTTGCAATCAAAAAACAACTTATCAATGGCAAAAAGCGGTTGCAAATTCAGCTTAAGAACAGGAGAATGTAAAATGAATGAATGTATGCTTGATCGTCAGACGGCGGGTTGCGTTGTAGAAAAAATTGTCCTGCCACAAATTGTCAGCATCAAACAGGCAAGTGAAATCATGAAGCTTCCGCCTTACTATCTTCGCCGAGTATGTCGTGAAAATCCAGACATCGCATTCCAGTCCGGGGTGAAGTGGTACATCAATCTTGGAAAACTGGCCGCTTACTATAACAACAAACTAGGTGCATAAAAGGAGAACGCTGAAATGAGCAAATTGACCGTCACCATTCCGGACGACCTGCATCAGCAAATCAGAGATGAACTGGAACGACAGGGCATCACCACATCGCAATTCATCGAGCAAGCCATAACCACATTTTTTGAGAAACCGAAGGGAGTCAGAAACATGGCAACACGCACATTGGCATTTCAGGTATCCGAGGAACTTCTCCAGCGCATCAAGACCTTTCTTGCAAGGTACGAGCAAATCTATCACCACAAACTGAGCCAGAAAGAATTTCTGGTACGCATCATTGAAAGAGAATTGGATGAAGCCGAAAAGGACTACGAAAGAATTACGACCGAGCAAGCTGCGGAGGAAAACGCTGATGTCGACTCCGGCGAACCAGATGGCACCGAAATGGAGGTGGATGCACAATACTGAAAATCACATACTTAACCAGCAAGGGCAGCCAGCATAGGTTGCCTCTTTTTTCGTTATCGAATCGGTGATTCGATTTATAGATATGTTCTCCGGCATCGGCGGTTTCCGCGAAGGACTGACCCGTGCCGGAGGATTTGAATGTGTGGGTCACTGCGAAATCGACAAATACGCCAACCGCAGTTACAACGCCCTGTTTGACACGAAGGGAGAGTGGTTCATTGAAGATGCCCGAAAAGCCGACCCCAGCACCATGCCGGATTTCCAGTTACTCTGCGGCGGATTTCCTTGCCAGACTTATCCCGAATAAAATAAGAAGCCCGAAGCCCAGCCGGGAATCCTTGCAGCGCAAGGATTTCTGCATAAAAACTTCGGGATAATATTTTGAAGATGGCACCTGCTATAATGTTGCTGCGGA